>ERZ1090868.1708-NODE-1710-length-11420-cov-5.513858_pt1 | contig 11420 bp, 4 predicted proteins | sample MGYA00478475_ERZ1090868 | MGnify/ENA primary metagenome ERZ1090868 (study PRJEB33644, sample SAMEA5815747) | chicken gut metagenome | biome: Chicken; feature: Gastrointestinal Tract; material: Caecum | place: Ireland | collected 2019-01-01 | study: A study of the...
GGAAGGGAACGGCTTCATGCTTTCCTCCTTCGGCAAATATTTCACCCCCGTCTACTCTTCTTTCAATTCGACCTCCACGGTCACGATAGAACTCACGGACTACATCGAACAGATCAAGCAGTCCGACGGCTTCAATTTCGGGCCGGACGGTTCCCTCTCCATCGCGGAGAACAATAACTCCTTCATCGCGGTCTGCTACGACTATGCGCTGAATTCCTCGATGTTCGAGATCCGTCTTCCCGACGATTTCCTCGCGCTTGCCTTCACGCAGGACGAGATCGCTTTAAGCCCCAACGAAACGCTGGACATTTCCTCCGTCCTCAATATGTATCCTTCCGACAGCTGGATCCAGATGCTCGAGTTCAGCTCCGAAGATACCGAGATCGCCGAAGTGATCAACCAGACCATTCTGGCGAAGCAGAGCGGCACGACGACCGTCACGGCGACGGGCTATGATGCGGACGGCAATCCCGTTTCCGACACCGTCACCGTGCGCGTCCTTTCGGAAGGGGACGAGGGCTATCAGGGCGGCTATACCGTGCCGGAAGTGAACAACTTCACGCTTACGGGTTACACCGTCAACAAAGCGTATTACAGTATTTCTTCCTCGGAAAGGGAGATCGGCGTAACGGGCGGCACTTACGACTTCGGCGGCGACTATAACCTCTCGATGTACCCCTCGGAGAGCGTAACGCTCAGCCACACGCTCGATTCCTATTTCCCTGACCGAACGGCGGTCACATACCGCTCGGGCAACGCGCGCATCGCGACCGTCACGGAAGACGGCACCATCGTCGCGCAGGAAGAGGGCACGACCATCGTGACGGTCACGGTCACATTCGACGGCCGCAACACACTGTATTCGGAGCGCATCACGATCACGGTCAAAGACCCGTTCACGACCAACAGCATCTACCTCATGTCTTACAGGGGGCTCGGCGGCAAGGTGGAGATCCCCGACGACAGGGGCATCACGACCATCTATTCTTATGCCTTCTCGGGGTATGAGTATGTGCCGAAGGATCTTGAAAACGGCGACGTCATCAACGACGAAGACCCGCTGAATTCCAAGCCCGTCTACATCGGCGAGGACACCATCACGGAGATCGTCATACCGGAAGGGGTGACGGATATCCAGCAGTACGCGTTCGCGGGGCTCACCGCCCTCGAAAAGGTGACGCTGCCTTCCACGCTCAACCGCATCGGCATGGGTGCCTTCTACGGCTGCACCAGCCTGAAAGAGATCAACCTCGAAAACGTGCAGTTCATCAACAAGGAAGCGTTCAGGAACACGGCTCTCACCGACGTCGACCTCGATTCGGCCGCCGCTATCGGCGATTACGCCTTTGCGGACAGCCGCCTCGGTTATCTCGACCTTCCCGCGTCCTGCCAGTCTCTCGGTATCGGCGCGTTCTACGGGAACGACTATCTGACGGACGTTCAGATCGGTGCTTCCCGCATCAAGGTCGGCACCTATGTGTTTGCGGAGTGCCCGATGCTCGTTTCTGTGAACATCAACGCATCCGTTATCTCGGCATATGCCTTCTATAATTGCACGCAGCTGCGGAACGTCACGCTGGGCAGGGATGTATCCGTCATCGGCGAATACGCCTTTGCAGGCACGGCGGTCTCCTCGTTCTCTTTAAGCTCGCAGAACACGGAACTCTCCCTCGGGGAAGGCGGCGCGCTCGTATATAAAGGCGAAGAGCTCATCCTCGTGGCGCCCAACCGTTCGGGCAACTCGATCACGGTCGACGCGCAGTCGATCTCAAACGGCGCCTTTGCGGGCAACACGCGCCTCTTCAGCGTAAATGCTCCGAACGCCACGTCCGTGGGAGCCTATGCGTTCGCAAACTGCACCAACCTGTACAGGGTAACGATGCCGAAGCTCGAAACGATCGGCGACTATGCGTTCTTCAATACGGGCATCGTCGAAACGCCGGAACTTTCCGCCGTTACGTCGATCGGCGCATACGCCTTTGCCTATACGGATATTTCCGCGGCAACGATCGAGAACGATACGCAGATCGGCGAAGGCGCCTTCTCGTACTGTATGGCTCTGGAACGCGTCACGATCGGCAACAACGTCACGATCGGCGCGGCGGCGTTCTTCAACCCCGTGGTCATGAACCTCTTTGACCCGGCAGACGAGAGCACGCTCACCAATTTCAGCCGTTATTACACAGCATATACCTATACGGTGGAAAATCCCGCGGGCGGCAGTTCCGTATTCAGCTATTACCGCTATAACTTCGATTCCGGCGTCGTTTCCTCGCTCCTCGAGGTGACGATCGGCAGCGGCGCGCAGATCGGGGAATACGCCTTTGCGGGCAGTGCGAACCTCACGAGCCTCACGCTCGGCAGCGGCGCACAGATCGGCGATTACGCCTTCTTCAATGCGCGCAGACTGCAGTCCGTCGACCTCTCCGGCGCACTTTCCGTCGGTGAGTCCGCCTTCTCCGGAACGCGCACGCAGGATTTCAGTCTCACCAACAACAGCATCGGCTACGCCTTCGAGTACGAATATGTGAACGGCGAACTCACGCCCGTCGCATATAAGTATACCAACGTCGCCCCGCAGTTCGCGTCCGCAGACCTCTCTTCGCTGACGCAGATGGGGGCGGGAGCGTTCGCTTTCAACGATGCTCTCTCTTCCGTCACGTTCGGCAGCACGCTCACGGAGATCCCCGGCTACGCTTTCGCGTACTGCACTTCGCTCGCTGCGGTCGACCTCCCTGCGCAGCTCTCCTCGATAGGCGAGTATGCCTTCATGGGCACGTCGCTCACGGCGGCTGACCTCTCCTCGGCGGACAGCGTCGGCGCATACGCCTTCTCTCGCACGGACATCGGAGAAGTGACGCTCAAAAACGGCGCTCGGATCGGCGAAGGCGCGTTTGCGTACTGCTACGGTCTGGCGAAGGCGGACAACCTCGCAAACGTCGCTTCCGTCGGCGGGTATGCCTTCGCGGGCACCGCGCTGACCTCGCTCGATCTTACGGAAGTCACTTACATCGGCGACTTCGCCTTTGCCGAATCGGCGGTCACGTCCGTTTCCTTCGGCGACAAACTCGTATCCCTCGGCGAAAACCCGTTCTACGGCTGCGCGATCTCTACCTTCGGCAAGATGACGGACGTCACCTTCAACGGCAGCGTCATCGGGCAGGAGCTGACCGAAACCTATGACGTCAGCAGTACCGTCCGCGTCATCGGCGGGGTGCTGTATCAGTCCGTTCCCAACGGGCTCGAGCTTGTCAGTTACCCTCTGGCGAAGCAGGGCACCGATTTCACCGTCGAAGAGGGCACCGTCCGCCTGGCGGCGCGCGCGTTTGCCGGCTCGCAGCTGCAGACGGTAACGCTCCCGCAGACTCTGCGTTCCGTCGGCGACAAAGCCTTCTACGGCTGCGCGGATCTCCGCATGGTCGTGTTTAAGAGCTATGAGGCTCCCGTCCTCGAAGAGGAGTACGACACGTCTTACGCCACCGAATCGAATGTTCCGTTTACGGAAAACGCCGGCGGGCTGGGCATCGTCGACTACTATATGTGGAACGTCGGCACAGGCGGCGGCAGCAACTACTTCTACGGCGCGAACTTTGTCGACTATATCGGCCACAACGACGGCAAACTCGTCATGGTTCGCCCTTCCAACGGCCAGAATTACGGCTCCTTCATCTTTGAACAGTACTTCGGCGTATCCGTTGCGGGCAGCCCTGCGGCAATGCAGTCCACGCTCGATGTCATCGCACTGATCGCGCAGCTTCCCGATTCGATGTCGGTCACTCTCAATGACGAAGCGGCGATCGTAGCGGCGCGTGCGGCGTATGATGCCATCGGCTCGACCGAACAGCAGTCGCTCGTCAGCAATATCGACAGGCTCACCGCTGCGGAGAGCGCGCTCGCTTACCTCAAGACGAGGGAGCCGACGCCCGAACCCGACCCCGTTCCCGAGCCTTCCGCCGTGGCGGAATTTTTCCGGAACAACATGGTCGGCCTGATCATCGCAGGCGTGCTTCTGCTCGCCGTTGCGGGGCTTACCGCATGGGTCATCCTGCTCAAGAAAAATAACAAGCGCAACGCTTAAATCGGAAGAATTATGGTTAAAAAGCTGAAAGTTTTGCTGCTCGTCCTCGGGGCGTGTGCGCTGTGCAGCGGCATTGCCGCCTGCGCAACGATGACGCCCCCCGAGGAATACGAGGCACAGGGGTATACCGTCACCGTTTCGTACGACCCGAACGGCGGTTCCTTCATGGGCCGCGACGGCGTCACCATCGTCGATATGTTCAACCCCTCCCGTTATCAGGCAGATGCGGACGGCAACGTGAGCATCAAGCTCACCGAGCCGACCGATCCGGATCGCCCTTCGGGCAGTTCGGAGCCGATCACGCTCACGCGCACGGGCTATTTCCTCGCCGGCTGGTACAGGACGCGTAACATCGTCACGGATGCGGAAGGCAACCCCGTGGACGAAAACGGCGCCGTGCTCGAAGAAACGGAAGAGGGCGGCTATGTCTATGCCGATACGCAGACGACGGCATATCCCGCCTATACCTATGCGGGGCAGTGGGACTTTGAAGAGGACCGCCTCGTCTATGACGGCACGGAAGGATCTCGTACTCTCACGCTGTACGCCTGCTGGGTGCCTTATTTCGAGTTTAACTATTATTACGAGGAAGGCGGCGAATGGGTACAGTACGGCGCCACGGAGTTCGACTGGGGCACGGCGAATGCCGAAGGCTCCACCAGTGCCGACCGCGACACCATTTGGATCCCCCGCTGGGACGACGGCGCGATGAACTACGAACACGCCTATGCCGACAACAGCCGCTATGAATTCCCCGCGCTCGAATCGCACACCTTTGACGCCGCATATGCAGACGCGCAGCGCGAGCAGCCAATCACGGAAACGTACGTCCATACGGGCTATGTCGATTACGAAACGGGCACCGCGGTAAACCGCGTGCAGAACATTTACGTCGACTTCCTCGAAGGCACGCGCTACCGCATCGAAACGGCGGAGCAGCTCGCCGCCCACGGCGACGCGGACGGCTGGTACGAGATCCTCGCCGACCTCGACTTCGGCGCGGATACCGACTCTCCCGTCACATGGCCGGCGGCGTTGAGCACCAACGTCTTTACGGGCAGGTTTTACAGCTCGGAAGGGAACGCTTTCACCGTCAGCAACGTGCTCGTCACGCACAACAGCAGAGCGGCGCAGCAGGGCGGCCTGTTCGGTGCCGTCGGCGCCGGCGCGGTCGTCGAAGACGTTTCCTTTGAAAACATAACCTTCGATGTTTCGTATGTGGGGCAGCGCCTGCGCGATCTTATGTTCGGCGTCTTTGCCGGCAATATAGAGGAAGAGGCGCAGGTTTCCGGCGTCACGCTCTCGGGCGCGACGATGCGCATCGGCGCCATAACGCCGGGCACGGTATATCCCTTCACCCTCGTCCCCACCGGCGACAGGACGGGTCTGACCGTTACAGACAGCGTAAAACTCGAAGTTTACGGCACAGACCTCATGAACGGCACTTTCAACTTTACGGTACGTTTTGTCGAAGACGAAAACGGAGACCCCGTAAGGCCGGAGATAACGGTAAACGAGAACGGTGACCTCGGCATCACGTTTGTGACGACCGTACGCACGGACACCGGGTCTTATGTAATAAACTATCAGGAGGCAAGCAATGATTAAAAAAGTAAAGGGAGCTTTGGCGGTCGTCATGAGCTGCGCGCTCATGGCAGGCGTCGTCCTTCCGCTCTCCGCGTGCAGCGCCAAAAAAGACAGCATCGTCATCATGACGGAAGAATTGAGCGGCCTGTTCAATCCCTTCTATGCCACGGCAGGGCCGGATATGGACGTCGTCGGCATGACGCAGATCGGCATGCTGAGCACCGATTCCGGCGGCAATCCCGTCGCGGGCGATGACGAAAGCACCGTCGTCAAAGATTTCAAGTATGAGATCACCGGCTCGGGAGACAGCGCCAAGACCGTCTACACCTTCGTCATCAAAAACGGGCTGAAGTTCTCCGACGGCGTTCCCCTCACCATGAACGACGTCATGTTCAACATCTACGAGTACCTCGACCCCGTCTATACCGGTTCTTCCACGATGTATTCCATCGACATCGAGGGGCTTTCCCAGTACAGGACGCAGCAGAACCTCTCCGACAACGACGAGACCGAACTGCTGATCTCCCAGCAGGCGGCGGCAAATGCGCAGCTGCGCATCCTCGAGATGGTCGATATTTATGAAACGAACGGCAGGCAGGGCGGGTCCTCGTCCACGTCTTTCAACCTGAACGAAGAGGGGATGAGGAACGCCATCAACAACTGGTCTGTTTCCACCGGTTATATGGACGCCGTCGCCACCGAATCCGAACAGGCGACCTGGACGGATGCCGATTACCGCAACCAGCTGCTCGAAGACTATCAGACCACCCTCGATTCTTTCCATGAAGAGCTGGAAGGCGACTGGATCGCCGCACTCGAATCTTACGACACGACGACCGCTCCGTACAACGCATGGAAAGAGGAGCTGGAAAACGACGTGTTCAAGTTCTTCCTCTATGAAGGCTATATCAACCCCGTATACAAAGAGGTGAACGGCAAGAAAGATAAGACCGTCATCGAGAAGTTTGAAAACACCTCCATCGTAAACAGTTACACCACGCGCGAAGCCGCGATCGAAAGGGTGTACAGCGATACCGTTACCACCGGCCTCAACGCCATCCTCACCTCGTGGGGCACCGCCGGCACTCTGCAGACGCTCTACGCCGCCGATGCGACGGGTATCATCCTCCGCAACAACCTCGGCGACGACGGGCAGCTGCTCTTCCCGAATATTTCGGGCGTCGTTTCTCTCGGGCATACGACCAATACGGCTTCCGTAAACGTCAACGGCACGACGTACAACGTCGCACACGACCATAATACGGACGGCACGCCCGTCAACTCCGACGAGTACGACGTATTGCAGATCACCGTCAACGGCACCGACCCGAAGGCGATCTACAACTTCGGCTTCACCGTCGCTCCCGCGCACTATTATACCGCCGATGCGGAGAACCCCAAAGGCAGGACGATCGACATCGCCAACAACCAGTTCGGCGTCGAGTATGCCTCCAACGATTTCCAGCAGAACGTCATCCAGTCGCAGCAGCACGTCGAAGTGCCCGTCGGCGCCGGCCCGTATGCCGCCACCGATGCGGATAACAACCCGAATCCGAGCGGCGCTTCTTTCTGGAGCAGCAACATCGTCTATTTCAAGGCGAACGAAAACTTCATGTTCGACGTCAAGGCAGAGAAACTGCGTATGCAGGTCGTCAGCTCTTCCGACGCCATCGACGTCCTCGAAAGCGGCGCGGTAGACTACGTCGTTCCCCAGTTCACCAAAGACAATGCAGACCGCCTCACGGCGCTGGAAGGGGACGGCTTCAAGAGCCTGGATACCTGGCAGCTCGGCTACGGCTACATCGGCATCAACGCGGGCAAAGTTCCCGATATCAACGTCCGCAAGGCGATCATGTCTGCCATGAATATCTCTCTTGCGACCTCCTTCTACCAGGCAGGTACCTGCGTCACCATCGACTGGCCCATGTCCCGCGAAAGCTGGGCGTATCCTTTCCAGGACGACGGCAACACCTCCAAGCCGAACGGGCATGACTATACACAGTGGATCGGCGAGGCGGATGCGCGCAAGAAAATAGAGGCTTACGAGAAGGCCGCAAACAACGGCGCCGGCGCGACGGAAGCGGATAAGACCATCACCTTCACCATCGCGGGCGCGTCCATCACCGAGCATCCCTGCTACAACGTGTTCCGTCAGGCGCAGGAGATCCTCAACGATATGGGCTGGAACATCGAACTCAAAGCAGACTCGCAGGCGCTCACCAAGCTCGCCACCGGCTCCCTCGAGGTCTGGGCGGCAGCGTGGGGCTCCACCGTCGATCCCGATATGTATCAGGTCTATCACATGAACTCCACGGCTACCTCCACATATGCCTGGGGCTACCGCGAGATCAAGGCGAACACGACCCTGTACAGCACCGAATACGCCATCATCCGTCAGTTGAGCGACATCATCGACCAGGCGCGCGAGAGCATGGATCAGGAGGTAAGAAAGCCGCTTTACGAAAAAGCGATGGGGCTGGTGCTCGACCTTGCCGTCGAACTCCCCGTCTATCAGAGGCAGGAGCTGTTCGCTTACAACAGCAACACCGTCAGAGGCTTCAACGAAAACGTCAACCCTTATTCCTCGCCCCTCGAAAAGGTCTGGGAACTCGAATTGGTCGCTTGATCACACCACAAATGGAACGGTAAACAGGAATGCTGAAATACATTCTGAAGAGGATCATAATTTCCATATTTTTGCTGCTCGGTGTTTCCGTCATTCTGTATGTCCTCCTCCGCTGTATGCCTACCGACTTCGTCGAAAACCGCATCCTCGCCCTCGTGCAGAACGGCGGCGAGGTCAGCGAGGAGTTCATCCAGCAGATGTACCATACCTACGGGCTTGACGGCAACATCTTTGTCGGGTACTTCACCTGGCTCGGGAACGTGTTTCAGGGCGACTTCGGCAACAGCTTTATCAGCCAGCGCCCCGTATTGAGCGAGATTTTCAGCGCGGACAGGATCGGCACATCCTTCTTCGTCGCTTTCATCGCCGTCATCTTCGAGTTCATGATCGCCATCCCGCTCGGCATCACCGCGGCGACGCACCAGTACTCCGTGCGCGACTATGTCGTGACCGTGCTCGTGCTCATCGGCATCTCTCTGCCTTCCTTCTTTTTCGGGCAGATGCTCAAAGATATCTTTGCGAACAAGCTCGGCTGGTTCCCCGTTTCGGGCATGGGGTCGGCAGGTTCTTCCCTCACCGGCATTTCGGCGATAGGAGACTATGTGTGGCATATGGTTCTCCCCATCCTCACCGTCGTCATTTTAAGCATCGGCTCGCGCATGAGGATGACGAGGACGAATATGCTCGAAGTCCTCAACTCCGATTATATCCGCACGGCCCGCGCAAAGGGGCTGAACGAACGGAAGGTCATCTATAAGCACGCTTTCCGCAACACGATGATCCCGCTCGTCACCAGCCTCGCCGGGCTGATCCCTTCGCTCTTCAGCGGCGCGATGATCACCGAGCAGGTGTTCAGCCTCACCGGTATCGGCAGCTACGCATTGAATGCCATGCAGCAGGGGGATATCCCCGTCATCATGACGTACAATATGTTCCTCGCCTGCCTGTCCGTTCTGGGCGTGCTGCTCGCTGACCTGATGTATGCGGTGGTCGACCCGCGCGTCAAACTCGCTTAAAGAGAGGGGAGATATGGATAAAGACGAACTTGAACTGAAAGAGCTCGCCGCGGAAGGCGCGGGCGACGTATCGCTCGCGAATATCGCGGACGACGCCGACGGCGAAACGCCTCTCGACAAAAACATAAAGCTGATGTCGCCGATGCGCATGGTGCTGCGGAGGTTTTTCCGCTCCAAGCTCTCCATCGCCGGCATCGTCATGCTCGCATTCCTCATCGTTTTCAGCTGGCTCGGGCCCGTCGTTTACGATAAATGGGGCGAGATAGAAGTAGACCGTTCCGGCACATACAGCTACACCGTGTACGACGTCGAAACCGAAGACGGTTCCTTCGTGCAGATGATCGTCACGCACGACTCCATCAACGCCCTCGCGCCGCCCTCTTCCGAGCATATCCTCGGCACGGACGAGCAGGGCATGGACGTGTTCACCCGCCTCATGTACGGCGGCAGGCTCTCGCTCACATTGAGCTTCCTCGCCGTATTCCTCACCTCGTTCATAGGCATCGTTCTGGGCGGCATAGCGGGCTTCTACGGGGGCGTCGTCGACAACGTCATCATGCGGTTGTGCGACATCCTCATGTGTTTCCCCACGCTGCCGCTGATGCTCATCCTCGGCACCGTGCTCGACGCGAACGGAGTCCCCGCGCAATATTACATATACCTGCTGATGGGCCTCGTGTCGCTATGGTCGTGGACGGGCATGGCGCGGCTGGTGCGCGGGCAGATCCTTTACCTGCGCGAACAGGAATACATGGTCGCCGCCGAGGCGATGGGGTATTCCACGATGCGCCGCATCTTCAAGCACCTCATCCCCAACGTCCTGCCGCAGATCCTCGTCACCATGACGCTCTCGCTCGGCAGCATGATCCTCTACGAATCCACGCTCTCCTACCTCGGGCTGGGCGTGCAGATCCCGTATGCTTCCTGGGGCACGATGGTCGAAGTCATCTCCCGCCGCAGCGATATCCTGCAAAACTATCCCTGCGTCTGGGTGCCCTCGGGCGTCTGTATCGTCATAGCCGTACTCGGCTTCAACTTTATCGGAGACGGGCTGCGTGACGCCCTTGACCCCAAACAGAGGCGATAGGCATGAATTTTTTGAAATGGTTTAAGAAAAAAGAGGAGGGCGAAGCGAGCTCCGCCCCCTCCAAACATTACCTGACGGGCAAAGAGGCCCGCGCGATCGCGAAGGCGAACAACAAGGAGATGCGCCGCCTCGAAAAGGCAAAGCGCCGCAAGCTCCCGCCTTCCGCATACGTCACGGAGATGAAGGATGAGGGCAATATCCTCGAAATAGAGGATCTGCATTCCTATTTCTTCACCGATCAGGGCGTCGTCAAGGCGGTCAACGGCGTCAGCTTCGAAGTGCCCATGAACTCCACCGTCGGCGTCGTCGGCGAATCGGGCTGCGGCAAGTCCGTCACCTCCATGTCCGTCATGCGCCTCTTGCAGGGGCCTTCGGGGCAGATCGTCAGCGGTTCCATCCGCTTCAAGGCGCTGGATTACAAGCGCGACGAAAAAGGCGCGCTCATCCCGGTCTGGGAGCGCGACGAGAACGGCGAGATCGTCACCGAACCCGTCCTCGACAAGAAGGGCGTCATCCGGCTGGACAAAGAGGGCAACCCCATCCTGCGTCCCAAACAGCAGAAAGACGAAAACGGCATCGGCATCTACGAAAAGGAAGAAAAGGTGTTCGATATCGCCAAGATGCCCATGCACGAGATGTACCGCCTGCGCGGCAGGCAGATGTCGATGGTCTTTCAGGAACCGATGACGTCGCTCAATCCCGTGTTCACCATCGGCAACCAGCTCGACGAAGTCACCCTCATCCATGTGCCGGACGCGACCAGAGAGTTTGCGAAGAAGCGTTCCATCGAGATGCTCAACCTCGTCGGCATCGCCATGCCGGAGCGCGTGTATGCGTCATACCCGCACGAACTTTCCGGCGGTATGCGTCAGCGCGTGATGATCGCGATGGCGCTCGCCTGCGAACCCCGCCTCATCATTGCCGACGAGCCGACCACCGCGCTCGACGTGACCATTCAGGCGCAGATACTCAACCTCTTCAACGACCTCAAACGCAAGATCAACGGCTCCATTCTCCTCATCACCC
>ERZ1090868.1709-NODE-1711-length-11418-cov-13.366717_pt1 | contig 11418 bp, 10 predicted proteins | sample MGYA00478475_ERZ1090868 | MGnify/ENA primary metagenome ERZ1090868 (study PRJEB33644, sample SAMEA5815747) | chicken gut metagenome | biome: Chicken; feature: Gastrointestinal Tract; material: Caecum | place: Ireland | collected 2019-01-01 | study: A study of...
TGCTGTCATTTTCTCCATTTTGCACATATGAGCTGACTTTTCAGATACACCCTAGAGCCGTACGCCCACCGGAACCATCCCGGAGAGCGTGCGCCTCTTTCATTATATATTAGGGTAATGGTCAAATCATCTGGAAATGCTTCAGTGCTTCCACAATCGCCGCTTCCTTTTCGGGTGGACATTTCGGCTGCCTGGAATTTTCGGACTTCGGTTTGTTGTAGTTTTCCCGCTCCACAATGCCATATTTCTGCTTGACCTGAGCGATATAGAGGGAAGAAACTTTCATCCCGGTCTGCTGCAACACACGTTCCTTAATCTGTCCATATGTGGCGCCCTTCTGGAACCCAGACATATCCATATCCTCCAACGAGAACTCCACACGCACTTTCTTCGAGTCGATTTCTCCCTTGGAAAGCAAGACAACCGTCTCGTCGTGTTCATCCTGTTCCAAAAGTACATCGTCGAGGGTATTGCCACCGACGGCATCAAGGGTTAAACTGGAAAAGGCGCTGTGCATCTGTGCGCAGCGCCTTTTTTCAAAACGAGGTGTTTGCTATGTTTCTGAACCGCAACAGTGAGATCGTCCCTCCTTCAAACCTTACGGCGCCCGTCCGGTATGCTCGGAACGCATTGAAACGGGACATGGCCAAGGTGTTCCGGGAGAGCGCCGCCCCCGGCGGCTGCATCCGGCTGGAGCAGGCGGAGGGCCTGCCCGCCGAGTGCTACCGCCTGCAGGCGGAGGGAGAGGCCCTGACCCTTGCCGCCGGGGACGACCTGGGGTTTGTCTACGGGCTGTTCGAGATCAGCCGCCGCTTTTTGGGGGTGCTGCCCTTCTGGTTCTGGAACGACCAGCCCTTTGCCCCCGTGGAACAGGTCCCCGTGCCGGAGGACTTCTGCGAGGAGAGCCGCCCCGCCCGGGTCAGGTACCGCGGGTGGTTCATCAACGACGAGACCCTGCTCTCCCACTGGAAGGTGGAGCGCCGGGACGACCTGCCCTTTATCATGGCATTTGAGGCGCTGCTGCGCTGCGGGGGGAATATGCTCATCCCCGGCACCGGCGAAAATGCCCGCCGCTACCGCCGGGCCGCGGCGGACATGGGGCTGATCCTGACCCACCACCACGCCGAGCCCCTGGGGGCTGAGATGTTCGCCAGCGTTTACCCGGAGCTGGAAGCCCGGTACAGCGAGTATCCCGACCAGTTCCGGGCGCTGTGGCAGCAGGGCATCGACGCACAAAAGGGGATGCGGGTGGTCTGGAATATCGGTTTTCGCGGCCAGGGAGACCGGCCCTTCTGGGAGGACGACCCCCGGTACGATACCCCGGCCAAGCGGGGCGCGCTGATCTCCAGCCTCATCCGCCAGCAGTACGATCTGGTCAAACAGAGCGACCCGGACGCCGTCTGCTGCACCAACCTCTACGGCGAGGTGATGGACCTCTACCGGCAGGGCTGCCTTGACCTGCCGGCAGACGTCATCAAGATCTGGGCCGACAACGGCTACGGCAGGATGGTCAGCCGCCGCCAGGGCAACGACAATCCCCGTGTCCCTGCTCTGCCCCCCGAAGGGGACGGCGGCGCGCACGGCGTCTATTACCACGCCTCCTTCTACGACCTGCAGGCGGCCAGCCACATCACCATGCTGCCCAACAGCGCCGGACTGGTCTGCGATGAGCTGAAGCAGGCTCTCGCACGCGGCGCAGGCGACTACTGGCTGGTCAACTGCTCCAACATCAAGCCCCATCTGCCCCTGCTGGACCTGATCGCCCGGCTGTGGCAGACGGGCGAGGCCGAACCTGTGGGCCACAGCGTGGCCTATGCCCAAAGCTACTACGGCACCGCCGCCGGGTGGGCGGTGGCCAAATGCCTGCGCCATTACGCCGGCGCGGCCCTGGCCTACGGCCCCCACGAGGACGACCACGCCGGGGACCAGTTCTACAACCATGTGCCCCGGATGCTCATCACCCAGTTCATCGCCGGACGGGACCGGCCGGCCGAAAGCCTGCGCTGGCTGTGCGGCCTGCCCGCTCTCAGTGCCCAGGCCAACTGGTGCGCGGACCGGTACGCCGCAGCCTGCGCCAGCTACGACGGCTACCTGCGGGAGTGCGAGGCCACTGCCGCCATTTTGACCGGCCCGGCGCGGACCCTGTTCCAGGACAGCCTGCTGCTGCAGGCCCGGCTGTATGCCCTCTGGAGCGAGGGGGCGCTGGCGGTCTGCCAGGCGCTGCAGGCCGGTTTTGTGGGGGACTGGGCCCGCTGCTTTTATCTGGCGGGGCGGGCAAAGCGGGCCTATACGGCCGCCGACGCCGCCATGCGGGCCAGGGAACACGGGAAATGGATTGACTTTTACGCCAATGAGTGCCAAACTGATGTCAAGCAGACCGCACAGCTGTGCGGTTACCTGATGAGCTTTGCCCGCACCCTGGGCGAAGGCCCGCACTTTTACGAGTGGATGCGGGCATTCGGGGACAGCGAGGCCCAGCGCCGGGTCATGCTGATCCTGAACACCGAAAACCACCCGGACGACGACGCCCTCTGGCGGCTGATGGAACAGCGCTGGGGCGAGTAAGGAGGCCCCATGCTCCGCCGCATGAAAAAACGTTTTCTCGACTGGCCCCTGGCCCAAAAGTTCGTCTTTGTCTTTTCCCTGATGACCCTGCTCAGCGGGGTGCTGATGGTGGGGGCGCTCCATCTGGGGCTGTCGGTCTTTGAGGAAAAGTTCTACGAGAAGTCCCTGCAGGAGCTGGACTTTTTCCTCCAGCGGGTGGACGGGGACATCCAGGAGGTGGATACCCTGACCCGCAGCATCGCGGTGGATTCGGCCGTTCAGCAGCAGCTGGGGGAGCTGGCTGCCGCCGACCCGGAGACGGCCGCCTATATTACCTGCTGACAGGGGTGCGCCCGCTGCTGCTGGAAAAGCTCTACCAGAGCCGCCAGCTCAGCAGCATCCAGTACACCGACCTGTACGGCCACACCCTGACCATCGGCGAAGAAATGCCGGACTCCGCCCCCGAGCATGGCGCGCAGATGGAGGCTTTGCTGGAGCAAAAGGCCGGCGGCTTTGCCCTGCTGCCGCCGGTGGACGCAGATTACCCCTACCTGCTCTGCGGGCGCGCCATTCTGCAGAGCAAGAACGTCAGCCTGGCCCCGCTGGGCACCGTGATCGCCGCGCTGGACGTGGGCACGCTGCTGGACGGCGAGATCGGCAGCCTGTCCACCCCGCCGAGCGAACTGTACCTGTACAGCGGCGGACAGCTGGTCTACAGCAGCAGCGGCAGCGGCGCGGCGTTCACCCTGCCGGAAAGCGGGCAGGGCTATCGGATCAGCACGCTGGGGGGCAAAAAATATTTCCTCTGCTGGATGACCAGCCGCCTGACCGGGATGCGGCTGTGCAGCGTCTTTGATTACAACCAGATCTACGGCCAGACCAGCGCAGCCCGCAACGCGCTGATCGCGGGCGAGTGCGCCATCCTGCTCCTGTTCGCCTGGGTGCTTTTGCGGATGGCGCGGTTTGTCACCCGGCCCATCCACACCCTGAGCGAAGCGGTGCAGGTGGTGGAAGGGGGCGACTTCGCCGCAGCCCGCGCCCTGCTGCCCGCCGACCCTGCGGGGGACGAGGTGGGCGCTCTGACCCGGGAGTTTGACGTGATGCTCCGGCAGATCGACACCCTGATCCACGAAAACCACGAAAAGCAGCTGATGTTGCAGGAGACCCGCTACAAGATGCTGCAGGCCCAGATCAACCCACACTTTTTGTACAACACCCTCAGCACTCTGAACTGGCTGGTGCGGGCGGGCGACCGGGAGGATGCCTGCAGGATGATCGTCAGTCTGGGGGACATCCTGCGGGCCGCGCTCAGCCCCCGGGACAACTCGACGGCCGCCGCCGACGTCCAGCTGGCCCGCAGCTACATCGACATCCAGCAGTTGCGCTACAAAAACCGCGCCGTTTTTACTCTGACGGCCGAAGGCGACCTGGAACACTGGTACCTGCCCCACTTCACTTTGCAGCCGCTGGTGGAAAACGCCATCCACTACGGCGTCGAGCAGAGTGAGACCATCTGCCATATGGATGTGTGCGCCGTCGCCGCCGGCGGCGTGCTGACCCTGACCCTCCACAACACCGGCGCGCCCGTGCCGCCCGAGCGCCTGGCCGCCATCCGCGCCTTTACCGTCAAACCCCAGGGCCACGGTATCGGCCTGAAAAACATTTACGAACGCCTGGCGATGCTCTACCGCGACTTCACTTTTGACTTTGACAGCACCGCCCAGACCGGCACCACGGTACGCATCGTCCTGCGGCAGGAAGAGCGCAGGGAGGAAAGTATTTAGCAGAGACAGCAGCCCTATAAAAGATCCGGGCCGGCGGCAAAACGAAAACGCAACATCGCTTCTAAAAAAACGGATACAATCATGCGAAGAGACCCTCCAGGGAAGCTGTTCTGACTTCCCTGGAGGGTCGATTTTTGTACACTCTTTTTGAGGCAGGTTATTTTTCGATAGACGCGGTTTCGGCCTGATGACGGTGGAAGCAGGAAGCGTGGGCGGGAGGTAACTTTAGGTTGGGGAAAACCTGTCTCCCACTTTGCGACAGCCTGCCGGGAAACGCCGATCCGCCCGGCCACCTCTTCCTGGGACAGTTGATGCAGCTGCCGCAGGACCATCAGATTTTGGGCGATTTTATTTTTCTGCATTTTCATACCTTTCACACCTCCTGGTTCGATTATACTCTCGATGGTCCAAAAGTTCCACCAACCGCGGCAGGCAAAATGTGTTGCATTTGGTTGCGCAGAAAGGGAGGCAAGCCCTGACGCTGCGGCCCTTTTGCCGGCGGCAGAAGTGCGAAGCCCCGGTCTCCTATGACAGAGTTGTCCTGGGGCTGGCTATGGATACCAATAGGAAAGCGCCCCTGTGTGCCAGAACCGTAGAGAACGCAGTAAAGGCCCATCCTGCTCTTCGGGAGGCAGCACTTCTACCATTCCCTGCAGCAATCTGCGTAGAAATGCGCGGAAGATGCTTGCGCGTTTTGTGTCAACCAGGATTGACAATTTTATACTGTCGAACAAATGGGGTGCAATTCACGTCCTTCAGGGCGCATCTATTTTTCACTCTGGAGTAACCCATCACCGCTTTGGCCCCCGGCCTTCCGGTACGGTTTCGGAAAGGGAGCCGTTCATTATTTAACTCACCGAAGAAAACAAAATCCGAACTCTTCCCTATTGGAAAAGGTTCGGATCTTGTGCTTATGGTGCGCCAGACTGGACCAGGCAGCCGCATCTTTTCACAGCCGGTCCTTATAGGCGGTTTTGAGCTGCTGGATCTCGTCCAGGCGGGCAAGGGCGGCGCCGCCCATCTGGGCCGAGAGGGCCAGGCTCAGGGCCTCGGCCACCGAGATGGGGGAACTCATCGAGTGCTGCTCCTTTTCGTCCCCGCGGTAGACAAAAAGCTCGATGTCGGCGCGAGGGCCCTCGCCGTGCCAAACGCGGCTGGTGAAAAGGATGGTCCGGTAGCCGGCTTGCTGCTGACGCTCCAGAATGACCCCGGCCGCCTCCGACACTTTGGCAAAGCCGAACAGCACGACGACGTCCCGCGAGCCGATAAGCGCCAGACGCTCTGCCAGTTCGCTGCCGGCTGCCGGCAACTGCTCCACATCCAGTCCAATGCGGCGCAGCCGGTATTCCAACAGGACGGCCGGTGCACGGGAGGCGTTGCGGGCATGGAGGAAAATTTTGCGCGCCCCCAGCAGCGTGGTTACCGCTGCGGCAAAGGCATCCCGGTCCAGCAGGTCGAGGGTCTTTTGCAGGTTATAACGCTGCTGCTCCATCCAGGCGGTCAGTAAGTCGCCGTCTCCGGTCTGAAGGGTACGGTTCAATTTCTGGGCGGGCCCGCGCTGAACAGTCTGCTCCACTACCGTTCGTTTGAGGTGTTTGAAGTCCTCACAGCCCACATGCCGGGCAAAGCGGGAGACCGTAGCCTCTGAGATATGCAACGCAGACGACAACTGCCCGATGGTCATGCAGAGAAATTCATCCCGGTGCGCGGCGATGTATTCTACGATGTCCTGTTCGGTGCTGGTCAGTTTTTCCGGCATTTGGGGAAAGGAAAGATTCATAGACGCCTCCTGTTATACCAGGGCCAGCAGTTCCTCATGAATGCGGCCGTTCGTCGCCAGTATAGCACAGCTTGCGGCATCAAGGGAAGGGGTCTTGCCGTCCCATGCGGTCAGGCGGCCGCCGGCTTCTTCCAGGATCAGCCAGCCGGCCGCATAATCCCAGGGTTTGAGCCCGTGCTCCAGGTACGCATCCAGACGCCCGCAGGCGGTATAGCACAGCTCGACGGAGGCCGCGCCGAGCCGGCGGATGTCGTGGCAGCGGTCGTAGATGCGGCGGGCCCGGGCAAAGGCGGCGCCGGCTTCCTCCCGCCGGCCGGGATTGGTCCCCACCGAGCAGAGGCTGTCCGCCAGGCACGCGGCCCCGCTGGCATGGATGGGCCGGCCGTTGCAGAACGCTCCCCCGCCCCGCCGGGCGGCAAACAGTTCCCCCGCAAAGGGGTCGAACACAAGGCCGAGGCACACCCTGCCGCCTTCGGCCAGCGCCAGCGAAATTGCGCTGTGCCGGAAGCCGTGGATCAGGTTGGTGGTGCCGTCCACCGGGTCCAGGATCCAGACCGGGCGGGCCGGGTCGATGGCGGCGTTGTCCTTTTCTTCGGCCATGAACTGGATCGTTCCGTCCAGCGCCTGCAGCCGGGCGCGGATCTGCTCCTGCACTTCGGTATCCACCGCCGTGACAAAGTCGGTGGGGCCTTTGGCGCGCACCTGCGCCGCCAGGCTCCGGTCCTCCAGACGCGCGCCCGCCTCCCGTACGATGCGGCCGGCCTGCCGCAGCAGCTCTGCGGCGTCCATCACAGGGCCGCCTTCTTGGCTGCCAGCACGGCCGGGGACTCCCCTCCGCGGCTCAGCAGGACCGAGACATAATCCCCGCCCAGGGCGTGGACCTCTTTCAGCGCGCGTTTGAGCAGGCTGGCCGTGCGCACCTTGACCTCTGCGTCGGGATGGACGCAGATGCTGTACCGGCCGGCCTTCATCTCCCGGGCCAGCGCGTCAAAGGTATCGAATCCGTGCTCAAAGCAGGTGCGGATGCAGCCATACTGCACCGCCTGATGGGTGTCGCTGCCGGCCACCACCGGCTTGCCCAGCCGCTGCCCCAGCCCGAAGGTCAGCTCCTCGGTGCGCTGACGGTCCTCGGCGATGTCCTTGCCGTTCAGGTCCAGAAAATCAAAGCGCATCAGCAGCTCCGGCGGCAGGTCGGGGATGTGCCCGCCGTCCCGGAAGGGGTGCCCCGCCCCCACCAGGACCGGGTATTCGGCAAAGAGTTCCAGCAGCTGCGCCGCCGGGAGGAACCGGTCTTTGGCCTTGTGCGGCTCCAGGCGGCGGTTCATCTCCCGGATGGCCTCCATCGGGCCGACGCACAGCACATGCCCGCCTTCCGCAATGTCGGTCTCCATGCCGGGAAAAACGCGCAGTCCGCCCGCGTCTTCAAATACATAAGCGTCCCCGTTCTTCTCGCCCCGCGCTTCGACGTAGCCGTAAAGGGTGTCGAACTGCTGGGTGTTGAAATGCTCGGTCAGGCAGATGGCGTCCAGGCCGGCGCGGCGCGCCTCGCGCAGCAGCCAGTCGGTGTATTCGGTGGAGAAAGGCAGATATTTTGCCAGCTTCCCATGTGTGTGAAAATCCATGTACATAGCGTTGTCCCTCTCAGAGCAAGGTGGAAAGCAAAAAGGCGGCGGCGACCCAGACAAACGACAGCGCCAGGAACAGCAGATCGTTGTTCGTCACTTTGAGGGCGGCCAGCTTGAGCTTTTTGACTTCGGGGTTGGCGGCGGCGTAGCGGTAGCCCTTGATCTCCAGCACCTCGACGGTGGTGCGGGACCGCTTGGCCGTGTTGAGCATCAGGGGATAAAAGGCACAGATGATGATCTGGATCTGGTAAGCCAGGTAGCGGATCTTGCCCCAAAGGGTGTCGTGGGCCGGCGGGTTGCCCCGCAGCCGGTAGGACAGCAGGACGTTCTGGAATTCCTCCATCAGGATGGGCAGCATCCGGTAGGCGTAGGAGATGGAAAAAGACAGCTGCTCCGGGCAGCCAAACCACATCAGGCCATTGGCCAGTTTGTCGGGGTCCATCCCCGAAAAGACGGTGACCGATGCCAGCGACACGGTGGCCACCTTGAGGGTGAGCACCAGCAGCGGCGCGATGGCCGAGGCGTCTCCGCCGAACAGCCAGGTCACGACCAGCAGATACCCCGTCTGGGAGAACACGCCAAGCCCAAACAGGAACAGCACCAGCCCCGCCACATGAGCCAGGATCGTGGTGGCTGTCACCAGCACAAAACATCCCAGCAGGAAGGGCAGGTCGCTGACAAACCAGGGGACCAGCCCGAAAAAGAGATACCAGACAATCAGAACACGGGGATCCATCGCGGCGATGAGGGTGTCGTTATTGCCGTAGGCGTTTTTCAGCACCTGACTGCGCAGAAAGTCGATGGACAATTTGTCCAAGATGTTTTCCGAGAGCTTATCAACTGCTTTCATACGGGTTTCCTCCCCTCAAAACAGCGCAAAAAATCGTCGATGGTGTAACAGAGGGCCGCAGGGTCCAGTGTCTGCCCCATGGTGAAGATTTCGGGCGGACGGATGCCCACCCGCTCGATCAAGGCGCGGTCCCCGAAGATCTCATCCCGGGTCCCGTCGGCCACGACCTTTCCGCCGCACAGGACGATGATCCTCTGGGCCCACTCGCAGACCAGCTGCATATCGTGGGTGGCAATGACCACCGTCTCGGTGATCTCTTTCAGATCCTCAAGGGTGCGCATGATCTCCTTACGGGTGGCAATATCCAGATTGGCTGTTGGCTCGTCCAACAGCAGGATACCCGGATCCAGCGCCACCCCGATGGCCAGGCTGGCCCGGCGCATCTGCCCGCCCGAGAGCAGACGGCCGTCCCGGTCCCGCAGGCCGGACAGACGGAAACGCTCGAGCAGCCGGTCGGTGCGGCCGGCCGCATCGGGAACGCCCCGGGCCTCCATCGCGTAGGCGATGTCCTTTTCGATCGAATCCTTGATAAACATATCTTCGGGGTTCTGGTAGACCATCGAGACCTCGCGGGAAAGGGCCTCCGGCCGGACGTCCCGCAGAGACCGTCCATGCAGGCAGACCGTGCCGGCCGACGGCTTCATCAGCCCCACCAGCAGTTTCATAAAGGTGGATTTGCCCGCCCCGTTGGATCCGATGAGGGCCACCTTGTCCCCTTTGTGGATCGCAAGGCTGAGCCCGTCGAACACCTTGTGCGGTTCCCCCTTGACGCTGCGGTAAGCCACCGAAACGTCCTGGAAGGAGGCCACCGTCTCCCCCTGCGCAGGGACGGCAGGCCGCGGGGCGGGTGCCGGGTCTGCCCGGGGGACAAACACTTCCCTGCCCTCTGAGATGGTCGCCGGCAGGCGCGGCACGGTCAGGCTGCCCGCCTGGCGCATCCGCCAGGCCGCAAGGGTCACCTGCGGCGGGAAAATATTGCAGCTTTGCAGTTCTTCCACCCGCTGCAGAGCCTCGCCGGTGGGCAGCATCCACTGCACCCGGCCCTCTTTCAGCAGCATGACGTGCTTGCAGAAGTCGGCAATGTACTCGGTGTGGTGCTCGATGACGATGATGGTCTTGCCGTACCGCTCGTTCAGCTCCCGCAGCACCCCATAGATGCGGTCGGCGTGGGCCGGGTCCAGCTGGGCGATGGGCTCGTCCAGGATCAGGACGTCGGGCTGCAGAGACAGAGCCCCCGCCAGCGCCAGCAGATGGGTCTGCCCGCCCGACAGCTGCCAGATGAAATCACTCTCCCGGCCGCGCAGGCCGCACTGCTCCAACGCCGCCATGCCCCGCTCCTTATAGTCCGGCATGGCGTAGTTCTGGCAGGCGTAGGAGGCGTCGTCCAGCACGGTGGGTCGAATGATCTGATTTTCAAAGTCCTGGTATACATACCCGACCTTCCGGGCCAGGGCGCCCACGTCGCTTGTGCAGGTATCCAGCCCGCAGGCAAGGACGCGCCCCGAAAAATCGCCGCTGATGAACTGGGGGATCAGACCGTTGAGGGCCTTGCAAAAAGTGGACTTTCCACATCCATTGTTGCCCACAATGGCGAGAAAGTCCCCCTGTTCCACACAGACGGTAATATCTTGCAGCGCCGGATGCGCTGCGCCCGGATAGGAATAGGTCAGGTGATCTATTTCTATCGCGTGCATAAGGCTCAACCTCTCTGATCCTGCTCGGCCTGTTTGCGGATGACCAGGACGGCCACCAGGCACAGGGCGGCGGCGATCAAAATCGCCGTTGCAAAAGCGGGCATGCTCTCAGACCAGGGAGCCTCCCAGTCCACAAGGCTCATACCGCTCTTGGCCAGCATCTGGGTGCCGGCAGCAGCAGCAAAACCGACGATGCAGCCCAGGACAGCCTTGGCCCCCAGGGGCTCCAGTGCGGTTTTCGGGGTGCGGGGCTGCATCCCCAGCAGCGGCTCGATCTTGCCGTGGAGCTTGGGCACCAGATAGAGGGTGGGCAGCAGGCAGAAGAGGATGCCCGAGAAGAGCAGGTCGTTCAGGAAGGCAAAGCCCTCGGTGGCAAAGACGCTTTCGGGCAGGCCGGCCACGGCCTCAAAGTCCTCGATGGCAAACTGTACTTTCAGAATATCCACCACCGTGCCCATAAACAGCTGCAAAGCGGTACCGCCTATGGCCGCCACACCGACCATCACCCGGTTGGACGGGTCACGCACCAGCCGGCCGGCCACATAGACGCCGATGGTGACGGTGAGGAATTTTTCCACCTCTCCCAGGCCGCCAAACTGCCCCAGCATAATCTCGCTGAACACCAGCTCGCCGGTGGCGGCGCCCAGCGCCGCGGACATGGGGTCAAACAGCATTGCCAGCGTCAGCGGAATGAACAGGAAATACTCCACCGAAAACTCCACGATGCCCACCTGAAACTTGGGGATCAGCTCGGAAAAAAGGGTAGCCAGGCCGTACAGCGCCATGGTCAGGACAAAGACCATCAGTTTCTGGGACTGGCTGGCCGTCTGCTTGTTGACAGATTCCATACATGATACCTCCCGGTAATCTTAAAATGTTAACCGCTTCGAACAATTCCAAGTTTACCAGAGGAACGTAAAGCCTGCGACCACACAGCCGTAAAATGTTTGTATAATTTTCTATTTTATCGCAATATGAAATATTATTTTCACGCAAAGAGCACCCGACTCGGGTTCCACTTTTTAAGAAAAATAAAAAATCCGAACCCTTCTCCTATTGGAAAAAAGTTCGGATTTTGTGCTTGTGGTGCACCTCCAGGGACTCGAACCCTGGGCCCACTGATTAAGAGTCAGTTGCTCTA
>ERZ1090868.1710-NODE-1712-length-11418-cov-11.486667_pt1 | contig 11418 bp, 7 predicted proteins | sample MGYA00478475_ERZ1090868 | MGnify/ENA primary metagenome ERZ1090868 (study PRJEB33644, sample SAMEA5815747) | chicken gut metagenome | biome: Chicken; feature: Gastrointestinal Tract; material: Caecum | place: Ireland | collected 2019-01-01 | study: A study of...
GCTTTATATACCTTTGTTCCGCAGACAGCAAAAGGCTGGCAGCCTGTGCTTTTAGCCACAAACTGTCAGCCTTTTAATTATAAAGTTGAACCTTAACGAATTAACTCAGAGTATCATCTTTTTATGACTTTTACTATTGAAGGGTTGGAGGGTGAAAGGTATCTGAAAATACTACCATCCATAAAAGTATTGGATGATCTTCCAACGATTCACTAGATGGGTTGGGAGTATTCTGAAAAAGTTTCTGTAAACAAATCCTTAATACACTATATAAGTGCCTACTTACTTCTGGATACCTAAGTTGTCTGACCTCTTGTAAAAAATCTGTCCAAATTATGAGAAGTTCTTCTTTTTCTTCACCTTCTGGAAGACTATCGCAGTAATTTGAAATGTACTGTAGGCACTCCGGTGACAAGAATTCTTCAAACCGAGCTACTGCAAGAACACGCAGAGCCTCAATAATTTTTTTCACTGGAAGCGCTAGCTTACATAAAAAATCCGGTATAGCAATTATCTCACAGGGTAAACTCTGTATAATTTGCAAAGCTTTGAACATTGGCTCAAACGCTACCAATTGCCCATGCATCTTTATTGCAAGCGCTATAGCATCATGGTCACAAATCCCAAATAGTTGTTTGACTTCTGCGGTAGATAGCAGATTAAACTTAAGATCCATGAAAATTTCTTCAGTATGAAGTGCTTCCGTTAGCCGTTTGAGACGTATGGATTTTTGAACAATGTTTTCACATGATTCTGGGCTATATCGGTGCAGAACGGCTTGTCCTTTTTCCAGTGTCATATGAAGCGGTCCCGTGGTGCTTTCAAAATAATTTTCATAGACTGTTTGAGCTTCTTTCTGAATAAGATTTTTTAAAGATGCAGGAATTATAACCGATTTACCATCAAGATCGGCCTCTCTAATGCCGCATTCTGATAATACTATGAGTGCAGTTAAGCTTAGAATATAAATTGGATTAGATGCAGTATTTCGCGGAAACACTGAACTTCTAACCGCAATTGAAGAGTCATTCATAAACTCTAACATTACCTGTTGATTAGTTAATGTCGAAGCGAATGATCTAATTAAATTTAGTGTTGCAGGACAGTGAGATGTATCTCGATAATGCTCCAGCATTTCTTCAATGTGTGTGTTTGTGTTAAAATATGGACGAATCATTTCAACAAATTGCGAGATATCCAGTTGACCATTTGCTTTTTCTGGAATATGGAATGTGTGAATTAGGTCAGAGCCCTCTGAATATTCTAAGCATTTATGAAATAAAAATTGCTCTAATGTAGCTAGATGAACCACAGTGTAACACTTGTTATCAAGTGAAATATGTTGCTCCAAAGTTTTGCCTAATATTGACAACTCAATAGCTTGCTCATAGGTAATGTGAAAGGCTCCACCCCATTGATAATAGATTTTCTGTTTTGGGTAAAGGCTTTTTTTGTGTATACAGAGTTTTATCTCATTACCTGAATCATTTTCCTTTAAAATAATCATAGAGTTTGGCTCTATGCGAGATACTTTGGGAACTTCGCTGTTATGTCTAATTTGAAGATGTAAGATTATATAATTCGCAAAAACATCTTTACTTTTTCCTAAAAGGGGATCTGTGTATAGTATTGCACGAGTCATTTGCTCTAGAGCTGCTTCATTTTGACCTTTTTGGTGAAACCAAAACGCTAACTGTTCTTGTATTAATGGAACTTCAAACTTTTGAGCAGCGTCTACAACATTTGAAGGAACTTCTCTTTGAGATTCCCGGCAGACTAAGAATATCCAATAAACTGCATTCGCTTCATTGCTTAACTGGTCAAAGTGGTCGAGCATTAATTCTAGAGCTTGGAGTCTACTACCTTTCTGGAGCAAAACAAACGCCTCTAACATCAACAAAATGGGAGAGTTAGTGTTGGACTTCGTAAGTGTCTTATAGATCTTTTCAACTTCCTTGATGAGGTTGCGTTCAGCAAACATTTCTCCAAGGACAAGTAAATCATCTACTCTAGCTGCAAGTTGATTTAATTTGTATTTATCGACTATTTCTTCAAAAGTTGGTGTATCGAGATATTTGAAACTATATATCTGGTATGCCAGAAAACATGCCCCTGCATCCTTGTTGCACGTTAGAAATTCACAAATTTTTGCCGATTTATTATGCTTTTCCAATAGGTTGATATACGCAACCAGCAGATTGGGATCTTTCAATACAAATGGTTCATTTCGTTCAAGAAATGCCTGCCGATCAACATCTTCTTTAAGAAAATTAAAGTATATTTCTAACGGGAAATATAATTTACAATCTTCGCATAATAATACCAGCCTTTGTTCAGATACGGATTCTCCTGAAAGCAACTTTGCTGACTCGTTATAGATCATCAAGTGTGGGTCATATTTTAATGCTTGCGAGAGAGTGGAAAATTCCAACTGTATTTCTTGGGCATGTGTCAATGACAGATGTGCAAAAAACAATGCCTTAAAAAATGGGACAGCACATGCATACTTTAGGGTTTGGAATATTGGGATTAATGGCTTTAATTTTTGTTCAAGCTGCTCTGCGCAATTTCTGATATTGGATGTGTGGAAATTTATTTCTTGACTTAGTTGGTTAGAAAATAATACTGGTATATCTAAAAACGTGATTGGATTAGGAAAGAAATCCGGAGCAATGAGCTGTATTTTGTGCGAGTTATTTAAATACCGATAAATCAATCTGACCAGAAGCCAGCGCTCATCATCCAACCCCGAAGACATTACAATTTTGTTGAAATTATTGCCTTCTTGTTGGTGAAGCTCAAATAGTCCGGCAATGTCATTTGTGGCAGCTTTGCTTCCTAATATCTGGAGATTTGAAGGTGGCAAAAGATCACAAATCGCTCGAATCAAATCTGGAGTTAAAAGTCCGTACGCAAATAAGAAACGACAACAATCTTTGAAAATTATATCATTCTCTATTTGTCGTGCCAGCTGTAAAAGCCTTATCTCATGGAGTTCCTCTCGAAGAGCAGACACAATCAATTCATAAGCATACAAAATAGAAGGAGCCTTTTTCTGAAGGAGAGGTTGTAAACTATCTATCAGTACAATATTGCCTTGTAGAAATTCGGTTCTAAGAGTAAGATAAATTCTGATTTCCTCTTCTTTATCTAGCGGCCGTTTGAGTTCCAAAAGCATAGACGCAATTTTTTCTTGTCCTGCTCTGCAGACCTTTTCTTGAATGCGGCTTTGGATTCGAGGTTCGTTTAGTTGAAGATAGAATTTTTTCTCGTCATCCGGTAATGCAGAAAACAATATATCAAATATCTGAGTAAATAGCCGAACGGGTAAATTCTGTTCTTCTAATGGAATGATTACCCCTTTAGTATGTGCATCATTTATAAAATCCGAAGCTAGGTGTTGGATGAATTCTTTTTTTGAAATATGGAGATCATCTTCTCCTTTAAGATGCTTCCGCATGGCATCAATTGGATTTTGGTACTTCAAATAAATATAGAATTCTTTCGAAGTAATAATACTGCCGTCATGCTTTATACAGAAATCTGCAATTGCTTTATCTATTCTATTTATGCATTCATGTTGACGAGCTACTTCTTCTCTGTGTTGAATCACATCACCTAGAAATTGTTCAATTTGGCCCATAAGTAAATCTTTAATCAGCTCTTCCATTTTAGTCCCTCCTTTCTACTTTCTTAAAAAAGTATAGCAGAATGCACGGTGAAACTCAACAAGAGAATGTGTTGCTTTGTGCCAAATACTATATGCCGACGAAGTAATGGGCGCTGCGGCGGGGCTTTATATACCTTTGTTTCGCAGACAGCAAAAGGCTGGCAACCTGTGCTTTTAGGCACAAACTGTCAGCCTTTCTTTGTCGCCTATACTGCCCATAGGGGCACCTTGTGCGCCAGAAAAGCGGGGCGAAATCGTCCCACTCAGCTGCCGTCTGCTGCACAAAGGTATAACACACTAGACTTTGTAACCAAAGTCGTGTGCCAACAGGAATGCTGCTCGCCCCTATTGGAAACCCAGAGCCAAAGAGGGGACACCCCTCTTTGAAATCACCCTGGCCTTTTCGCATTTCCAATCAATAATTGAATGCACAAAGCCCTCAGCACCGGTCAATGTATTTTTCCGGTGCTATTCTGTGCGGGTGCTAAATCCAAATAGCCCGCACATCTCTGCCGATGACAGAAGCATACCGTATGGTGGAAAAGGTGCCGCCATACTTGCGTCCATCATAAACAGCAATCACACGCTGAGAATGATTCACCATATAACGGTTCCGTTCCATGTAACAGGATGGAATATAACTTTCACGGATCACAGTTACCCGGTCGCAAACAAGAAGAAGGCGTTGAAACTCCCTGTTGGGAGTTTGCATCCGGTCCCGGTAGGGGATGGCCGCTTCCAAAGACAAGGCCGGGTTGCGTTGCTTTTCCTCTGCTACGATAGCTGAAAACAGCAAGTCAGAGCCATCCGCAAAGCCTGAAATGAATCGGGTATGGCCGTCCGCAATCGCTGCCTGGATTTCTCGGTATAGGCTGTACTTGATAGCGTTGATTTTGCTCGCAGGTATGTCACGATGTCCGGTAACACAACACGTCTTTGAATCCATCTGGATGCCTCCTTTTGGTCTGCTTCCTGTATAGGCAATATTGCCTATAACACTTTATCTCCATTATAGGCAATAATGAAGATAAAGCAAGACCAGGATGGAGGGAAGCTGGATGATCTCATACGCTCCTTTATGGGAGACCATGAAAAAGCGCGGAGCCACCACCTACACGCTCGAGTTCAAGGGCGGGATCAGCAGCTCCTCGATACGAAGATTGAAAGCCGGCGAATCTGTGTCGACCAACACGCTGGACGCGCTGTGTAAAATACTAGACTGCACACTGGATGAGATCATCATATATCTGCCAGATAAGCAAACATAAAGGATGGAGCTTTAGCCCCATCCTTTTTACTTTGTGTCGGTCAAACTGCCAAATCACTTGCCCTTTTTCTTGATGGTATCTTACAACTCTGCTATAATAGATAAAAATTATAGATATCCAGGGCAGTGAGGAGGGCGATACCATGGCTTCTAATTTTGATTTTTTGTCAAAAGATTTTCCAGTCCTCGCAAATTTTGGCCAACTGGCAGAGGAATACTGCCACAGCGATCCAAACTCTTGCCTGATGAAGTTGGGGATGATTGGGGAAACCATCGTCAACTTGATGTTTACCTATGACCGAATCCCTCTCCCGGAGGAAAATACCGCAGCCAAGCGTATTGATATGCTTTATCGTGATGGCCTGCTGACACAGGATTTGGCAGAGATTTTGCATACGCTCCGAAAGGTGCGCAATAAGGCAGTCCATGAAAATTATTCGTCTGAGGCAGATGGTGTGGCACTTCTGCCAATGGCATACAGCCTCTGTGAATGGTTTATGCAGACCTATGGTGACTGGAATTATCAGCATCATGAGTTTGTGCCGCCCGTTCCCGCACAGCAGGCGAGGACAGCAGACAAGGCAGCTGAGGAGCAAAAAGAAACCCGCCTGGCACAGGAGGCAGAGACAAAAGCGGCCCAGACAGAAGCGATTTCCAAAGACAGCCGCCGCAAGCGTGTCAGCCAAACGGCCAGCCAGCGTCAACGCCCGGAAGCTGAGACGCGGTTCCTGATCGACCAGCAGCTCCGGCAGGTGGGCTGGGAAGCAGATACCGAAAACCTGCGCTTTTCCAAAGGCACTCGCCCAGCTAAGGGGCGGAATATAGCGATTGCTGAATGGCCTACAGATTCCACGGTTGGAAACTATGGACGAGCCGATTATGCTCTTTTTATTGGGCTGCATATGGTGGGAATCATCGAGGCAAAGGCAGAGCATATCGATATTCCATCGGTGATCGATTACCAGGGAAAGGACTATCCTCGCAATATCCGCCAAGAGGATGCGCAGTATCAGGTTGGAAGCTGGGGAGAGTACAAAGTTCCGTTTACTTTTGCGACCAATGGCAGACCCTATCTGGAACAGTATAAAACCAAATCCGGCATCTGGTTTTTGGATCTCCGCAGGGCCTCGAATGTGCCGAAGCCGCTGCGGGGCTGGATGAGTCCGGACAATCTTTTGCAGCTGCTGAACAAAGACACAGATGCAGGCAATAGGGCATTGAAACAGATGCCCTTTGATTTGCTGCGGGACAAAGACGGGCTGAATCTTCGGGATTATCAGCTGCGTGCGATTCAGGCGGCAGAACAGGCCATTATAAATGGAAAACCAAGCGTTCTGCTGGCCATGGCAACCGGCACCGGCAAGACACGTACTGTGCTGGGGATGATCTACCGGTTTTTGAAAACAGGCCGTTTTAAGCGCATTCTGTTCCTGGTGGATCGCACTGCACTGGGAGAACAGGCTTTGGACGTATTCAAAGAGGTGAAGCTGGAGGAGCTGATGCCTCTGGCAGACATCTACAATATCAAAGGTCTGGAGGACAAAGAAATCGAGCGGGAAACCCGTGTCCATGTGGCAACTGTGCAGGGAATGGTAAAGCGCATCCTCTACAACGATGGAGAAACCATGCCTGCGGTCAGCGATTATGACCTGATTATTGTGGATGAGGCCCATCGTGGGTATCTGCTGGATAAGGAGATGGGGGATACTGAAATTCTCTACCGGGACCAGCGGGACTACCAGAGCAAGTACCGCAGTGTGATCGAGTATTTTGACGCGGTGAAGATTGGATTGACGGCCACGCCGGCACTCCAGACAACCGAGATCTTTGGTCAGCCGGTTTTCAAGTACACCTATCGAGAAGCAGTAATAGAAGGATATCTGGTAGACCATGATGCACCCCACGACCTTCATACCCGTTTGCGGGATGAAGGCATTCACTATCGCCCTGGTGATACGGTGACACTCTATAATCCGGTGACTGGTGAGGTTACCAACAGTGAGCTGCTGGATGATGAGCTGAATTTTGATGTAGAGCAGTTCAATCGAAAGGTCGTTACCCGTCCGTTCAACGAAACCGTTCTGGCTGAAATCGCCAAGAGCATTGACCCTGAGAGCCCGGAGGAACAGGGGAAAACCCTGATCTACGCAGTGGATGACGACCATGCTGATATGATTGTGGATATCCTGAAGAACATCTACAAGGAATACGGCGTGGATAACGACGCCATTATGAAGATCACTGGCAGCGTGGGCGGCGGCAATCCCAAAAAAGTACAGGAGGCCATCAAGCGGTTCAAAAACGAAAAATATCCCAGCGTCGTTGTTACGGTGGATCTGCTGACCACTGGTATTGATGTCCCTGAAATCACCAATCTGGTGTTCCTGCGGCGGGTGAAATCCCGTATTCTGTTCGAGCAGATGCTGGGCCGTGCGACTCGTCTTTGCCCGAAAATTCACAAGACACACTTTGAGATTTACGATCCGGTTGGTGTCTATGAGTCTTTGGACCCGGTCAATACCATGAAACCAGTGGCGGTCAATCCATCTGTTTCTTTTGGTCAGCTGCTGGATGGCCTTGAAGCGCAGAAAGAGGAAACGCAGATTGCCTTTCAAATTGACCAGATCATCGCCAAGCTCCAGCGCAGAAAACGAAATCTGGACAGCAAAACCATGGAACACTTTGTCAGTATGTCGGGAGGAATGGACCCCACGCAGCTGATCCGGCAGCTCAGGCAGGAGATCCCAGAACAGGCCCGAAATCATATCCTGGCCCATCGGGATTTGTTTGAGCTTTTGAACGGAACCCACGCCAACGGGGGCCGCCCAGTGGTCATCTCGGATGCACCGGACGAACTGGTCAGCCATACCCGAGGCTACGGAACTGGCAGCCGCCCGGAGGACTATCTGGACGCCTTTGCCGACTATGTGAAAACCCATCTCAATGAGGTTGCAGCCCTCAACATTGTCTGTACCCGTCCAAAGGAACTGACCAGGGCCAGCTTGAAGGATCTGCGGTTGACGCTGGACCGGGAGGGCTTTACTACGCAGCAGCTAAACACCGCTGTATCGGAACTGACCAATGAGGAAATGACCGCGGATATCATCAGCCTGATCCGCCGGTACGCCATCGGTTCAACCCTCATCAGCCATGAGGCCCGCATCCGGCGAGCAGTGGACAAGCTGAAAAAGGCCCACAAATTCACCGCTATTGAGTTGAAATGGATTGCCCGGATCGAAAAATACCTCATGGAAGAGTCTGTGCTCAATGTAGGGGTGTTTGACGAGGATGTCCGCTTCAAAAATGAGGGCGGCTTCAAACGGATTGACCATATCTTCAAGAATCAATTGGAAAAGATCGTGCTGGAACTCAACGAGTACCTGTACGATGACGGAGGAAGAAGCGCATGAATGAAAATCAATTTATAAATACAGTTTTGTCGGCAATGGTGAATCAAGCTATTCAAAATAGAGGAAACTGGGTTAGTCCTCTTCCTCAGGACCAGGAAGAAGCCCAAAAGAAAATTTTGGATGCCATTCATGATCTAGTGGAGAACAAAGCTAAAATAAAGCCTGAATATCAGGCTCAAGTTTTTGAAGCAATGGTATTAAAATTTGCTGCTGAAACCAACTGGTATAACGGAGGAAACCACGCATGACCACCCAGGAAATCGTATCCAAGCTCTGGAATCTATGCAATGTGCTGCGGGATGACGGCATTACCTATCACCAGTATGTCACCGAGCTGACCTATATTCTGTTTTTAAAGATGGCCAAGGAAACGGGGGCAGAAAGCCAGATTCCCGCCGCCTACCGCTGGGATCAGCTCACCGCCAAAAGCGGCATCGAGCTGAAGAAGTTCTATAAGGAGCTGCTTGCCTATCTGGGTGAAAACTGCACCGGCCGGGTGCGGGAAATCTACCAGGGAGCTGCTACCAATATCGATGAGCCCAAGAACCTGGAAAAGATCATCACCACTATTGACGGCCTGGACTGGTACTCTGCACGGGAAGAGGGATTGGGCAACCTGTACGAGGGCCTTTTGGAAAAGAACGCCAACGAGAAAAAATCCGGCGCGGGCCAGTATTTTACCCCGCGTGTCCTGATTGATGTGATGACCCGGCTGATGAAGCCCCAGCCGGGGGAGCGATGCAATGACCCTGCCTGCGGTACCTTTGGTTTTATGATCGCTGCCCATCAGTATGTCAAAGAGCATACCGACGACTTCTATGACCTGAGCGCCGACGAGGCCAGGTTCGAGAAGGAAGAAGCCTTCACCGGCTGCGAGCTGGTCCATGATACCCACCGACTGGCCCTGATGAATGCCATGCTGCATGGCATCGACGGCCAGATTCTGCTGGGCGACACCCTGTCCAATGCAGGCAAGGCCCTCCACGATTTCGACCTGGTGCTCACGAATCCGCCCTTCGGCACCAAGAAGGGCGGCGAGCGTGCCACACGGGACGACTTTACCTTTCCCACCAGCAACAAGCAGCTGAACTTCCTCCAGCACATCTACCGCAGCCTGAAAGCCAACGGCAAGGCACGGGCCGCTGTGGTGCTGCCGGATAACGTCCTCTTTGCGGACGGCGATGGCGAAAAGATTCGCTGCGACCTGATGGATAAATGCAACCTCCATACCATTCTCCGCCTGCCTACCGGTATTTTCTATGCCCAGGGCGTCAAGACCAATGTGCTGTTCTTCACCCGCGGCACCAGCGATAAAGGCAACACCAAAGAGGTCTGGTTCTACGACCTGCGCACCAATATGCCCAGCTTCGGCAAGACCACCCCGCTGAAAAAGGAACACTTCGCAGACTTCGAGAAAGCCTATGAGGCAGAGGACCGCCATGCGGTGCAGGATGAGCGGTGGAGCGTCTTTACACGGGATCAGATTGCAGAGAAAGGGAATAGCCTGGATCTGGGCCTGATCCGTGACGATTCTGTGCTGGATTACAACGACCTACCCGACCCTGCCGACAGTGCCGAGGAAGCCGCCGCCAACCTGGAGGAGGCCGTCGATCTGCTGATGAGCGTGGTGAAGGAATTGCGGGCGCTGGAGGTGCAGGACTGATGGCAAGAGGGAAGAAAAAAGAAGCCGCGCTTTCTCCCGCGGAGCGCCTGCAGGCGGCGCTGGTGCCGGAGAGTGAGCAGCCTTATAAGGTGCCGGAGAATTGGTGCTGGACATATTTGAGCTACGTTTCTAATGTAGTCACTGGTGGAACACCAAGTAAAAAGCATCCTGAATACTATGGCGGAACATTTCCATTTTTCAAGCCATCGGATTTGGATTTTGGCCGGCAGGTTTTAGAAGCAAGTGAATACTTGACTGATGAAGGTCGACGGGTATCACGAGTAATTCCAAAATATTCAACAGCGGTCTGCTGCATTGGAAGTATAGGAAAATGCGGTTTTCTAGAAGTGGAAGGTACAACAAATCAACAAATAAACTCAGCCATTCCTAAATTTAATCCCTTATTTCTGTACTATTATTGTAACACTCATTATTTCTGTGAAGAACTGTGGAGCAAAGCAGCGGCAACAACCATTTCCATTGTTAACAAAAGCAAAATGGAAGATTGCAAATTTCCACTCGCACCTCTTCCCGAGCAACAGCGCATTGTTGACCGCATTGAAAACCTGTTTGCCAAGCTGGATGAGGCCAAACAAAAGGCTCAGGATGCCTTGGACAGCTTTGAAACCCGCAAAGCAGCCATCCTGCACAAAGCCTTTACCGGTGAGCTTACCGCACAATGGAGAAAAGAACATGGTGTGGGGATGGAGAGTTGGAAAAAAACAGCTTTAAAAGATGTTTGTGATAAAATTGTTTGCGGCAAAACACCAACAGATTTTATCCAGCCGACAGGAGAGATTCCGTATTTAAAAGTATATAATATTGTAGATAACAAAATTGATTTTGAATCGATGCCGCAATTTATTCCAAAAGAAATCCACGAAGGAAAATTAAAAAGCTCTATTCTAAAACCGTGCGATGTTATTATGAATATTGTCGGGCCACCTCTAAGAAAAATAGCAATTATACCTGACAACTATCCTGAGTGGAACATGAATCAAGCCATCGTTCGATTTAGGCCTTACGATTCATTGCAGTATCGGTTTTTATATTATGCTTTAGTTAATCCAGAAACATTAGATGATGTTATTGCAGCAACAAAAGGGGTAGTGGGACAAGCTAACATTTCTGTTACGCAATCAAGAGAGTTAGTTATTCCGTTACCGAGTACTGAGGAACAAACCGAAATCGTTCGCATCCTTGACGACCTCCTCGCCAAAGAACAGCAGGCCAAAGAAGCCGCCGAAAAGGTGCTGGAACAGATTGACCTGACCAGGAAAGCCATCCTGGCCCGCGCCTTCCGCGGCGAGCTGGGCACCAACGACCCCAGCGAGGAGAGCGCGGTGGAGCTGCTGAAAAAGTCATTTGAAAGAGGTGAGTAAGTGTGAAAATTCACTCTATCTATATT
>ERZ1090868.1713-NODE-1715-length-11416-cov-12.946396_pt1 | contig 11416 bp, 7 predicted proteins | sample MGYA00478475_ERZ1090868 | MGnify/ENA primary metagenome ERZ1090868 (study PRJEB33644, sample SAMEA5815747) | chicken gut metagenome | biome: Chicken; feature: Gastrointestinal Tract; material: Caecum | place: Ireland | collected 2019-01-01 | study: A study of...
CTCCTATAATTCATCAGATATAGCAACAAATATTTTACTACAAATTTTATAAAAAGTTAATACTTCAGATGCATTTCCTTCTCCTTTCTGCTATACTGGAGAGACAGCCTGCATATCAGCGCACAGAATTTAATATTTCGAATGTTTTTCAGATTGCGGGAGCATGAAATGCGGAGCAATCCGCAGCATCATTGGGTCAAAATACCTTTTGCCCCATACATCATTTAATTACAGAGGTGAACTATGAATACACAAGATTTTCTTCAGAAGCCGGTTCGGAAAATTTTCTTCCACTACCTGCTTCCCTCCATTTTCGGAACGATGGTGACTTCCATCTACGTGCTGGCCGACACGATCATGATCGGCAAAGGGATCGGCACCGTTGCAATGGCAGCTCTGAACATTGCCCTTCCGGTCTACAATATTTTCTTCGGTCTGGGACTGCTGTTCGGCGTCGGCGGTTCGGTACTGATGTCCATTTTCCGCGGGAAAGGGGAAAAGCAGAGAGCTGACGCCTGCTTTACCGCCTCTTTTCTCCTGACGCTGGCTTTTCTGGCGGTCTCGATGATTGTCTGCACATTATATATGGAAGAAATTGCCTGGCTTCTCGGCGGAACGGAGGAGACGATGCCTTATATTATGGGATATCTTCCTTATATTGTATGGGGAATGGGCGCCTTTTTCTTTTCGTCCTACCTCCAGACCTTTGTCCGCAACGACGGTTCTCCAAAGCTGGCGATGAATGGAGTCATCGCCGGCGGCGTCACAAATATCGTATTGGATTACGTTTTTATCTTTCCCATGAAAATGGGGATGGGCGGAGCCGCTCTTGCGACGGTGATCGGTTCCACACTGACCGTTGTGATCCTCACCACACATTTTTTCTCCAAAAACAATCAGCTGCATTTCACGCTGAAAGGAATCCGGCTTTCCGACCTCCGGGATATTACGGTCAACGGTTTTTCCAGCTTTTTTATCGAAGCAGCTTCCGGGCTGACGATCTTTGTGTTCAACCTGCAGCTCTTAAAATATGTGGGAAATACCGGCATCAGCGTCTTCGGTGTGATCAGCAACACGGCGATCGTGGTCACCTGCCTTTGTAAGGGCATCAACCAGGCTGCGCAGCCGATCCTTTCCACCAACTTCGGCGCCGGAAAGACCGGAAGGATCCATGAGGTGCTCGCACTGGCCATCAAAACTTCTCTGATCATCTGCGCGATACCTGTAGCGCTCGGACTGATCGTTCCGGATCTCTTTACTTATATCTTTTTGAATCCGGACGCAGGGATCCTGGCGCTCTCCGCACCGGCGATCCGGATTTATTTTACCGGATTTCTCATGATGGGCATCAACATGGTATTTATCTGTTACTTCCAGGCGGTGTTTAAAAACGGACACTCTCTGCTGATCTGTCTTCTGAGAGGGTGTGTCCTGGTGATCCTGTTTGCCTATCTGCTTCCGGCCCTTTTCGATGTCACAGGAATCTGGCTGGCGTTCCCGGCAGCGGAACTGGTGACGATGCTGATCGGAATCCGGCTGACGATGCAGACGGTAAAACGCGACCGGAAGAAAAATTGAATCCGGTTCTGCGGACGGGCATCGGCGAATATGTATGAACAAATGGAATTGACCGGAAATCAAATTTGTCAGTATCAGATTTTATCCAATAAAGTGACTCCTTTCAGGAAATTTTGCCTCAAGAAATTGCACAAGAAGATCGTTTTATTCTTTATTTTTCAACAATTTACGGCAGATTTTTCTCGCATTTTTTTGGATTTTGCTGATTTTGATTTCAATTAATGACTTTTAGTCATATTTGGGTTATAATAGCCAACAAAGAGAGTGGGAAGCTATCATTTTCCGCCGTCTTTAATTTCTGATGAATGGGAGAGGAGCACACTATGAACATTACAGACAAAGTCAAAAACGCCGCTGTCACAACTGCCATCAGCACTGCTTTAAATTATCTGGAAAAAGATCCCGAGAATAATATTCCGAAAGTTATGGATCTTGTAGACCGGCTCTGTCCGGATGACTGGTACACTCAACAACGCGCGGCTTTCAGAAACGCCATTGCAGAAAAAGGCAATATGTACGAACTGATTCTCCGCGTGTACCAGCTGGATCCTGAAGTAAGAAAAACATTTTTTAAAAACTTTATCATCAACGCGAGCCTGAAAGGAAGCCGGCTTCAGGAAGAGTATTCCACAAAGTATAACTGCAATATTCCCTGGGCGATCCTCCTGGACCCCACTTCTGCCTGCAACCTTCACTGTACCGGATGCTGGGCCGCGGAATACGGACATAAGTTCAATCTGGATCTCGACACCATCGACTCCATCGTCCGTCAGGGAAAAGAAATGGGAACTTATATGTATATCTACACAGGCGGAGAACCTACCGTCCGCAAGAAAGATCTGATGAAGATCTGCGAAATGCATCCGGACTGTGAGTTCCTTGCCTTCACCAACGGAACTATGATCGACGAAGAATTCTGCCAGGAAATGCTCCGTGTGAAAAACTTCGTTCCGGCGATCAGCCTGGAAGGCTTCGAGGAGGCCAACGACAGCCGCCGCGGCGACGGAGTTTACGAGAAAGTCATGCATGCGATGCAGCTGATGAAGGATCGCAAACTTCCGTTTGGTATTTCCACCTGCTACACCAGCGTCAACTTCGAGGACATCAGCAGCGAAGCGTTCTACGACAAGCTGATCGAGATGGGCGCTATGTTTGTCTGGTTCTTCCACTATATGCCGGTCGGCAATGACGCCGCTCCGGAACTGATGGTAAACCCGGAACAGCGCAAGAAAATGTACGAGCGGATCCGTCATTTCCGTTCCACAAAACCGATCTTCGGCATGGATTTCCAGAACGACGGAGAGTATGTCGGCGGATGTATCGCCGGAGGACGCCGCTACTTACATATCAACGCGAAAGGTGATGTGGAGCCCTGCGTATTTATCCATTATTCCAACGTAAATATTCACGACTGCAGTCTGCTGGATGCGCTGAGAAGCCCGATCTTCCAGGCTTACCATGACAACCAGCCGTTCAACAACAACCATCTGCGTCCCTGCCCGATGCTGGAAAATCCGGAAGAGCTCCGGAAGCTGGTAGCAGAGACCGGCGCAGTTAACACCGATTACCAGAATCCTGAGAGCGCAGATCATCTCTGCGACAAGTGCGAAGAATACGCGAAAGCCTGGAAACCGGTAGCCGATGAACTCTGGGAGAAGAGCCATCCTTCGGCTTAAGGAATTCTTCAGAGAGTGAGTACAACAAAAGAGCCCTTCGAACGGAACTGCAAAGTGCTTTCTGCACTGGCCGCCCGTCCGAAGGGCTCTTTTGTTTCTCAGAATTCCTATATTTTCAGCCGGTGACTGCCCGCACACCTCGGCGCGGGGCGGTCACCGGCTGCCGTTTCTGGCAGAAATCCTGCATGTACTGCTTTATCTCAGATGCCAGATATCTTCGTTATACTGCTCAATGGTGCGGTCTGAGGAGAAGAAACCTGCATTTGCAATGTTGATCAGGCATTTCCGGTTCCACTCGTCGCGCTTCTCATAATCTTTGTAGATCTGCTCTTTCGTCTTGATATATTCTTTCAGATCCAGCAGTGTCATAAACCAGTCTTTGTTCAGGATCTCCTTGTACAGACGCTCCAGGCTCACTTTGTCGCCGATCGCCAACATCTCGTCGCTGACGATGAAATCCACCAGCTTCGCGATCTGCGGATCCTTGTCATAAAATTCTTTGGAGATGTATCCTGCCTGGGGATCTTTTTTCTTCTCCTCATACAGGTCGATGACATCCTGCGGTTTCTTTCCGAAAATGTAAATATTGTCATCGCCTACCAGGTCATGGATCTCAACGTTGGCTCCGTCCTCGGTTCCCAGGGTCACAGCTCCGTTGAGCATGAACTTCATATTTCCGGTTCCGGACGCCTCCTTGGAAGCCAGAGAGATCTGCTCGGAGATATCAGCCGCCGGGATCACCTTTGCAGCTTTGGATACATTGTAGTTTTCCAGCATGATCACCTGGAAATACGGACTTACTTCCGGATCGGAATCGATGAGCTGCTGCAGGCAGAGGATCAGATGGATGATGTCCTTGGCGATCGTATAGGCCGGGGCTGCTTTTGCACCGAAAATCATTGTGATCGGAGTTTTCGGCTTATTGCCTGCCTTGATGTCCATGTATTTATAGATCGCGTACAGCGCATTCATCTGCTGACGTTTATACTCATGGAGACGTTTTACCTGAACATCAAAGATGGAGTCTTCGTTGACATGAAGATTCTGTGTCTCATAGAGATACCGTTTCAGTTCTTTCTTGTTGTTCTTCTTGATCTCTTCCAGCTTTTTCAGTACTTTCTTGTCGTTTTTGTATTTCAGAAGCTTCTCAAGTTCCATCGCATCCTTCTTGAATCCGCTTCCGATCAGGCTCTCAATGTAGTCGGACAGTTCACGGTTGCAGTGGATCAGCCAGCGGCGGAATGTGATTCCATTGGTCTTGTTATTGAATTTTTCCGGATAAATGTCATAGAACTGTTTCAGTTCTGTATTTTTCAGGATCTCTGTGTGAAGGGCAGCCACGCCGTTGACGGAAAATCCATAATGAATATCCATGTGCGCCATGTGGACACGGCGGTCCTTGTCGATGATCGCCACATCCTCTCCTTTGTATTTCGCTTTCACGCGGGCATCCAGCTCAAAGATGATCGGAAGCAGATGCGGAACAACCTCCTCCAGATAATCGATCGGCCATTTTTCCAGGGCTTCCGCCAGAATGGTGTGGTTGGTGTACGCACAGGTCTTGCTGACTACGCGGATCGCCTCATCCATGGTAAAGCCTCTCTCCTGAAGCAGACGGATCAGCTCCGGAATTACCATCGACGGATGGGTATCGTTGATCTGGATCACGACGTGTTCGTTCAGATGATGGAGATCGTATCCTTTTTCGTCACACTCTTTCAAGATCAGCTGGGCGCCGTTGCTTACCATAAAATACTGCTGGTAGATACGCAGAAGCTGTCCGGCGCGGTCACTGTCGTCCGGGTACAGGAACAGGGTCAGATTCTTCTGGATCTGGTGTTTGTCGAAATTGATGCTGTCCTGAGGCACAATGCTCTCATCCACGGTATCCACGTCGAACAGATGCAGACGGTTGCATCCGGACTCATAGCCCGGCACATCGATATCATACAGAACGGAACGCATCGTAAAGTTCTTAAACGGTACCTGGAAGGATACCGGCTGTTTTACCAGCCAGCTTTCGCTGGTGATCCACGGATTCTTGATCTCTTTCTGCTTATTGTCCACAAACATCTGGCGGAACAGACCGAAGTGATAATTCAGGCCGATACCGTCGCCCGGCAGTCCCAGGGTCGCTACGGAATCCAGGAAACATGCCGCAAGACGTCCGAGCCCTCCGTTTCCGAGAGACGGCTCCAGCTCCATCTCTTCGATCTCCGTCAGATTTCTTCCGTGCTTTTTCAGCGCATCCTCCACCTGATCGTACAGTCCCAGGTTGATCAGATTGTTGGACAGCAGCTTTCCGATCAGGAACTCTGCGGAAATGTAGTACAGCTTTTTGTTCCCCTCATTTCTCTTGCGGGAAGCCATCTCCTGCTTGGTCAGTACCATCAGCACCTCAAAGATCTCGCTCTTGGTACAGTTGTCAATGTCTCTTCCAAAACGTTCTTTCAAAAGGTTCTGAATTCTCTCTTCCATTTTTCATTCTCCTTTTCGATTTTTGTAACCGTTCAGACATCTGAATTGCCGCCGGTCTTTCTCTTGATCGATTTTCTGTGACAGATTTCCCGAATGTTTTCCGGCAAATATTTCATTTCATGAGTTGCCCGACAAATGGGCATGAGACACGGATTGCTCCGCACTTCGTGCTCCCGCAATCCTGAAAACACCTCAAATCCGCTCATTTTTCTTCGAAAAATGGCTACTTTTCGGTGTTTTGCGCTCCACAAAGTCATAAATTTTCATGCAAGCATGAAATTTATGACCTTTTGTCGCTTGTCTCATTTCATATATTGTCTATCTATTGTCTGTATTCCCGGGCGTCCCGGTGGATTCACGGACGACCAGTTCTCCGTCGAAGACTTTCGCCGACGGCTCTTCTTTCCCGTCGATCATCGCAAACAGTTTCCTCGCAGTCTCTGTCGCCATCGCTTCCACCGGCTGACGGATCGTCGTGATACTGGGTATATAATACGCCCCAACGTCGATTCCGTCAAACCCTGCGACGGAAATATCCTCCGGCACCCGTTTTCCGGCTTCCTTCAAAGCACGGCATGCGCCGATGGCCAGGGTATCCGATGTAGTGTACAGTGCGGTAAATTCCGCACCGTCCGCCAGAAGCTGGCGGGTCAGCTGATATCCCGTCTCGAAGGAATAGGTTTCTTGGCGGGACATATGCCGGATCAGGGCCGGATCACAGGGAATTCCCCGATCCTCCAGGACTTTCCGGTAAGCTTCCAGCCGCAGCCGGCCGATACTGATATCGTCCTCACAGGCAGCCAGGATCGCGATTCTCTGGTGTCCGCAGGAACACAGATAATCCACCATCTTATAACTCTCTCTGTAGTCGTCCACAGAGACGCTCGCGCAGGGAAATTCTTCGTTCCCGCGGATTCCGACGGTGGTGACCACATAAGGAACGGGGATCTGTTTCATCTTCTCCTTCGGATGCATAAAGTTTCCTCCGAGGAAAACGATCCCCCGCAGCCGTTTCTCTTTTACGACCTCTATGGCCGCATCCACTTCGCTGGCCTTCTCCTCCACCCGCTCGATGATGCAGGAGTATTTTTTCTTTCTGGCCTTTTCCTGAAGAATGCTGATCATATTGTTGAAAAACATGTTGTCCATGCCCTTGACCAGAACCGCGATCGCCTTGGCGTCGGAGCGCTTGAGATTGCGTGCGCTGTTGTTCGGCACATAATTGTATTCCGACATGACCTTCAGGATCATCTCTCTGGTCTCCGGGTTGATATCCGGATGATTATTGAGCGCGCGGGAGACGGTGCTGACCCCGACTCCGCACTTTTTTGCAATATCCCGGATCGTTATCTGCTCCATCCTCTCACCTCTTTCCACGAGTCTGCAAGATCCGGCGGTTTTTCCGGATAAACCGCTGTTTTCTGAATTGTCAGCTCTGTATATCCGTAACGGTTCCGCCGGCGGAACCGCCACTGCATCTCGCGTACAGCTTTGTCATACGGCGGATTTCTGCGGCGAGTTCATCGGTGAACGCGTCCTTTTTCATCCGCCATTTCCAGTTATCTCCCAGCGTGGACGGGAAGTTTGTCCTCGCCTCGCTGCCAAGTCCCAGATAATCCTGCATGGGAATGATACACAGGTTTGCTACGCTTCCCATCGCCAGGCGGATGAAATCCCAGGGCAGCTCTTCTCTGGTGCTCTTATAGTTATTCATATACTCTTTGGAAAATTCCCGGTCTTCCTCAGCCATCACATCGTACCATCCGAGGATCGTATCGTTGTCATGGGTTCCGGTGTAGACCACGCAGTTATGATCATAATTGTGCGGCAGGTAATCGCTGGCCTCTCTGGAGTCGAAGGCGAACTGAAGAACCTTCATGCCCGGATAACCGCTGTCCTTCACCATCTGGATCACGCTGTCGGTCAGGTAACCCAGATCCTCCGCGATCACCTGTACATCGCCCAGCTTTTCTTTCACCGTCTCGAAGAATCCAATGCCGGGACCCTTTTCCCAGTGACCGTTCTCAGCCGTCTCGTCCCCGTATGGAATCGAATAATATTCATCAAATCCGCGGAAATGATCGATACGCACTACGTCATACAGCGTCGTCACGTATTTCAGCCGTCTCATCCACCATTCATAACCGGTGCTTTTGTGATAATCCCAGCGGTACAGTGGATTTCCCCAAAGCTGTCCGGTCGCAGAAAACGCATCCGGCGGGCACCCTGCCACCGCAGCCGGCTGATTGTCCTCATCAAACTGAAACAGTTCCGGATGAGCCCAGGTGTCGGCGCTGTCAAACGCCACGTAAATCGGGATATCTCCGATGATCTCGATTCCCTGTTCATTGGCATACGCCTTCAGCTTCTTCCACTGAACCGAAAAAAGATACTGCTGGAAGCGGTAAAAATCGATTTCCGTTTTCAGCTCCTTCGTTTTCTCCTCGAGCACTTCCGGATCCCGGTTCTTCAGATCCTCGGGCCACTCGCTCCAGCTGACATCCTCCTGCTGTTTTTTGACCGCCATGTACAGGCAGTAATCCTCCAGCCAGAAACTGTTTTCTTTTATAAAGTCAGCGTAATCCTCTCCCGGCACAAAGCGCCCGAAGGCTTTTTCCAGTACCTTAAAACGGCTTTTATAAATTTTTTCATAATCTACATATTCCGGATCGTCTCCGAAATCACATGCATCGCATTCTTCCTCTTTCAGAAGACCTTCTTCCACCAGCGTCTCCAAATCAATAAAATAAGGATTTCCCGCGTAAGTGGAAAAGGACTGGTACGGGGAATCCCCGTAACCGGTAGGTCCCAGGGGAAGAATCTGCCAGTATTTCTGGCCTGCTTTTTTCAGATTGTCTACAAAAGTGTAAGCTTCTTTGGAAAAACACCCGATCCCGTATCGTGAGGGAAGGGATGCGACGGGAAGTAAAATTCCGCTGGCTCTCATGGCAATGATTCTCCTTTTTTATTTTTCGTTCCGGAAACGATACTGGTAACGGTATCGGTAACGTTTCCGGAACTGGTTATAGAATACCACACTCTACAAAAAAACGCAAGAGGAAATATAAAAAGCAACCGCAAGCAAAAGAAGACGGGAACAGACGCCCCGCCTTCCGATCCGGTACTGATAATACAGGTCAATGTAGTCGATTCCAAGCTTCTTCCGGCTGCCCTTAACACTTTTCCGGATAGTCTCCAGGCTGCTGTCCAGCCGCAGAGAACGGTCTGCATTGTGCCGGACTCCTATTTTGGTCGCGGTCACTACCTGATCCCGGATTTCTTTCACCTCGACAATTATATTTGCCGGATTTTTTCTGCGTGAATCTTCACTGCCGCAGCCTTCCAGTTTTCGTTCGTATGCCAGAGCAGCTTCCCATCACGGATCTCAAACTCCGGCGTATCATCAGAATAACTTTCCGCCACGGTAAATCCGCAGCCTCCCGGCAGTTTCACATACGGCTCCTCTGCCGGTTCCGCATCGGATCCCCTGTTTTGCTCTCCGCCGAACGTATGAAAAACCGCATATCCTTCCGCTCCGTTCATCCGCAGGATCCCCTGCCATCCCTTCAGATGACGCCAGCTCCTCTGCTCCGTTCCGAAAAACGTTGTGGCCCCATGGCGGATCACCGGAGCAATCTCTCGATAAAAAGCGATTCCGTTCTCGATCACCTTCCATTGTTCCGCCGTCAGATTCAGGACATCGCCGGACAGACACATACGCCCGAGGAAAGTGGCTGCCACGGAATAGGCGATCCGCCGGCAGGAATCACTCTCGCGGATCACTGCCCAGATCTGGCTCTGACGGGGAAGGATCGCCCGATGGAGATTCGCTGCGATCACCGGAATTTCCGGACACTCATGGGCGTCGGAGAAGGAAGCCATACTGCACAGCCCCATCATCAGCGGCTCCATTTTACTTCCGCCGGACGCGCAGTTTTCCAGGACGATCCCGGGAATTTCCTCCTTCACTTTCTCGATGAATCTTCGGGACGCCTCCATATTCTGCCGCAGACCTTCGCCCAGGGACTCCGCGCCGTCGCATCCAATCCCGATGGTGTCGTTGTAATCCATTTTCATATATCCGAACCCGCAGGTTTTCAGAGTACCGATCACCCGCTCCGTCAGATATTCCTCCACCCACGGATCCGTCATATCCCAGAACCGGCGGCAGGCAGTCTCAAGTACGCTGCCGTTTCTGTGAAGCAGATGCTCGGTGTCATTCCAGGCGTCAGCCGCACATCCCACATTGTCGATCTCGAACCAGATCCCCGGAACCATGCCGGCCTCCCGGATCGCCGCTGCGGTCTTATCCAGACCTTCCGGAAAAAGTTCAGGAGAAATCTCATAATCACCCATGGAGACATCCCATGGAATCCCCTCCCGTTTAAACCAGCCGCAGTCGATGACAAAATACTTCAGTCCTTTTCCTTTCACTCTGTCCAGGATCTGCATAATGTTCTCATGGGAAGGACAGCCCCAGGTTGTACAATATTCGTTGAACATCACCGGCAGTTCCTGCTCGCTCTCCGGACCTTCTTCACAGGCGCCGTCCATCGCCCCGGTCATTCTCTGAGAGACACTGTCCACATCTCCGCGGGCCACGGTCAGGATCGCCGTCGGCGTGCGAAAATCTTCGCCCGGGATCAGTTCCTTCTTCCAGTGTCCGAAATCGTAATCCGCCAGTCCGCCAGACAGAGACGCGCTGTCGTCCTTCCGGTAAACTTCCATCTGCCAGGACGCGTTGTGGGCGATCATCGCGCCCCAGAGTACGCCGCTGACCCTGTCCTCCGCCATCACCCACGGAAAGAAATGATTGACTGCCATTGATCCTGTCTGTCCGAACCGTTCACATCGGACGCCGTGATGTGCCCAGGACGGTTCCAGATTCAATGCTTCAAACGGCTCGCTTTCCAGCCGTCCCTCCATACTCCAGTCGGAACGCAGCCGGTGAAGAACCAGATGATCCGGCGCATCTTCCTCCGCGAACGGCGTGATGCCGCCGATGGAAAAACTCTCCAGCATTTCAAGACTGCAGACAGACTCACTCCTGTTCCGGAAGATCACAAAGGATTCCAGCGCTTTCGCCCCGTTCTCCCAGACCAGGTGATGCTCCGCCTCATATCCCCGGTCATCTCTGCAGCAGGTAATGATCTCCGTACGGGACGGATCCGCCGTCACCTTCTGCCGTTCAAATTTCATTTTCTGTACGCTGCCGTTCTGACGCATGGTCTTCCCGCCGGCATACGGACCGGCGTAAACGTCCCCCTCCAGTTTCAGCTGGATCAGGGAATCGATCTCCTGATGTTTCTTACTCCATTCCACTGGTTCCATTCCTTCCGGCAGAAGCATCAACTCCACCAGATGCTTTTCTTCCTCCAGGAAATACAATGCCTTCATATCCCCCAACACATAGCTTTCCAATCGTTTTACTCCCATTTCCGCACCTCCTCAAACTCTCCGGATAACATATCATTCATGAGATTTTTTTGCCGGATACATACACGTCCCTCCGCACCGGCCGCCCCGGAACCTTCATTTACCTTGTAACAGTTCAGCCAGCTGAACTGTTACAGCATCCAGCCATTGAAAATCGCTTCGCGACGGGCTGGATGCCCACAGGCACTATGTTTTCACACGGTCTGCGCAGTAAATGCGCAGACCTGGCTGAACTGTAACTTTACCTT
>ERZ1090868.1714-NODE-1716-length-11409-cov-7.975868_pt1 | contig 11409 bp, 9 predicted proteins | sample MGYA00478475_ERZ1090868 | MGnify/ENA primary metagenome ERZ1090868 (study PRJEB33644, sample SAMEA5815747) | chicken gut metagenome | biome: Chicken; feature: Gastrointestinal Tract; material: Caecum | place: Ireland | collected 2019-01-01 | study: A study of the...
CTGTGTAATAGTAAAAGTATACAAAAAATTCATAATATTCAAGTAGTATTTAGAAAATTCGTATGATATCATATAGATAATTAGCATGAAAGGATGTCATTTTTAACGATTGGCAGGACCGAACAAAAAGAAGTGGAGGCTGAAGAATGACAGTGAAAAAAGGAACTGTCCCTTTCAACGGGACAAAGGAACAGGAAGAGGCGCTCAAGAAGTCGATCGCTGAGCTGAAAAGTGAAAAGGGCGCTCTCATGCCCATCCTGCAGAAGGCGCAGGATATATATGGATATCTTCCTATGGAAGTCCAGAAAATGATCTCAGACGAAACAGGGATCCCGCTGGAGAAGATCTATGGCGTAGCGACGTTCTATTCTCAATTTATGCTGAATCCGAAGGGCAGATACCGGATCTCTGTCTGTCTTGGGACCGCGTGTTATGTGAAGGGATCTGGCGATATCTATAACGCGCTGATGGAAAAGCTCGGGATCGCAGGCGGGGAATGCACGCCCGACGGGAAGTTTTCTCTCGACGCCTGCCGCTGCGTCGGAGCCTGCGGGCTTGCGCCGGTCATGATGATCAACGATGAAGTGTACGGACGCCTGACAGTGGATGATCTGGACGGCATTCTGGCAAAGTACGAGTGAGCCCGCCATGATGCCGGAAATTGCTCTGAACATCCTTGATATTGCCGAAAATTCTGTGCGCGCAGGAGCTTCTCTGATCGAGATCACAGTTTCCGTGCAGCCGGAGGAGGATAAGCTGACCGTCGTGATAAAAGATGACGGCTGCGGGATGACGCCGGAAGAGACAGAGAAGGTGCTGGATCCCTTCTATACAACAAGGACAACGAGGAAAGTGGGACTCGGGGTGCCTTTTTTCAGGCAGGCTGCAGAGAGTACAGGCGGCAGTTTCAGGATCGTTTCGGAAAAAGGAAAAGGGACTGTTGTCACGGCAGTATTCACTCTGTCACATATTGACAGGATGCCGCTGGGCAGCATCAGCGCTTCCGTCTATACGCTGGTCGTTTTCAATGAGAGGATCGACTTCCGATATACATACTGCTTCGGGGAGAAAAGCTTTGTGCTGGATACCCGCAGTATACGGGAGGTGCTTGGAGAAGGGATCTCATTTTCTGAACCCGAGGTCGCGGCTTTTATAAAAGAGTATCTGGAGGAGAACAAACGCGAGACAGACGGAGGGGCAGATATATAAGATGATAGATACGACAGTATCCGTTCCGGCGGAAGCGGGCGGACATACGGAATGATACGGATGAAATGCATGGCAGAATCTTATTTTGCATAGAAGTGGAGGGATTGAATGAAATCATTGGAAGAATTGCGCGCGATCAGGAAGAAAATGCAGGGAAAAGTGGGGGTGCGCGCCGAAAATGAGAACCAGATCCGGGTAGTCGTGGGGATGGCGACCTGCGGGATCGCGAGCGGGGCAAGACCGGTGCTCACCGCGCTTTCCGACGCGGTCCAGGAGCAGAACCTTTCAGATAAGATCAACGTGACTCAGACCGGATGCATCGGGTTGTGCCAATATGAGCCGATCGTAGAGGTGATAGAACCGGGGAAAGAGAAAGTGACCTACGTGAAGATGACTCCGGAGAAAGCGCTGGAGGTCCTGCGCATTCATCTCATAGGAGGACAGGTGGTCGCAAAATATACCCTGAGTGCGGCGCAGAACGGCAGAGCGGATTAAGGGAAGGAGGCTGAAGACATATGTATCGATCACACGTACTCGTCTGCGGCGGGACCGGATGTACCTCGTCCGGCAGTCAGCGGATCATCGACAGGCTGGAGAAAGAGATTGCGGCAAACGGACTGTCCGAGGAAGTCGGCGTTGTCAAGACCGGATGCTTCGGGCTCTGCGCCCTCGGTCCGATCATGATCGTTTATCCTGAGGGAACATTCTATTCCATGGTACGGGAGGACGATATCCCTGAGATTGTCTCAGAGCATCTGCTCAAAGGAAGAGTCGTGACCCGGCTCCTATACGACGAGACGACCAAGGCAGACAAGATCATACCTCTGAACGAGACGAATTTTTATAAGAAGCAGCACCGGGTGGCGCTCCGCAACTGCGGCGTGATCAACCCGGAGAATATTGAGGAATACATAGGGACCGGCGGATATGAGGCGCTCGGGGGCGTGCTGACCGAGAAGACTCCTGAAGATGTGATCCAGATCCTTCTGGACAGCGGGCTGCGGGGCAGAGGCGGAGCCGGATTCCCGACCGGGCTGAAGTGGAAGTTCGCAGCCCAGAATGAGGCGGATCAGAAGTATGTCTGCTGCAATGCTGACGAGGGTGATCCGGGCGCGTTCATGGACCGTTCCATCCTGGAAGGAGATCCCCATGCAGTGCTGGAGGCGATGGCGATCGCGGGGTATGCCATCGGCGCGTCACAGGGCTATATCTATGTCCGGGCAGAATATCCCATCGCGGTAAAGCGGCTCGAGATTGCGATCGGGCAGGCGAGAGAGTATGGCCTGCTCGGAGAAAATATTTTTGACAGCGGGTTTAATTTTGACATCGAACTCAGACTTGGCGCAGGGGCCTTTGTCTGCGGCGAGGAGACGGCTCTTATGACATCCATCGAGGGGAACAGGGGAGAGCCGCGTCCGCGCCCGCCCTTCCCGGCGCTCAAGGGGCTGTTCCAGAAGCCGACCATCTTAAACAATGTGGAGACCTATGCGAACATTCCGCAGATCATCGTGAACGGGCCGGAGTGGTTCGCATCCATGGGAACAGAGAAGTCCAAGGGGACGAAGGTGTTTGCCCTGGGCGGAAAGATCAACAATACCGGACTCGTGGAAGTTCCGATGGGGACCACTCTGAGAGAGATTGTGGAGGAGATCGGGGGAGGCATACCGAACGACAAGAAGTTCAAGGCCGCCCAGACAGGAGGACCTTCCGGAGGATGTATCCCGGCGGAGCACCTGGATGTCCCGATCGACTACGATAATCTGAAGGAGATCGGCTCCATGATGGGATCCGGCGGCCTGATCGTCATGGACGAGGACACCTGCATGGTGGATATCGCCAAGTTTTTCCTGGAGTTCACAGTGGATGAGTCCTGCGGAAAATGTACGCCGTGCAGGATCGGGACAAGGCGCATGCTGGAGATCCTTGAGAAGATCACAAAAGGACAGGCGGAGATGGAAGACCTGGATAAGCTGGAAGAACTGTGCAGGCATCTTCAGTCCGCTTCCCTGTGCGCGCTGGGGCAGACGGCGCCCAATCCGGTGCTGTCGACCCTCAGGTACTTCCGGGATGAATATATCGCCCATATCGTTGACAAGAAATGTCCGGCGGGAGTCTGCAAGGATCTTCTGCACTACAGGATCGACCCGGATAAGTGCAGGGGATGTACGCTCTGTGCAAGGACCTGTCCTGCCGACGCGATCATCGGAAAGGTGAAAGAGGTCCACATGATCAACCCGGAGAAATGCGTGAAATGCGGAGCGTGTATGGAAAAATGCCGCTTCGGCGCGATCTACAAGGAATAAAGGAGGGCAGAGAAGATGGGAAATGTTAATTTGAAGATCAATGGTCTGAATGTCACTGCGCCGGAGGGAGCTACCATCCTGGAGGCGGCGCGGGCAGCAGGGATCCGCATCCCGACGCTCTGTTATCTGAAGGATATCAATGAGATCGGCGCCTGCCGCATGTGCGTGGTGGAAGTGAAGGGCGCCAGAAATCTTGTGGCAGCCTGTGTCTATCCTGTGGCTGAGGGGATGGAAGTTCATACAAATACGAAGAAACTGCTGGAATCCCGGAGAAAGACACTGCAGCTTCTGCTCTCCGTACATGAGAAAAAATGTCTCTCCTGTGTAAGAAGCGGTAAGTGCGAGCTTCAGGAGCTGTGTCAGGAGCTGGGCGTCGAGGATGAAAACTATTTCGACGGCGAGAAGCCGCACTATGAGTCTGATGCAAGCGCGGTCCATATGATACGCGACAACAATAAGTGCATCCTATGCCGGAGATGTTCGGCAGTCTGTGAGAAAGTCCAGTCTGTGGGCGTCATCGGTCCGAACAACAGAGGATTTGCAACGTTTATCGGCTGTGCGTTCGAGATGGGGCTTGGAGATACCAGCTGTGTAGGATGCGGACAGTGCATCGCCGCATGTCCGACAGGAGCGCTCTATGAAAAGGATCATATCGACGACGTCCTTGAAGCCATCGCGGATGAGACAAAGCATGTGGTCGTCCAGGCGGCTCCATCTGTCCGGGCGGCGCTGGGCGAAGAGTTCGGCTATCCCATGGGGACAGATGTGGAAGGAAAGATGGCTGCCGCCTTGAGAAGAATCGGGTTTGACAAAGTATTCGACACGGATTTCAGTGCTGATCTTACGATCATGGAGGAGGCGAATGAATTCATTGACCGCGTGCAGAGCGGAGGTGTCCTCCCGATGATGACGTCATGTTCGCCCGGATGGATCAAATACTGTGAGCACTATTATCCGGATCAGCTTGCCCATCTGTCAAGCTGCAAGTCGCCTCAGCAGATGTTCGGAGCGGTTACAAAGACTTATTATGCGGAGAAGATGGGAATCGCGTCGGAGGATATCGTCTGCGTCAGCGTGATGCCATGCACTGCGAAGAAATTTGAGATCCAGAGGGATGACCAGTACGCGGCGGGGGTGCCCGACGTAGATATCTCGATCACCACAAGAGAGCTTGCAAGGCTGATCCGCAGAGTGGGGATTGATTTCCGAAGCCTTCCGGACGAGGGATTCGACGATCCGCTGGGAGAATCCACGGGAGCTGGCGTTATTTTCGGAGCCTCCGGCGGCGTTATGGAGGCGGCATTAAGGACTGCAGTCGAGAAGCTGACAGGAGAAGAGCTTGAAAAGGTAGAGTTCACGGAGGTGCGAGGAACTGAAGGAATCAAGGAGGCGGTCTACCATGTGGCAGGTATGGATGTGAAGGTCGCGGCTGCTTCAGGTCTCGCAAACGCAAAGATCATCATGGATAAAGTCCGTGCCGGAGAAGCAGACTATCATTTCATCGAGATCATGTGCTGTCCGGGCGGCTGCGTCAACGGAGGCGGTCAGCCGCAGGTACACGCTGATGTGCGCAATTTCCAGGACGTGAAGGCGATCCGCGCCAGGGCGCTGTACGACAATGACGCGGCAAAGACGATCCGGAAGTCCCACGAGAATCCATCCGTGCAGAAGCTGTACCGGGAATACTTTGGCAAGCCCGGAAGCGAGAAGGCACATCATATACTGCATACGACCTATGTGAAGCGCACGATCAATTAAATTCGGTTTTGGCGGGCAGGCTTCTGATCTGACTCACATCCGAAACCGGCAGGCGTGCATATGCCGAAATCATATTCGGGGATGAGGGGCGGGGGATTCAGGCTCCGTTCCGAAGAATAAGAAAAACTAAAAGCTTCGAAAGATAGCTAAAAGCAATTCGAAAAACAGCACAACTCGCTGACGCTCAGACAGTACTGTTTTTCGGATTAACGCCATCTTCCGAAGCTTTAAGATTTTCTAAATCCTTCTTCAAAGTCACCAGAATCCCCCGCCCCTCATCCCCGAAAGTTCTTCGTATCCCATCCTGCCGGTTTCTAAGCTCTCCAAATGGGAAGCCTGTCCGGCAATCCCGGAGATTTAAAGTGAGACTCAAGAGGTACTTTGCAGTCCTAGGGAAAATTCTTGCTGCTCTTATTCACACACAATTCGAATACGGTTAATAGAAAGAAATAGAAATTTATGACCGTAGAAATGTAGATCCAAATACGGTTACCATAATAAATCAGAGGCTTGTAACCGTAGAAATTCTGGTAAAACTACGGATGTAAATCCAATAATTCCTATATTAACCGTAATTCAACTAAATTTTCTACCGCTAAAAATCAAAAAAATCGAATAATAACCGTAATTCAGCACACATTTGTACAGCTTAAAAGAGGATTCTAAACATTTGAACCGTAACGTTGCCATTGAGTACTGTCTGGAAATCCTATTGCTGTCTCCGCTTTAAATTTCTGGGGTTGTACAGAAAGTTCTGTCTGGAATTCAGCAGAAAACAGGGAAAGCCGCCCTCCTCTTATCGCAGAAAGAATTCTTCCGGCAGCTTTCCCTGTTTTCGGATGATATTCTGAGATAAAACTTACCTTACAAACCCGAATTTAATAGTAAGAGACTTTCACTGTTTTTCCCATTTCTTCGGCTGTCCGTATGAGCTGCTCCACGAGATTCTGTCTCATACTGAGGTCAAAGTTAAGCTCAGTTTCTTTGTGGGCGGCGTTCACGGCTGTTCCGACGAAAAGGTTCAGTTCCGTACATTCTTCGATCAGGAGCTTTGCCAGGCGGGAAGCGCCGTTGTCAGCGTCCAGTTCGTCGAAGAATTCGGCGTCAAATTCATCGCGGACATATTTCTTCAGGAGCTTCAGGCTCCTGCCGAGGGTGAGGACTCCTTCTGTGACAAGGTCGATTCCGTCGATCACTGCCATGGGCGGGACGTCCGGATTTCGCGTATCCACTTTTGTGACGATCTCTTTTCCCAGCACACGCGCTGCGATATTGGCGCTGGTGCCTCCGGCTACGACCTTTTTCCCCTCCGCGTTCATGAAATCATGCATCAGGCGTTCGTCGTCTTCCTTTTTTGCCGGGGGTCCGGTGAAGATATTGACGATCCTCCGCTCGATGACTCTTGCCACGGCAACTGTCGTGTCGTCCCCGGGCTTTCCTTCATACAGCTCGCTGCAGGCATCACTGAGCATGACTGCCAGACGGGAGGCGGAAAGTGTCTGCTTCGTGCACTTCAGTGTATACTCTGACATCGCCTCCCAGGTCCATCCCTGCAGATCCAGTATGGCTCCTGCTCCGGCATAGATCACACCGTCGCTCATCAGGACGAAACAGTCATTCTTTTTTACTGTAAAACGGTATTCATGGATCTTTTTTCCGTCGATCTCTCTTATCTCATATGGGTAATTGATGATCTTTCCATCCCGGATGAATACACAGGACGGATTGTCAAACTCGGCCAGGCAGGCCTCTCCGCTGTGGAAGATCTGGAGGATGCTGAATGTCGCATACGCAGTCTTCCTCACCTTACAGATCGGCAGGGTCCTTGCCACGGTCTCCACGCAGTCCTCAAGCGCCGCGCCTTCGTGGAGCATTGTTCCGAGTATCTTGGATGTCAGTGTTGCGAGGATATTTGCTTTCACTCCGCTGCCCATCCCGTCTGCCAGGATCACGATATCCGAGTCGTCCGTCTTGAGTACTTCCACTTGGTCTCCGCACAGTTCTTCTTGATCTTTGTTCAGGCTTTTCCAGGCCACATCTATGCTCACACTCATGGCGTTCCCTCCTAATAACGGACTGACAGCGGACTGCTGCAGCCCGTTTTTTTTACTCTTCTTCGTTCAGGATAGAATCCCGCAGTTTTGTCAGCGTTACCTTTGTCTCCGCTGTTGTCTCGCCTAAAAGGCCTGCGATCTCCTGGGCGACTGTCATCTGTTTTTCAATGACCTTCTGCGCCATCTCCACGGTCTCAACCTTCAGGTTATAATGCTGTTCTCTGATCCGTTCTTCCCGCGTTATATCCTGGAAGGTAACGAGCACGGCGTCCAGATTGTCGATATAGACAATGGTCTCCTCAGCAATGATTCTGCCCCGGTTCAGCCGTATCTTTTTGTGAAAGACAGGTTCCCTGGTGAGCAGCGCCTGTTCGATGTCGTCTGCCTCGATAAACTCAAAAATATATCTCTGGACTGCTTCGTCATGACCGACTCCCAGAAGCTCCTGTCCCTTACGGCTGCACTCCAGGATCCGCAGATCATTTCCTATGATGAAAACCATGTTCGGAGTGGCATCAAGGACGACATTTGCCATGGATTCCGCCCGTGCGAGCGCGTATGGCATGCACATGGAAAGCTCTGCCTTGCCCTGGAAGACCGCAGCCGCTTTTTCCCGGCAGGTAGAATATCCGCAGGCGCCGCAGTTCAGCTCGTCCTCGGGGGAATATTTGCCGGTAGATCTTAAGATCCTGCGGATCTGTTCCTCGGAAGGGCGGGGATCGACAAGCCCTCTTCCGCCGAACTCTTTTGCAAGTTCTTCGGTACTCATATCCGGCAGTCCGCGCGCCGCCTGATAGGTCACCCCGTTTTCAATCTTTACCTTTGTCTTTACATAGGAGGTGTTCCAGTGTGCGGAAGCAGGTCCTCTTGCACAGCCGCCCTCACAGACATTTGCCTCGATAAAGCAGTGGTCCAGTTCGCCTCTCTGCAGACACTCCAGCATCTCCATACAGTTCTCAAGTCCGTCAACAAAAACTTTGTGATATCCGTCAGCATCTTCCTCTGTAATGACCGACTGGATCACGCCGCCGCTGACCGGATACAGCCGGTTGATCTTCGGATCCGGATTGCCCATTGGCTTCTCTGCGCAGGAGTGAAGGTCGATCCCGTCCTCCTTCAGCCAGACGGCAAGCTCCTCAAAGGTGAGGATCGCATCGACGGCTCCCGCAACACGGGAATCCCCGATGGCTTCCTGCTTCTTGGCAATGCAGGGACCGAGGAAGACGACCTTCACATCAGGTCCGAAGAGTTTTTTAATGTACCGTCCGTGGGCGATCATCGGGGAAACGACAGGCGCCATCAGGTTTGCACAGTCCGGATAATATTTCTCGATCAGATCGTTTACGCTGGGGCAGCAGGTCGTGATGATGTTCGGCATCTTTCCTGCCTTGACTAGCTTTTTGTATTCATTTGTCACAAGAGCGGCGCCTTCCGCTGTCTCACGGACTTCAGAGAAGCCCAGCCGCAGCAGTGCGTCCACGACCTGCCCCGGGCGGGCGAAATCAAGGACTCCTGCATAGGACGGCGCTATGGATATGACTGTCTTCAGACCCTGGTGCAGATAGCCTTTTACCCGTTCGAGATCACTGGAAAATGTCTTTGCATTCTGGGGACAGACCTCCAGGCAGCGCCCGCAGTTGATGCAGTGATCCACCATGATGCGCGCCTGCTCATCCCTGACGGAGATCGCCTTTACCGCACAGTGACGCACACATTTGTAGCAGTGGCGGCATTTCGCATCTTTAAAGTCAATGACTCTCATCTTGCAATCCTCCTGTTTTCTATTTCTCGCTCAGTTCTGTTAAAATTATTTTATCAGAGGAGCCGGGGAATATCTACAGAAAACCGCCCCTCAGACAGGAAAATAGAGTATAATGATCTGATGATTTTTCCATGCTGTGAAACTTTTTGACCTGCAGGTCCGTCTAATGTATGTAAAACAAAACGGCATCAGTGCACAGGTTCCATAATTTACATTACATAAGGGGCGGAAGGAGGGATAGATTCTGCTATGAAAACAACACAGAGAAGGGAGGGGATTTCGCTGGAATATCTTGTAAAAAAGGCCCGGCAGGGAGACGGACATGCGTTCATCGAACTGATGGAAGCAAACAAACAGAATATGTACAAGGTGGCGCGGAGTTACTTTTCCAACGAAGAGGATATCGCAGACGCCATTCAGGATACAATAGAGTCCTGTTACAGATCTCTTCCTTACCTGGATAAGACAGAATATTTTCGGACATGGCTTACCCGGATCCTGATCAACAAATGTATTGATATCATTAAGAAAAACAAACGGGAAAGGCCCGTCGATGTCTTTCCCGAACAGGGAGAGATCTGTATGGATTTAAGACATTGCGAATTCGAAGAGCTGATGCGGTCGCTGGATGAAAAATACCGCACGATCCTTCTTCTTTACTATGGGGAGGGATTCAAGATCAGCGAGATCGCACAGCTTCTTGATATGGAAGAGAACACAGTAAAAACAAGACTTGCAAGAGGCAGGCAGAAGTTCCGGGAGGTATGGAGCGCCGAGAGCGCAGCCACCTGATATCTGCCGGATGCAGCATAAATAATGAAAGATTGGAAGGAGGAATTCTCTTGAAAAAAGAATATACCCAGAGCGAGATGGAACAGATCTTACGGAATGACGCCGAGATACCGGAATCCGTAGACAGAAGAATGAAAGAGACCTATGCAAAGCTCGGTCTTACCGCGTTCGCGGCTGCCAGGGCACTGAATGTGACGGTCAAAGAAGAAAACGGAAAAGCAGTGCAGCAGGTGAGCGTGGAGCCGACGAAGAAAGAAGCTCACAAGATCGAAGTGACTGCAGGATATGTCCCGGAGGGATATGTTTATCAGGAGGAGGGGCCGCATACCGGAAAATACCATAATGACGCAACGGACGGCGGCATGACGATCGTCCCTCTCAATGCCGCCGAAGTCTACTGGCACACTATGCTCGGGGATGGATGGATCGATGCGATTTATGACGAAGATGCATTCGCTGGAACGACAGAGCTCAATGGGACGACTGTAAACCTTTTTCGCGAAGAGAGTAATTATGTAGATGATAACACTGTTTCGCAGAATGCGTACCTCTTTAATGAAGAAGAGGGATATGTTGTATGGGTATATCTTGATGGCATTGATCTCCCGGAAGATGAGGCGCTTAAAGTGGCACAGAATCTGCAGGTTACGATTCTTGACGAAACAGTTGCCTATGCAGCAGATGAAGAAATCGAGGCTGCGAAAGAAGAGAAAGCATCGTATGTACCGGCGCCGGCAATTATCGAGTCATCCCGCGTGCACCAGATTGGCGATGTCATTACTGCTCCTGACTCCATACAGAGTACAGAGGGGGCGGATATGGCAGATCTTCAGTATATTGTGAAGGACGCTCAGATTCTCGATACCCTTCCGATGGATCAGTATCCGAAGGAGAATTATGTGCCTGACTATGATTCGGCAGTGGCACCGCTTCTGAATGAGGATGGAACATTAAAGCCGCATACCCGTTATCCTTATACTGAGTCTGCACGAGGAATCAATAAAGACAGCGGCAAGGAAATAAACGGAAAGTTCCTTGCAGTTACGGTAGATATTATCAATACTGCTGATTCCGCGGGAGAATTCTATATCACTCCTACGCTGAAACTGCTCAGAAACAGCAATAGTGGTGACGGTTCCGAATCGTATGAACAGTTTGAGTACACCGAGGGGACAAAAACATACCTGGAACTCAACAGAGACGGCGCGCCATTCTACCAGAGCGTGCAGCAGTTCACTGACAACAGCAAGAAACATGTAAGATTCGCTGAGATCGGCGCAGGCGAGACTCTGGAATGCACTTTCGTATATGTGGTCGATGAGGACTGCGTGGACAATGCGTGCCTGGAGTTCTTCAATATGGGAGGCAGCAGTGCCCTGTATCCATACGTGAAGCTTGTGAAATAAATTCGGGTTTGTGTAGATAATTCTAATCAGGAACAGCATCCGAAAACAGGGAAAGCTGTTCGGAAAATTTCTTCTGCGATAAGAGGAGGGCGGCTTCAGGCTCCATTCCATAATCTGAGAAATCC
>ERZ1090868.1715-NODE-1717-length-11406-cov-4.627081_pt1 | contig 11406 bp, 9 predicted proteins | sample MGYA00478475_ERZ1090868 | MGnify/ENA primary metagenome ERZ1090868 (study PRJEB33644, sample SAMEA5815747) | chicken gut metagenome | biome: Chicken; feature: Gastrointestinal Tract; material: Caecum | place: Ireland | collected 2019-01-01 | study: A study of the...
GGGCATATCTGAACCGACGGGTTTGATACGCCCCGGGCCCGCTATTTCCTGATCTTGCCAAAGGAGGCTACCATGAGCCTGGAAACTGATTACGATGCCTGGGTGCGCGGGCTGATGCGCAATGTGCGCGGTACGCCGGCCCAGGCCGATGCGGCCGATGAGACGCTGCGCGCCATGCAGGCTGAACTGGATGCCCTTTCGGCCGGCCCGGCCCGCGCGCAGAAGGCCGGCGAGGCAGCCGACGCCGTGCGGAATGCCGCCGACAAAACGGCGGACGCCGTGCGGCGGATGTCATCGGAACTGGCCCGCAACCTGCGCAGCGACGGCCTGCTTGAGCGGGAGGCTGCGGCCCGGCCCCGCCGCATGCGCCGGCCCGGCCCGCCGCGTGCGGCGGGTTTGACGGCCTGGCCGATGCAGTCCGCGCCCAGGTGCTTGGGCAGGATGATTTTGTGGCGGCGGTGGTCAAGGCGTTCCGCCGCCCCTTTGTGATGGGCTCCGGGGGCCCCAGCCAGGCCCGCGGCGCAATGCTGCTGTGCGGGCCTTCGGGCAGCGGGCGGCATTATACCCTGCGCTGCGTTGTGGCTGAAATGGCGGCCCGCGGCCTGCTGCCCAGCGATGCGATTGAGCAGATTGACCTTTCGCTTTATCCGGGCCCCGCGCAGGAAAAGCTTTTCCTGCAGGACCTTTACGCCGCGCTGCGCGCGCCGGCCGCCGTCCTTGCGTTTGATCATTACGAAGCCTGCGCCCCGGCGTTCCGCACCATGCTTGCGACGCTGGCAACCCAGGGGCAGCTTGCGCTGGCAAGCCGGTATGTGCTGCAGCGCGGCATCCTTGTCGATGTAGGCACGGCGCTGGCGCCCGATGCCATCGGGGAACTGCAGGCCGGCGGCAAATACTTTGTCTTTTTCTCTGAACAGGATGAAAGCGCGCTGGCCGGTGCGTTCGGGGCCAAGTTTGTCGATGCGCTGGCCGGCGATATCTGCCGCACCGTGCCCTTCACGCCGGAAAGCCTGGCGGCGGTTGCGGCGCGGGAACTCAACTTTTTGGCCGAGACCGCGCGCCGGCGCTGCGGGCTGCGGCTTTCGATGGGGGCGGACCTGCGCGATTGGCTGGCCGGCCAGTACGGCAAAGCCGGCGGTATGCGGGCCATACGCCGCGCGGCCGACCGGCTTTTCCGCGCGCTGGCTGAATATGTGCTCAGCGCAGACCCCGCCCCCGCCGAAGGGGCCGCTGCGGCGCTGACGGTTGAAAACGGCCGGGTCATGGCTGCCGTGGCCGGCGGCGCGCCGTTTGACCTGCTTGGGCTGCTGCCCGCGCCCTACCGCGGCGATGTTGAAGCGGTGGAGGCGGAACTGGACGCGATTGTCGGGTTGGAACCTGTCAAGGCGTATGTGCGGGACCTGGCGGCCAATGTCCAGGCCCAGCAGCGCCGCAAGGCCCAGGGCCTGCCGGTTGCGGCGGTCAACCGGCACATGATCTTTACCGGCAACCCCGGCACCGGCAAAACGACGATCGCCCGCATCCTGGCCAAATACCTCAAGGCGATCGGTGCGCTTGAGGGCGGCCAGCTTGTCGAAGTATCCCGCGCCGACCTTGTGGGGCGGTATGTCGGCCACACGGCGCCGCTGACGAACGGGGTGATCCGCAGCGCGCTGGGCGGGGTGCTCTTCATCGATGAAGCGTACAGCCTGTACCGGGGCGAGCAGGACAGCTTCGGGCTGGAAGCGATCGACACCCTTGTGAAGGGCATTGAGGACCACCGTGACGCCTTTGTCGTGATTTTGGCCGGCTACACGGCCGAGATGCAGCAGTTCCTCACGGCGAATTCGGGGCTGGCAAGCCGGTTCCCGAACCAGATCGAATTCCCCGATTACACCGCCGATGCGCTCTGGGCCATTACCGAAGCCCAGGCGAAGGCCAAGGGCTATACCCTGGATGCCGGCTGCGAAGCGCCGCTCAAGGCATATTTCGCCCGCCGCCAGGCCGAAGACGCCGCACGCGCCGGCAATGGCCGGATGGCGCGCAACCTTCTGGAACGCGCCATCCTCAACCAGTCCCGCCGGCTCATCGCCGACCCGGCCGCCGATCTTGCCCGGATCGAACCCGGCGACTTTGACCTTGACCCGCAGGACTGACGCAAACCCGGCCGCCCGGATTTCCGCTTGACGGCGCGCCGGAAAGGGGGAACTCTGATGGTCGATCATATTGAAATCCGCGGCGCGCGGGTGCACAACCTGAAGAACATCGATGTCGATATCCCGCTCGGCAAGCTTGTCGGGGTGGCCGGGGTGTCGGGGTCGGGAAAAAGTTCGCTCGCGCTCGGCGTGCTCTATGCCGAGGGCTCGCGCCGGTATCTGGAGGCCCTCTCCACCTACACCCGGCGCCGCATGACCCAGGCCGCCAAGGCCACCGTTGACGAGGTGCTCTATGTGCCGGCCGCCCTTGCGCTGCACCAGCGCCCCGGCGTGCCGGGCATCCGCTCCACCTTCGGCACCGGCACCGAGCTGCTCAACAGCCTGCGGCTCATGTTCTCCCGCCTGGCCAGCCACCGCTGCCCGAACGGGCATTATCTCCCCCCAAGCCTCGCCGTCGCAGCCGGCGGGCCGCTGCGCTGCCCTGCATGCGGCGCCGAATTCTACGCCCCCGGGGCCGAGTCCCTCGCCTTCAACAGCCAGGGCGCCTGCCCCACCTGCGGCGGCACCGGCACCGTGCGCACCGTTGACCGCGCGACCCTTGTGCCGGACGAAAGCCTGACCATCGAGCAGGGGGCCGTTGCGCCCTGGAATTCGCTGATGTGGGCGCTGATGGTCGATGTCTGCCGCGCAATGGGCGTGCGCACCGACGTACCGTTTTGCGAATTGACCGACGAGGAAAAGTCGATCGTTTACGACGGCCCGGCCGTCAAAAAACACATCCTCTACCGCGGCAAAAACCACGACCAGGCCACCGAACTGGATTTTACCTACTACAGCGCCGTCCACACGGTTGAAAACGCGCTCGCGAAGGTCAAGGACGAAAAGGGCATGAAGCGGGTCGAAAAGTTCCTGCGGCAGGATGCCTGCCCCGACTGCGGCGGCAGCCGGCTGAGCGAAGCTGCCCGCGCGCCCCGGTTGCGGGGCATCGGGCTGGACGAAGCCTGCCGCATGACCCTCGACGAACTGATGGACTGGGTCGCCGGCGTGCCGGAAAGCCTGCCCGAACCGATGCGCCCGATGGCGAAGAGCATCTGCGATTCGTTTTTCGGCGTTGCGCGCCGGCTGCTGGATTTGGGGCTCGGCTCCCTCGCGCTTGACCGCGCGGCGGCCACCCTCTCTACCGGGGAGCGGCAGCGGATGCAGCTGGCCCGCGCCGTCCGCAACCGGACCACCGGCGTCCTCTATGTGCTGGACGAACCCTCGATCGGGCTGCACCCGGCGAACATCGTCGGGCTGACCGGCGTCATGCGGGACCTTCTGGCCGACGGCAACTCGGTCATCCTGGTTGACCATGACAGCCAGATTTTGTCCCAAGCCGACTGGATTGTCGAGATGGGCCCCGGGGCCGGCGCTTCGGGCGGGCGGCTCATCGCGCAAGGCGCCGTGCCGGCGCTGGCGGAAAACCCGGTCTCGCGCATCGGGCCGTTTCTGCGCCCGGGCCGCCGGCCGCCGATGCGCCCGCAGGCGGCGGAAGGCGAGCTGTTCTCGATCGGGCGGATTCACCTTGAAACCGGCCCGATCCACACCGTGCAGCCGCTTGCCGTCGATATCCCCAAAGGCCGGCTGACCGTCGTGACCGGGGTTTCGGGTTCGGGCAAGACGACGCTCGTGCTCGAAAGCCTTGTGCCCGGGCTGTCGGCCGCCGCGGCCGGTTTGCCGCTGCCGAATCCGGTGCGGGCCGTGGAGGCCGGCGGCATCGCCCAGGTCAAGCTCATCGACGCGACCCCGATCGGCATCAACGTGCGCTCGACCGTCGCGACCTATGCGAACGTCCATGACGAGCTGCGCAAGATCTTCGCCCGCACCCCGGCCGCCAAAGCCGGCGGGTACAAGGCCGGCGATTTCAGCTACAACACCGGCAAACTGCGCTGCCCGGTCTGCGACGGCACCGGGGCGATCAGCCTGGATGTGCAGTTTCTGCCGGATGTTGAGATCCCCTGCCCGGCCTGCCGCGGCGCGCGGTACGATCTGCCCGCCGCCGCGCTGCCCTGGCAGAGCGCCGAAGGCAAGGCGTATACAATGCCCGACCTGATGGCGATGGATGTGAACACCGCGCTCGCCGCCACGGCCGGCGCGAAGGAGATGCGCCTTGTGCGCAGCCGGCTGCAGGTGCTGGCCGACCTGGGCCTCGGCTACCTGACCCTCGGCGAGCAGACGCCGAGCTTATCCGGCGGCGAAGCGCAGCGGCTCAAGCTTGCGAGCGAGATGGGCCGCAGCCAGGCCGACACGCTGTTTGTCTTTGACGAGCCGACGATCGGCCTGCACCCGCTCGACGTGGCGGTGCTGCTCGGCGTGTTCCAGACCCTCATCGACCACGGCGCGACCGTTGTTGTCATTGAGCACGACCTCGACGTCATCCGCAACGCCGACTGCCTTATCGATATGGGCCCCGGCGGCGGCGCGGCCGGCGGGCGCATTGTCGCCGCCGGTACGCCGGCTTCGGTCGCGGCCTGCCCGGAAAGCGTCACGGGGCGGTTTATCTGACCCGTTTCCCGCGGGATCTCTTTTAAGACGCTCAAACGCCCCCGCTGCCAAGGCATGGCAGCGGGGGCGTTGGGTTTGTAAAGGGAAAATTATTCGGCCATCGCGTCGGCCAGGGCGGCCAGGGCGGCGCGGCTGTCAGCGTTCAAGGCGGCGCGCAGCGTGACGACCGGCTCGGCGAAGGTCAGGTTCTTGCAGCCTTCCAGCTTGGCGCGCATAATCTTGGCGGCCATCGGGGCCCAGGCGCCGTTCTCTACCAGGCCGACTTTGCGGTTCTGGAAATTGCGCTCGGTCAGGTGGTCCAGGAATTGCTTCATGAAGGGGAAGATGTCGGCGTTGTAGGTTGTCGTGGCCAGCACAAGCTTACCGTAGCGGAAAGCGTCGGCTGTGGCACGGGCAATGTCGCAGCGGGCCAGGTCGTACACCACAACCGTTTCACCCTTGTCGCGCAGCAGCTGGGCAATCTGCTCGGCCGCTTCCCGGGTGTGGCCGTATACCGAAGTATAAGCCACCACAACGCCGGCGTCCTCCACCGCGTAGGAGGACCATGTATCGTATTTGCCGATATAGTGGCCGAGATCCTCGCGCAGGATGGGGCCGTGCAGCGGGCAGATCATCGCAATGTCCAGCGCGGCGGCCTTCTTGAGCACCGCCTGCACCTGCGCGCCGTACTTGCCCACAATACCGATGTAGTAGCGGCGGGCCTCGTCGTCCCACGGCTCATCGACATCGAGCGCGCCGAACTTGCCGAAACCGTCGGCGCTGAACAGGATCTTGTCGGTGGATTCATAGCTCATCATGACTTCGGGCCAGTGCACCATCGGCGCAAAGACAAAGTTCAGGGTGTGCGCGCCGAGCGAAAGGGTGCCGCCGTTTGCGGCCGGCAGCGTGTTGCTGAGCGAAAGCCCTTCAAAGAAATCGCCCATCATCGCAAGCGCCTTGGCCGTCGCGACAACCGTCGTCTCCGGGTAGGCCTGCAAAAAGGCAAAGATACTGGCGCTGTGATCGGGCTCCATATGATGCACGATGAGATAATCGGGCTTGCGGCCGTCCAGCGCGGCGGCAATGTTTGCAAGCCACTGTTCGGTGAAATGGATGTCCACCGTGTCAAAAACCGCGACCTTCTCATCGAGCAGGACATAGGAATTATAGGACATGCCGTTGGGCACGGTATACTGGCCTTCGAACAGGTCCACGGCGTGGTCGTTCACGCCGACATAGCGAAGGCTCGGGGTGATAGATTCCATACAAACATCCTCCTTTGGATTGCAGGGCATTGGGCCACAGATAAGTATACACGATTTGACCGGGTTTGTCGTGTTGCCACGGCAAACAAATGAGGGGAACCCGGCGGAAAACGGCCCTCAGATCAGGCCGAAATGCTGCAGCGCCTTTTCCACGCCGTCGGCATCGACACTGTCGGTCACATAGTCGGCCGCCGCTTTGACGGCGGGCAGCGCGTTGCCCATCGCCACCCCGACGCCGGCGTATTCCAGCATCGAAATGTCGTTGCCGCCGTCGCCGAAGGCGATCGATTCCTCCCGCCGCAGGCCAAGGTGGTCCAGCATGGCGGCCAGCCCGGCCGGCTTGCCGCCGCCGGCCGGCAGAATGTCGGCAAAGGTATCGCACCAGCGCACCGCAACGCACCCCGGGCAGTGCGCCAGGAAGTTGGCCTCCCGCTCGGGCGGCAGGTAGGCGTTGAGCTGGTAGGTCGGGTGGGTCAGTGCGCGCGCCGGGTCCAGCACCGGGGTATCGGCTTCCACCGGGCCGGGACCGGGGCCGATCGGGCGGTTGAGGTAGGAAAAATCCCGCTCCACAAAACAGACCAGCTCTTGCTGCCCGGCGGGGGTGTGCAGCCAGTCTACCAGCGCCTGCATGCCGGCGGCGGGCAGCGCCAGCTCGCGGAAAACGCCGGTTTCATCAAAGCAGTACTGGCCGTTCATCATGACATAGCCGTCCAGGGTGACGGCGCGGAGCATCGGCATCCGGGGCAGGTGGATCGGCGGGCGGCCTGTGGCCAGGATCACCTTGACCCCGTTTTGCCGCAGCCGGCCCAGCGCCCGCACCGTTGAGGCCGGCAGCGCTGCGGCGCCGAACGGCAGCAGGGTGCCGTCAAAATCAAAAAATGCCGCGCGAATGGGGGAAGACATGGGCGCCTCCTAATACAGAATCGGGGGTGGGCAAGGGCTGCGCCGGAAAAACTGCGGCCCCGCCGGGACAATCCTCCTTATTATACCGCGCCATTGCGGTGTTGAAAAGGGCTGCCCGCCAAAAAGCAGGCGCTTTTTTCGTCCCCTTGCCCGCTTGCGGGGGCGGGTGCTTTGTGCTATGATGGGTGTATTACAAAGGCGGGCATTCCCCGCTTTTTCAGGAAGGAAGAACCCCCCATGCACAACAAAAACGAAGCCGCCCTGCGCCAGCCGCGCACCGTTCTGCTGGCCGGCTGCGTCTGCGGCGTGATTGCCAGCATCGCCCAGCCCTGGTATATCCTGAGCTGCATACTGTACGCCCTGACGGCCGTGCTGTTCGGCGTCGGCTGCTTTCTGGCCCGCGGCCTGCAGGCGGAGTTTACCACCGGCTGGCGGGTGGCGGCGGTTACGGCCCTTGTTTTCATTGCGGCAGCCGCGCTGCACACCTTCGGCATGACACTGCTCATGGCGCTGATCGGCGGGCTGGCGCTGTATTTCTGTGTAACCTTCGCGACCAGCGCGATGGCCAGAGCCCTTGGCGCCATGCCTTCGGGTGAAACCCGCCGTCCGCCCCGGGTCGCGATTTTGTTTGAGTATTGCGCCGGTATCTATATGCTGGCCTCCCTTGGCGCCGACGCCTTCCCTTCGCTGAGCTTTTTGGCCGATATTATTTCCATGGTATCGCTCAGCTTCGGTTTTGTGCTGGTGGCCAAGTTTGTCATGACGGCCAAACCCGGCCAGGGCGGCGAAGGATAAACCCGCCGCTGCGCCGCAGTTTTCGATGTTTCAACCGCGCGCCGAAAGTGCGCCGAGAAGGAGGTTCCCATGTCCACACCCCAAGAAATCTACCGCGCCTGGCGTGCGCAACCGGACCTTGACCCTGCGATGGCGGCCGAGCTTGCCGCCATTGAGGGCGACGAAGCGGCGATCAGCGACCGTTTCTACCGCGATCTTGCTTTCGGCACCGGGGGGTTGCGCGGCGTGCTCGGCGCCGGAACGAACCGCATGAACTTGTACACGATCCGCCGCGCCACCCAAGGGTTGGCCGATTACCTCAACGCGAGCGAACTGCCCAAAAAGGTTGCCATCGCGCATGACAGCCGCCACGGCGGCGAGCTTTTCACCCGGGAAGCCGCCCGCGTCCTCGCGGCCAACGGCATCACGGCCTGCCTGTATCCGCGGCTTGAGCCCACCCCTGCCCTCTCCTGGGCCGTGCGGTATCTCGGCTGCGGGGCCGGCATCTGCATCACGGCCAGCCACAACCCGGCCAAATACAATGGCTATAAGGTGTACGGCGCCGACGGCTGCCAGATCACCCTCGAAGTTGCCGACAAGATCCTCGCCGCCATTGGGCAGCATGACTATTTCTCAACCCCCAAACTTGCAGAGTATGACGAAGCACTTGCCGACGGCCGTATCCGCCTTATTGAGGATGCCTGCCTCGACGCGTTTGTTGACGCCGTCTACGCCCAGCGTGTCGGCGGCGGGGAGGGGATCGCCGATCTCAACCTCGTGTACACCCCGCTCAACGGCACCGGGCTTGAGTGCGTGCGCAAGCTGCTGGGCAAGCTTGGCGTCACCCACCTGACCGTCGTGCCCGAGCAGGAAAAGCCGGACGGCGACTTCCCGACCTGCCCCTACCCGAACCCCGAAATCCGCGAAGCGATGCAGAAGGGCCTCGAACTGTGCGATGCCGTCCACCCCGATCTGCTGCTTGGCACCGACCCCGACTGCGACCGCTGCGGCACCGCCGTGCCGGATGGCAAGGGCGGCTACCGGCTGATTACCGGCAACGAGATGGGCATCATCCTGCTCGATTATATCTGCCGCACCCGCCGCGCCAAGGGCACGATGCCCGAAAACCCGGTTGCGGTCACGACAATCGTATCGACCGATATGGCGACGCCGGTCGCGAAGAAATACGGCGTTGAGCTGCGCCGCACCCTGACCGGCTTCAAGTTCATCGGCGAGCAGATCGGCCTGCTTGAATCGGAAGGCCGCCCCGACCGCTTCATCTTCGGTTTTGAGGAGAGCTACGGGTATCTGTCCGGCGCGCATGTGCGGGATAAGGACGCCGTCAACGCGACGCTGCTCGTCTGCGAGGCGGCCGCCGCCTACGCCGCCAAGGGCCAGACCCTGCTCGACGCGATCGAAGCGCTGTACAAAGAGTTCGGCTACTACCGCAACGCGCTGTGCTCCTATACGTTTGAAGGCGAAACCGGCATGCACACCATGCAGCAGCTGATGGCAAATCTGCGCGCCAACCCGCCCAAAGAAATCGGCGGCTATGCGGTGGAGGCCGCCGCCGACTATGAGGCTGAAGGCACCGGCCTGCCGAAGGCCGACGTGCTTGAGTATCGCCTTGCCGGCGGGCACAAGTTTATGGTGCGCCCCTCCGGCACCGAACCCAAGATCAAGGTCTATCTTTCGGCTGTTGGCGACAGCGAAGCCGCCGCCGACGCCGTGAACGAAACGCTGGCCGCCGCCGCGGCCGCGATGATGAAAGGATGATCCGCGATGCCGATGTTAAAACTCAAGCCCGCCTGTAAAGATTACCTTTGGGGCGGCGACAAGCTGCGCACCGATTATGGCGTGCAGAGCGACCTGCACCCGCTGGCCGAAGCCTGGGTGCTTTCCTGCCACCCCGACGGCCCGAGCGAGATTGTGGCCGGCCCCGGCGCCGGCACCACCCTGCCCGACTACATCGCCAAGGAAGGCCGCGCGGTGCTTGGCGCCGACTGCGAGCCGTTTGAGATGTTCCCGGTGCTTGTCAAGTTTATTGACGCAAAGGGCGACCTTTCCATCCAGGTGCACCCTTCCGACGCCTATGCGCTTGAAAAGGAAGGCCAGTACGGCAAGACCGAAATGTGGTATATCCTTGACTGTGAGCCCGGGGCCTACCTCTATTACGGCTTTGACCATGAGATCACCAAGGAAGAGTTCGCCCGCCGCATTGCCGACAACACCCTGACCGAGGTGCTGCACGCCGCGCCGGTGCACAAGGGGGATGTCTTCTTCATCCCGTCCGGCACGCTGCATGCGATCTGCCACGGCATTGTGATTGCCGAAATCCAGCAGAATTCCAACGTGACCTACCGTGTGTACGACTACGGCCGGGTCGGCGCCGACGGCAAGCCCCGCGCGCTGCATGTGGAAAAAGCGCTGGATGTGACCACCTGCGCGCCGGCCGTGCCGCAGGATTTCGGGCCGCACCTTGGCAAATGCAAGTACTTTACCGTGGACCTGCACCACGGCGATTTTGATGAAAAGGCCGACGCCCGCAGCTTTGTTTCGCTGCTGTTTGTCGAGGGCGAAGGCGAAGTCAGCTGTGAAGGCCAGACAATGGCGGTGCGCAAGGGGGACAGCGTGTTCCTCCCCGCCAACAGCGGCGCCTTTGCGGTGCGCGGCACGCTGGATACAATTTTGACCCGCGTATAAACGCCGGGCAAACCCAAACGCCCGCCCCCTGCCTTTGGGCAAGGGGGCGGGCGTTTGCTTTTGCAAGCCGGCGGGGCTCAGCCGCGCTCGATGACGCGGGTGCAGACATAGCTGACTTCACAGGCCGATTCGGGGTAGGCAAGGCGGAACAGGATGCGGTAAGCCAGCCGCGCGCCGATGGTCGGGGTCTGTACATCGACGGTGGTGATCCGGTTGGCAACGTTTGAATACTCGGTGTTGTTGTCAAAACCGGTCAACGGCGCGGTGCGCGCTATGCCGCGTTCGTCATAATACTGCTGGATGAAATGGGCGATGTAATCGCTTGCGCAGACAAAGCCGCCCGGGGGTTCGGCCAGGCTGTCCAGAAAGCGGCTGATTTCCTCATAATGGGTGTGCAGGCCGAACGGCCCCGTCAGGCACAGGGATTCATCCACCGGCAGCCCGCGGGCGGCGTGCGCATCCAAAAAACCCTGGTAGCGGTCGGCGTTGGTCCGGGCATAGCCGGCGTCGCCAATAAAGCTGAGCTTTGTGTGGCCGGCATCCAGCAGGCGGCCGGTGATCTGCCGCAGCGCGCCGCGGCCTTCCAGCAGCAAAAGATCCCCGTGCAGATCGGGCTGGCCAAGCCCGGGCACGGTATCCAGAAAGACCTTGGGCAGCGGCAGCGCGGCCAGCAGCCGCAACAGCGGTTCGGAATAAATGTTAAGCACAATAATCCCGGCCACCGAACCGTCCGTCAGCGCGGCGGGCAGGGCGTAGCTTTCCTCACCGTAAGCGGGCAGGTAGGTATACATCAGGTTCCAGCCGTGCAGCGTCAGCTCCCGCGCAAGGCGGTGGACGATCTGCATCCAGAAAAGCGAACTTTCCGGGCGGGAAACAACCACCGCCACCGTCCGCGCCGGGGCGGCGGCCGGCCCGGCGGCCGGGGCGCCGGCTTTGCCGTAGCCCAGCTCCTGCGCTTTTTGCTGAATCTGCCGGCGCAGCGCTTCGGAAACGCCGGGGCGGTTGTTCAGTGCCTTCCACACCGTGATCCTGCTGGTGTTCAGCGCATCGGCAATGTCCTGCATGGTGGGTTTGGGCATGGGGGAAAGGCCTCCTTCCATAAC
>ERZ1090868.1717-NODE-1719-length-11399-cov-17.251587_pt1 | contig 11399 bp, 13 predicted proteins | sample MGYA00478475_ERZ1090868 | MGnify/ENA primary metagenome ERZ1090868 (study PRJEB33644, sample SAMEA5815747) | chicken gut metagenome | biome: Chicken; feature: Gastrointestinal Tract; material: Caecum | place: Ireland | collected 2019-01-01 | study: A study of...
AAAACAAAGTAGATTATCCTACTTTGTTTATTTTTTCTTTAACTATTTTACTGACAAAACTCATATCAGCTCTATTTTTAAGCTTTGGTGTAAGCTCTTTCATAACCTTTCCCATTTCTTTACTTGAAGTTGGATTAACTTCGGCAAACACTTCATCGACAATCTTCATTACCTCATCTTCTGAAAAAGGTTTAGGTAAATATTCCTCTAATATTTTAATCTCCTCAGAAGCTTGCTTAATCAAATCGTCACGGCCACCCTTTTCAAACTCGGCAATTGAATCTCTTCTACTTTTAATCTCTTTAGAAATAACATCCATTACCTCGTCATCGCTAAGTTCATGACCCTTATCAAGTTCAGCCATCTGCATTGAACCCTTAACAAGTCTTATTACAGCAAGCCTTTCCTTATCTTTGCTTTTCATAGCCTCTTTTAAATCATTTAAAATTTGTTCACGCATCAATATCAAATCCTTTCAAAAAAGTCCTATTAAAGGACTTAGTTATATCTGTTTTCTCTTGCGTTTCTTCTTCTTGTGTTAATAATGCCTTCTTTTTTGGCATTTCTTCTTTTAACTCCAGGCTTTAAATATCCTTGAGTTCTTTCTTTTAGTTTTGCACGGGAGCCATCTTTATCAACTTTTAATTTTCTAAGCGCGCCTTCAACATTACCACTGTGAACCATTACCTTTGTCATAAAAATCCCTCCCTTCTTCAAACTAAGTTAATTATAACATGCAAGCATGACCATTTCAAGAAAAATCGGCGAAAACAAAAGAAAAAGTGACAAATTTCACTCTTTCTTATAGTTTAAACATCACACATCTTGCCGGAAACAGCCCTTCTGATAGCCGAACCTAATGCTTTACCAAGATCGACTATTACTGAAAAGCCCTTGACAACTGCGTTGATAAGACTTGCCGATATACTGCCACCATAAACATTCAAAAGTTCATTCTTATTTAGTTTCATTTATTGCACGCTACCGGATTAAAAATTCCATCGACAATTCCAATCAAAAAGCCAGCTGCTGCCGCAATAATCCAAGCAAGCCCCGAACCGCCTCCTCTAACCATTAAAAGTTCATTTTTACCTAATAACATTAAACTCTCCTTTCATAAGTTAAAATTTTACCATCGTTTATTTCGACCAACCTATCGAATAAATCTAAATTATCACGTCTGTGTGACACATAAATTATCGTTTTATTTTTGTATCTTTCCAAAAGACCCTTAATAATCCTTCTTTCCATATTTACATCGACCTCACTGAGACCCTCATCAATAATTAAAATATTAAATTTATTTAAAGCTCTTGCTAAAATAATTCGCTGACGCTGACCACCTGACAAATTAAAACCATTCTCTTCGAGTAGATCATCGTATTCTAATCCAATATCTTTAATCTCGCAAATATCTCTTTGGTCATACTTACCCAAAAGCTCTAAATTATCCTTAAGCGTTCCCGTAAAAATAGTTTCCTTCTGACAAATATAATTTATTCCAGAAACTTTAAGTTGCCTTATATCTTTATTTCCGATAAAAATCTTACCTTGATAGTCATTGTAAAAACCTTTAAGAATCTTAAATAAAGTACTTTTGCCACTGCCACTCTTGCCAGTTACCATTACCTTTTCACCTTGCTTAATCACTAAAGAAATTCCATCGAGAACCTTCTTCTCATCATCAAAACTATAACTAACATTTGTAAACCTTATATCTCCGCGAATTTGTTTTCTGATTTTCTTCTGCTTATTGTAATTTAAAAGTTCACTCACGTGTTTAACCGCCGATGTAACCTCTTTGACCTCTAAATCAAAGCCCAAAATATTTCTAAAATTATCTAAAAAATAAATAGCTAAAATAAATAAAGTCACACCCTCTGAGAAAACCATGCCTTTTGAAATTTCCAAAAAAATGTAAATAATTAAGAAGAAAAGACCAAAATAATGAACTATTTCCTTATCTAAACTTTGCTTATTATAAGTTATATCGACATCCTTAACAGTAGATAAATATTTCTCATAAACCTTTCTGAATTTACTTATTACCATTCCTTCCATATCCAAATTCTTCACGCTCTCAAAACCACCAATTCTCTCCGTCATATAAGAATTGACAAAAGCTTTTTCGTAAAGAGCCTGATCTACCTTTATTTCGTTCTTTCGAAAATAATAAACAAAATCCAAAAAATAAAGCAAACAAATAAACAAAACAATCAATAAAGCTCCAAAATTTAAATAAGCCATTACTAAAAATATCATTATCATAATTGGTAAATTAGTAAAAATAGCAATCGACACATCCATGATAAACTCTCTTATCCAAAACAGATCGTTAAAATAACTTGTAATCTCGCCAGTTGTCCTTTGCCGAAAAAAACGATATGGGAGATGAACAATCTTCTTAAAAGTATCTATCGATAACCTGCTATCGATTTCTCTATTAAGTTTTATGAGCCTTGAATTTCTAAAAAACTTAAGAAAAGCATAAGCCAAAAATACAACTAAGAAAATCCCACACACATCAAACAAACCATCAAAATCCTTATTTAAATAATTGATTAAAACTTGTAAAAAGAACGAAGTAACAACTGCCAAAACACTGACGACAAAAGAAAGTCCACCAATTAAAATTAAGGATTTAACATTTGGCCTAACTAATTTCAAAACAAACGGGATAACCTTAGGCTCTTCTTCTTTAATAAGTTTTCGTACCGGCTTAATAGTAATAATAACCCCAGTCCACATTTTTTTAAACTCATCAAAACTTAGTCTTCTCAGTCCAAAACTAGGATCACCTATTAATAACCGTCTTCGCCGAAAATCCACCTCGTATATCACCACATAGTGTTTGTAGGAGTCGTTTATTATTACATGGGCGATAACCGGAAGTGGAAAATAAAAGTTTTTAAACTTTCGGCCTTCAGCTTTAAACCCAAGCTCTTGTAGTGCGAGAACCAAATGATAAGCATCTGTCCCTTTATGACTCGTTCTCATCATCTCATTTAATTTTGTCATACTCGTGTATCCTCCATAGTACTTCAAAATCATCTGCACACACGCACTCGCACAGTCCTTTATTCCATCTTGCTTTATAAACGGATACTTTTTCACATTTTCACCTCCTCATAGATATATATAGTGCATCGAAGGCGAATTTCCTTTTAAAAATAAAAAATTACCGCTTAAAAATTTTAATTTTTTTAAAGCCGTAACTTTTTTCCTTAAATAAATCTAAATTTGTCTCAAAATCATCATACTCATATTCACAAACGACAAGACCACCCTCGTTAAGTAAATCTCTTTCCTCGATTACTCTAAGTGCCTTACCCATAAGACCCTTTCTGTATGGTGGATCCAAAAAAATAATATCGAACTTCTCATTCGTTTCCTTTAAAAACTTTTTATAATCAGATTTTATAACCTTAATATCATCATCCATATTCTTAATATTATCTCTAATTACCTTTATTGCCTCGATATTATTATCGACTAGATAAGCTTCTCTTGCCCCATTGCTGATAGCTTCCAAACCTAAAGCTCCACTTCCTGCAAATAAATCCAAAACCCTACTGTCACCAACATAACTTTGAATCATTCCAAAAAGTGACTCCTTAACTCTATCCATTGTTGGTCTTGTTCCATCCACCTCAAAACCTTTCAATTTCTTACCACGATATTTCCCACTAATAATATGCATAAAATCACCACATTTATTTTAACACATTTACCTAAAAGTTGCCAAAATTTTCTCAAGCATCTCAAAAGTATCAAATGCTTTTGAAATCTTATCAGCCCGTGTCAACTGATACTCTCTCTTTACCTCTTCTGTAAACTCCTTAAACATTTTAGAATCTCTATTTAAAATCTTATACCAATAAGAGTGACTCCTTAAGTAGCGCAGATAATATGGATTCTCTTTTATCTTAAATTGTACATCTAAACTCATCAGTCTTCAAAATGTTTATAAAGAGGTCTAGCCTTATAAGTATCTTTAACCTGTGGTGTCTTCTTATTAGACATATCTTGGAGTAACCCTAAAACCCTCTGCATACTATTAACCCCATTTTGAATACTATCCAAATCGAGACCTTTGATAAAATTAGCCAAATCAAATCCAGCCGCCGCACTAGCAACTGTTTTACTAGTCTTTAAATAGTCATTCCACACTTCGTTGTCTTCACCATACATATCATACATCTCGTAAAACTTTTGCCAAGTCATCTTTCCATCCTTAACGTGATTAAGCAAAACAGGATGTTTCTTTACAAAATCTTTAAACTTTTCTTTCGTTTCCATATGTATCACCTTGTATAATATAATCAGTTCTTATTTGAAGGAACTGAATGTATTATATCCTTTCTTTTTATTTTTAAAATTTTTGATATAATATGTTCCGACACTGTGGACTTTTCTGTATCACCTTATAGCTTTGACTATTCTAATATAGACTAATGCCACAGTTTTATTTTTAATTGGTTATAAGTTGGATAAGGCTGAGACTTTTTATCTCCAACAAGGTTACAAGAAATAAAACTACGTGGAACACAGTTGTCAAAAATTTTATTTTAAAATTGGAGTTGATTTTATGTACTATATTGGTTTTGATATAGCTAAAGAAAATCATTATGCATCTATTGCTGATTCAAATGGTGAAGTTATTCAAGAAGCATTTTTAGTTAAAAACTCTATTAATGGTTTTAACTTCTTTATGGGAAAATTGAAAGAGAAAAACATTAATATTTCTGATTGCTTAGTAGGTATGGAATCTACTGGTCACTATGGAGAAAATCTAATTCAATTTCTTCATAACAAAGGTTTTAATATTGGAATTATTAATCCTATTCAAACCGATGCTCTTAGAAATAGTAATATTAGAAAAACTAAAACTGATAAAATTGATACATATTTAATAATTCAATCTCTTATGTTAAAACACTATACTCCTTTCGTTTCTAAAGATATTAAAATTTTAGAACTCAGAAGTTTAAGTAGACACAGAGATGATGTTCTTAAATATCGTACAAAATTAAAAGTTCGTTTAGTTTCTTTTGTTGATCAACTTTTTCCTGAATTGAATTTGATTTTTAATTCTATTCATTTAAAAAGTTGTTATGCTTTACTTTCTCAATATCCTAGTCCAAAAGATGTTGCTTCTACACGTGTTGATGCTCTTGCTAATCTTTTATCTAAAGCCTCTAAAGGTCACTTTTCTTTAGATAAAGCTCATAAATTAAAAGAACTAGCGAAATCTTCTATTGGTGTCAACAACTCCTCACTTTCAATTCAAATCAAACATTCTCTTAAACAAATTGAATTACTTGATAGTCAAATTAAGGAAATTGATTTAAAAATCAAAGAAATAATGGATGAGTTAAACTCTGTCATTTTAACTATTCCTGGTATTTCTTATACCTTAGGTGCTATCATTTTAAGTGAGATTGGCAACATAGACAAATTCGCTAGTCCTACTAAGTTACTTGCATTTGAAGGCTTAGATCCTTCTGTCAAACAATCTGGCAATTTTAATGCAACCATCATTAAAATGTCCAAACGTGGTTCTAAACTTCTTCGTTATGCAATGCTTCGAGCTTCTGGAATAATAATTTGGAATTCAGAAACTTACAATGCTTATTATAACAGAAAACTTTCTCAAGGTAAAACCCATAATAATGCTGTTTGCCATGTCGCTCATAAACTTACTAGAGTAATATTTCATATGCTTAAAGAAAACGTTGAATTTAAAGAACAATTAGAAAATTAATTTTTGCCGAAAAAACTTTTCACAAGCAAAGAAATTGGAATAAATTTAATTTTCGCGTTTTGACCGAATTTTTTAAAAATTTATCAGCGTTCGGTCTTTTCGGCATGCCAACTTTTGATATTTTATATATGTTTCAAAAATGTTCAATTTTCTATTGACACATTATAGTTGGTCTATATTAATATATTCAACCCAAACAAAAAAAGTCCATTAAAGACTTACTTTTGAACATAATTTAAATTAATTGCCAAAGATGAACTTATCGAATCAGGTTGACTTGTCACGTCATTATTATAAATAACTGTAACTGTAAACTTTACCTCTTCTGACGCATCGAGCTCATCACCCTCACTTATCCCATCAAGGACAAAATTAATAGCCGGATTATTTTCATCATTCATTTCAATATCATCTAATCTTGCATCTATATCTCCATTATTCCTAACCGTTACCTCGTATGTTATAAAATCTCCAGGACTTTGTAATATAGACTTAAACGTTGCCGAAGTCTTAGTATAAACAGGTGGATTCTCGTTACTCGCACCACCATGAATTTCCTTACTTGTAATTCCCGTAATCTCGACATCCCAATTACTTTCGATAGACGCGCTACCATTAATTACTAAATTACTATTAAATGCCGCATATCCTATTGTCATTATACAAAGAGCAAGCAAAAGTAAATGAATAATATTCTTTTTATTTCTCATCATCACACCTCATTACTATAAAAAGTATATCACAAAACAAAAACAAAAAAAAGAGTTCTATTCACTAGAACCCTCACTCATAGAAGCAACTTCTAATTTATTACCATTGTGAATAATAATAAGTTCACCTGAAGTTTGATAACCTAAATCATCATCATATTCGATTTCAAAACTCATTCTATAAGCATTTTCATCAGTGTTTTCTCCATAAGTATATGTCTCATTACCCTTGTTTTCAACAGTAACCTTAGCTACTACCGGTAAATCTTGATCTCTATCACCATAGACATCACTTTCAACAGATTTATACATTGAATCAGAAGCGTACTTTGAAAAATCATTTACATAATCACTATAGACAAACTGTGTCCCACCGACATCGCTTTTACTGATTTTATTATCTAAATTAAAGAAATCCGCTACAAACATTTGAGCAACAAGTTCAGCATACTTCTCCTCGTCAATCTCATCTGCCTCTAAAGTCTTCTTTAACTCCTCAAATAAACTTTTATAGTACTTTGTCGCATTATCCTTTAAAGTATAATTATAGCCTTCGATTGAATCGACATCTTGTACTTCTTTGGTTGTTTTCTTACCACTTGAAACCTTGTTAAAAGCTAAAACACATCCTCCGATTACTACCACTAGCAACAAGAGGAAAATCGTAATCTTTCGAATACTCAGCCTCTTTTTCTTTTTCATTCTGAACCTCCATTAATAACTTCGTCACTTTCAGTCGTCTTCTTTATCAAATCGTGAACAATTATATCGTTAGACACTGAAACTTCTTTTTCTGCACGTTGACTATATTTTTCAATATAATCCTTACCGATAACGGCATTTTCATCAAGCATTATCGCTTCGTCATTTTGACTATCATAATACATCTTATCAGTTATCCAATTACCATTAGGGAAAACAACAAAATGATCGTCTGTACTAAATACATCATGTCCTAATGCATAAGGTGTATCAATTCCCAGCATATTTCCTAAAGTTGGTAAAACATCGTACATTCCAGTAACAGTTGAAACCTCTTTATTAATCTTCTTTTGTAAATCTTTATCTTTTGTCCAAATGATAAACGGAACCTTACGATTAAGTTCATATTCATATTTCGTAAACTCATCATACCTTAGATCATCACTTGAATATTTTGAATCAGTCTCTGGATTATAATTGTAATAATAATCATACTCAGACCTCTTGATTTTTGCATCGTGATCGCCATAAATAACAAGCACGGTATCATCTAAAAGTCCTTCCTTATCGAGATTATCGACAAGCTCACCAATAGCCTGATCGGCATAATGAACAGTTGTAAAATATTTACCTAAAGTTGTATCTTTTAAATAATTATTAACAACCTCAGTTTCTTCTCCCGTCTCTGGATCAGTCGTTTTATAAGTATAAGTCAAATCTAAATCTGTCGTATCCTCAAGCCCTTCAAATGGTGTATGATTAGTAAGCATAATCAAAAGGCCATAATATTTATCATATTTTTTATTAATCTTTTTTATCTTCTGAACAGACTGTCTAAAGAATGATTTATCAGAAAGACCTAAACCAATCGTCTCATCTATATCGTAATCTTTAGTATAATTATAAAATCTATCGTAACCAAGTTGTTTATGCATTACCTCTCTATTCCACATATTTCCTTTATTGGCATGCATACTAAACACATAATATCCATCATTACTTAAATATTTTTGAATCGAAGGATAATATCTATCCCAATAACTTACAAATACTGTCCCGCTACTAGCTGGAAGAAGTGACGTACTATAAGTAAATTCTGAATCACTACTTGTTCCAACACTCTCTTGTGAATAGAAATTAGAAAAATACATTCCTTCACTTGCAAGTTTTTTCATATTAGGTGCGAGTTCAACCCCATTTATTTCTGTATCCATAACAAAATTTTGAAAACTCTCTGCATGGATAACAATTATATTTTTACCTTTAAGAACATCTGTATATTCATTATCTTCAGAATCTTGAGGATATTCCTCGTAATATTCTCTAAATTCTTTTGCTGCTGTATCATAACCAAATAACGGACTTATTTGCGGTTTTAAACTAGCAATCAAATCGTTAGATTGGTAAACGTATATTCCAAACTTCATAACTACATATTCTCTATTCCACTGTTTATAAAGACGACTTAAATCTGTACCTGTTAAAGTTGAAATAAACGCTCCTGCAACAATAGCCGCTGCGACTAAACATTTAAGCACACTGATTCTAACTTTTTCTGCAGTTTTAACCTTACTATAATAACCACTTTTTAATAACTTACGATGCGCAAAAATAAGCATTAATGGAGCCCACCAATAGGCAAAATCCTTAATTTCCATTATTGTTCCAAGTGCATCACTAACCCCAGCTAATTGTAAACTCGTTGCCAAAAGTGAAAACGACGTAAACGAAACGTAATTAGTATAATAAATTGAATTAATAAAACATACTAAAGTTAAAATGATTGACCATGTAAAATAATACTTAAATCTATTTTTCGGTTTAAAGAAATAAGCAAATGATCCGATAAACAAAACAAAAGCTAAATCAGCTAAAACCGGACTAATAGCCGTAAAATTCTTAACCGTTAAAAATCTAAGTAACGAAGAATTTATAAGCATCGCAATAATGAATAAAGCAAATAAAATATTGTTCTTAAAAAAGAAAATAGACTTATCTCTTGCGGATGCTAAAATTTTTAAAAATTTATTCCAAAAATCTTTCATTTTTTCACCTCGGTGTACTTCAAACATTATAGCACATTTCAAAATTAAAAAAAAGTATTTACCAAAACCTTTACAATATCTAAAAAGACAGTTTTAAACTGTCTTTGCTAAAAATAGCCAGATTACCTTTTAATACTGTCTAGATTTTAACAAAAATCATCAAGTACTAGTAGTCTGAGGGTAAGCATATACCAAGGTAAATGTATATGCCCATTAACTATTATCTTCATTCTTCTCTTTTTTATTCAAAATTTCCTTATAATTCGCATAAACTGTTGAATTTATCGCAATCCCTAATGATAAAACAAACGAAATCAAATAAACCCAAATCATTAACATAATAATACCGGAAATACTTCCATAAAATAAAGTATAATTAGCAAAATAATTAACGTATAAAGAATATCCCAAAGTAATCAAAATAATACCTATCGTCGCAAAAAGTGCGCCCGCATTCATAAACTTTGACGGTATTCGCGCATCGGGTGCAACCGTATAAATGTATTTTAAAACGATAAATATCAAGAAAAATGCAACTGGCCATTTTAAAATCAAGAAGAAATAATATATTTGATCATGAAATGCCGCCAAAGTCTTTATATCTAAAATCCAACTGACGATAACATTTCCATAAGCCAAAACAATAAATATAAATATAAAAAGCATCAAGAACAAAATTGTCATCAAAAACGCCTTAATTCTTCTCTTTATATAATCAGCATAAGGTAAATGATATAATTCGTTAGAAGTAACAATCAGAGAATGCGTTCCATTCGAAGCCAAAATAAAGCCCAAAATCATTACCACTAACGTATTTCCCGTAAGCTGACTATCAGTTACAAACGGTAAAATTACTTCTAAAAAATTACTTGGAATAACTTCCTTTATAACAGCTAAAAAAGACGAAGAAAAAAGGGAAAATTTTGAACCGATATATCCCAGTAACGTAAACACAGGAAATATTGAAAGTATTAGAAAAAAGGCGAGCTGACCAGGTAAAACCTTCATCTCTGGCCTCATTATTAACTTTTCTACCTTCTTAAAATACCTCTTAAAACGTTTCATAAAATCCCTTCTTACAGAAAATTACTTAATAATTTCTTCCTTGTTATTCTTCATATCACTAGTAGCTTCATTAATCGCATCATCAATTGTCTTTATTTCATCAGTAATCATACTATAACCGATTGCCGCACCAAATCCATGAGATAAATCTTTGAATTCTCTATTTAATTTTCTTATATAAGTTATAACGTCCTTCTCATCATGACCAACCATAAATATCAAGAATTCATTTCCGTTAGTTCTAATAAGCTCACTGTTAGAAAGTTGAGTCTTAATTAAAATTCCTGAAGCTTCGACTATAACCTTATCCCCCTCTGGGTAACCAAAATTATCGTTGATATATGCGACATTATTTAAATCGACTATTACAATAGCCTGTGGATAAACTTCACTACTATCCCATCTTGGAATATTTTCGTTCAAATAATTACGATTTTTAAGAGAAGTTAAATTATCTGTATAACGCAACTTATCTAATTTTGATAATTTACCGTTATATTTTTTACCTCTTCTTAAAATTTTATAAGTCATAAATCCAACTGAAGCCATCAAAACGATTGCTAAACTACTTAAAACTACTCTTAACGTATTATTACTACTATCGTAATTAAGTAAATTTCGATAACTTTCACTGATTAAACTATCTTTATTTACAAAAGTCAGATAAAAACTAAATAAATCATTAAATATTTCATTGTCGCCGATATTTCGTAAAGCGAAATTATAATCACTTCCCATATCTAAAGTTCTAATTCGTTTAAATGACCTTAAACCAAACCTAATATAATAGTCGTAAGAATAATCATCTAAAGCTGCTACATCGTTAGAACCTAGACTATTAACTAAGTCTCTAGTATTATCATACCCTTTTGTCTTAATTCCATTCTTTTTTAAATAATTATCTATTTTACTATTTTTCACCGTTGAAACAGTTACATTCTTTAAAGACTCTACACTAGCTACAGTTAAAGATGTATTTTCATCGGCAATAATATCAAACGTGCCATCGTAAACTGCTGGTGTATTAGTAACTTTAATACTATATTTAATATCATTGTCAGCAATAAAATCGATTTTATTATTGTTAAAATCTTCAATCATTTTATCTAAAGA
>ERZ1090868.1719-NODE-1721-length-11383-cov-7.928231_pt1 | contig 11383 bp, 8 predicted proteins | sample MGYA00478475_ERZ1090868 | MGnify/ENA primary metagenome ERZ1090868 (study PRJEB33644, sample SAMEA5815747) | chicken gut metagenome | biome: Chicken; feature: Gastrointestinal Tract; material: Caecum | place: Ireland | collected 2019-01-01 | study: A study of the...
TCTTCAGCCCGGAGTTTTTAAGAGAGTCAAAAGCGTTATACGACAATTTATATCCGAGCCGTATCATCGTCGGTACTGATATGGAGGATGAGCGTCTGATTGAGGCGGCACATACATTTGCAAAGCTTCTCCAGGAAGGAGCCATCAAAGAGAACATTGACACATTGTTTATGGGCTTTACAGAGGCCGAGGCAGTAAAACTGTTTGCTAATACATATTTGGCTCTTCGTGTTGCGTACTTCAACGAACTTGATACCTATGCGGAAATGAAAGGACTTAATACACAGCAGATCATTAAAGGTGTCTGCCTGGATCCGCGTGTCGGAGATTTCTATAACAATCCTAGTTTTGGATATGGCGGATATTGCCTGCCGAAAGATACCAAGCAGCTGTTGGCTAACTATCAGGATGTTCCAGAAAACCTGATTGAAGCAATCGTAGAAAGCAACAGAACACGGAAGGACTTCATTGCAGATCGGGTGCTGGAGCTTGCTGGAGCTTATGGCGCAAATGATTCCTGGGATGAAAGCCGGGAGAAAGAAGTCATTGTGGGCGTATATCGGCTGACGATGAAGAGTAACAGCGATAATTTCCGCCAGAGCAGCATCCAGGGCGTGATGAAGCGGATTAAGGCCAAGGGAGCTACGGTGATCATTTACGAGCCGACTTTTAAAGATGGTGAGAAGTTCTTCGGATCAGTGGTGGTTAATGATTTGGACGAGTTTAAGAAAAAGAGTCAGGCCATCATCGCAAACCGCTATGACAAGTGTCTGGATGATGTAAAAGAAAAAGTTTACACGAGAGATATTTTCCAGAGAGATTAAAAACATTATGAGGACGAGAAAAGATGGAGAAGTCGAGTATTTTAATTATGCCGGCGTTATTTGCAGGCGGCGCAGAAAAGCAATATCGCTACATAATTGAGACCGCGAATAAAGAAAAAAGTAATTTGGTTGTGTTTTTGGTTAATAAGCCATTAAAAGGTATGGAATCAGAAACAGAGAGATTTATTCGTTGCAACACTAATGTTGAATTTCATCAACTGGATAATAATGTTTTAAACTTTAATGCGGAATCTAAAAATAAGGTACGGATTGAAAAAGTAAAAGCACTCCTGGTTTTGTATGCACAGCTGAGAAAATATATAAAGAAAAATAATGTCGATACGGTTATGTTTAGTTATGTGACACAGCTTATGCTTACACCTTTTTTTAATAAAAACGGGGTGAATGTGGTATTTAATGAGCGTAATACCGGGCGTCAGATTTGCGATAGTAAAATGAAACGGTCACTATTAAAAAAGTGTCATAAGGTCATTGCAAATTCAAATTATGCGGCAAGATATGTGCAGGATAAAACAGGAATAAATGTTGAAGTGGTTAAGAATGGTCTTGTGACGGACAGAATAGAAAAGGTTGGCCACACTGATTTTGTGATTTTAGTCCCTGCACGCTTGACACCGATAAAAAATCAGTTGGTAGTTCTGAGAGCTTTAAAAATAATTGGAACAAATGGACTAAAAGTTATTTTTGCTGGATCGGTAAAGGACGAAGCATATTACGCAAAGTTGAAAGAGTATGTAGTCGAAAATGACCTAGAGAAATGTGTTAGTTTCCCTGGTCATGTTAGCAATATGAAGGATATGTATGCTACGACTGATTTAATGATTCTTCCTTCTTTTGAAGAGGGAACACCTAATGTCCTACTTGAATCCTACTTGTATGAAATTTATCCGTTGGTTTCTGATATTCCAATGAATAGAGATTGTTGTATCAGTGAAAGTCTTCTTTTTTCACCGGATGATGCCGATAAGCTGGCAGAAAAAATTCAGGAAGTTATGAAGATGAGTGCAAACCAAAAAGAAGAAATAGCATCTAAAGGGTTTCAGTATGTGTGTGATGAATACAGTATGGAGAAACTAGCGCAGAACTATAAGCGAATTTTGTTTGATGCGTAAACTATGTGAGATAGAAGCGTACGTTAAGAGCTATTCGGTATAACTAAGAAAATGCACAGAAAATGAGGAAATAAATTATGGATATTAAAGAGGAATACGAACGCTGGCTGGCAAATGCAACGGTAGATGCAGATGTTGCCGCTGAACTGAAAACGCTGGACGATGCAAAAATTGAAGATGCTTTTTATCGTGACCTTGCTTTTGGCACAGGTGGTTTGCGTGGTGTGATCGGCGCAGGAACCAACCGAATGAATGTTTACACGGTTGCAAAGGCTTCTCAAGGTCTGGCCGATTATCTGAAGAAAAACTTTGCAGAGCCGTCTGTAGCTATCGGCTACGACAGCCGTATCAAGAGTGATGTGTTTGCAAAAGTCGCTGCAGGTGTATTTGCAGCGAATGGCGTCAAGGTCAACATTTGGCCTGTCCTGATGCCGGTGCCAACTGTGTCCTTTGCGACTCGCTATCTGCACACCTCTGCTGGTGTCATGGTCACAGCTTCTCACAATCCAAGCAAGTACAATGGCTATAAGGTCTACGGTGCCGACGGCTGCCAGATCACGACCGAAGCCGCTGCGGAGATCCTGGCTGAGATTGAGAAGTTGGATATTTTCGCTGACGTGAAGATCAGCGACTTTGAAGCTGGTGTGGCGAACGGCAGCATCCAGTATATCCCGGATGAGGTCTACACCGCCTTTGTCGAGCAGGTCAAGAACCAGTCCGTCCTGTTTGGCGAAGAAGTCAATAAGGATGTGGCTATCGTCTATAGCCCGCTGAATGGCACCGGTCTGAAGCCTGTGACTCGTACCCTGAAAGAGACGGGCTACACCAACATCACTGTGGTCAAAGAGCAGGAGCAGCCGGATGGCAACTTCCCGACCTGCCCGTACCCCAACCCGGAAATCAAGGAAGCGATGGCACTGGGCATGGAGTATGCCAAGAAGTGCAATGCCGATCTGCTGCTAGCAACTGACCCGGACTGTGACCGTGTGGGTATTGCTGTCAAGAACAAGGCAGGGGAGTATGAACTGCTGTCTGGTAACCAGACTGGTATGCTGCTGCTGGATTACATTTGCAGTCAGCGTGTGAAACATGGCAAAATGCCTGCTGACCCGGTTATGGTCAAGACCATTGTTACGATGGATATGGGCGAGCAGATTGCTACTCACTATGGTCTGCGTACCATCAACGTGCTGACCGGTTTTAAATTCATTGGTGAGCAGATTGGCAAGCTGGAACAGCAGGGCAAGGCCGACAGCTATGTATTCGGCTTTGAGGAAAGCTACGGTTACCTGACCGGTTCTTACGTCCGCGATAAGGACGGCGTAGACGGTGCCTACATGATTTGCGAGATGTTCAGCTACTACGCAACCAAGGGCATCAGCCTGCTGGATAAGCTGGACGAGTTGTATAAGGCCTACGGCTACTGCCTGAATACCCTACATAGCTACGAGTTCGACGGTAGTGCCGGTTTTGCGAAGATGCAGAGCATCATGCAGGCATTCCGCAGCGATATCAAGGAGTTTGGTGGCAAAAAAGTCGTTAAGCTGCTGGATTACGCGCCGGGTCTGGATGGTTTGCCGAAGTCCGATGTGCTCAAGTTCCTGCTGGAAGATAACTGCTCCGTTGTGGTGCGGCCCTCCGGTACTGAGCCGAAGCTCAAGACCTACATTTCTGTCAGTGCAGAGAATAAGGAAGCTGCCGAAAAGGTGGAAGCCGAGATTCGTAAGAGTGCTGAAGAGTACTTGAAGTAAAGAGTAGAGGAGAAAACAAATGAATATTATTTTACTTTCTGGTGGTTCAGGTAAGCGTCTCTGGCCTCTTTCTAATGATGTACGCAGCAAGCAGTTCATCAAGCTGTTCAAGAATAATGACGAGTATGAGTCTATGGTGCAGCGTGTGTATCGCCAGATCACTACAGTAGATGCTGATGCAAAGATCACGATTGCAACTAGTAAATCACAGGCAAGTGCCATCAAGAACCAGTTGGGTGAGAAAGCTTCTATTTGTGTAGAACCCTGTCGCCGTGATACTTTCCCTGCCATCGCACTGGCCGCAGCCTATCTCCACGATGAGTTGGGTGTTGCTGAAAATGAAGCTGTCGTTGTCTGCCCGGTTGACCCTTATGTAGATAATACCTATTACGAAGCCGTTAAGACCCTGCGGGAACTGGCAGAGCAGGGCGGCGCAAATCTGACGCTGATGGGCATTGAGCCGACTTATCCCAGCGAGAAGTATGGTTATATTATCCCCGAGAGCGGCGAAAATGTCAGCAAGGTCAAGGAATTCAAGGAAAAGCCGGATGTGGAAACAGCTAAGAAGTATCTGGCTCAGAGTGCGCTGTGGAATGCAGGCATCTTTGCGTTCAAGCTGGGGTATTTGCTGGATAAAGCACACAGCATGATCGACTTTGAGGATTACCGTGACCTGTTCAATAAATATGATACCCTGACCAAGATCAGTTTCGACTATGCAGTAGTCGAGAAAGAGTCCAGAATTCAGGTCCTGCGTTATAGCGGTGACTGGAAAGATGTCGGTACCTGGAATATGATGGCCGAGGTCATGGCAGATAAAACCAAGGGCAAAGCTATTCTGGACGAAACCTGCGAGAACACTAATGTGGTGAATGAACTGAATATCCCGATTCTCTGCATGGGGTGTAAGGATATGATTGTTGCCGCCAGTGGAGATGGTATCTTGATCGCGGATAAAGAACGCAGCGGTTATATGAAGCCCTATGTGGAGAAAATCGAAACAGAAGCGATGTATGCCGAAAAATCCTGGGGTACTTATACGGTCATTGATGTGCAGCCGGGTTCTATGACAGTCAAGGTTTCCATGAGAGCTGGCGAGCATATGACTTACCACATGCACAATTACCGTGAAGAAGTGTGGACAGTTGTTTCTGGTAAGGGCAAGGCAATCGTAGATGGTATGGAACAAGTACTGCGCACTGGCGATGTGATTACCATCGCGGCAGGCTGCAAGCATACGATTGAAGCCATTACTGCACTGGATATGATTGAAGTTCAGCTGGGTGAAGAAATCAGTGTTGCCGACAAGGTTAAGTTCCCGATGGAATAAAGATAATGGGAGATAAAACAATGGAAATCATGAAATTGATTCCGACGGGTAAGGATTATTTGTGGGGTGGTACTCGACTTCGGGAAGAATATGGTAAAAAGATTGATTTAACACCATTAGCGGAAACTTGGGAGTGCTCGCTTCATCCGGACGGACCAAGTTATGTGGCAAATGGTACATATAAAGGAAACACACTGGCTGAAGTGCTGAAAGCCCATCCGGAGTACCTTGGTACAAAAGTTGAAAACGGTGAGCTTCCAGTCTTGGTTAAGTTCATCGATGCCAAGAAAGATCTCTCAGTACAAGTTCATCCTAGTGATGAGTATGCGAGAGAACACGAAGGCGACAATGGTAAGACTGAGATGTGGTATGTCATTGATGCTGACGAAGGAGCCAGTCTGATTTATGGTTTCCAGCATGAGGTGACGGAAGAAATTCTCCGAAAAGCAGTCGAGACTGGAACGCTGGATAAACATCTGCAAAAGGTTCCAGTCCATAAGGGCGATACCTATTTTGTTCCAGCAGGAACAGTGCATGGTATTGGCAAGGGCATCCTTGTAGCAGAGATTCAGGAAAGTTCTAATGTGACTTATCGAGTCTATGACTATGACCGCGTAGATAAGAATGGTAAAAAACGTGAGCTGCACTTTGACAAGGCTGTGCAGGTTATGAACATGAAAGTTGCACCAGATGTGAGCCAGAAACCGAGAATGGTGAAATACTATTCTGGCTGCTCTCGTGAACTACTTTGCCGTTGTAAATATTTTGAAACAGAAAGAATACAAGTAACGAAAGGTTTTGCATTCTCTGTTATGGATGCATCTTTTCAGGTGTTAATGTGCCTGGATGGATATGGTGAAGTGCAGACGATGGATGCGGAACAGGGGCCGATGCGATTCAGCAAGGGTGAAACACTGTTTTTACCAGCTGGGCTGGGCAGGTGTCTTGTTGTTGGAGATGCAGAGCTGATTAAAGTTCGGTGTTAACAGACTTGTGGTGAGGTGGATAAATGTCAAGAATGAAGTTTATGAATACAGAGATCGATAACTTGACAATGCAGGAAACACTGCAGGCGATTGATCGGCTGATTCAAGAAGATAGAAGCGCATATGTGGTAACACCGAATGTGGATCACATTGTTCAGCTTGAAACAAGTAAAGAACTGCAGGCGGTTTATGAGAATGCGTCATTGATTTTGACGGATGGTAAACCACTGTTATGGATTGCCAAATGGTATGGAACGCCGATTAAAGAGAAAATTTCAGGATCGGATTTGTTCCCGCTTTTGTGTGATATGGCCGCAAAAAAAGGATATAAGATGTTCTTTTTAGGTGCAGCTGAAGGTGTAGCCGCAAAAGCAGCAGAAAACCTCGCAAATAAATTTAAGGGATTACAGGTTGTTGGTACATATTCTCCACCATTCGGTTTTGAAAAAGACCCTGTGGAAATGGATAAAATTAAATCCATGATAAAAGAGACTAGTCCGCATATTTTGATTGTTGGATTAGGATGCCCGAAACAGGAAAAGTTTATGTACCACCATTGTAAAGAACTTGGAGTACCGATTTCCTTTGGGTTGGGTGCTAGTTTTGACTTTGAAGCAGGGAATATTAAAAGAGCTCCACGATGGATGTCAAATCATGGATTGGAGTGGCTTTTTAGAATTACACAAGATCCAAAGAGAATGGCAAAACGCTATTTGGTGGATGATCGAAAGATTCTCGGACTAGCGATTAAGTATAGAAAGGGAGTCGATAAATGAAAATAGAGAATATCACAATCCATCGTAATTGTAATTATGGATCAGTACTTCAAACTTATGCAACGCAGAAGACTTTTGAGGATCTTGGATTTGAGTGTGAAACGGTAGATTTTATCAGACAGCTGGATACGAAAAGAGGTGCTTTAAAGCGTCTGAAAAACAAGAGCAGAAAACTGTCAAAAAATCCAGTATTACTGTTTGGTGCAAAAGCTGTAATGCTCATTTCGTATATCAAGAAGGAAAAGACATTTAATCAGTTTTTAAATAAATACATTCATCTAAGTAGTGAATCTTATTATAGCAATGAGCAATTAAAAAAGAAGTTGCCTAAAGCGGATGCATACTGTACAGGAAGTGATCAGATATGGAATAGCTTTTGGAATGAAGGCGTCGAGCCAGCATATTATCTGGACTTCGTTCCAGATGATGCTTTTTGCTTTTCGTATGCTTCCAGTATTGGGCAAAGAATAGAAACAGCGGAAAAGAGAACTATCTCTAAAATGTTACAGAAATATAGATACATTTCTGTAAGGGAGAGCCAAAGCATAGCATCATTAAATGAATTGGGTGTTAAAGATGTTGTGCAGGTGCTTGATCCAACGCTTTACAGAACAAATGATTTGTGGACACAACTTGCATCGGATAAATTTAAAAAGAGAAAATATGTTGTCACATATAATCTTCATCATGATAAAAAACTTGACGCTTTTGCAAGTGGATTGGCAAAAGAAAAAGGGTTGGAATTGTTAAATATTTCTTATAACTGGCATGATGTAATTCGCCCGGGTAAATTGGTGTGGTGTCCCAGTGTTGAAGAATATCTTGGACTTATAAAAGATGCGGAATATGTTATTGCGGATTCTTTTCACGCGACAGCATTTTCTATTCAGTTTCACAAGAAATTTATTTCATTCTATCCAGAGAAAGCAAGCATGAGAATAAGAGACATCTTAAAAAAGCTTGACATTTCACAAAGAGGAACAGAAGGAAATCCGAATGTACGGGATATTGAAGCTGATATCGATTACAATGCAGTAGATAATTTGCTCAAGAAATATAGAAAACAGGATGAGGAATACTTGCTTACGGTAACAAATGCAATAAAAATGAAATGAGAGAAGTTCAATGGATAAAGCTTATGCGTATAAAAATAAAAGAAGCGTAGTGATGAGATCATCATCGGGAGGTGCTTTTTGGGGAATAGCAGAGGCCTTCTTTGAAATGGGGGGGGGTACTTGCTACGGAGCAAAATTTGATTCTGACTTTAAAGTCGTGCATGGAAAAGCAAAAAAATTAGAAGAGTGCTTGGCCTTTCAGGGATCAAAGTATGTTCAATCAGATATGACAAATTGCTTTGTAGAGGTAAAGCATGATTTAAAAGAAGGAAAAAATGTTTTATTTACGGGAACTCCTTGTCAAGTGGCAGCAATAAAAAAGTATTTGAGTAGAAATAAGATAGACGATTCTGGACTTTACACTGTTGATATTGTATGTCACGGTGCTCCTGGACCAGTAGTGTGGCATGATTATATAAACTACATTCAGAACAAAGAACACTCTAAATTGATAAAGTTTTCATTTCGATATAAACCACATGGATGGAAAGGATATCCTATTTATGCTGAATTTGAAAACGGGAAAAAGTATATCAATTCAATCAAGGTGAGTTCATACCAGAACATGTTCAGAAAAAATCTGCTGATGAGGGAAAGCTGCTTTAATTGCCCATATCCAGGAAATTTTCAAAGTGATTTAACGATATCTGATTTTTGGGGAGTCGAATTGTGCATGCCTGATGTTTCGACGGATGGAGGAGTATCGCTTATTCTATCCCATACAGAAAAAGGCGCAAATTTGACAGCTGTTATGAAAGATACCGAAGAAGTCACAATGGTTGAAGTAAGAGGCGAAGGGTATAAAAAGTATAATCATAATCTTCTTTATGCAACAGAACGTCCGGATGATTATGATAAATTCTGGAATGATTATAAAAACAAAGGATTGAAATATGTTCTTTATCGCTATGGCGGTGAAAATCTAAAAGACACTGTGGTCTTTTACGGGAAAAGTATCCTGAGAAAGACTGGGTTGGCTGATAAAGTAAAGAAAATGATGGGACGGGCGTGAGGTCTTTGTTCCGTCAAAGGAACAAGAGGTCAAAATGGAAAAAAACATACCTGTTTTGTATCAAGAAAAATCAGATTGTTGTGGGTGTGGTGCTTGTTTAAATATATGCCCACGGAATGCAATAAGGATGGCGGCGGATGAATGCGGATTTCTATATCCGAAAATTGACGTTGATTTATGTGTTGGATGTAGAAAATGCACATCTGTTTGTGCCTTTCAAAACATTAATGAGAATAATACACCGCTGAATACATATGCGGCTGTTTCACAAAATAAAGAACAAGCTGTCAAATCTGCATCGGGTGGTATATTTGCATCCCTTGCAGAAGATTACATAAATAAGGGTGGAATCGTTTTTGGAGCTGCATTTGATGAAAAAAGAGGAGTCTCACATCGAAGCATTAACAAGACGGAAATGCTGTATCTATTACAGGGATCTAAATATGTTCAGAGTAAAATTGGTAACACTTATAAAGAGACAAAAGAATTATTAAACTCCGGGAGAAAGGTTCTTTTCTCAGGTACACCTTGCCAGATCGCTGGATTAAAGTCTTATTTAGGAAAAGAGTATGATGGACTCTTGACTGTGGATATTATATGTCACGGTGTTCCAAGTGAGAAAATTTTTCAGTCATATCTGCGCTTTATAGAGGATAAGTACGAAGGCAAATTAACGGATTTTACATTTAGAGATAAGAATATAGGGTGGGGAATTAACGGAAAAGCAGTTTTCGAGAATCAAGCAGGAAAAAAGAAAAAAGTGACTTTATGGCAGAGCGGTTCTTCGTATCTTTTTTATTTCATAAAGGGATGGATTTATCGAGAAAATTGTTATCGGTGTAAATATGCTGGAGCTCATCGCCCTGGAGATATTACTTTAGGCGATTATTGGGGAATTGAAAAACAGCATCCGGAATTTCTGTCAGATGGTTGGGATGAAAGTAAGGGAATCTCGGTTGTTATTGCAAATACAGAAAAAGGAAAAGTTGCTTTAGAAGGACTACAGGAAGTGGAGTTTAGGCAAAGTACATTTAAGAAAGCAGCAGTTGCAAATGGTCAATTAAGGCACCCAAGTGAGCAAGGAAAAAGAAGTGAGATTCTGGAGCTATATCGTAGCGGTGGATGGAATGCTTTAGAGCAAATGTATCAAAAGAAAATTGGGTTAAAAAAATACAGTAGCCAGATAAAAGCTATCATTCCGCAAAATATAAAAAGATGGTTAAAAGCCAATATTTGATAAAGGAGAAAAAGAATGAGAGAACATCATGAGAGCTTAAGTCATGAATTACCGTATGCGGTAAAATGTTTTTACTTTGCGTTTGCGTTATTCGGAAATGTCGTAATTAACAAGATTCCATCTCGACATATTCGCTTTGGATATTATAAGCTGCTGGGGGCTAAAATCGGACCGAATGCTGGATTTAGTAGGCGCGTAGAAATTTCGTATCCACGTGGACTAAATATACAAGGAAATGCATCTGTAGGTGGTTTTTCTTTGTTAGATGCACGTGGTGGTATTACGATTGGAAAAAATGTAAATATTTCCAGCTATACAAAACTTATTACAGGTAGTCATGACGTTGATGACCCTAAGTTTACAGCAGACTTTCGACCGATTGTAGTTGGTGATTATGCTTGGATTAGTACAGGCGCAATAGTTCTTCAAGGAGTTACAATTGGAGAAGGTGCAGTTGTGGCGGCCGGAGCAGTTGTAACGAGAGATATACCTCCGTATGAGATATGGGGGGGGTACCTGCGAAATTTATTAGAAAACGCGAGTGCGAGCCTGCGTATCATTGTAAAAAACCACGTTTTTTATATTAAAACTGAAGCAGAAAGGTATCTGTATGTATGAAAAGAGTATTATTTGATTTAATGGAGTCTCAGCCAACGGCTACATCTAAATTTCATGGTGGTGGAGAGTATATAAAGGCAGTATTCAAAAATCTGACAGATAAATATTACGATCAGGTTGAGTTGATTGTGTTTTTTAATCCGGACAAATTTTTGGATGATTGGATTTATGATATTATCGCAAAGAAAAAAATTAAAACCTATCATGTTCACAATGTACGAGAAATAAAAAATGTCTTTCAGAAAGAAGATATTGACGTTTTTTATTCGGGTATGCCGTACTTTTATTTGAAAGAAGATTTTCCAGAGAGCGTTCGGATTAAGGGGACTGTGCATGGACTTCGTTTTGTAGAGATGCCATCGGATAAGTATGCTTATTTGTATTCTGATGGGAAAGCCAGCTATAAAGAAAAAATTAGGCATTTGATTTCCAAGAAATACCAGAACAGCAAATTAAAGCAATTTAGTGCATGTATAAATTTAATTGATGAACTTGTTTGTGTATCAAATCATACAAAATATTCAATTAAGTCACATTATCCTGAAATCAAGGATAAAAAAGTAACGGTGTTTTACACTCCTCAAAAGAAAGCGGAATTATC
>ERZ1090868.1722-NODE-1724-length-11381-cov-7.163076_pt1 | contig 11381 bp, 11 predicted proteins | sample MGYA00478475_ERZ1090868 | MGnify/ENA primary metagenome ERZ1090868 (study PRJEB33644, sample SAMEA5815747) | chicken gut metagenome | biome: Chicken; feature: Gastrointestinal Tract; material: Caecum | place: Ireland | collected 2019-01-01 | study: A study of...
GCGGTCGTTTGACCAATGGCTGGAGTCGCTTGATTTGTGACAGCGGAAAGGAAGATTCGTTATGGCATCCATCATCAAAAGAAAGAAAAACTATTCAATCGTCTACACCTACGTGGACGAGAACGGTGAAACCAGACAAAAGTGGGAAACCCGCACTTCGTACCAGGAAGCATTGAAGCGCAAAGCTGAAATCGAGAATCAGAAATGTGCGCATTCTTTTCTTCCGCCCAGCGACCAGAACATCGCGGAATTCCTGTCCGACTTTGTTTCTCTGTACGGGGAGAAGCGTTGGGGCGTGTCCATGTATGACAGCCAGAACTCACTGATTGCCAACTACATCAATCCCATCATCGGGGATATGAAGGTGCAGGACGTCACGACGCGCGTGGTGGACAAATATATCCAGACGTTGCAGAAAACCCGTGCTGTGAGCCGGAAGAATCATCCCGCCAAGACAGATTATGTCACCAACGCAACCATCGAGAAAGTTATCAAATTGCTGCGATGTGCGTTCAAGCAGGCTGTTCGGTGGGAACTGATTCCCAAGAACCCCTTTGACAACGTGGTTCTGCCCAAGGTGGAATACAAACGGCGCGATATCTGGACCGCTGATATGATTCGCAAGGCGTTGGATGAGTGTACGGACAGCAAACTCTATGTGGCCATGAACCTTGCCTTTGCCTGTTCGCTGCGCATGGGTGAAATCCTGGGGCTGACCTGGAGCAACGTCCACATCTCGGATGAGGAAATTGCCGCCGACAATGCCTACGTCTACATCGACAAGGAACTGGCGCGTGCATCCAAGCGGGCCATCGAGATGCTGGGGCAAAAGGATATCTACCATATCTTTTCGCCTCTGTTTCCCAATACCAGCACCAGAATCATTCTGAAGAAGCCCAAGACCGATTCCAGCGTTCGTAAGGTGTGGCTGCCCAAGACCCTGGCTTACATCCTGCGGGAGTGGAAATCCTCTCAGGATGAGCTGAAAGATCTGCTCCGCGACGAGTATCAGGACTATGACCTGGTAGTGGCTCTGGCCAACGGACGCCCCTGTGAGGACCGCGTAATTCTTAAATCCTTTGAGAAGCTGCGGGAGAAAGCAGAGCTTCCGAAAGTCGTGTTCCACTCGCTTCGTCATTCCAGCACCACCTACAAGCTGAAGCTGAACCACGGCGACCTGAAGGCAACCCAGGGTGATACCGGCCACGCCCAGATTGATATGATCACCAGTGTGTATGCCCACATTCTAGACGAGGACCGCAAAATAAACGCTCAGAAGTTCGAGACGGCTTTCTATGCCAGTGCCAATCCCGACCTGCGTACGGTTCATCCTCCCAAGGAAGACAAAGCACCGGCGACCACTACATTGGATTTGGAAGGACTGGTGGAACAGCTCCGCAAGTCGCCTGAACTGGCCAACACACTGGCTGCATTGCTGGCTTCGGCCCCATCCGAAAAATGAGTCTGGAAAATCGTATTAGCAAATCGCCACTTTTTATTAGCAAGACCTCGAAAAAAGTTCGAAGTCAATTAGCAAGCATACAGCAATAGACGCATAAACAATGAATTGCCGAATACAGAAGAATGGATAACAAGAAAACGCCGCAAACCACAGAAAAAGCGGCTTGCGGCGTTGTTTTTTGGCACCCCCGGCGAGAATCGAACTCACAATTAACCCTTAGGAGGGGCTTGTTATATCCATTTAACTACGGAGGCATATAAAGCAATATTCAATTTTAAAGGGGCTCCTGGATTCGACCGCTTCGATTTTTAGGAGGCGCGTGCTCTATCCAGCTGAGCTACTGAGACTCATTTCAATCTTATTCAAATTTCCCTAAACTTCTCGCCTCTACCGACCTGATGTCGGTGCAGCTAGGAAACAACTTCTCTGTTCAATGGAACTTCAAAAACAGTGGTTTCTCCCCTGTCATGCGGTTCCCCCAAAGTTTTCTCTGTCTTGGATCCACGCTGCCAACATTATGCTCTTATTGTGCAATCTGTGTGTTGGCGAACTGTATTATTATAGCGGATTTTTATAAAAAAAGCAAGTAACGACACCTACCATGGCTGATCAGAGGCTTTTCTGCTTCTGACCGGCCAACTTTTCTGGTGCAAAAATCTCGACACTTCGATCTTTTTGCAATTTGCAAAAAAAAGTTTAAAAAATTCGAAAAAAAGGCTTGCATTTTCCGGATTCCTTTGCTATAATAATCAAGCACTCGGACGTCGGGTGCAGACAACAAGATAAGGGAGCTTTCCCGAGTGGCCAATGGGGACAGACTGTAAATCTGCTGCTTAATGCTTCGGTGGTTCGAATCCACCAGCTCCCACCAAAAAAGGAACGACATTTTGTCGTTCCTTTTTTTCTTGTTTAGTTTTCTCCGTTGGTGTACACACGGTATTCAAACCAAGGCAGCCACGCGCTGCGCACCTTCACCATCCGGGAGGGTGTACTGCGTACCAGTTCCTCATGATAAACCGGATTCAGATAGATCAACACACAACGGCGCGGACGACGCCGCAGACTGAGGCAAAGCTGTTCCATGGCCGCCAGAAACACCACCCTGGGCACCGAATTGAATAGATAAATATAAGTAAACCGATCGTAGTCCTGATACACAGCCGCATCTGCCCGGTACGCCTTGCATTGTGGCAGACCCAGCCGCGCAAAATTCCGGTTGGCAATATCCTGCAATTGAGCAGAAAGCTCGATTCCCGCCACCTCTTGAAACGGAAAGCGGCTCATCAAAACCATCGCATGCCCTTTCCCGCAACCGATGTCCAATATCCGATCCTGCGAGGTGATCGGCAGGTCTCCAAGAACCCGGAGCAATGCCCGGTTACTGGGTTGATAGCGGTTGCCCTGCTCCAGCGTAAAAGCCGGCTTCCTGCGGTTCCACCCAGGAACCGAAATCACAACCATGATACAGCAGACGATCCTGCAAACGCGCGCCCCATTGCCATATGCTCGCCAAACCTTTGCGCACTTTTTCTTTCCACATAGTACTCTCCCTTCGTGATACCACACTTCATTCTTTTACGGCTGTGCAATGTTTTGTATACCGCACAAAAAAAGAAAGCATGGCAAAGACGACAGACGTCTTTGCCATGCTTTCAGTATAAAGGGAAATCTCGTACCATGTCCAATACTTTGATTTCATCAATTTCCATGCCTTTCAGGCATTTATAGTTTCTGCATACCGGGCCAGGCCCCATGGTGATGCGCGAATGCCGGAGCAGATCCAAAGTTTCTACCCAAAAAGATAATCTTTCCACTCAGCGCTCCGCCGTGGACAGCGATTCTGCCACCACCAGGGTATCCCCCGGCTTGAGTACCGTATGTCCGGTGGGAATCATGGTTTCCACGCCCCGTTTGACCAGGATAATCAAACGTCCCTCCGGCACAGAAATCTCGCACAGTGCTTTGTTGGCCCAGCGACCGTTACGCTCCACATTGATTTCGTGCAACGAAAGATTTTCCCGATCCTCAAAAGCGCGGGCGGCCAGAACCAGCAAGTCCCCCGCCTGCAGGGTAGTATCCCCATCCGGCACAATGGTCCGGCTGCCGCGTACCACCATAGCCACCAGCAGTTCCGGCGGCAAGGCCGCTTGCCGCAAGGTCAGACCGCACCAGGGATGTCCGCCGCCCAGGTGAATCTTAATGAAATTCACATCACTTTCGATATGATAGTCATTAAAGGTCTTGGCCACGTCTTCGTTCTGGTCGATCATACCAAAAAAGCGGGCCGCTTTGGGCAACAGCGTTCCCTGCAGTGCAATGGAAAGCAGCACGATGCAGAACACAAGGTTATACAGATTGTTGCGCGTCTGCACACCGCTGAGCACGGCAGATATGGCAAACACAATGGAAGCGGCACCGCGCAACCCCGCCCAGGAAACAATGCCGATCTGCCCCCACGTTGCACGGAACGGCAGCAGCAACGCCGTAACCACCGCCGGGCGCGCCACCAGCGTCAGAAACAGCATGATTCCCAATGCAGGCAGCAGGACCTCGGGCAGTTCCACCGGCGTGACCAGCAGGCCGAGCAGGAAGAACAGAATGACCTGCGAGACGTCGGTAAGCACGTCAAAGAAATGTACCAGATACCGCTTTTGCGACATGGGCGCGTTCCCGATCCAGATACCGCACAGGTAAACACTCAGATACCCATTGCCCCCCAGCACCGATGGCAATGCATAGGCCAGCAGCATGGCGGCAAACAAAAGCACCGTCCGGTTTTGCTGGGAGTCCAGCACATTCTGTCGCATGAGCCAGACGGTGACTGCCCCCACGGCCACGCCGCCCAACACGCCAAGACTGATCTGCCGGAACAGAACCGCCGGGATAAAGACCGATTGCCCGGCCATCAGCGACAGCGTCACGGTGGTCAGCATATAGGACATGGGGTCGTTGGATCCGGACTCCACTTCCAGTAAGGAGTCTGTGTGGTACTTGAGAGCCAGCTTGTTGGTCCGCAAAATATTGAACACGGAGGCCGCGTCGGTGGAAGAAATCACCGAGCCGATGAGCAGACTTTCCAGCCAGGGAAGCCCCAGTGCCAGATGGGCAAAGACCGCCACAGCCCCGGCGGTACCCGCCACCCCCAACGTGGACAGCACCACCGATTGTGCCAGCACCGGGCGGGCCGCCTGCAGATTTGTGCCGAAGCCGCCATAAAACATGATAAAAATCAGGCTGACGGAGCAGATGACATCCACAAAGGCATAGTCATTGAATGCAATCCGGAAAATGCCGTTTTCGCCGAAGCACATACCCAGTGCAATAAAAATCAGCAGCGACGGCACCGGGATCTTTTCGAGAAAACGGTTCATCAGAATGCAGATGAGGATGACTGCCCCCACCAGCAAAATAGCTTCATTCAAAAGCGCCACCTCCTTTTTGGTATGAAAAAATCGCGCTGCGATATCAACGTGGTATCGCAGCGCGATATAAAACAATGCGGCTAACAGGACTTGAACCTGCACGTCATGGACACTGGACCCTAAAACCAGCGCGTCTGCCAATTCCGCCATAGCCGCCCAGTACAGTTTAGTGTAACAACTTTGGCGGGGTTTGTCAATGGCAGCTCACTGGGGAATCACACCGTCCGCATCGGCAGCCACCGGATCTGCATACACCGCATAGCGACGGTCCGTGTGGGTCAGGATGCCGAAGGGATAACAGGTATAAAGGATACAGCTGGGTTCAGCAGCGCCCCAGCGCACCTTATCGATATCGGTTTCATAAATCACCTGCATTTCGGTGATTTCATAGACGAACTCACCCCACTCGGTTTGCAGGTGGATCCGGTCTCCCACCTCCGCCGATCCCAGATCGGCAAAATAGGTGCCCGTATGCGCGCCGATAAACACAGTGCCGTTTTCCCCGGGCAGCACACAACCGTCCGATGCGTGGCAACCGGCTCCGGCATCAAACTGTGTGTTGCTGTCCCCCCAATACAGGTCACAGTCAATCTGAGTTCCTTCCACCCGGATGGTTCCCAGCTTATCGCCATATTGTACGGCTTCGCGGGCAGCGGCGGCATCTGCCACCTGCTGTTGGCGCAGGGCTGCCGCCTCCTCCGCACGGCGGCGTTCTTCCTCCTGCCGGGCTTCTTCCTCGGCCCGGGCCTGCGTCAGGGCCGCCTGTTCCGCAGCGGCATGTTCGGCCGCCAGGCGGGCTTCCTCCTGCCGCTGACGGGCGAGCCGGTTGGCATGCAGCACCAACGCCGTGGCCACTGCTGCGCTGGCAAGCAGCAAAACCGCACACAACGCAAGACACCGGCGCATTCTTTTCCCGGAAAATCCTTTTGCGCGGCCCATGGGATTACCGCAAAGAGGCCAGATAGGCCGCCGGGCCGCTCTCATAGAGATCGCCGCCCTGGGGGTCCAGCAGCACCGTCAGCGGGAAGTCCTTCACCACCAGGCGGCGTACCGCCTCGCAGCCCAGATCCGGCCAGGCAATGATCTCGCAGCTTTCCACGCTGCGGGCCATCAGGGCACCGGCACCGCCGATGGCCGCCAGATAAACCGCTCCGTTCTTCACCACCGAGTCCTTGACGGCCTGGTTTCGCTTGCCTTTGCCGATCATGCAGGCCAGGCCCAGATCCAGCAGGCGCGGCGTGTAGGCATCCATACGCCCGGACGTGGTGGGCCCTGCCGCACCGATGGCGCAGCCGGGGCGTTCCGGCGTGGGGCCCACATAATAGATGGCCGCCCCCTCGATGGGAAACGGCAGTTCTTTGCCGGCATCCAGCAGTTCCATCATGCGGGCATGGGCCGCATCCCGGGCGGTGTACACCACACCGGAAAGCAGCACCGTGTCCCCCGCGCGCAGCGGTGCCAGGTCAGATTTCTGAAGCGGGGTCTGTAAAACGTACTGCATCAATAGCCTCCCTGTTCCCGTGCGCGGCGGCGCAGTTCCTTGTATTCTTCGTGATGACGGTTCACAAACTCATATTCTTTATCGTTGATGTCGTCTGCCCCTTTGCCGCCATCCAGCGGGATGTCGATGGTGCGGCGGGAAGGACGGTTGTTCTCCCCCACCCCGTCCAAAGGGATATCGATCGTTCGTTTGGCCATGGCTCACACCTCCCGGCTGGCACGGCGGGTCACATGGCAGCTCATGTTGACGGCCACCGGCAGACAGGCCACATGGGTGGGACGCTGCTCAATGGAGACCCCCAGGCAGGTGGTGGCACCGCCAAATCCCTGGGGCCCGAAACCGGTGGCATTGATGGCATCCAGCAGTTCCTTTTCCAGTGCGGCGTAGTAGGGGTCGGCGTTGGGCTGATCCAGCGGGCGCAGCAGTGCCTTTTTGGCCAGAGCGGCACAGTGGTCGAAGCTGCCGCCGATGCCGATGCCCAACACGATGGGCGGACAGGGATTGGCGCCCGCCTGCCGCACGGTATCCAGCACAAAGTCCTTGACACCCTGCACACCGTCGGCAGGTTTGAGCATGGCCAGACGGCTCATATTCTCACTGCCGGCGCCCTTGGGTGCCACCGTAACCTTGCAGCCCGTCCCGGGTACCAGATGCACCGTCAGGAATGCCGGCGTATTGTCCCCGGTGTTGACCCGCTGCAGCGGGTCTGCCGTGATGGATTTGCGCAGGTAGGCTTTTTCGTAGCCGCGGCGCACGCCCTCATCGACGGCGGCATTCAGGTCGCCGTCGATGTGCACATCCTGACCCAGTTCCAGAAACACACAGGCCATGCCGGTGTCCTGGCAGATGGGCAGTTCCTGGTGAGCCGCCACACAGAGATTCTGCTGCAGAAGTTCCAGCGTCTGCTTGGCCAGCGGCCAGGGCTCCGCTGCCTGCGCCCGATCCAGCGCCGTCTTCACGTCAGTGGGCAGTGTGGTATTGGCTTCAATGCAGAGCGCCTCCACGGCGTCGCGGATGACGTCGGCGCTCAGTTCCCGGATGGTATTCATACGCGCGCCACTCCACTTTCCCGGGCTGCCTGGGCTACCGCCGCCGCCACCGCTTCGGGTACACGGGGATCAAAAGCCTTGGGCAGGATGTTTTCCTCGTTCAGTTCCTCGTCGGGGATCAGTCCGGCAATGGCCTGGGCGGCCGCCATCTTCATGGCCGGGTTGATGTCCCGGGCACGCACCGACAGGGCGCCCTTGAAGATACCCGGGAAAGCCAGCACGTTGTTGACCTGGTTGGGGAAATCCGACCGGCCGGTGCCAATGACCCGGATACCCGCTGCCTTGGCGGCGTCGGGCATGATTTCCGGCGTGGGGTTGGCCATGGCAAACACAATGGCGTCCGGGGCCATGGTGGCGGCCAGTTCCGGCGTCAACGCGCCCGCGATGGAGGTACCGATAAACACGTCGGCGCCGCGAATGGCTTCTGCCAGACCGCCGCTCAATTTTTCGGGGTTGGTCTCCTCTGCGAGTTTCGCCTTGTGACCGGCCAGTCCCTGGGGACGGCCCGGCACCAGAATGCCGTGTTCATCCACCGCGATGATGTGTTTGGCACCCGCCACCTGCAGCATATGGATGATGGCCGTTCCGGCGGCGCCGGGACCGTTCTGGACGATGTGCACATCCTCGATGCGCTTGCCCACCACCTTGAGGGCATTGAGCACACCGGCCAGCACGATGATGGCTGTGCCGTGCTGGTCATCGTGGAATACCGGAATGTCCAGATCCCGTTCCAGTTCTGCCTCGATCTCGAAGCATTCGGGGCTGCGGATATCCTCCAGGTTGATACCGCCGAAGGTGGGCGCAATGGCCTTGACGGCGGCAATGACCTCCTCCTTCGTCTTGGCGTTCAGGCAGATGGGGAATGCATCCACACCGCCGAACTCCTTGAAGAGAACGCACTTTCCTTCCATGACCGGCAGGCCTGCCTCGGGGCCGATGTTGCCCAGGCCCAGCACGGCGGTACCGTTGGTTACCACCGCCACCGTGCGGCCCTTGAGGGTGTAGGTGTAGACGTCGTCGGGATTGGCCACGATCTTGCGGCAGGGCTCGGCCACGCCCGGCGTGTAGGCCGTGGACAGGGCATCCTTGTCCTTGCAGGGCACCAGGCTCTGCACCGTCAGTTTACCGGGGCCTTTGGCATGCAGTTCAAGAGCAGCTTGATTGTAGTCCATAGTTTTTCCTCTTTCTTTAATTTTCCAGGTGTACGGAAGGTGCGTACTCGGGTTCCAGTTTGATGACACAGAAATGGTCCGGCCATTTCTGCTGAACCGCCGTGCGCAGGGCGGTGACCAGCTTGGCACCGCGGCGCTGCTTGTCGGTCAGGTATTCCGCCGGGACGGCGCAGTCAAAGATCACATTGGTATGGGAAGGCCCCGGCACGATGCGCAGGTCATGCAGGTTGGCCTTGGGTTCCAGCTGGGCCACCTGCTGCTGCAAAAAGCTGCGGATCTCCTCCACATGGGCATTGCCGGTGACAATGGGGTCATAATGGATGGTGGCAATCATGCCGTCCTGCACCAGCAGGTCCTTCTCGATGCTGTCAATGACGTCGTGGCTCTGCATGACGTCCCCTTTGGCGTCCATCTCGATGTGAAAACTCACCAGCCGGTTGCCCGGGCCGTAATCGTGGATCATCAGGTCATGGATGCCCAGCACGCCGGGGTAGCCCAGCGCCTTTTTCTCGATATGTTCCACCAGTTCCGGGTCCGGTGCGGCGCCCAGGATCGGGTCGATGGTATCCCGCACCAACTGGATACCGCTGTACAGAATGAAGGCCGCCACGCCCAGGCCCATGATGCCGTCCAGACGATCAAACCGGGTCAGCCAGGTCAGCACCGAGGCCACCAGCACCGTGGCGGTGGTGATCACATCGTTGTGGGCATCGGCAGCCGTGGCCATCAGGGTCTCCGACTGGATGATGCGACCGATTTTCCGGTTGAGCACGCTCATCCACAGTTTGACCAGGATGGAAGCAATCAGTACGGCTACCGTCAGCCAGCCGAACTGTACTTCGGTGGGATGCAATACCTTGCCGAAGCTCTCCTTGAGCAGTTCCACCCCGATGACGAGGATCATGACCGAAACCGCCAGCCCGGCCAGATACTCGTACCGGGCATGGCCGTAAGGATGCTCCGAATCCGCCGGACGGGACCCCAGTTTGAAGCCCACCAGGCTGACGATGTTGGAGCTGGCATCCGACAGGTTATTCATACCGTCGGCCATAATGGAAACGCTGCCGGCCAGCGAGCCGACGGCGGTTTTTCCCGCAAAAAGCAACAGGTTGCAGACGACGCTGACAATGCACGCCAGATTGCCGTAGGCGGTACGCACCGCACGGTTGGCAGTATTGTCGTGATCTTTGATGAAAACGCGAATCAGCAGATCGACCAACCCGTTCGTCCCCCTTTCAGAAAACGGCGGACTCCGAAAGTCCGCCGTTGTTTGGATTCTTCAGATTTGTGTGGTTTTAGTCGCGCACGATGCAGGCGTCACGCTCGGGGCCGACCGAGATGTACTTGATCTTGCAGCCCACCAGTTCTTCCAGGCGCTTGACATAGTTCTGTGCCTGGACGGGCAGATCCTCGAACTTGCGCACAGCGGTGATGTCGCAGTGCCAGCCGGGCATCTTCTCCACCACGGGCTGGGCATCATCCAGCGTCTTGCCCATGGGGAACCGGGTGGTCAGGCTGCCGTCCGACAGACGGTACTGGGTGACGATGGGCACTTCCTCCATGTAGTCCAGCACATCCAGCAGGGTCAGGGCCAGTTCATCGCAGCCCTGGCACTGGACACCGTAGCGGCTGGCCACCGCGTCAAAGGGACCTACGCGGCGGGGGCGGCCGGTGGCCGCACCGTACTCATGGCCATGCTCACGCAGAACGTCCTTTTCTTCCTCGGTCATGGCCAGCTCGGTGGTGAAGGGGCCCTCGCCCACGCAGGAGGAGTAGGCCTTCATGATGCCGATGGAAAGGTTGAGCTTGTGGCCCGGGATTCCGGCGCCGATGGGCGCGTAGGCACCGATGGTGTTGGAGGAGGAAGTGTAGGGGTAGATACCGAAGTCGATATCACGCAGCGCGCCCAGCTGGGCCTCGAACATGATCTTCTTGCCGGCCTCGTCCGCCTCGGCCAGGTACTGGCCCACATCGCAGATGTAGGGGGCGAAGACCTTGGCGTAATGCTCGCACCAGGCCCACATCTCGTCCACGCTGACCGGTTTCTGGCCGTAGATGTTCACCATGGTCAGGTTTTTGGACTCCACAATGGTGGACAGGCGCTTCTTGACGCCCTCATCCATATGGCACAGGTCGCCCATGCGCAGGGTCTTCTTCATATATTTATCGCCGTAGGTGTAGGCGATGCCACGTTTGGTGGAGCCGAACTGAGCGCCGGTCTTGGACAGACGCTCCTCCTCGAGGCCATCCTGGGCCACATGGAACGGCATGGTAATGGTGGCGCGGTCGGAGATCTTCAGGTTGGCCGGGCTGATCTGGACGCCCTTCTCGGTGAGGGAGGCAATCTCTTTTTCGAGATGCTCGGGGTCGATGACCATACCGCCGCCCATGACACAGACGACCTCGGGACGCAGAATGCCGGAGGGGATCAGGTTCAGGATGAACTTGCCCCGCTCGTTCTTGACGGTGTGGCCGGCGTTGTTGCCGCCCTGATAGCGCGCAACGATGTCGTAGTCCTGGCTGCGCAGGTCCACCATACGGCCTTTGCCTTCGTCGCCCCAGTTGATACCGGTGATTGCAGTAAGCATAGTTTTTACCTCTTTTGCAGAATCATTGGGCATTTCAGCCTTTTCCGGACTTCCCGGGATCCGCTGCCGTCTTGTATTATAACACACCCCCGGCCGGATTTCCATACCTGTTTTTCTTCCGATTGGGATTTTCTGTAGGTGTTACAATGATGTGTAACAAATTAGGGAAATAAATAGCGAATAGGAG
>ERZ1090868.1725-NODE-1727-length-11352-cov-5.972559_pt1 | contig 11352 bp, 9 predicted proteins | sample MGYA00478475_ERZ1090868 | MGnify/ENA primary metagenome ERZ1090868 (study PRJEB33644, sample SAMEA5815747) | chicken gut metagenome | biome: Chicken; feature: Gastrointestinal Tract; material: Caecum | place: Ireland | collected 2019-01-01 | study: A study of the...
TTTTTTAAAAAAAATTCCGCCAACCGTTCACTTTTTTGCGGCGGCCCGCCCGCGGGCAAAAAACAAACGCGGGCCAGCCGCGATGGCCGCCGCGCCGCGCCCGCTATCGGACGGGCCTGTGCGCTTTTCTTCCGTGGATACGGATAAATATCTTGGAGATCTCCACCGCAACGAGGGGGAACAGCGAGAGCGCGAGGCTTATGAGCCATTCCTGCCAGTTCAGATCGGTGAGGTTGAAGAAGCCCTGCAGGGGCGGCACCAGCGCCACGAGCAGCACGATCGCCGCGGATGCGGTGAGGGCGACGGCGAGGAATTTGTTGTGCCCCTGCCCGCCCTTGAACACGGAATCCGTATTGGAGCGCTGGTTGAGCGCGTGCGACAGCTGCGAGAAGGAGAGCACGAGGAAGGTCATCGTCATCGCCTGCACATGGTCGTGCGCGAAGCAGTATGTGCCGATCAGGTACGCCGCCCACGACGCCGCCGAGATGAACAGCCCGTGCAGCGCGATGCGGTAGATCATTCCCCTTTCGAAGAGCGTTCCGCTCTTCACCGGCTTGTGCCGCATGATGTTCGCGCTCGCGGGGTCGACGCCCAGCGCCACGGCGGGCAGCGAATCGGTGGCGAGGTTGATGAGCAGGATATGCACCGCCTCTATCGGCATCTGCTCGAACCCCGCGCAGACGGCGATGAACAGGATCAGGATCTCGGCGATGTTGCCGGCGACGAGGAACTGGATCACCTTCTGTATGTTGCGGTAGACCCTGCGCCCCTCGCGGATGGCGTATTCGATGGTGGTGAAGTTGTCGTCGAGCAGGATGACGTCCGCCGCGTCTTTGGCGACGTCTGTGCCCGTGATGCCCATCGCGACGCCGATATCCGCCTCTTTGAGGGCGGGGGAATCGTTGACGCCGTCGCCCGTCATGGCGGCGACTTCGCCGCAGCGCTTGAGCGACTGTATGATGCGCAGCTTATCCGAGGGGGAAACGCGCGCGAACACCACGCACTTTTCCACCGCCTTGTCCAGCTCTTCGTCCGTCATGTCGTCCAGCTCGGGGCCGGAAATGACGGTATTGCCCTCGCGGAAAATGTGCAGCTGCTTCGCGATCGCCATCGCCGTGACCTTGTGGTCGCCGGTGATCATGACGACGCGGATGCCCGCCGTGTGGCAGGTCTCCACCGCCTTGATGACCTCTTTGCGGGGCGGGTCGATCATGCCGACCGCGCCGACGAAGGTCATGCCCTCCTCGATGTCCGCCGCCTCTTCTTCGGGTACGGCGGCGTGTTCGCGGACGGCGAAGCCGAGAACGCGCAGCGCGTCTCCGCTCATCTTGTAGCAAAGTTCGAGGATGCGGGCGCGGTCTGCGTCCGTCATGTCGCGCACGCCGTCTTTGGTGCGGTACTTCGTGCACAGGGGGAGCATTTCGTCCACCGCCCCCTTCGTGAAGGCGATGAGCCCGCGCTCCGTCCTGTTGAGCACGGTCATGCGCTTTCTGTCCGAATCGAAGGGCTGCTCGAACAGGCGCGGGTTGGCGTCTTCGAACGCCTCCGATTCTATGCCGAACTGCTCGGCAAAGAGCACCAGCGCGCCCTCGGTGGGGTCGCCGAGGATGTTGCCGGGGTTGTCGGGATCCTTTTTGGCGTTGACGCACAGCGCGCAGCCGTCGACGAGGTCGGCGTAGACCTCTTTTTTATATTTGCCCGCAAGCTCCGCGACGGGCGTGACGCTGCCCTCGATGAAGTCGTCCCCCACCGCGGCGCAGGTCACGGTCATCTTGTTGAGGGTGAGCGTGCCCGTCTTGTCGCAGCAGACCACGGTGGCGCTGCCCAGCGTTTCGACGGCGGGCAGGCTCTTGACCAGCGCGTTTTTCTTCGCCATGCGCTGCACGCCCAGCGCCATGATGATGGTGGACGTCGCCGGAAGCCCCTCGGGGATGATGGAGATGGCCAGCGAGATCGCCGTCATGATCATGGACACCCACTTCGTGTAGTCGCGGATGAGGCTGATGCCGAGGACGAGCACGCAGACGATCAGCCCGACGAGGCTGAGCGTCTTGCCCACCGAATTGAGCTTGCGCTTCATCGGCGTGTCCGTTTCGTCCTGCTCGTCGAGGAGGTTCGCGATCTTGCCGACCTCCGTGTTCATGCCGGTGCCGACGACATAGCCGATGGCGTTGCCGTACATGACGACGGAGGAGCTGTATGCCATGTTGATGCGGTCGCCGAGGGGCGCGTCTTCGGGCAGGACGGTGGGGCCGTCCTTTTCGGAGGGCACGCTCTCGCCCGTGAGCGCTGCTTCCTGCACCTTCATGTTGGAATCCTGAATGATGCGGATGTCGGCGGGGACGATGCAGCCGTCTTCGAGATATACCACGTCTCCGGGAACGAGCTGCGCCGCGGGAACGACGCTCTCCTCCCCCTCGCGCATGACGCGCGCGGTCGGCGCCGTCATGTTTTTGAGCGCTTCGAGGGCGTTCGCCGCCTTCTTTTCCTGCACGACGCCGACGGTGGCGTTGAGCGCGATGACGACGAGGATGACGATCGCTTCGGCAAGCCCGTCCGGCTCGCCGCCGCCCGGGTTGACGAAATACAGGACGAGCGAAAACGCCGCCGCGATGAACAGGATGATCACCATGACGTCGGTGAGCTGCTCCCAGATCATGCGCCAGATGCTCTTTGCCTTTTTCTGCCGGAGATTGTTCGGGCCGAACAATTTCAGCCGTTCGGCCGCCTCGGCGTCGGAAAGCCCGTCTTCTGTCGTCCCGAGCGCGCGCGCCGTCTCTTCGACGGACATCGCGTGCCACGGCTTGTGCTGCTGCTGTTCAGTGTCTGTTTCCATACTCTTTAAGGGTTGTTTCCCCTCCTGTAAAAAAATTATAACGCAAAAAGGCATAGCCTATACGGTTATGCCTGTCGCTTCGCTATTTGGTTGGGCGCGGTCGTCCGTCGGTACTACTGTGGCCGTCGTCCATTTTCCGTTTCCCTCTCATTAAATTCTGATTTATTAGAAAATTCTAATCTGTTAGATTTATTATACGATATATCTCCGCATATTGCAAGCGTTTTGTATATGCTTCCGCTATTTTATGCAAGAAAGCGGGAAAGTCAGACCTTTTCTATCTCTTCCGCGATCGCGGGCAGGGCGGAAAAGTCGGTAAAATCGGCGGAGGAGCCGTACGTCTGCGCGATGACGCGCTCCTGTGCGCTCTTTTTCTCTTCGGGCACCTTTTTCTGCGCCGCGTACATCATCTTCATGAGCAGCCCGTGCGCGAACGTCAGCCTGCCGTAGTCTATGCCGCCGCGCAGATAAAAGAGCCTCACCCTTTCCCGCAGAGGCGCGGGAAGGGAAGCGCGCACCGCTTTGCCGAGAGCGAGCCGCACGCCCTCGTCCCGCGGGTCGGTCAGCCCCACCGTGGCGACGGCGAAGGCGCCGCCCGAACGCTCCGCCGCCCGCGCCGCGGCGCGGAGGCCGCGCACCGCGCCCGCATACACCGCCCCGAACAATATGACCGTTTCCCCCGCGGCGGGAACGAGCCTGCCGCGGCTCTCCGCCGCTTCGCCCCCGGCGATCTTTGCGAATTCTTCGGCATAGCGCTTCGCCGTGCCGTACTTGCTGCCGTATAAAATAAGCATACTGCCCTCCCGCGGCTTCCGCCGCCTGTGAGAGCAGTATAGCACATACTTGTATAAAATTTGTCTTTTTTGCGCGCCGTACGCAAAAATCGTCCGCGCCGCGCCCTGCGCTACGCCTGTTCGAACTGCGAATTGTACAGCTCCGCGTAAAAGCCGTTCTCCGCGAGCAGCTGCTCGTGGTTCCCCTTTTCGATGATGTCGCCGTCCTTCATCACGAGGATGAGATCGGCGTTGCGGATGGTGGAGAGGCGGTGTGCGATGATGAAGGACGTCCTGCCCACCGTCAGCTTATCCATCGCGTTCTGGATCAGTTCCTCCGTGCGGGTGTCGACGGAAGAGGTCGCCTCGTCGAGGATGAGCATGGGCGCGTTTTCGATCATCGCGCGGGCGATGGTGACGAGCTGCTTCTGCCCGGCGGAGAGGTTCGCCTTGTCGTCGAGCACGGTGTCGTATCCGCGCGGGAGCGTCTTGACGAAGTGGTGCAGCCCCACCGCCTTGCAGGCGCGCACGACCTCTTCGTCGGTCACGTTCTGCTTGCTGTACACGACGTTTTCGCGGATGGTGCCGTCGAACAGCCAGGTATCCTGCAGCACCATGCAGAACAGGTCGTGCACGTTTTCGCGGGTGAGCTCGGCGGTCGGGATGCCGTCGATCTTGATGCTGCCGCCGTCAAGCTCGTAAAAGCGCATGAGCAGGTTGACCATCGTGGTCTTACCGGCGCCCGTAGGCCCGACGATGGCGATCTTCTGCCCCGCCTTCGCCTCGGCGGAAAAGTCGTGGATGATGACCCTGCCGGGGTCGTAGCCGAAGCGGACGTGTTCGAAGGCGACGTCGCCTTTCACTTCGGCGGGCGGCAGATACGCCGTTTTGCCGCTCTCGTCGGAGAGTTCGTTTTCGTCGAGAAATTCAAACACGCGCTCGCTCGCCGCGGCGGCGGACTGCATGCTCGTGAACGCCTGCGCCAGCTGCGACAGCGGCGAAGTGAACAGCCGCACATACAGCGTGAAGGCGGTGATGACACCGAAATCGGCGATACGTCCGTTCACAAGCAGGACCGCGCCGACGACGCACACAGCGACGTAACCGAGGTTTCCGATGAAGGACATGAGCGGCTGCATCATGCCGGAAAAGAACTGCGACTTCCACGCGCTCGCGTACAGCTTGCGGTTGATCGCGTCGAACTGCGCCTTCATCTTCCCTTCGGCGTTGTACGCCTTGATGACGTTGTGCCCCGCATAGACCTCTTCGATGTGCCCGTCGATGTCGCCGAGGTAACGCTGCTGGCGGGCGAAGAATTTCTGCGATTTGCCCATGATGAGGAACATAAACACGAAGCCGATGAGGCTGGCGCCGATGGCGGTGAACGCCATGATCCAGTTGGTGACGAACATCATGACGACGCTGCCGAAAAGCATGACGACGGCGGTGACGAAGGTGGTGACGGACTGGTTGAGCGTCTGCCCGATGGTGTCCACGTCGTTGGTGACGCGCGAGAGCACGTCGCCCACCGAGTGCGAATCGAAGTATTTCAGCGGCAGAACGTTGATCTTTTCGGAGATCGCCTCGCGCAGGTCGCGGGAGTTCTTCTGCGTGACGGTCGCCATCAGCAGCCCCTGCACATAGGAACAGATCAGCCCCGCGCCGTAGATGACGACGAGGAAGATGCACAGCCGCAGGATCTGCGCCATATCCATCGCGAACACTTCGTCTATGCCGGACTGCGGCAGATAGAGAAAGGAATTCTGGATGGCGGCCGTGAGGTCGCCGAGCACGTTCGGCCCGAGGAGGTTCAGCACCGTCCCGCCCACGGCAAAGACGAGGGCGACGATGACGAGCGCGAGGTACGGCTTTATGAAAGCGATGAGCCGGAACATCGCCTTTTTGAAATCTTTGGGCTTTTCGGCGACGCGCGGCCCGGGGCCGTGCGGCCCGCGGCGGGGCGGGCGCCTCTCTCCGTTTTCACTCATGCGCGGTCACCTCCCATCGAATTTTTCAGTTCTTCTTCGGAGAGCTGCGAATAGGCGATCTCGCGGTAAACTTCGCAGTTTTCCATCAGCTCTTCGTGCGTGCCCTGCCCGACGACCTCCCCTTCTTCGAGGACGATGATGAGGTCGGCGTCGCGGATGGTGCCGATGCGCTGGGCGACGATGAGGGAAGTCGCCCCGCCCGCCTCCTCTTTGAGCGCGGTGCGCAGCTCCCTGTCCGTCTTGTAGTCGAGCGCGGAGAACGAGTCGTCGAAGATGAATATCTCCGGGTCGCGGCAGACGGCGCGCGCGATGGCGAGGCGCTGCTTCTGCCCGCCCGAGAAGTTCGTGCCGCCCTGCGCGACGTGCGCAAAGTAGCCGTCTTCCTTCTCCTCGACGAATTCTTTGCCCTGCGCGACGCGCACGGCCTCCTTCACGTCGTCGGGAGTATATTCCGCGCCGTCCTTTTCTCCGAAGGCGACGTTGCTCTCCACCGTGCCCGAAAACATCACGGCGCGCTGGGGAACGTACCCGATCTTGTCATGCAGGGCGCGCAGCGTGTAATCCTTTACGTTCACGCCGTCGACGAGCACTTCGCCGTCCGTCGCGTCGTAAAAGCGGGGAACGAGGTTGACCGCCGTAGACTTCCCGCTGCCCGTGGAGCCTATGAACGCGACCGTCTGCCCCTTTTCCGCACGGAAGGAGAGGTTTTTCAGCACATACTCCTCCGCGTCGGGATATTTGAAGGAAACGTTGCGGAATTCCACCGTGCCGACGGGCGAGCCTTCGGGAGCGGCGGAGAGGGTGCCGTCCGCGACGGAGGCAGGCGTATCCAGCACCTCGTTGATGCGGCGGACGGATACCATCGCGCGCGGAAGGATGATGAAGATCATCGCGAGCATCATGAACGCCATGACGACCTGCATCCCGTACCCCGAAAATGCCATCATCTGCCCGAACAGCTCGGAGCGCTCCGCGCCGGTGGGCAGCGCGTCGATGAGGTACGCGCCGATCCAGTAGATGGCGAGCGACATCCCGCTCATGACCATCGTCATCACGGGCGCCATGATCGCCATCGCGCGGGAGGTGAACAGCTGCGTCTTCGTCAGTTCCCCGTTCGCCTTCGCGAATTTATTTTCCTGATACTTTTCGGCGTTGTATGCGCGCACGACGCGCACGCCCGTCAAGTTCTCGCGCGTGACGCTGTTGAGGTTGTCGGTCAGCTTCTGCACCTTGCGGAACTTGGGGAACACCGCGACGAGGATAAAGAGCATCAGCGCAAGCATCAGCACGACGGCGGCGGCGGTCACCACAGACCATTCCCACTGCCGGGTGAGGATCTTGCACACCGCCCAGACCGCGAGGATGGGCGCCTTGATGACCATCTGCAGCCCCATCGACATGACCATCTGCACCTGCATGATGTCGTTGGTGGTGCGGGTGATGAGCGAGGCGGTGGAAAAGCGGTTGATCTCTTCCATCGAAAAGCTCTCCACTTTATCGAATACCTGCGCGCGCAGGCGGAAAGAGACCGCCGCCGCGATGCGCGCGACGAAGAAGCCGACCGCCACCGCGCTCAACGCGCTGCCGAGAGCGCAGGCGAGCATGAACGCGCCGTTCTTCCACAGCTCCCCCATATTGGCGGAACTGCCGGTGACGGCGAGCTTCGTGATGGTCGCCATATAGTCGGGCATGGTCAGATCCAGCCACACTTGAAGCACGATCAGCCCGACCGCGAGCAGCGCGAATATCCATTCGCGCACTTTCAGCAATTTCAGTACCCTGAACATTCCTGACTCCTTTCCGAAATATATGCTAAAAATTATATCACGCGCGGCGGAAATATGTCAAATGCTTTACAACGGCGGACAGGCACGGAACTGTGAAAGATTGACGAAATAATCGGAAAGCAGACAGCAGGCAAGGCGAAAGAAAAGGGAGCGGGCAGACCTGCCCGCTCCCTTTTGTCTTTTTACTCTTCGTTGAACTGGTCTTTGCCCACGCCGCAGAGGGGGCAGGTAAAGTCTTCGGGGATATCTTCCCATTTGGTGCCGGGGGCGATGCCGTTATCGGGGTCGCCCGCCGCCTCGTCGTACTCGTAGCCGCAGACGCTGCATACATATTTTGCCATGATCGTTTTATCCTCCTTTCGGTTTTATATCTTTCCGCGCGAGCGGAGATTTATTTTGTTCCCGTAGAGCCGAAGCCGCCGGCGCCGCGCGCCGTGTCGGAAAGCTCTTCCGCCTCCTCGAACTGCGCACAGGCATACGGAAGGACGAGCAGCTGCGCAACGCGCTCGTACGGCTCGATGCTGGTTTCGTATTTGGAATGGTTGTGCAGGGCGACGCGCAGTTCGCCGCGGTAGTCGCTGTCGATGACGCCCACCTTGTTTGCGGGGGCGAGGCCTTTCTTCGTCGCCAGCCCGCTGCGCGCGCAGATCAGCCCGACGTACCCCTCCGGGATCTCGGCGGCGAGCCCCGTATGGATGACCGCCGTTTCGTTCGGCCCGATGCGTATGATATGGTCGGTCAGCGCGTACAGGTCTGCCCCCGCCGCGTGCTCGCTCGCATAGACGGGCATTTTCGCTTCGGGAAAAAGTTTTTTGATCTTCAACGAAATTTTTTGCATAGTATTCCCCTTTTGCGGTCTTATTTATGCGAAAGCGGCAGCGCCGTCAATAGGCGCCGTCTTTCCACAGGCGCACCGCGCCTTCGGCGAGGGTGCGCTTTACGTCGATGATGCGCTGATTGGAGGAACCGCGGAAACGCAGTTTCAGATCCTTTTTCTCCTCCACGAACTCCCCGTCCACCAGCACGTCGATCAGGGAAAGCATCTCGTCCGTCGCCTCGCAGTACGCCCGTCCGCCCGCGGCGAGGTCTGTATCAAGCGTATACCCCGAATAGCACCACACGTCTTTTTGCGGGAAACGTTCGCGGGATCTGCGCAGGAGGGGCAGCAGCGCGCGCTGGTTGCACGGCTCGAAGGGTTCGCCGCCGAGCAGCGAAAGCCCCGCGATATAGCTCTTACCGAGGGCGGCGAGGATCTCCTCCTCCGTCTCCGCCGTATAAGGCTTCCCGTAAGAAAAATCCCACGCCTCCGCGTTGAAACAGCCCTTGCAGCGGTGGGTGCAGCCGCTGACGAACAGCGAAACGCGCACGCCCGTGCCGTTGGCGACGTCATGTTTTTTGATGTTTGCGTAATTCATGGCGACGGAAAACTCCGCTCCTTCTCTCAATATTGTAACACACTTTCGCCGCGATTTCAAGGGCGCGGCAAAAATTTTTCCGCTGCGGCGGCAATTTTTTCGCCCCGGAAGATACAAAGAGAGGGAGATGCCGGCAAAAAGGCATAGTTTCTGCCGGGCATCCCCCTCCCGCGTCTTTTACAGATGCAGTACCCTCGCCTTGATCTCTTTGGTCTTGCCGAGGTTCCAGAAGTTTTCTCCCAGATACCCGCAGGTGCGGCGGGTCACGTTCATCTTGCGGTGGTCTTTGTTGTGGCAGTTGGGGCACTCCCACTCGTTGTCGTCGTTGATGACGATCTCTCCGTCCCAGCCGCAGACGTGGCAGTAGTCGCTCTTGGTGTTGAATTCGGCGTACTGGATATTGTCGTAGATGAAGCGGACGATCTCTTCCATCGCCTCGAGGTTGTTCTGCATGTTCGGGATCTCGACATAGGAGATGCAGCCGCCCGAAGAGATCTTCTGGAACTGCGCCTCGAAGGAGAACTTGGAGAAGGCGTCTATCTCCTCGCGCACATCCACATGATAGGAGTTGGTGTAATAGCCCTTGTCGGTGACGTCCTCTATGGTGCCGAAGCGCTCCTTGTCGATGCGGGCGAAACGGTAGCACAGCGATTCGGCGGGCGTGCCGTACAGCGCGAAGCCGAGGCCGGTCTCCTTCTTCCAGCGGTCGGTCGCGTCGCGCATATGCTGCATGACGCGCAGGGCGAACTCCTCCCCTTTCGGGTCGGTCTGCGGAACGCCCGTCATCAGCTTCGTGACCTCGTACAGCCCGATATAGCCGAGCGAAAGGGTGGAATATCCGTTAAAGAGCAGCTTGTCGATGACCTCGCCCTTATCGAGGCGGGCGATGGCGCCGTACTGCCAGTGAATGGGCGAAACGTCAGATTTGGTGCCGAGCAGGGCGCGGTGGCGGCACATGAGCGCCTCGCGGCAGAGATCCAGCCGCTCGTCGAACAGCTTCCAGAACTTCTCCTCGTCGCCTCCGGCAATGATGCCGATCTGCGGGAGGTTGATGGAAACGACGCCCTGATTGAAGCGGCCCTCGAACTTATAGTTGCCGTTCTCGTCTTTCCACGGGGAGAGGAAGGAGCGGCAGCCCATCGGGCTGAACACGTTGCCCTCGTAGATCTCGCGCATCTTTTTGGCGGAGATATAGTCGGGATACAGGCGCTTGGAAGAGCACTTGACGGCGAGTTTGGTCACATAGTCGTACTTGCCGCCCTTGAGGCAGTTGATCTCGTCGAGCACATACACCAGCTTGGGGAAGGCGGGGGTGATATACACGCCTTTTCGTTTTTGATGCCCTCGTAACGCTGACGCAGGATCTCCGTGACGATCATCGCGTTCTCTTCGAGGTACTCGTCATCCTTGTCGAGATACAGGAAGAGGGTCACGAACGGGGACTGCCCGTTTGTGGTCATCAGCGTATTGATCTGGTACTGAATGGTCTGCACGCCGCTCTTGAGTTCGTCCTTGATGCGGTCGGCGACCAACTTTTCCACCTCCGCGTCGGTCAGCTCGGGGCAGGTCTCGCGGAAATGCCGCTCAAACTTGACGCGGCTCTTGCGCAGGTATTTGCCCAGATGGCGCATATCCACCGACTGCCCGCCGTACTGCGAACAGGCGACCGCCGCGATGATCTGCGTGACGACGGTGCAGGCGACCTGAAAGCTCTTGGGGCTTTCGATCAGCTTGCCGTTCATGACGGTGCCGTTGTCGAGCATATCCTCTATATTGATGAGGCAGCAGTTGAAGATGGGCTGGACGAAATAGTCGGCATCGTGGAAGTGCAGGATGCCCTCGTCGTGCGCTTTGGATATCTTTTCGGGCAGCAGGATGCGGCGGGTGAGGTCTTTGGACACTTCTCCCGCGATGAGGTCGCGCTGGGTCGCCGCGGCGAGCGCGTTCTTGTTGGAGTTCTCCTCCATCACGTCCTTGTTGGAATTGCTGATGAGACTTAAAATCGCCTCGTCCGTGGTGTTCGCCTTGCGCACGAGCGCGCGGTTGTAGCGATAGATGATGTACGTCTTTGCCAGCTCGTAATGCCCCTGCTCCATCAGCTTCTGCTCGATGATGTCCTGGATGTCCTCCACGAGCATGCGCTTTTTCTTTTTCCCCTCGATGAAGGCGAGGATCTCCTCGATCTCCTTGCCCGAAGCGCGCTCCTTTGCCTCCACTTCCGCATTCGCCTTGCCGATGGCGATCGCGATCTTTGCGCGGTCGTATTCGGCGACGGCGCCGTCTCTCTTGATTACCTGCATTTTCTTTCCCTCGTCCGGAATTATTGTACGCAGATATTATATCACTTGCGGCAAAAAATACTGACGCATTTGCAACAATTACGGAAAAGTACAAGATATTGTGTATTTTGCCCAAAAATTCTAACTAAATGTAGAAATTTTTGCGGAGACAGGAGCAGAGGGCGCGGTCACTGTTCTCCCACCGTGCCGAACGGTTTTACCGCCTTCGCCTCCGCTTCGACGGCGATGCGGATGCTCCCGCCGCGCGTGACGC
>ERZ1090868.1726-NODE-1728-length-11350-cov-10.165294_pt1 | contig 11350 bp, 12 predicted proteins | sample MGYA00478475_ERZ1090868 | MGnify/ENA primary metagenome ERZ1090868 (study PRJEB33644, sample SAMEA5815747) | chicken gut metagenome | biome: Chicken; feature: Gastrointestinal Tract; material: Caecum | place: Ireland | collected 2019-01-01 | study: A study of...
TTTATTATTTGACTTGTGCCTAACCTTTTCAGTTAGGAACGTATCGCACGACAGTTCCAAGTAATACAGTGCTGTTTCCATATCTTTTGAAACAAGTTCTCCCGTAAGATACAGCTTTCCAAGCTGATACACCGCATACTCATTGTTTTGTTCTGCGGATAATTTCAGATAGTATACTGCCTTTTCAATATTCTGCGGAACATCTTCTCCCAACAAATACAGCTTGCCTAATGTATACATAGCAAATTGATTTCTTTGCTCTGCAGAACACTTCAGCCACTTTACTGCGGAATCAATATCCTTTTGAATTCCATCTCCCGAAAGATATAATTTGCCCAATTGATAAGCAGCATACGCATTTCCTTGTTCTGCAGATAATAAAAACAGACGGACAGCTTGTGAAACATCTTTTTCCACAGCCGTTCCGTTTAGATAAAACTTTCCAAGTGAATATTGTGCCATTGCATGACCACCGTCAGATGCTTTTTGCAGCCACTGCAATACCTTATTTACATTTTCATTTCCGTTTTCCAACCATCGCTTGGCAAGGGAATATTGAGCATGAACATTTCCAAGCTTTGCGGATTTTTCCCAATACTGAATGGCTGCATTGTCATCTTTTTCAGTTCCTGTTCCTGTGTGAAGCATTTGTCCCAAGCGATACTGAAGCTTATCATCATGGCTTTCGCTTTCCAGAGAACGAAAACCGGAAAAAGCATTGCGGAATGAGCGTTCTGATTCTTCCGGTTGTACTGTTGTTCCAATTCCGTCACGATACATTTTTGCCAGCTCATAATCTGCATAGGGATTTTTTTGCTTTGCGGAACGCTGATACAGTTCAAATGCTTTTGCATAATCTTGTTCAACACCATACCCATTGTAATATAAGCCTGCAAGCGAATATTGTGCATACTTATGGTTTGCTGCAACTGCTTTTGAAAACCATTCAGCAGCAGATTGATAGTTCTGTTCTGTGCCAAGTCCTGCGCAATACATTTTTCCAATACGATACCATAAGTATGGACGCTGTTTTTCTTTTACCGCTTGTTCTGCTGATTTAAATTGATTGAGTGCTTTTGAATACCACTCATATGACAATTCCAAATCAATTTCACAGCCCAATCCATCTGCATATATTCGCCCGATATCATGCATGGCAAATCCGTTTCCGTTTTCAGCTTCCTCTTTCAGCAAGCGAAGTGCTTCTGTGAAGTTTTGTTCTACCTCATCACTTCCGTATAAATACTGTCGGGCGAGTTTGTATTGTTCACTCCACCACTGAAAGTCATTGCCTTCTCCATAACCAACTTTTTCTATCTGATGATATTGTTCTGCAATCATTTCTGCTTTAGGTGTTGTATCTGGCATTATATCTTCAGAACTACTTTCAGATAATGACACAAGTTCATCATCGAAAGTAAATGTACCGTTGGCAAGATTGAGTGCCTCCTGTATTATCATATTTTTTATGCTTTTGAATTGTGGCTGCTGAGATAACGGAGGCAGGGAAGGTGTTTGGTTTTGATAAGTCAGCAGTATTTCATTTTGCCACTTGCCCCATTCCCGATAGAGCTTATTTACACGACTGTCTTTTACAAGCTCATCCACAATTTCATCTATCAGGTTTTTTACATCACGTTTCAGATATCCATATACCTTTTTACCTCCTGTATTTTTCAGACGTTTGGACAGATGTAATATTTTTTCTTCAATGATTTTGCTTGCGATTGTTCCTGAACGGATTTCATTCATCATTTGTTTCATCACATTTTCTGCACCGGATTTTAAATTTCCACGTGCCTGATTTTGCTCGTTATAGATATGGGCAAAGTCCTGACGGAAAATTGTGTGTGCAAGCTCAGAACGCATTGCACTGATAGATTCTTTTGTGAGATAGCCGTCATTGTCCTTTGCGGAATAAACCATGATGTGTACATGAGGGTGATGACCTTCGTTGTGAAATGCTGCATACCATCTCAAATTTGTACTGCTGATTTTCATGTGCTTACACAGCATTGCCCGTTTGGAACGAAGCAGTGCCATCCAATCCTTTGCACTGTCATATCCAAGCCGAACAGCATCTTCACGACGCAAAGAAACAACGTGCGTCCAAACAACACCTTTGTGACTTACCACCTCGTCCTGCACCTGTTTTAATACAATCTGCTTTCCTGCATCACTGAACAAACCATGTTCACCGATACGTTCCACTCGTGGACGGTTTGCAATGTAGTCCACATAGTTTTCACGCTTTGTAAGCACATCCAAGTTCTGTTCCAACGCACAGGAAATAAATTCAGAAGCATTGCCAATGGTTGGCTGCGATAAAAAATCCATGTATTCCAGCATTTGTTTTGCCTGCGGAATATCATGGATTAGTTGTTGTATAAATTCTTTTTGATTTTTGGTTGCCGGAAAGTGCATTTTGCTTTCGTCCATTTTTTCCACACCCTCACGTGTTCCGATGTATTTAACATAGTTTCTTAATTTTGTAGGCGGTGCATCACGAATATAGCGTGATGTAAAAATTATCTTTGGCATAAAAAACTCCTTCTTTAAAAAATTTTTGAACAGCTTTCACTTTTCATATTTCATGTTTTTGGTAACTGTATGCACTTTCAAAATCAACAGCACCATTGATGCGTTTGACTTCTTCCACACACTTTAGGTGCAGACGGTTTAGAGCTTCCTCATCAATATCATGTGAGTATGCAATCACCTGTGACAGCTTTGAAAGCTCAACCGCAATCTTGAAATCCATACGAGCCAATCTGTTTTCTGTGTCATGCATCATTCCTGTCATCATAGATGACACAGAGTCCAACATATAATCTTCCGCATTTTCAGCAGTAAGAAAACCAAGATAAAACCGCAGAGCATATTCAATGAGTTCAGTACGGCTTTGTACAGTCGAACCTTTGATATAACTATCCGCAGCCTTCAAAAGATTGTTATCCACTCGTATTGAGAATTTTGTTTTTTTAATGCTATCTCCCATAATGCCCTCCTTGTGAATTGAAATGGCTTGCCACCCGAAAAATCCCCACATATTGGGGAAAAATCATCGTTATGCCACCTCGCCCCTCAAAAACAGGTGATTTTGGGTGGCACGTCAAAACTACCAAACGGCTTTGCCGGTTGGTGTTTTTCGGGCATTAAGGTGGCAACAGCCACCTGCCCTTTAACCTGCACTACCTTCGACCCTGAAAATTCGCCCCTCAAAAAATATTGGATTGTGCAACGTACACATGACAAAACCTGTTGCCCGCAAATTCGCCCAACGTCCTGCAAAACGCCTGCAATGGGATACGGATACCACCCCACCCCCTAAAAGCCCACACAGGGGCGAATACGGGGCAACAACGGCGTTTCGGAACAGGGGAGATAAGTCGGTTTTTTTCGTGACTGCAAAGGCTTTGCTTTTCAGGGGAAATGTTTCTGCTTAATAATCGAAAAATATAATGCCGCACTTAGGCTCCGTTTTCAGTTCCTCACCGGTAAACCCAAGCACTTCGGCAAATTGGTCAGTATATTTCCGAATCTGCTCATCGGTTAAGGAGCAGAAATCATCGCCTGTATCCCCGCAAATAAAAAACGGACCGAAGATAATATCATCGCCCAGAATGCGGTTCGGCTGCATACCATTGATTTTTCCTTCTTCGTTTACCACAGCAATACAGCCATTTTCCAGATACACACATTCAATCAAACCACCGACCTCTGCCTGCAAAGCACTCAGCTCATTTGCAATCACTTTCTCAACAGGAGGCTCACCAACCTCTATTTTTAACACCTTCATTTGGTTTTCACGCATTGTAATCTCTCCTTTGTTGCAGTTTATAAAGTCTGTTGTTAGAATAACAAAGACAAAAGTTTATGTCTTATGGCTTGGTATTTTCTGATTGAATATCCTCAGAATCCATAGCCGAACGAGGCGAACGGCGTGGTCGTTCTCTTGCCACAGGCTTGCGTGATACCTTGTCATCCAGATATTCACGAGTTGCCTGCGGAACATATTTCTCATAGAGCTTTTGCATTGTGTCATTGAGTTCTTCCTGTAGGTTCGCCTCTTTCTTGTTCATATGAAACTGCAGAGCATCCAATTTTTCTGTATTGAATGTAACAGTCAGAGTCGTGTTTTTCATCTTGTCCTCCTTAGTTTGTTTTTCAAAATGGAACAGGCAACAGGATTTTGTTCCTGCTGCCTGCGGTTAATTTGTTTTTCATTTTTTCAGAAAGCTCAGAAGTTCGATTGCATCTGCCAGTCCTGCTTTGTAATAGTGTTCCATTTCCTTTTCCACAATTATGAATTGCTCAAATATATAATTATCCATTAGCTCACGCTCATCTTCAGGAAGCATCTTAAGAATACGAGAAATTTCTTTTACTTGTGCATTGTACTCCTGCTTATACTGCTCGCCTTTCTCACTTTCATTTTTTTCGTAAATTTGATGAACTCTCAACTCAATAATGTGTTTCAGCTCATCCAGTATATCTATTTTCACATTTTACACCTCCTTTCAATGACAGACAATATCCGAAATCTGACAGAAAGTCGATACCACTATCCAACAAACTTTTTTGCAGATTTTTAGCAATTACCAGACTATAAGTTCATTTGGGGAGTAAAAGAAGCGTCTTTATCCTCAAGCTGAATATCTTCGCCTTGGAAATAAATAGCTTGAAAATACTCATCTTCATCCTCAAACTGCATATCTTCACTCTCGGAATAGGTCACTTGCAAATATTCATCATCCAATACTACAGATGCTATTTCCTGTTTATCACACAACATATTTCGGATAACATCTTTTAGAATTGGGTTGGATTTCAAGCACAAACCTGTATAGTTTTCCAGCTCATCGTAGCTCAGTTTAAACTCCAAATCTTTGGCTTGGCAGATTCCATTTTCAATAATAGAACCAACAGCCGAAGTCAGACTTCGAATGAATGCAGCCAGTGAAGGGTATCCAAGTGCAGACATATCAAGAGCATAGGAAGCTATATATCTGTCACAATCCAGAAGCATACAATCTGTTCTGACCGGTAACCATAATACAGTGATATTGCTTGTAATAATCGTCTGTATCTTGCTCAATGGACGATTGCTCATTGTCCATCGGTTGTATCAATTGTTCAAAATCTTCATCGGGAACGACAATTGCTCTTTCAATTACAAGCTCAGGCCATTGGACTTCATTTTGGTTTTCATAAACATTTTTCATTTTATATCTCCTAACTTGGCAGTCTGCCCATCGCATAAAAATGACTTGACCAATAGGATGAGTCAATATTTGCATAACCGATTGGATCTCCACAATGCAACATTTGATTTGCTCCTACATAGATTCCGATGTGAGTAACTGGGTTTGGTGACGCATATGTTCCGGTAAAGAATATCAAATCTCCCGGTTTTGCATCTGCACGAGATACAACCGAACATTGATTGAAGATACCCTGTGCAGTTGTTCTTGGGAGATTGTACACACCGGATTTGGTATATACCCAGCAGATATATCCACTGCAGTCAAAGCTGGTGCTTGGAGAACTTCCGCCCCAAACATATGGATACCCAATATATTTGGTGGCTTCTGCCATCAATGCTTTGAATGTACCATCTCCCATTGCAATCCCCGGAGGCAGTCCGTTTCCTCCGCCGACTCCACCCATACCTGCATTACCGTACTTTGCCTGTGCGTAAATTCTTTGTGCATTGGTCTTGTCCTCTACAGTAATAACTCTCTTTAGGGTTCTTTCCAAATTCTCATATACGGTTTCCAAATCAGAAATCGGAACAGCCACAAGAGAAACATTTCCTTTTTCGTCCTTGCGTTCTTCATAGGTAACAAAGCAATCTGCGAATACACAATAGTCCTCTTTGTTCATTTTGGGCTGTTCTGCACCGAAGAACAGAGCATAAAAAACAGCTTTTACACGATAGTCATCTACTGCTGTATCCTCACACATTGCATTGATTTCGGACAGAACATCGTCCAGCTCTGCAAAGCTTTCACGCATTTTTTCAATGTACATTCTATACTCCGCAGGCATTTTGGACGATAAATATCCACCATGAAATGTTAAATCCACAGCGGCATTGTTGTGGTTTGCAGTACCGGAAACGGCACACAACAAAACCACTATGATTAGAATAAAAGGTGTCAATAGACCCGCAACAACAGAAAGAACAGCCGTTCTTGCACGTTTGTCGGTTGCTGTAATCAGTGCTGCCTTTGCAGCAAGTACAGCTGCCGGTGCTGCCATAGGCATTCCTCCTTTTTAACTACTCTCCCAATCCACCAAAACCGAAAAAGGTTTGTTTCTCAGATTGGGATGGATTTTGTTTTTGCTTGGTTATTAAATATTCATCACTTACTTGTAGATTTGATGGATTGATAATCGTAATATTACGCTCCATTTCTCTCGCATATTGAACTATTTGACCACTATGGATATGAGAAGAACCATCCCATACCGCAAGTACAAACTTGCTTTGCTCCACCATATATTGACTGCATTTTTCCATGCAGTCATCGCTGTATTTTGTCTGAAGCAATTTTTCTGTATCGCATTTTTCAATAATCGAGAAGTATTTTTCTCGTTCTTCGTCAGACCAATGGGAAGCCTGTTCCTCATATGGAATTGCACACTCCAAGGTGATATGTGGATAGAATTGTTTTAATGTCAAGACAAATTCTGCACATATTTGGTCTGTGCCAAGCTCCATATCCGAGATGAAATGGGTTACATTTTCTTTTTCTATAAGATGCTTTATTTCTAAAAACAAGATTGTTTTCAGTTCTGTATCTGCCGAAATTTCTGAACAATTGTGAATAGGAAGCTTGTTCGGATTTTGTCCTGCAAAACAACAGGTGTTTGTTTTTTTCATTTTATCTTCAATCTCCATTCTGTATTGATGTTCTTATTATATCAGATATAGGGTGATATTCAACCTGTATCAATGATGTTTATACGCAATCAAGTAGGATAAACTATTTTTATACAGGTTGTTAAGGCGGTGATTGTTTGAAAAAACAGCTAAACATAGAAATTGGCAAGCGTATTCGAATGTGCAGAGAATCTATTGGTTATTCTCGTGAGGCTCTTGCTGAAAAAGCAGACTTATCCAATTCCTTTCTGGGAACTATTGAACTCGGCTCAGGCAGTTTCACAGCAGAATCTCTTATCAAACTCTGTTCTGCACTTGGAGTATCTGCGGATTATATTTTATTTGGAAGAAACACAACAGATAATCTTTCCACAATCCATGCCATGTTGTCTGCACTTGAACCTGAGTATATTCCATATGTGGAACAGATGCTCAATCTTTACATTAAGTCATTACACCATTCAAAGAATAAATGACATCAAGTGAATATCCTTAAATTACTCTCCCAATCCACCAAAGCCGAAAAAGGTTTGCTGTTTGGATTGGGACTTATTTTGTTTCTGCTGTGCGGTTAATATAATTGCTTTTTCCACTGCGTTCTCCAAAATCTGCGTATCAAGTCCGGCAGATTCATATCCCTCCCAGATGGTGTTGATATAAAAATCAGACGGAATCCCAAAGTCATGCCCCGGTGTCATCACATATACCATTGCAGATACGGTCTGACCATCGAGTTCAATATCCATCATCTGCTTGCCGTAAAAATTGGGGTAGCCCTCGTATCTGTCAAGGGACAGCTCATCGGATTCATGGATTTTCCAGATAAGAACAGGAACAGTGCTTCCTTCTTTTGGTTCAACAGTGGCAACAGCACTTCTTTTGCTGCCACGAAACAGCAGTTCATAGTCTTTGAGTTCACTTGTTCCAACCACCTGTGCGGTTGGACATCTGTGTGCCATTTGCGGAAGATTCATGTTGCTTCCATAGGCAATATATAGGGTTGGCTTTTTGTTCATTTGAAAAACTCCTTTCACATACTCATAGTAAAAGCCGAGGATTGTTCTTCCTCGGCTGTTTCTGTTTTCGGCTCAGAATCAATTTGCGGTGCAGTTTCAGCTTGATTCTGAAGCTCTTTTTCTTTTTTCTGACGCATACGCTCTTTTTTTTTGTGCCTGTGCCTGTGCAGGGTCACGCCATGCAATACAGCCGTCCAGATTGGCAAGCAAATGCTGTCTTGCTGTGGCAAACTCATCACCATTCAGCCCCAGTCGTAACAGCCATGTGCGGAATGTATATTTTTCGTTTGTGGTCTGCGTTTTTATACGGCTTGCACAGGTCTGATTGAGTGCCTGAGCAGCAATCGCCAGACAAAACTGAATATATGCTTTTATCTTTCCGGCATGAAGTGTGCCGTTGAACAGTCTAAACTCCACTGTTCCTTTCTGGAAAACAGAATGAAGATTCAGGCAGTGGTAACGGCTTTCATCATAATGCTCATAGCTTCTGCTTGAGCCGTCATACCAAATCCGTTCCACATCCTGCATTGATGATGGGCGTTTTCGGTTGAGTTCCTCCAAAAATCTCTGTTCAACAGGCTTACACCATCTGTGCTGACGTTCTACGGATACACCCAACGCCTTGTAAATCAAATCCTCCTTTGATGCCATAATATTGGTGATGTTCCGAAGCTTTTGTGCGGTGAACAGGGAAGCATCAATATGCACATGAATTCCGCAGCTTGCATTGGTGATAGCACCGTTTTCTTTCAGCTTGCGGATAATTTCCTGAATCGGCACAATATCTTCATAGGTGCAGATGGGACTTACCATCTCTGTTCGGTAAAAAGTACTTGCCAAAACCCGTTGACCGTTTTGCTTTCTTTGAGGGTCAATGCTTCCATCACTCATAAATTTCCACTGCCTGCCAAGATGGTCTATGGCTGCATAAGTGTCATAGTAGGTTCCAAGATAACGTATTTGTGTGCCGAAATATTCCGCTGTGACCTCCGCAGCTTTTTCTCTGGTGATACCTGTCATTTCAATTTCAATGCCAAACCGTTGTTCTCTTAAATCCATAGGCGGTTTCCTCCATCAGCGTCCACCCGCCTTTCCGAACAGCTTTGCTTTATGCTCCGGTGCGGTTACCATCAGGTTATAGCGTTCATTTCCGCATTTGTATAAGCAGACACCTCTTTGTGGATAACGAATCAGATTGTATTCACTTTCCTCAAGCTGTAAGGTGTCTGTGTAAAATCTGGCATCAATACTGCCTGCGTTGAACAGGAACTGATGTGTGGGGATAGAGAACAGGGGCTTGGTATACTCTTTTACGCCGTCCAGATTGAAATCCTCAAGGTTCTGGCTTGCAATAATAACCGCTGAATCTTTTTTTCGCACACGCTTCATAAAGTTGCGGACATATTCCACTGCTGTCAGGTTACTGAGGAAGAGATAAAACTCATCCAGACTGGCAGCTGTGTTGCCCTCGGTCAGAAGCTCGTTGCTCATAAAGGACAGAACATTAAACAGCAGAGCATTTTTCAGGCTTTTACTTGCCTGCAAAAGACCTTTGACACCGAATGTTACAAAGGTGGAATCTGTAATATTGGTATGCCCGTTAAAGAATTTGCTTTCCGCACCAACACACATGGAATTCAGTCCAAGCAGAATATTTTGCAGCATTTCTGCTGTGTAGAGCTGTCGTTTGTTTTCATCAAAATCCTTGTATTCTGATTCAATTAACTCATACAAATCAGATAGAATAGGGTAATCCTGCGGTGTAAAACACCCAAAGTCAGTGTGGTCGTTTATGCCCCACTGTGCATAGAGCTTTTGGAGCATAATTTCAATCACATCAATTTCTCTGTCTGTAAAATCCTTGTAAGTTCGAAAAAAATCCTTTAAAAAGCTGATGTGTTGGGACAAACGGGAACGGATACGGAATGTTTGTGGTGCGTCCAAATCCTCCGGACTTCCGGTTTCATCCCATGTTTTCGGTTCAAGCGGATTGATGATAAACTCTCCACTCATCAGATCAATGAAACAGCCACCCAGATTGTTGGTTAAATCCTCATACTCCATTTCGGGGTCCAACGCACAGATATGCATTCCCGATTCTCTGAGGTTTGTCAGCAGTAATTTTAACAGATAACTTTTGCCCTGACCGCTGTTGCCGAGAATTAAGATATTTGCATTGGTTTTGTCGTCCGCTCGGCGGTTAAAGTCAACCAGTACATTGCTTCCGAATTTGTCACGACCGATATAAAATCCCTGCGGATCGGTCTTGCCGGAATAATTGAACGGGTACAGATTTGCCACACTGCTTGCAGGGAGAACACGCTCAAACTGGTCACGAAACAAATTCCACCCTGTTGGCATTACACATTGAAAGCCCTGCTGTTGTCTTAGCATAAGGCGGTCAACATTCAGCTTGGCACGAATCAGTTCGGTAAGCACTTCTGTCTGGAGCAGCTTCAGCTGGTCAATGTCATAGGCACACAATTCCAAATACACAGCCGTATGCACAAGCGGTTCACGATTGCGGTGCATCTGTGCAACGATTGTTGTTACATCCTGAAGATTGTTTTCCGCAAGCACAGTTTGCTGTAAGTCATTGGTGTTGCTTTTATCCATACGGTTTTTGTTTGCGGCATTGCTGATGATTTTCTTTTCTTCCATTGGTGTGACATGACGGGTGTAGATTCGCAAAGTCACACCGTCCTTTTCTCCGAGATGGGAAAGGATTGCCTGCTCGTCTGTTGCAGTTGGATATTCTCTCAATGCCCATACACAGCGATAGGTATTTCCGCAGATGAAATGGTCGGTTTCAAATTTAATCACAGATGGTGCAATCATATCCAAAAATTCCTGAATATGAGCATCTCCTGCAGGCTGCACCAATGTGTTTGCTTGTTTTTTCAAAGTTGAGTCCCTCCTGTTTTTGCATAAAAAATACGCCGGATACCTGTTGTATCCGACGCACTTGTCGTTTGTTTTTTCTGTTTTACATACTCGGTAATTGTTCAAAGCCTTGATTTGGAGATGCTATTTGCAGATAGCGATCAAGCTGCTGTTCCACCAGTTTTGCAATCATATCCGCAAATGCGGAGAGATTGCCCTTTACGGCGTAAGATTCCAATGCATTGAAATATTCCAAGCGGTTTTCTTTGGCAATCGAAACAGCAGGGAACCCATTTGCAAGAAGCTGATAGTTCATAATCAGACGAGAGGTTCTGCCGTTTCCATCGGGGAATGGGTGGATACGCACAAACTCTGCATGAGTCCATGCTGCCAGTTCAATCGGGTTCAGTTCAGTGCCTTTCCATATAAGGTCTGCATAAAAATCTTTGATCTGGCGATATATCTCATTTGGAGATGGTGGTATATGACACGCACCGGAGATATAAATATCAATATTTCTGTAAATACCACCTGCCAAAATGTTTCTCATTAACATTTCATG
>ERZ1090868.1729-NODE-1731-length-11346-cov-8.431583_pt1 | contig 11346 bp, 9 predicted proteins | sample MGYA00478475_ERZ1090868 | MGnify/ENA primary metagenome ERZ1090868 (study PRJEB33644, sample SAMEA5815747) | chicken gut metagenome | biome: Chicken; feature: Gastrointestinal Tract; material: Caecum | place: Ireland | collected 2019-01-01 | study: A study of the...
TTAAGTTTCTTAAAAAATATATTAAATCTAACAGACATTATAATTGTTTTGGTTGTAATCTATGGTGCTATTATAGGTTATAAAAAAGGCTTAGTCAGAACTGTTGTCGGCAGTATTAGGGCAATTGTTTCTATGTTTGGTGCAACTATAATTTCAAGAATAATTGCACCACAAATTGCACCGCAAATTGTAACACCTATTGTAAACGAGGTTTTTAAAACTCAATTAGGTGAGGTAACTAATTTAGCACCTGAAATTGCGACTCAAATTCAAAATAATATACTTCAAATAGCTACACCTATCGCACAAAGTATTGCTTTTTCAGTTGTATTTTTTATCAGTATGTTTATAATTAACTTTGTGCTTAGCTTATTTACAAGAACAATGAATATGCTCACAAAAATACCTGTAATAAGCACACTTAATAGAGTCTGCGGTTTGGTTTTAGGTGCAGCAGTCGCTATAATACTATGTATAGCTGCTCTTTACTTGCTTAAAAAATTTGCACCTGAAATCTTTGGTGTAAACGGCTATTTATCACCACAAAATGTGGCTAAAACAAGTATAACTGCATATTTACTAGGCTTATTGCCAAGTGTATGATTTTTTTAAGGAGAGAATTACATGAATATGCCAATGTGTTCACGCTGCAAAAAAAATGTTGCAGTTGTGTTTATAACAAAAATTGACCAGAGTAACAACTCTGAGCAAGAGGGACTTTGCATTAAATGTGCAAAGGAAATGGGCATAAAGCCTATTGATAATTTAATGGAGCAAATGGGCATCACCGAGGACGATTTAGATGCACTTGCAGGTGAAATCGGTGCTTTTGGCGATTTAAACAGCCTAATGCCTACCGTAAGCGAATCAGACGATGATGAATCAGAAGATGAGGAAAACTTAGGCACATCAAAGAAAATGCCATTCCCATTCCCACTTTTCGGAAACAAAAATTCTTCCAAATCTGATGATGATAAAACCAAAAAGAAAAGCAAAGAGCCTAAAAAAGATAAAAAACGCAAGTTTTTAACAAACTATTGCGAGGATTTAACTGGTAAAGCAAGAAACGGTAAAATTGACCAGATTATTGGTCGTGAGAGAGAAACTGAGCGTGTTATTCAGATTTTAAATCGTCGTCAGAAAAATAACCCTTGTTTAATCGGTGAACCAGGTGTAGGTAAAACCGCTGTTGCAGAGGGTTTGGCTCTTAGAATTGTGCAGGGTAAAGTGCCTTACAAGCTGAGAGATAAAGAGATTTATATGCTAGACCTAACTTCACTTGTAGCAGGTACTCAGTTTAGAGGTCAATTTGAAAGCCGTATGAAGGGACTTATTGAGGAAGTTAAAAAACTCGGCAATATTATTTTAGTAATCGACGAGGTTCATAATATCGTTGGTGCTGGTGATTCTGAAGGCTCTATGAATGCAGCTAATATTTTAAAGCCTGCATTATCTCGTGGCGAAATTCAGGTTATCGGTGCTACAACTTTTAACGAATATCGCAAACATATTGAAAAGGACTCTGCTTTAGAACGTCGTTTCCAACCTGTATCAGTTGAAGAGCCATCTCTTGATGATGCAACAGAAATTTTAATGGGTATTAAATCCTATTATGAAGATTATCATTTAGTTTCAATTTCTGATGAAATGTGTCGTAAGGCTGTTCAGCTTTCCGAAAGATATATAACTGATAGATTTTTACCAGACAAGGCGATTGACCTTATAGACGAGGCTTGTTCTGACCTCAATCTAAAAAATGAGATGTTATCACTGGCGGCAGACCTCAAAACCGAGCTTAAAAGCGTAACCTTAGAGCGTGAGGGCATGATGAGTGACCAAACTCCAGATGGTCAGGCGATGACAACAGAAGAACTTGACAATAAATATGCTAAAATTGCAGAGCTACGCTCTAAAGAATTACAGCTTGAAAGCCGTCTGCATGAGGCAGAAGCTGCTCCACGTCCAGTGCTAACACTTGACAACCTTGCGGCTGTAATTGAGCTTTGGACTAATATTCCTGCAAGCAAGGTTCAAGCACAGGAAATGCAGCGTCTAAGCGATATGGAAAACCGTATCAAAACAAGAGTTATCGGTCAAGATGAGGCTATACACGCTATCTCACAGGCTATACGCCGTAATCGTGCGGGTATTAGTCCTAAGAAAAAGCCAGTTTCATTCCTGTTTGTAGGTCCTACTGGTGTAGGTAAAACCGAGCTTGTTAAAACTCTTGCAGAGGATATGTTTGACTCACCAGAGGCTCTAATCAGACTGGATATGTCTGAATATATGGAAAAGCATACTGTGGCTCGTTTAATCGGTTCTCCTCCAGGATATGTTGGCTATGATGAGGCTGGTCAGCTTACTGAGAAAATCCGTCGTAGACCATATTCTGTAATCTTAATGGACGAAATCGAAAAGGCTCACCCAGACGTATTAAATATCTTACTTCAGATTTTAGATGATGGCAGACTGACAGATGCACACGGTCGAATGGTTAACTTTGAGAATACAATCATCGTTATGACTTCAAATGCTGGCAGCAGTCATAAAACTACATCTCTAGGCTTTGGCAAGACTGCAAGCGAGCAAGGCAAAGAAAAGGCTATGAAGGCTCTTGAGGACATTATGCGTCCAGAATTCCTAAACAGAATTGATGAGATTATAGCATTTAATCAGCTATCAGAAGAAGATTTTGCAAAAATTGCAGATATTCTGCTTGGTGATTTGGCTAAAAATCTTAAGGAACGTGAAATCCGTCTTACTTGGGACGATAGTCTTAAAAATTATCTTGTTGAAAAGTCCTATTCACTTAAATTCGGTGCAAGAAATCTTAGAAGACTTATTGAAAAAGAAGTCGAAAATGCACTTGCAAACGAAATTCTTACAGATAATAAAATTATCGGTATTCATATTACAGCACAAGATGGAGAGCTTAAACTCCAAAGTATATAAAAAATTCCGCCTGTTCATAACTTAATAAATAGGCGGAAACTATTTTTCATATAGTTTAAATATGTGGTAGTGTATGTAGCAAAGGCTCAAACTGTACACCATGCATTTTGTCGGTATTTTTGCTTGCTGTATAGCTTATGCAACGTTTTACAAAATCAGCAGCTATTGATGCACTATCTATAAGTGATTTACCACATAAGATTTGACCAAGTAAAACCGATGCGAAAATATCACCTGTCCCAGGGAAAAAGGCATTTACACATTCATGCTCTATAAAATTGGTATTACTGCCCTCTGTACAAGCCACAGTTAAAGTGTTTTCGGTAAAATGCATACCTGTAAGCACTACATCACAACCGAATTTATCAGCTAGATTTTTTGACCAGTTTTTAGCCTCTTGCTTATTTTCTGGCTTGCTAGCTGGCGATTTTTCAAGCAAAATTGCAGCCTCTGTGACATTTGGTGTTATTAAATCGGCTATATGACAAAGCTCATTCATTCGTTTTGTCATTTCTGATGTATAGGTTTTATACACTTTCCCATTATCACCCATAACAGGGTCTACTAAAAAATATCCATCATTTGATTTTAATTTTGCAGACTGTAAAACACAGTCAATTTGTTTTTCAGAGCCTAAAAAACCCGAATATATAGCATCAAACTTTAAACCTAAATTTTCAAAATGACTTAACATATTTGGCATAGTTTCTGTAAGGTCAGTACAAACCCAACCATTTATAGCTGTATGAGTTGAGAAAACAGCGGTCGGAAGTGGTACACATTGATGACCTTGCACACTTAAAACCGATGTTATAGGAATAAGCGAAGAACGACCAAAACACGCTAAATCATGCAGTGCAAGTACGGTTTTTTGTTTCATTATATTTATCACCTCGAAATATTATTATGGTACAATTTTTATAATTGGAAGTCAATACCTATTGCATAAGCTCTAGCAAAATGATACCATGATAACAGAATATACTCAAAGAAAGGAATATCTATGAAAAAAAGAATAATTTCTATTTTTATGTGTCTTATTATGACCATGCCTTTTATGGCACAGGCAGCAGATGAAACCGAAGTAACACCAATGAGAGGTGTTTGGGTATCAACTGTTTACAACCTTGACTATCCTACAAAGAAAACAGTATCAGAAAGTGAGCTTAAAAAACAAGCTGATGATATTTTAGATAATGCAGCTCAAACAGGTCTTAATACTATATTTTTACAGGTTAGACCTTCAGGAGATGCTTTTTACAAATCTGAAATTTTCCCTTGGAGTCACTGGCTCACAGGCACACAGGGAAAAGCTCCAGAAAACAATTTTGACCCGCTTGCTTATTGGGTAGATGAGGCTCATAAGCGTGGTTTAGAGCTTCACGCATGGATTAACCCATATAGAGCAAGCAGAGGCTTAACGTGGGAGCAATTAGACTCAAATAATCCTGCTAAACTTCACCCAGAATGGGTAGAACAGTATTCAGACGGAAACTATTATTATAATCCTGCACTCGAAGAAGTTCGTCAGCTGATTGTTGATGGTGCACTTGAAATAGTTAATAATTATGATGTTGATGGAATTCATCTTGATGATTATTTCTACCCAGCACAGGATTTTAATGACGCAGAGGAATTTGAAAAATATGGCTCTGGTTTTAACAATATTGCAGATTGGCGTAGAGATAATGTAAACAAGATGGTTGCAATGCTTGACAGTGAACTTCACAAAGCAAAACCAGATATTCAGTTTGGTATAAGTCCAGCGGGTATTTGGGCAAATAAATCAACCGACCCTAGAGGTTCTGATACAAAGGGCAATGAAAGTTATGTAAGTTCTTATGCAGATAGCCTTGCTTGGATTGAGTCGGGCACTATTGACTATATTATGCCTCAGATTTATTGGGAAATAGGTCATTCAGCTGCTGATTTTGCAACACTGGTTGACTGGTGGATTGCTAACACCCAGAATACTGATGTTAAGCTGTACATAGGTTTAGCTGCTTATAAATGTCATGATGCTACACCGCCTACATGGTCAAGTACAAAGCCAATTTTAGACTCACTGGAGTATATGTCACAAAAAACAGGTATTTATGGCGAGGTTTATTTCCGTTATCAGTCACTTAATGTTGTTGATGGTTTAAAACAAGATTTAATTAACTGGTATAAAACCGCACCGGATACCATACCTGAAAACGCATTTCCAGATGAACAAAAGATAAATAGCTTTATGGGTGCATTTACAATGCTTATAAGTGCTATTTTAAGATAAAATAAAAATCTTTAAGGAGGGTAAAGCTTATGAATGAAAATGAAAAAAATGTAATTATTAAATCAATTTTAGAATTATGCAGTCCTGTTCGTGTGATTCTGTATGGTGCAAAACGTGGACTTTCAAGCGGAAAACTTAAAACTGCTAATATTTGCATTGTAATTCATGATATTGATAAAAATAAGCTGCTTCATAAGCTTTATTTGCAAATGCCACTTGATATTCAGGTAAATATCAAAATATACACCACTGATGAATGGAATCAGTTGCAGCAAGACCCAAACAGTTATGCAGCATGGATTTCTGAGAAAGGTGCGGTGCTTTATGAGTCGAAGTCGTAGAGGTGCTAGAGATAGCATGTATTACTATAAATGGCTTGATAAAGCACTTTGTGACTTGCAAGCAGCTAGAATTTTAATGACTTGGGGCGGTGATATGGGAAATATTGCATTTCACTGCCAACAAGCAATAGAAAAAGCATTAAAAGGTTATTTGCTTTTTAAAAGCGGTAAACATTTTGACGGTCACAACTTAACGTATCTTTGCAGACAAACCGTTCAGCTTGATAGGTCATTTGAAAAATGGCTTGATGAAAGTGCGGCTCTTAACAATTTATATATTGAAACACGTTATCCGACAGACTTGCCACTAAACCTTAGTGAGCAAGTGGTAAAAAAATATCTCAATATGGCGGAAGATATGTTTGCAGCTATTCGTCAGGAGTTATATGAGGGTGGTATGCCTCACAGAATTAAAAAATAAATATAAAAATCCGACATCGAGCTTGTGAACTCCTTGTCGGATTTATTTTTATGATAATCTATTCAATGCTTCTTTATAAAGTGCATTTTTCTTAACGCCTATATCAGCAGATACAAGCTTTACTGCATCTTTTAGCGTTTCGCCTGACTCTATGCGTTTTTGTACAGCTGAAATTGCTATTTCCATACGTTCTTCATCAGAAACATCTGTTATAGTTTCGGTATTGCCTTCTAAAACAAGTACATATTCTCCTCGTGGTGAGTTTTCTGTGTAATATTCTTCGGCTTCACTCAAAGTCATTCTAAGGCTTTCTTCATGTATTTTTGTTATTTCTCGACACATAGCAATTTTTCTGTCATCACCAAACGCTAAACGCATATCATGCAAGGTTTGACGCAGTTTGTGTGGTGCTTCATAAAAAATCATTGTGCGTTTTTCAGAAAGTAAAGAGTCTAAATGCTCTTTACGAGCTTTTTTATTTACAGATAAAAAGCCCTCAAAACACCATCTGCCAGTAGGCAGTCCAGAAACAGCTAATGCACAAACTGCCGCACAACACCCAGGAATAGATTGTACTGGTATATTATTTTCTGCACACAGTGCCACTAAATCCTCTCCAGGGTCGGAAATAGCTGGTGTGCCAGCATCGGTTACAAGTGCACAGTTTTCTCCACCAAGCAGTTTTTTTACTATTTCCTCGCCACGTTCTCGGCGATTATGTTCAAAATAACTTATCATAGGCTTTGATGGTAAATCGAGTGCGTTAAGCAGTTTTTTTGTAACTCTTGTATCTTCTGCTGCAATAAAATCAACATCACACATTATTTGTCTTGCTCTAGGTGAAAAATCGCCAAGATTGCCTATGGGTGTTGCAACCAAATATAGCGTTCCAATATTCATTATTTTAATATCTCCTTCTAGTAATAATTAATTATATATATTTTTTAAAATGAATGTCAAGAAGAAAGCTTGCTTGACAAAAAAGCCATACAAGTCTATCCTTAAAATAAAGAATAAAAAATTATGTGGGGTTATAAATGAAAAAACGTGTTACAAGAATGGAAGAAAGGGGTATAAAACAGGATAAAGCGGCAAGAAAGCGTGAACATATAATCATTAGCTTTATTATCCTTATCCCTATCTTAATAGTAATAAGCGGTGTTGTTTGGGGAATGTTACACCATGAAATTGAATACTATATAAGCGATGGAACAACAGAAAAATCTATAATTTTGTCTAATAGCAGTGTGGAGGAAGCGTGCAAAGCATTAGGTTTTAAAGACGTAATTATAACAAAACAAGAGCGAGAGGGCGATAAAATTATAGTTAAAGTAAGTCCTGCACTTCATGCCACTATAAAAAGTAAAAACACCAGTATTACAGCGAGATTTACTGAATGTACTGTGCGTCAGCTTTTAGAAGAAAAAGGTTTTACATTTGATGATGAAGATAAAATTATTCCATCACTTGACACAAGGCTAAAAAAAGATGCTGAAATAATCATAATTGATGTTGAATATGAAGAAGTTGTGGAAACCGAACAAGTGCCTTTTGAAGTAGAAACAAAGGAAAACAGTGAACTTCTTGAGGGTAAGCAAAAAATTACTCAATATGGTGTTTATGGTGAAAAGAAAGTTACATATAAAGTAAAGCTTGAAGATGGTGAGCAAACTGAAAAAGAAATGATTTCGGAAGAAATTACAAAAGAACCTGTAAACTGTATTATTGAAAAGGGTACAAAAAAGCCTGAAACCGAGCAGGAAAAACAGGAAACAGAAAAACAAGGTGATACAACAACCCCTTTAACTAATACAACAACGACAAATACAGTGAGCAATACATCGGTTCAAGCACCAGAACAGCAAGTTATAACCAGCACAAATCCAGAAGATTTATCAACAGCGGGCAGGGCATATGTTTGGTCAGTTCCAGCAGGGATACAAGATGATACTGTAAATAAAATTATAACAGCGGGTGATGGTTCAAGTTATCAGTACACAAGCGTTATTGATGTCAAAGCAACTGCATATAATCGAGTGGAAGAAGGCGGACTTACAACCGCAACAGGCACTACTACTAAATATGGTACTATTGCAGTAGACCCTAGCGTTATACCGCTTGGCAGTAAACTTTATGTTGTATCTGATGGCGGTCAATCGTGGTCTTATGGTCCTGGACTTGCTGAAGATACAGGCGGTCTTATAAAGGGAAATAAAATAGATTTGTTCTTTATGACAGGAGAAGAAGCCACACAATTCGGTGTGCGTTCGGCAAAAGTTTACATATTAAAAGATTAATCAGCTATTATAAAAAATTATCACATGACGATTATATTTATAACATTTGCGAAAGGAGTTTAAAAACTATGAGTATGGTAGGAAATATTGCTGGCATGGCAACAGGCATGAGCAATGCACAACTTCAGTACAATGTATCTCTTTCAGTTACAAAAAAGGCAATGGATAGTCAGGAAGTGGCTCTGCAAGGTTTACTTGAAATGATGCCACAAAATCCAGCTGGTATTGGTCAGAATATCGACACTTATGCATAAGAAAAATCCCCGATTTTAAAATCGGGGATTTTTTTACTTTTCAGCATTAACAGCCATATCCAGAAGTTCTTCTCCCTCGGTTGGCAGAGGGTCAGGGATTTCACCAAGTTTTACTTTTTTAACTTTAGTGTCACCAACTTTTTCTTGCTGGTAAAGTGTAGTGCCATCAGCAGAAATAAAACAAGTTGTTTCAAGCACATTTGTATGTTCAGCAGTTTTGCTATAAACATACATAGTAAGACAAGGCACATCATCAACCATAACATATCCAGGGCCAGGTTTTAATGTATATTCGCTCATATCCTCGCCAGCTAAACCAAGTTCAGCAGGTACAATAGAATACATAAGAGCCTTAGCACCGCTATATGAAATAACAGCAGAAGGTTGTTCACCCTCGCCAGAGCTTGCTACGCCTTCAACAGTAAGAGTTACAAGACAGCTTGTAGAAGTCCAGTTCACTTCAACTAAAAGGTTATTATTTTCATCATGAGCAAAATTATTATAAGGAGGTAAAACCTCAAGCTCTTTCTCAAGCTGTTTTTGAGCTTCCTTAGCAGCTTTTTTCTCCTCTTTTGTCATTTTTTCTTCAGCTTTTTTGTTTTCTTCCTCTTCCTTAGCAGCTTTTTCCTGTTCGGCAGCTGATGCAGGTGCTTGTGTAGGTTCACCGTTTTCATCAAGCAATACAGCAGCACGTTTTAAAACTACATTTCCAACGCTTGCAGAATAATCTGGTTCTTCTTCGCTATCAAGAGTAAAAGCATATTCTTCTGTGGTCATCATATCAACATAACTTTTTACAGCCACAGCAGCTTTATCTTTATTAAACATCTGATAGTCATAAGATATATAGTTTACAGCAGCCGTAGGCTCTGTGGTTTCGGTTTCTTTTGATGATGAGCCTTCTTCATCGCTTTCCTCTGGTTCAGGTTCAGTTATTTCACCTTCGCCCTCAGCAGGAGATAAAGAGGTGATATAAGTTCCACCAGTTTCAGCATTTAACACTTTATCAAGTGCAGGAACAGCATTTCCTTGGAACTGATAAGCAATACGAGCTTCATCACCGCCACAACCGCAAAGAATACATAATAAACAAATCGGCAAAAAAGCCAGAAAATGTTTTTTCAACACAATAATTTCCCTCGTTTCTTGAGAATATATTATAATAGATACCAAATTAGGCACAAAATACTAACATAATCGTACAAGGTTTAAGATAAAAAAGCAAGAAAAAACTTTTGTAAAAACAAACTGTTAATTTGTATTATTTTTTTTAAAGTTTTGACGATATGAAAAAAGTCGACTGATAAATAAAATTTATTAACATTTATGGTAAAATGATTATACCATATGATATCATAGTTATACATTAAAATTTTGTTTAGGAGCTGAATGGAATGGTAAATAAATTAAAAAGATTTTTAGCTGTTATAATGGCGGTGGCGTTTTTGTTGCCAAATAGTGCTGTATATGCAAGTGCTGATGATGAAGAAAAAGGAGTTGAGTTAGGTTTTGATTTAGCTGGCGGTCAGGTACTTATGACTGATGATAAAGCACCAAAGTTTTTATCTACTGGTGGAGTGAAAACTTATACATATCCTTTAGAGATAAATCCAGATAACAAAGATAAAAAAATAAGTAAAATAACTATAAGTTCTGCTGATGATAATCTTCCTCAATATGTAGAAGATATTGAATTAGATGCTGAGAAAAATGTATTATCTGGTAGCAATAGTATTTTGGTTGCTAAACTTGATAAATTTCCACAAACAACAGAAAAAATAAATTTGACAATTACACTAAATCAAACTCAATATGAACATAAGTTTACTCCAACAATTACTGTACTTGTAACTGGCAGAAATCAATGTTCTCCAGAAATAGAAATTCCAAAAGAAACTGATAAATTTAAGACAAGTGTTGGTCTTAAAGATGGAAGTGTACAAAATGGATTTTATGAAAATGACGAAGTTAATTTTACAATAGAGCCTATTGAAGAATATCGTCTGGTTAGTTTTGATGTTGTGTATACAGAAAAACAAAATGGTACAACAGAGGTTAAAACACTGACTCCATCTAATTCATCATACAAAGAATGGAATGTTTCTTGGAATGTTACAGGAAAAACCACAATAACAGGTAAAATTAAAGGTTCCCGAACCCAAATACAAAATATTGTAACAGAAAAAATTCCAAACACATTTACCGTAAGAGTGAAAGGTGACAGCGGAGTAACTATTGACAATCCAAGCAGTGGATATATAACAGTGACAGAAGGACAAAACACTTCTGTTTATGTTCGTGCAACTGCAAAATCTGGTTATTTATTTAGCGATTGTACTATTCAAAGCGGTAGGTCATATGGTTCATGGGTTAAAGGTCAAAACTTCTTAACACTTGGAAACAGTCGTATTGAAGTTACTGATAATGGTAATAGTGTAAACTTTACTATTCCAGATATTTATGAGGACATGACTGTTACATTTAATTCAACTTATGACCATAATAATATACCTATCGAGATAAGCGAAGGCTCTAGAATTGATATCTATACAGATTCACCTAGCACAGTATCAAGCGGTAGTAATGCTCTGTTTTATATCAGCACAACAGCAGACAATTATATTGTAAGTAAAATTACTCTGAAAGTTGGTAACTCTCAAAATACAGTTAATGCTGATAATGGTGAAATTATTGTTGGAAATAAAAATTACAGAATAGATAATATGGGTGGTGGTGTATATGCTCTTTTAGTTGAGGATATAACCGAGCCTATAAGGGTTTCGGCGACTTCTGCAAGCACATCAAC
>ERZ1090868.1730-NODE-1732-length-11345-cov-5.634455_pt1 | contig 11345 bp, 9 predicted proteins | sample MGYA00478475_ERZ1090868 | MGnify/ENA primary metagenome ERZ1090868 (study PRJEB33644, sample SAMEA5815747) | chicken gut metagenome | biome: Chicken; feature: Gastrointestinal Tract; material: Caecum | place: Ireland | collected 2019-01-01 | study: A study of the...
AAACACCGTAAACATCGACCACACCTTTGTCAACGATGTTCTGCGCGGACAAGGCGTTGCAGGAACTTTGATGGAACAAACGGTTGAGGTACTGCGTGCAGATGGCCGCAAAGCCGTAGCAACTTGCTCTTACGCAAAAAAATGGTTTGAAAAACATCCGGAAGCAAAAGATGTTTTAAGATGATCATCGTTTCATGCTTCAATAAAAAAGAGTATAAGCAAAAAGCAAGGCAGAAACCAAAAGGTGGTTCTGCCTTGCTTTTTATTTTGGCTCATTTTTTCAGCAAAAATCTGTTTTTCTTTGTTTTCAAAAACGCCCTGGAAAAACGAAAATTGCTATCCTGACTTAGATCGAGATCGCAGCAGCAACATCGAGCAAAGAGGTATCGATGGTTTTGTGCATCGACAGCGCAGTGTTAACATCATAGTCAACAATGCTCTCCGCACGAGTCGCAACGACACGATTGAAGATACCCTTGCTGATAAGATCAACAGCATGATAACCCATCAGGCTTGCTGTTACGCGGTCACGCAGAGAAGGCGAACCGCCGCGCTGAACGTGTCCGAGAACCGTCGCACGGGAATCAATACCGGTGCGGGACTGAATCTCATTTGCCAAGTCGCCTGCATGGCCCACGCCTTCCGCAATCAAAATAATGAAGTGACGCTTGCCGGTTTTCTGCGTTTTCGTCATGCGGGAAATTACGTCACGCTCCAAATCGTAAGGAACTTCAGGAATCAATGTGCACAGAGCACCTACTGCGATACCGGTGTTCAAAGCGATATAGCCGGCATTGCGGCCCATCACCTCTACAACGCTGCAGCGGTCATGGCTTTGTGTGGTATCGCGCAGCTTGTCGATCATTTCAACAGCGGTATTCATGGCTGTGTCGTAACCAATGGTGTAGTCACTGCAGGCGATATCGTTGTCGATGGTGCCGGGAATGCCGATGCAGGGAATTCCCTGTGCAGACAGTGCGCGTGCACCGCAGAACGAACCGTCGCCGCCAATAACAACCAGCGCGTCAATGCCATGCTCACGGCACATCTCAGCGCCTTTTTGCTGACCCTCTAAAGTTTTGAACTCCAAGCAGCGAGCAGTATACAAAATTGTACCGCCGCGGTGAATAATCTCGGAAACACTGCGCAAGTTCATGTCGATGATATCGCCTGTCATCAAACCATTATAACCATGGCGAACGCCCTTCACCGCATAGCCGCGGCTGATCGCAGCGCGTACCACCGCACGAATAGCGGCATTCATACCGGGAGCGTCGCCGCCAGAGGTCAGTACACCGATTGTTTTAATTTTGTTTTCCATATTGTTTTGTCCTCCTTGTCGCGTGCATCAATAAGCCTCAAACATGTTTCTATTATAAAGTTTTGTTGCATAAAATTCAAGCCCAATTCGCAAGAATTATTGCACAATTACATTGCCCTTTCCGAGCACTCTTTCCAGCTCACTGTACAAAATTTCATTGGGAACGCACCACATGGCACGCGGTGCACAGCCTTTTTTGCCCGTATCCTCAAAATAAAAGTACACCGGCATGTCGCCTTGAAAGATGCTGAGTAGGTTTCGTACATCGTCAAAAATTTCACTTTTCATGGACGGAAGTTTCAGCCACAACTTATTTTTTGGACTATTGTTTCCTGCCAGCTTTCCTTCCTGTCTGATATATTGATCCATATCAAAAACTTCTTCGGCCACTACCTTGCCGCCTTCATTTTCCCGAAAAGAAAAACGCCCCTTAATCACAGCAACGGCATTTTCTTTTACCCATTCGCCAAAGCGCTGTAAAACCCCCGAAAACACCAAAACTTCAATGGTACCGCTTAAATCTTCAACCGTTAAAAAGGCCATTGTTGCCCCGGAACGAGTGTTCATGGTTTTCATTTTGACAATGGTGCAAAACAGCATTACTTCCTGATTATCGTATTCATGCGCATCTTCGGCATTGAGCATAGAGATTGGCGTTGCACGCATTTGTGCAATGGAATCGCGGTAACGGTCGAGCGGATGTCCGGAAAGATACAGCCCGCTGACTTCCTTTTCCTGCTGAAGCAAAACTTCCGGCGGATATTCCGTACAATCGGGAATCCGGTAATCTTCAAAGGTTTCTTCTTCGCTCTCCTGGCTGAAAGCCGCAAAGAGATCGAGCTGCCCTGCTAAATTCTTTTTTGCGTCAGCTTCCACGCTTTTCAAAATATTCTCCAGCGCTTCCATCATAGCCCGCCGTTTTGCCTCAATGCAGTCAAACGCACCCGACTTAATCATGCTTTCCAGCGCGCGGCGGTTCATTTCCATTCCGTGTGTCCGCTTGCAGAAATTGTACAAATTTTTATATTTGCCGCCTGCATTTCGCTCTTGGAGCACCGCTTCAATCAAAGAGCGGCCTACATTTTTAAGCGCCAAAAGCCCAAACCGGATTTTGCCCTGCTGCACGGTAAAGCCAAGCTCGCTTTCATTGATATCCGGCGCAAGCAGTCCAATACCCATGCGGTGGCATTCTCCGGTATATTCGATAATCTTTGTGGTATTATCAAGCACACTGGTTAAAAGCGCCGCCATAAACTCCTTGGGATAATGACATTTTAAATAGGCCGTTTGATAAGCAACCACAGCATACGCCGCGGCGTGCGCTTTATTAAACGCATACGAAGCAAAGCTGAGCATCTCATCATAAATTTCTTCGGCAATTTCACGCGGAATCCCGTTGGCAAGACAGCCCGGACACTCTTTCCCCGGCTCTTTATTGCCGAAAATAAAGTGCTGGCGTTCCTGCTCCATCACTTCATGCTTCTTTTTTGACATTGCACGGCGCACAAGGTCAGCTTGTCCGTAAGAAAAGCCTGCCAAGTCGCGGCAAATCTGCATAACCTGTTCCTGATAGACAATACAGCCGTTTGTCACGTTTAAAATATGTTCTAACTGCGGAGTTTTATATTTGACACCCTCCGGATGGTGTCGGTTTGCAATATAAGTGGGAATCGACTCCATCGGCCCGGGGCGGTAAAGCGAAATAATGGCGATGATATCCTCAACGCTTCGGCCGCGCAGATTGACAAAAGCCTGTGTCATTCCCGCAGACTCCATTTGAAAAACACCCTGTGTTTCACCGCGGTTCAGCATTTCAAAAACCGCGCTGTCCTCGTAGGAAATGCGATCCATCGAAAAATCAGGGGATTGCTTCTGGATCATTTTTTCGGCATCGCGAATCACCGTTAAGGTTCGCAGACCGAGAAAATAGGAATAGGTCAAAAGCATCTTCGACATGACGCTTGCAGAGACTTTGTGAAAGTCAGAAAGTTCGCAGTCATTCGGTCAGTGCTTTTTTTCCCCTCCTTCACACCGTGCATGCGGCTTTCACCGCACACGGCGTTCCATCGCAAACGCACTTGCACCCTTGGCCACAGGCCAAAAGAGCCTCATGCTTGCGCTCTTCACGCCTGCATCCAAGGGTACGGTTTGCGACTATGCCCCTTCCCTCCGCTTGTCTTTCAACAGCATCATCGGTACTACGGGCTGCTGCCACCCAAATTCGCAGGCCATTTCCTGCCTGCTCAAAGCGGCGCTTAAACGCTTGTTTTGCTTTGTTTGGGCTTCAATCGTTCCGTTTGTTTTATCCTTTTTATTATCACAGGACAGCCCCCGCCTTTACCCTGAAGCACATTCTTTTTTCCACTGTCGAAGGAAGCAGAACGCTCCGCATATTGGAGCACCGCTTGGGCAATGGACAAACCCTTGCGGCGAAGCTGAATCATCAGCGGCACATTTGTGCCCTTTCAGGTGTTTTCTTACGGCGGTTCCCGGTGAGTAGGCATACCGTGTTTCACAGGACCTCCGGCGCAGTGCGCCGACTTTACCGAGCTTCCTACCGGTTCGTTTTAAGCCGAAACCGGCAGGTCGGAGTTCAAGGGGTAGGGCATCGACATTTGCCCCGCAAGCGGAATTGCACCGCTCTTATCAAACAAACAGTTAAGCACACCAACCCCCAAAAGAGGTTCGGCGGCTCCGTTGGCTTGTTTTTGTTTCCAAAGTGTTTCGCCAACGAACGATTCGCACATCCATCTTTAAAAGACCCAGTTCTTCAATTGTCGTCATCGGAAATTGCGTCACAGGATTGCCGTCATTGGTTGCGAGCGGCACATAATCGCTGATTTCCCTCGGCGTAATTACAACGCCTGCTGCATGGGTCGATGCGTGACGCGGCATCCCTTCAATTTTTTGTGCTGTTTCAATCAGCTCGCGAATCTGCGGGTCGTTGTCGCAGCGGCTTTTTAGGTCCTTGGAAGTATTGAGCGCTTTCTCGAGCGTCATTTTCAGTTCCATCGGAACCATTTTCGCAACTTCATCGACGGTTTGATACGGAATTCCTAAAACGCGCCCAACATCTCGTATTGCGCCGCGCGCGGCCATGGTACCAAAGGTCACAATCTGCGCAACGTGGTCGGCCCCGTATTTTTCGATGACATAATCAATCACTTCCTGGCGCCGCTCATAGCAAAAATCGACGTCAAAGTCCGGCATAGAAATACGTTCCGGGTTCAAAAAGCGTTCAAAGAGAAGCTGATACTTCATCGGGTCAATATTTGTAATGCCGATGCAGTAAGCCGCTAAGCTTCCCGCGCCCGAGCCTCGTCCCGGGCCAACCGGAATGCCTTCGCTTTTTGCATATCGGATGAAATCCCACACAATGAGATAGTAGTTTGTAAAACCCATGCGGTCAATGACATCAATCTCATACGCCAGCCTTTTTTGAATCTCCGGCGTCGGGTTTTCTCCGTAATGGCGCTTTAGCCCCTCTTGGCACAGCTGTTCAAAATATTGCCGGTTTTCCATGCCATCCGGCACATCAAAGCTCGGCAGCTTCGTTACGCCGAATTCAAAGTCAAATTGACACATCTGTGCAATTTTATTGGTATTTTCGCACGCCTCGGGCCAAAGGGAGAACAGCTCGTACATTTCATCGGTGCTTTTGACGTAAAATTCCTCTGTTCCAAACTCTAAAATATCATCGTCATAGACGCTTTTGTTCGTCTGGATACAAATGAGAACACGCTGCATCTTGGCATCTTCTTTGGTCAGATAATGCGCGTCATTCGTTGCCACCAAAGGAATTCCTGTTTCACGCGAAAGCCGCACAATCATCGGCAATACAAGCTTTTGCTCTTCCAGCCCGTGGTCTTGAATTTCCAAGTAAAACCGATCCGGGCCAAACAAATTTTGATAATAAAGCGCAGTTTCTTTCGCTTTTTCAAAATCTCCGCTTGCCAACGCTCTCGGAATCTCGCCTGCCAAACAGGCAGAGAGTGCAATCAAGCCCTCATGGTGCTTTTCCAGCAGTTCTTTGTCAATGCGGGGTTTTGAATAAAAGCCTTCCGTAAAACCAGCGGACACCAGTTTGATTAAGTTTCGATAGCCCGTTTCGTTCTCACACAAAAGCACTAAATGATAAGAGCCGTCCATGCGGTTTACTTTGTCAAAACGGGTTCTTGTTGCAACGTATACTTCACAGCCGATAATGGGATGAACCCCGGCTTTTTTTGCCGCTTTGTAAAAATCGACAACACCGTACATCACGCCGTGGTCGGTAATTGCAACAGACGTTTGCCCCAGCTCTTTCACGCGTTCCATCAAGCGATTGATTCGGCACGCGCCATCCAGCAGGCTGTACTCGGTATGCAAATGCAAATGGGTAAATTGTCGTTCAGCCATTGTTCTTCCTTTCTTTTAAATTTTGGGCCGCTTGCTCCAGCTTTTTCATGCGATGCGAAATGCCGGATTTGCTCAGCGGCGGGGTAAATTTGTCCGCGAGTTCTTTGAGTGACACATCGGGAAATTCTTCCCGCAGCCTTGCCGCTTCCTGCAAAGCCTGCGGCAGCCCTTCGAGCGCATGATTGCTTTTGAGATATTCAATCGCCGCCAGTGCCGCGCCGCTGGCCTGAACCGTTTTGTCAATATTTGCTGTTTCACAGTTTGTGATGCGGTTGGCCTTATTGCGGATATCTTTAAACACTTTAAGGTTCATAATCTCCAGTGCCGCACCGGAAGCGCCCATATAAGTGAGCATATCCTCAATCTGCTCGCTGGCTTTAAAATAAAGCACATGATTTCCCTTCCGCAGGGCGTATTTCGGAGAAAATCCGCGCCCTTTCAGCAACGCTCCAAAATCCTGCACTAAGTGATAGCGCCCGCTGACAAATTCAAGATTATATTCTTTTTGCGGATTAGTCATCGTCCCGCAAGCCAAAAATGCGCCGGCAGTAAAGCTTCCGACGCAATGTTCACACACAAAATTTTTACTGTTAATTCGCAAAGAGGGCAATTTTTGCGCATGGCCGAATTGTTCGAGCATGCAGGCAATATCTTGCGCATTTTTTACGGCAAACTCATAAATGCGAGAGTCGGCTGTTCCCCTGACATAAATCTTGCCATTTACACCCAAAGCGGAAAACAACTTTTTTGCCAACTGCGCAACGGCTGTCGTTTCTGTGTGAAGAATCAAGCCTCTTTCATCAAATGTCCTTGCAAAACAAGCCATCCCATACGCCGCCGCATGTACACAGCACGGCGACAAAATTTCAGCCGATAAAATTTCCTTTTTCACCGTTTGCGAAAAACTGATTTGATTTTTTTCTTCCATTATGTATGCTTTTGGATATCCCTGTGCTGAACCTGCACGCGATACCCGCACTCCTGAAGATATTGTGCAATTTCTTTTGCAAAAGTTACCGAACGATGTTTCCCGCCGGTACAGCCGATGGCGACGGTCAGCTGACTTTTTCCTTCCTTCACATACAAAGGCAAAGAATAAGAAAGCAAGTCTTTCAAGCGCTCCAGCAAGCCCTTTGCCACATCGAATTTTAAGACATAATCAGAAACCACTGATTCTAAGCCTGTTTTTCCTTTCAGCTCAGGAACGTAGTAGGGATTTGGCAGACATCGCACGTCAAACATCACGTCAGCTTCGCGCGGCATGCCGTACTTAAATCCAAACGACATCACCGTGAGCACCATTGCATCCGAGCCTTTTGCTTCAAACAATCCGATCACGCGCTCTTTGAGCTGTGCCGTTGTCAGCAAAGTGGTATCAATCCGATAGCTCGCAGCTTCATACATCGGAGCTAATATTTGACGTTCTTCTTTGAGCGCCTGTTCCAGCGAACATTCTTTCATCATACAGATGGGGTGACGCCGTCTGGTTTCTTTATAACGCCGCTCCAAAGCGTCTTGGTTGGCATCCAAAAACAAAATTCTGCATTGAATTTCCAAACGTTCCAGCTCGGCCAGTGCATTTTTCATATCCTGTGCAGAGGAAACCCCGCGGCTGTCTAAAACCACGGCCAGCTTTGTCGAAGGACGCTTTCCGCCCTGCAGTGCAAACTCCATCAATTTTCCTAAAAGGGATGCCGGAATGTTATCCATACAGTAAAATCCGATATCTTCCAGCGCATTGACGGCCAGTGACTTTCCCGCACCGGAAAGACCTGTCACAATCAAAAGATTTGTTTTCCCCATTTTTACTTCCCTTTCCATTAAGCGTGGATTCCCGCACACCATCCGTTTTTTCTGCCGCAAAAATAATATTTCACTTCACTACTCGAATTTCTCTTTCAAGCGTGTATCCTGTTTGCTCTTTCACAATTTCAATCACTCGGTCGGTCAAGGCAATCACGTCTTGGCACGTTGCCCCGCCTGTATTCACCACAAATCCGCAATGCTTTTGACTGATCGCTGCTCCGCCTACGGAAAAACCGCGCAGCCCGCACTGCTCAATCAGCGCACCGGCAAATGCTCCCTGCGGACGCTTGAAGGTACTGCCTGCACTCGGCATCTCGAGCGGCTGCTTCTCGTGGCGCTTTTGCGCAAGCGTTTCCATGGTATCGACAATTTCTTTTTTATTGCCCGGCGAAAGCTGAAACTCTGCCGAAAGAATGCACCAAGGGTTTGTTTCAAAAATAGAGGTTCGGTATCCGAGCTGCAGGTCGGCTGCCTGTAATGTTTTCACTTCCCCTTTTTCGTTTAAAAAGGTGGCACACTTCAAAACATCCTTTACTTCTCCGCCGTAAGCGCCGGCGTTCATGTATACCGCTCCGCCGACACTTCCGGGAATCCCGTAAGCAAATTCCAAACCAGTCAGTCCGTTATCCAGCGCGCACAGACAAACCTGCTCCATCGAAGCGCCCGCACCCGCATGCAGGACATTGTCCTGTGCAGACACTTCACTGATTCCCTGTGCAATCAAAATCACAGCGCCGTCAAAACCGTCGTCTAAAAAAAGCACGTTAGAACCTTTTCCAAGCCAATAAATGCGAATGTTTGCCTCACGGCAAAGCGCAGCGGCCTGCATTAGCTGCTCCGTCGAATTCGGCACACAAAAAAGCGCCGCAGGCCCGCCGATTTGAAACGTCGTCCACCGGCATAAAGGCTCCTGCAAATACGCTTTGATTCCCTGCTGAGCCATTGCCTGATAAACTTGTTCGTATGGGTTCATAGATCTTAATCTCCGTTGTTCTGCTTAATTTTGCGAATTGCACACGGCTGACAGTTCGCAGTCTCAGCGCATGTGCTGTGCGATAGGTTTCTTTTTTTGCTGCAAAAAGCGCAGCAAATTCTCCTGATCGGCATTTACAATCAATTCTTTGGGATATTCCATTTCTTCTACTAAGGGAATTACACTTTCTACACGCCCGAGCGCCGCCGAAAAATGTGCATCCGAATTCAATGCAATATAAGCGTCATGCTTTTTGCAGGCAGCCAGCAGCTTTTTCATATTCTCTTCGCCGCCGGGACGCACCGCACTCGAATTTGCATTCAGTTCCACTACTTTTCCTTCTCGTGCAAATTCGCGCACAACGGCGTCAAAATCAAACGTATAGCGCGGCGTTTCACAATGGCCAATCATATCAACATACGGATTTTTTGCAACCTGAAGCCACAAATGTGTGGCCTGTTCCACATTTAACGACGGCACCAATGTGGGCGGATGAATCGAGGCAATCACCCAATCCAAGCCCATATCGCGCAGCTCGTCGTCGCTGACATCCATTTTGCCTTCCAACGTACACACATTGGCCTCAATTCCCTTCAAAACCCAAACGCCTTCCAGCTGATCGGGCAGCCGACGCAAGCTGGTGAAATGCCAAATATGCGGGCTGTCCGGCATTTTAGGGCCGTGGTCAGTGACAGCGAATGCATACATGCCAAGGCGTGCGGCTTCGTGCGCCATTTCCGTAATGGTGCTGAACGCATGTGTAGAGGCAATGGTATGTGTATGAAGATCTGCGGCAATATGTATCATTATGTAAAATCCCTTCTCATTATTCGTGCTTTGACGGCACTTTACCCCGCGGCGCCAAAGATATTATACCATGTCGGCATCAAGCCCAAGCTGGGCAAGCAGCTCTTTTGCGGCATTGTAGCCCATCTTCTTTTGTCTGTTGTTCATTGCTGCCGCTTCTAAAATAACGGCCAAGTTTCGGCCCGGCATGACAGGAATTACTGTGCTGGGAATCATCAGGCCCAAAATATCCATGGTGTCCGTTTCCAATCCCGTGCGGTTATAATTCTTTGTTTTATCCCACGGTTCCAGTTCCACAACAAGATCGATTTTTTCGCTCATTTTTACAGCACCGGAGCCGAAGATACGCGCAACGTTGATAATGCCGACACCACGCAGCTCAATAAAGTGACGGATGTTTTCCGGCGCAGTTCCGACAATGCTGCGGTCAGATACACGGCGAAGCTCTACCGCATCGTCGGCAATCAAACGATGGCCGCGCTTGACAAGCTCAACAGCTGTTTCGCTTTTTCCGACACCGCTTTCGCCCAAAATTAAAATTCCCTCGCCGTACACTTCCACCAAAACGCCGTGGCGCGTAATACGCGGCGCAAGCTCAACGCTCAAGTAGGAAATCAAGCCGCTCATCAAGCTTGAAGTGTTAGTGGCGCTGCGCAAGACAGGCACTTTAAACTCTTGCGCCAATTTCTGTGTTTCTTCAAACATTTCCAAATTGCGTGTAATAATAATGGCCGGCGGACATTTGGAAAAAAGACGATGGAGGCTGGCCTCACGCTCGGCGGGCTCCATGATGCTTAAAAAGCCTTTCTCCATGTTTCCGATTACTTGAATTCGATTCGGCTCAAAGTAATTTTCATACCCGGACAACAGCAAACCCGGGCGATTGACTTCCTCTGTGTAAATAGGAATTTTCTCTAATTCTGTTGGAGTATACAAAACCTCCAGTTTAAGTTCTTTTACAATTTTATCCAGTGAAACGCTGAACTGTGTCATTTCCAAGCATCCTTTCCGCCGATAGGCAGGTTTTTTAAGCTTTGGCCGCATCAGCAAGTGCACATTTTCAGTGCATGAATCGCTTTTCTCTGCTGACGCTTAACGTTTAATTGCACCTACATGTAAACCTTTACAAAAAAGTTTATGCGTTTTTATTATATAACAAAACGGTCATCTTGGCAAACAACTTTTTGGGGTGTTTATGCCGCGTTCAATTTTTACAAAATTCCTTGATGAGCGGGCCTGTTTTTCCTTCTTTCCAAGCATTTTATTCTTTCCTTTTGTCATATAATCTGCTATACTTATTTACAAAAGCCGAACCAAAATATCCGGCGCATGATCTGCGCTTGGCAAGAGAAAGGAATCCAACATGCGCGTTGCTATTTTTTCGGAATGCTACTTTCCGTTCATCAGTGGCGTTGTGACTCATATCGATATGCTGAAACAAGCGCTGGAAGAGCAGGGACACGAGGTAATGATTGTCACTACCAATCCAAAAGCCCTTTGCCATTATGTAAAAAACGGCGTGCTCTACTGCCCTGCCATCCCTTTAAAACGCATTTACGGATATGGGGTTTCCAACCCGTTAAATCTCCAGCGCCTTCGTATTTTAAAAGAGTTTGACCCCGATATTCTGCATATTCACACTGAATTTTCCATGGGAATTTTCGGACAGTTTGTCGCGCGCAAGCTGAAAAAGCCGATGGTTTATACACTCCATACCATGTATGATGACTACTTGTTTTATGTTGCTCCGCACAAGTGGGGCCAAAACATGGTGAAACCGGCCGCGCACATGTATATCCGCTCCATTGCGAGCAAGGCCACTGAAATTATTGGGCCCTCTTTAAAAGTGCTCGAGTTTTTGAGAAGATGCGGTGTTGAACACCATATTAATATTATTCCCAACGCTGTTGACCTTTCTGATTTTTTGCCAAAGAATGTGGACAGCAAGAGCGTGGATGAAATCCGCGAAAAGCTTGGTATTAAACCGGATGATGTTGCCATGTGTTTTGTTGGGCGGCGTGGGCGCGAAAAATCATTGGC
>ERZ1090868.1732-NODE-1734-length-11337-cov-6.890090_pt1 | contig 11337 bp, 10 predicted proteins | sample MGYA00478475_ERZ1090868 | MGnify/ENA primary metagenome ERZ1090868 (study PRJEB33644, sample SAMEA5815747) | chicken gut metagenome | biome: Chicken; feature: Gastrointestinal Tract; material: Caecum | place: Ireland | collected 2019-01-01 | study: A study of...
GCCCACCCCGGCCCCGGTGACGTTGGCACAATATCCTGCGGTGGGGGATAAAATCGGGCATCTGACCATCAGCGGTACGGTGGTGGACTGTGATGTCTATTGGGGGGATTCCGAGGCCCAGTTTGCCCTGGGTGCCGGCATCTACGCGGGGAGCCATCTTCCCGGGGAAGGCGGCACCATCCTGATGGCCAGCCATACGGGCACCTATTTCCGGGATCTGGAAAGCGTGACCGAAGGCGCGGACATCACCATCACCACCGACTACGGGGAATACCACTATACTGTCACCCGGATGGCCGTGGTGCAGGAAACCGATACCACCGCCTACGACCTGGATGCGGATACCGAAAACATCATCCTGTACACCTGCTATCCCTTCGGCATCCTGACCCGCACCACCCAGCGCTACTTTGTGTACGGGGATCTGGTCAGCGGGCCGGCTCTTATCACAGATTCTTCCGGGGAGGAGTAATTCTATGACCAAACACATCATCCTCTGGACGCTCCAGGACAGTCTGAGCGCCGAAGAAAAGGCATCCGTCAAAGCGGGCATCAAGGCCGGGCTGGAAGGTCTGGCCGGTCAGATTCCCGGTCTGGTGGAGATTCATGTGCAGACCGACTGCCTGCCTTCCTCCAACGCCGACCTGATGCTGGACTGCACCTTCACGGATGAAGCGGCCCTGCAGGCCTATGCCACCCACCCGGCCCACGTAGCGGTGGCGAATAGCAAAGTGCGCCCCTACACCAGGATCCGCAGCTGTCTGGACTTCGACTGCTGACAAAAAACGGCAACCCCCTTGCGCCGAACAGCAAGCTGTGTTATAATACGTTGGAACGGCAAAGGCGCCGTCCGTTTGGCATCGCCATACGGACGGCGCCTTTTTTGTATTCAGAAATGCCGGATTGGAGTGTAGAAATATGGAGAAACTTCCTCGTTACGTGGATATTGATTACAGCAAATACGCCCCGGATCTGCCGGAGGACCAGCGGGAGGCCTACTACGGCCTGCCCAAGCATGTGCAGTTCTGCAAGGAATGCGTCATGAGCAACCAGAAGCCGAACTCCTGCTACGAGTTTGAGCACACCATCGACTCCATCAAAAAGACGATGGTCATTCAGGAGGACGGCGTCTGCGATGCCTGCCACGCCTGCCACAACAAGGCCAACGGTCACATCGACTGGGCCCTGCGGGAAAAGGAACTGCGGGAACTCTGCGACGAGTACCGCAAGAACGACGGCTCCTACGACTGCCTGGTGCCGGGGTCCGGCGGCAAGGACAGCTTCTACGCCGCCCACCTGCTCAAGTATAAGTACGGCATGCATCCGCTCACCGTCACCTGGGCGCCCCATATCTACACCCCCTGGGGCTGGGAGAATATGCAGGCCTGGATCCATGCCGGGTTTGACAACTACCTGTGCACCCCCAACGGCCAGACTCACCGGCTGCTGACCCGCCTGGCCACCGAAAACCTCTTCCACCCCTTCCAGCCGTTCATCCTGGGCCAGAAGCAGCTGGCACCCAAGATGGCCGCCAAGTTCGGTATCCCGCTGGTCTTCTACGGGGAGAACGAGGCCGAGTTCGGTAACCCCATCGCCGACAACAACTCGGCGCTGCGTGACGAGCACTTCTTCGCGGTGAACGACTACGACCACATCTATCTGGGCGGCGTCAGCCTGCGCCAGCTGGAGGAGGACTACAAGATCGACAAGGCCGACCTGGCCATCTACCTGCCCTCCGAAACCTCCAACCTGGAGAAAAACCACGTCCAGGTGCGGTATCTGGGCTACTACGAGAAGTGGCATCCCCAGGGGGCGTACTACTACGCTGTGGAGCACGGCGGCTTCCGCCCGGCGCCGGAACGCACCCAGGGCACCTATTCCAAGTACAATTCCATCGACGACAAGATCGACGATTTCTTCTACTACACCACCTACATCAAGTACGGCATCGGCCGCACCACCTACGACGCCGCCCAGGAAATCCGCAACGAGGAGATCACCCTGGACGAAGCCAAGGCGCTGTGCAAGAAGTTTGACGGTGAGTACCCCGACCGCTTCGAGAAGGAGATCATGCAGTATCTCTCCATCGACAAGCAGCATTTCCCCCACGCTTCCCAGCTGTTCGAACAGCCCAAGATGGACCGGGCCTACTTCATGCACCTGGCCGACCGGTTCCGTTCGCCCCATCTGTGGAAGTGGGAGGACAATATGTGGAAACTGCGCTACACTCCCTATGAAGGGGACAGTGAAGTGCTGTGGGGCGACCCGAAGGGTACCCACCACGAGATCTGATTCCGGAGGCAGACGGATATGGCAGACAAAATACGCCTGATCGCCCGACTGGACGTCAAGGACACCAATCTGGTCAAGGGCATCCAGATGGAAGGGCTGCGCAAACTGGGCGATCCCAACCAATTCGCAAAACAGTACTATGAGCAGGGCATTGATGAGCTGCTCTACATTGATATTGTGGCCAGCCTGTACAACCGCAACAACCTCAGCGATATTGTGCGCAAAACGGTGGATGACGTCTTCATCCCGGTGTGTGTGGGCGGCGGTGTGCGCAGTGTGGAGGATGTGCGCCATCTGCTTTCCATGGGCGCCGACAAGGTGGCCGTCAACACGGCGGCCATCAAGCGCCCCGAGCTCATTACCGAAATTGCCGAGGCCTTCGGCAGCCAGTGTATGGTGCTGTCCATCCAGGCCAAGCGCAGCCGCACCTGGCCCGGCAAGTGGGAGGCCTACTACGACAACGGCCGTGCCCATTCCGGCTACGATGTGGTGGAGTGGGCCAAGCGCGGCGAGGCCCTGGGCGCCGGAGAAATCCTGCTCATGAGCGTGGATAACGAGGGCTTGCAGCGGGGCATGGATCTGGAGCTGATCCGGGCTGTCACCGAGGCCGTGCACATTCCGGTCATCTGCGGCGGCGGTGTGGGCTGCGGCGACGACATTGTGGAGGCGGCCCGTGCGGGGGCCGATGCGGTGGCTTGTGCGGCGGTGCTGCACTACGGCAAAGAAACGGTGCCCGAACTGAAAGAAGAAATCCGGGCCGGCGGTGTGGAGGTGCGCAGCGTATGAAAGTAACGGTCATTGACTACGGCCTGTCCAACCTGCGCAGCGTGCAGAACGCCTTTGCCCACTGTGGCGCCGAAACGCTGCTGACCAGTGACCCGGCGGATGTGCGAACCGCCGAGGCGCTGGTCCTGCCGGGCGTGGGTGCGTTCCGCGACGGCATGGCCGGTCTGGAAAAACTGGGTCTGGTGGAACCGATCCGCCAAAGGGTCGCGGAGGGAGCGCCCCTGCTGGGCATCTGCCTGGGTATGCAGATGCTGTTCGATGAGTCCGAAGAGTTCGGACTTTACCCCGGATTGGGATTCATTCCCGGTCGGGTGGTAAAAATTCCCGCCCAGGATGTGCAGGGCAACCCCCAGCGGGTACCGCATATCCGCTGGGATCCGCTTTACCCGGCGGGCGGCCGGACGGATTTTGCCGGCACGGTGCTGTCCGGTGTCACCCCCGGCCAGGAATGCTATTTCATCCACAGCTATGAGGCCAAGCCCGCCGAGGAAGCGGACCGCCTGGCTGATACCCGCTACGGCGGGCGCGACGTCTGTGCGGTCGCCGCGCATGGTAACGTGGTGGGGTGCCAGTTCCATCCCGAAAAATCCGGTCCGGTGGGACTGTCAATTCTCAGTCAATTTCTAAACGTTTGTCAAAAATAAGCTGACGCCCCGCGTTTCTCACAACGCGGGGCGTTGCTTTTTGTGCGGTAATCGGTTATAATGCATTCTGTATGAATATGTAGAAATGGGGCGAAGTGTGTGTACAGCGATCTTCTGGTAGGGTCCACCGGCTTTGTGGGTGGCAACCTGATGGCCAGCCACCGGTTTGCGGCGGTCTGCCACAGCAAGGATGTGGCGGCGCAGTACGGCACCCGCCCCGATTTGTGCGTCTATGCGGGGGTGCCAGCGGCCATGTTCCTGGCCAATGCGGACCCGGCGGCCGACCTGGCCGTGATGGCAGCAGCCCGGGAAAATCTGCAGAAGATTGCCCCCAAAGAGGTGGTGCTGATCTCCAGCATCGCCGTATACGCCGACAGCCGCGGCAAGGACGAAAACGATGCGCCGGACACCGAAGGCCTTTCGGCTTACGGCCGCAACCGGCTGCAGCTGGAACAGTGGGTGCGTCAGGATTTCCCCCAGGCGCTCATCGTCCGTCTGCCGGCGCTTTACGGCAAGGGTCTGAAGAAGAATTTCCTCTATGACCTGCGCACCCTCACGCCGTCCATGCTCAAGCCCCCCAAATACGAGGAACTCTCGAAACAATCGGCGCTGGTGCGGGAGGGGTACACCCTGGCGGACAACGGATTCTACAAGGTCAACGGCCGGGTGGATGCCGCTGCACTGCGGGATTTTTTTGCCCATAATGACTTTAACGCACTGGCCTTCACCGACTCCCGCAGCCGTTACCAGTTTTACAATCTGGGCCGCCTGTGGCAGGACATCACGGCGGCCCGCAAGGCCGGGCTGCGCCTTTTGCATCTCTGCACGCCGCCCATTGCGGCCAGTACGGTCTACACGGCGGTAACCGGCCGCACCGACTGGCACAACGAATTGCCCGGCACGCCCTTTGACTACGACCTGCGCAGCCGGTACGGCGCGCTGCTGGGGGGCGACGGGGCCTATCTTTGCACCGAAGCTCAGGAACTGGACGATATCAGGCACTTTTTGCACCAAGGGGAGGAAGAACACCATGCCGGTATGTAAGCTGGCCATCTCCAACATTGCATGGCAGAAGCAGGACGACGAGGCGGTGTACACCGCCATGCAGCAGGCGGGGTTCACCGGCCTGGAAATCGCGCCCACCCGCATCTTTCCGGAGGACCCGTACGAGAATCTGACCTCCGCCGCGCTGTTCGGCGGTTACCTGAAACACCGCTGGGGCTTCGAAGTTCCCAGCCTGCAGAGTATCTGGTACGGCCGGACGGGCAATATTTTTGATGCGGCCCAGAGCGAGGCGCTGCTGGACTACACGGCGGGGGCCTTCCAGTTCGCCCACAGCCTCAACTGCCCGTCGCTGGTCTTCGGCTGCCCCAAGAACCGTACCCGCCCGGAAGGCTCCACTGACGCCCAGGCGGAATCCTTCTTTATGCAGGCGGGCAATCTGGCGGCCCGGTACGGCGTGCGGCTGGCCATCGAGGCCAATCCCCCCGTCTATACCAACTACCTCAACGGCACCGCTGAGGCCTTTGCCCTGGTCAAGCGGCTGGACAACCCCGGACTGGCGGTCAATCTGGATCTTTCCACCATGCTGGCCCAGGGGGAGCATCTGCAGGATTTTGTGGATGATCTGCAGTATGTCAGTCACGTGCATATCAGCGAACCGGGGTTGGTCCCCCTCCAGAAACGCCCCGAGCACCGGGAACTGGCTCTGCTGCTGGGGGCTGTGGGCTATCGCGGCTATGTCTCGGTGGAGATGGCAACCACCGACCTGGAAACCGTCCGGCGCACACTGGACTACGTTGCGGAGGTATTTGCAGGATTGAATATGAACGCCACGCCATCAGCGGTGTGCCGGATATCCGGGCTGCCGAGCTGGAAGCCCGGCAGAGCGACTACTGCCTGCTGATTCCCGTCATCAACGAAGGTGCCCGTATCCTCACCGAACTGGGCCGTGCCCAGCACGCCGGAGTGGACAAAGTGTGCGATGTGGTCATCTGCGACGGCGGTTCCACCGACGGCAGCATGAAACTTGACACCCTGCAGCTGTACGGCGTCAACACGCTGCTCACCAAGACCGGCCCCGGCAAGCAGGGGGCGCAGCTGCGTATGGGCATCTATTTTGCCCTTAACCGGGGCTACAAGGGTGTGCTGACCATCGACGGCAACAACAAGGATTCCATCGAGGACGTACCCCGCTTTATCGAAAAACTCCGGGAAGGATACGACCTGGTCCAGGGCAGCCGGTTCCGTCGGGGCGGTCATGCCATCAACACGCCGCCGGTGCGCTATGCCGCCGTGCGGCTGATTCACGCACCGCTGGTCAGTCTGGCGGCCCACCAGTGGTTCACCGACACCACCAACGCCTACCGGGCCTACAGCCGGGAATACCTGACCCATCCCGACGTGCGCCCGCTGCGGGACGTCTTTGAGGGGTACGAGCTGCTGGCCTACCTGAGCATCCGTGCCACCCAGCTGGGACTGCGCGCCTGCGAAGTGCCGGTGACCCGGGCCTACCCGGCCACCGGTAAAACACCCACCAAAATCACCGGGTTCAAGGGCAACAGCGACCTGCTGAAGGTGCTGCTCAACGCTATGGCCGGCAAATACAATCCGTAACAAAAAACAAGGCGCCGGGCGGCGCCGGGGGAACGCGTTATGACCTACGATAAAATCATTCTCGGTGCCGGGCTGTACGGCTTGTATGCGGCGCAAAAATGCGGCGCCGCCGGCCAGAAGATTCTGGTGCTGGAGCGGGACCCCGCGCCCTTCATGCGCGCCACCTACATCAACCAGGCCCGGGTGCACATGGGTTACCACTATCCCCGCAGCTACTCCACGGCCATCAAGAGCGCCCACTATTTTGCGCGCTTCTGCCGGGACTACGGCTTCTGCCTGCATACCGAATTTGACCAGATTTATGCCACCAGTGCCCATTTTTCCTGGACCAACGCGGCGGAGTTCCGCCGCTTTTGCGCCGCGGCGGGCATCCGCTGTGACGACGTGGCCCCCACCAAATATTTCAATCCCGGGCTGTGCGACGGGGCATTCCTGACCACCGAATACACCTACGATGCCCAGGTACTCAAGCGGTGGTTCCTGGAACAGCTGGCCAAGCTGCCCCAGGTGACCGTGCTGTACAACCATAAGCCGGAACGCATCGAGCGGGTGGGGGATGCCTGGCGGGTGACGGCGGGGGACATCACCGCCGAAACGCCCTACCTGCTCAACGCCACCTATGCGGGCGTCAACGACGTGCACGCCCTGCTGGGGCTGCCCCCCTTCCAGATCAAATACGAAAAGTGCGAGATGATCCTCTGCACGGTGGACGAGCGGCTGCAGCACACCGGGATCACCGTCATGGACGGGCCCTTCTTCAGCCTGATGCCCTTTGGCCAGACCGGTCTGCACAGTCTGACCAGCGTGACCTTCACCCCCCACGAAACCAGCTACGACAGTGTGGCCACCTTTCCCTGCCAGGCGGAAAGCGGTGGCCGCTGTGCGCCTGGCAATCTGTACAACTGCAATGAATGCCCGGCCAAGCCGGCCAGCGCCTGGCCTTACATGAGCCGCCTGGCCCGCAAGTATCTGAAGGAAGAGTACGGGTTTGCCTATCACAGCAGTCTGTTCAGCATGAAACCCATCCTGAAAGCCAGCGAGATTGACGACTCTCGCCCCACGGTGATCCGGGTCATGAGCGAGCAACCCCGGCTGGTCAGTGTACTTTCGGGTAAGATCAATACCGTATATGATTTGGATGAGGTGCTGGAACTGTGAATACAAAAGAAAAAAACTTTATCTCGGCGGTGATCTACCTTCACAATGACGGGGAGCGGGCGGTGACTTTCTGCAAGGCCGTGACGGCGGAACTGGATGCCCATTTTGCCCAGTATGAGCTCATCGCTGTGGACGACGCCTGCACCGATGACACGGTGAAAGTCCTGCGGGCCTGGGGCAGGGAACAGGCAGCCCCGCTGACTATCCTGCATATGAGCCTGTACCACGGGCTGGAAAATGCCATGAACGCCGGGCTGGATGCCGCCATCGGTGACTATGTCTACGAGTTCGACTCCACCGACATGCCCTACCCGGCTTCCTGCATCTTTGATGCCTACCGCACGGCGTTGCAGGGCAACGACATTGTCTCGGTCTGCCCCAGCGTCATCCGCAGTGGCGGCAGTGAACTGTTCTACAAAATCTTCAATGCCAATTCCCACTCGCCTTACCGGCTGCGTACCGATGCCTTCCGGTTGGTGACCCGGCGGGCCATCAACCGGGTCCATGCCTCCAGCGCTCATCTGCCCTACCGCAAGGCTGCCTATGCGGCCTCCGGCCTCAAGATGGCAGACCTGACGTTTGAAGGCCGTCTGGCGGAGAAGCGGACGGGACGGTTCAATCTGGCTATGGACAGCCTGGCACTTTACACCGACGCCGGGTTCAAGGCCAGTATGGGCATCACCCTGTGCATGATGGTGCTGGCCCTGGCGGAGCTGCTCTATACGGTCATCGTCTTCTTCACCGGGCATCCGGTGGCCGGGTGGACCACCACCATGTTTGTCATCACGCTGGGGTTTGCGGGGCTGTTTGCCGTGCTCACCATCGTGGTCAAATACCTTTCGCTGCTGTTGGACCTGACCTTCAAGCAGCAGAAATATCTTGTGGAAAGTATCGAAAAACTGCAGAAATAATGGGAAAAAACCGCCTACAACTGAATCGCCGTACCTTCTGGCTGTGCGTGGCACTGCTGGTGTGTTTGCGCTGCGCGCTGACAGCCTTTCAGCAGGCATATACTTGGGTGGGGGGCGCCCCCCTGGACGATGAACTGATGTTCCGGGCAGCCAACGCCATCACGGCGGGGGAATGGCTGGGCGCTTACGATTACCTGACCCTGTCCAAGGCAATGTTTTTCCCGGTTTGGCTGGCGCTGCTTCACGCCCTGCATCTGCCCTACCTGGTGGCGGGAGCCGGACTTTGGTGCGCTGCTTCGCTGTTGACGGCCTTCGCCTTTTCCCCCCTGTGGCGTTCCCGGGCGTGGACGCTGGGACTGTTCGCTGTGCTGGCATTTTTGCCCTCCAGCTGGGCAGCCTACACACTGCGGGTCTACCGGGACAATATCTTCCCGGCCTTGTGTCTGATTTTCTTTGCCGGTATGGCGGGTATGGCGCTGCGCGCCGTGCTCCGGCCGGAAGCATCCCTCTGGCCCTGGGGGCTGGCGGCGGGTGTGGGCCTGGCCTGCGGGTATCTGGACCGGGAGGACGCCGGTTTGTTTCTGCTGCCCTTCGGGGCGGTGGCAACCGTCATCCTGCTGGTGGTGCTGGTGCGTGCCCGCCGCTGGCGCAGCTGCGCGGTGCAGGTGTTGCCCTACGGCGTACTGGCGGTGGCCGTGCTGACCTTCTGCGGCCTGAACAGCCGTCAGTACGGGGTGTTTGCCCTTTCGGATTTTTCCGAAGGGTCCTTTGCCGCCGCCATGGGGGCCATGATGCGGGTGGATACCGACAGTACCGATCCGCTGCTCTCGGTGCCCGCCGACGCCCGGGAAAAACTCTATGCGGCGGTGCCTGAGCTGGAACCTCTGGCCTACTGGCTGGAGGAAGACGAACAGCTGCAGAACGATTTCCGGGACCCGGAACGGGACGATTACCGTGCCGGCAGCTTTTACTGGGCCATCCGCCGGGCTGCCCAGTATGAGGGCATCTATGCCAGCGCCCAGACCGCCGATGCCTACTGGCAACAGGTGGCCGACGCCATCAATGCTGCCTGTGAGGATGGCACCCTGCCCAGCCGGACGGGGGAGCGGGCAGCCACCAACCAGCCCATCCGGTTGTCCTATGTAGCGCCCACCCTGGCCGAAACGGCCCGCTCGCTGCTCCATGTGGTGACCTTTGCCGACTGTGCCCCCTACGAGACGGCACGCTCCATCGGCACGGAGGAGGACATCGCCCAATGGTCCGGTTACCTGCATTGCGGCTTCAACAATGCCGCCGAGGCCGGTAAAGATACACCCTATTACAGCCCGTACCAAAAGCTGGTCTTTGCCGGGATGGGCGGCATCACCTGGCTGTACCGGCTGTTGCTGGTGGTAGGGCTGCTGACGGGGCTGGTCTGCCATTTTGGCGCCCTACCCGGCATGCTGCGCCGCCGTAAGGCGGAGACTGCCGTGCTCTGGCTGCTGCTGTTTGGCTTGCTGGGTATGGCGCTGCTGCGCTGTGCCATGATTGCCTTTGTGGAGGTATCCAGCTTCGGCATCGGCACCTCCACCATGTACCTGGCCACGGTACATCCGCTGCTTGTTTTGTATGCCTTTGTGTCGGTCGCGGCGTTCGGCTGGCCGAAAAAACGAAAGGAGAACGCTGCATGACCGATCTGCTCATAGTGGGAGCAGGCGCCGCTGGCCTGATGGCTGCGGGGGCCGCCTGCGCCCGGGGCCTGCGGGTCACCGTGCTGGAGCACAACCCCAAGGGGCCCGGCCAAAAACTGCTCATCACCGGCAAGGGGCGCTGCAATGTTACCAGTGACAGCGATGTGCGGGAATTTTTGCCGTATGTGCGCCATAACGGCCGGTTCCTTTATTCCAGTTTGTACGCCTTTCCGCCGTCGGCGGCCATGGAATTGTTTGAATCCCTGGGCGTACCCCTCAAAACCGAGCGGGGACGTCGGGTCTTCCCCCAAAGCGACCGGGCGGCGGATGTGCTGGCAGCGCTGCGCAGCTATGCGGGTGAGGCGGAGTTTCTGCGCGTCAGCGCCCAAAAACTGATCCTGGAAGAGGGCGTCTGCCGGGGTGTTGTCACTGACCGGGGCCAGACGCTGCGGGCGGCAGCGACGCTGATCGCCACCGGCGGCATCAGCTATCCGGTTACCGGCAGCGACGGCAGCGGATACCAACTGGCCCGTCAGGCGGGACACACCATCGTGGACCCCCAGCCCAGCCTGTGCAGTCTGGTCAGCCCCGACCCGGCCTGCCGCAAAATGATGGGCCTGTCGCTGCGCAACGTCCGGCTGACGCTGCTCTGCGACGGCAAGCCGCTTTTCTCGGAGCAGGGCGAGGCACTGTTTACCCATTTCGGCCTGTCGGGGCCGCTGGTACTGTCCGCCAGCACCTACATCGAAGATCTGGCCCGGCATCGGTACGTCTGCGCCTTTGACCTGAAACCGGCACTGGATGAAAAAACGCTTTACGACCGCCTGACCCGGGACTTCGCGGCGCTGGGCGGGCACAGTGTCCAGGGCGCCCTGGAAAAACTACTGCCCCATTCCATGCGGCCGGTGGCAGTGGAAAAGTGGGGTGTGGATCCCGCCACCCGGGCGGCCCAGATCACCCGGGAACAAAAACAGGCATTGGTGCGTCTTTGCAAGCACTGGGAAGTACCCATCACCGCCCTGGGGGACCGGGAACATGCGGTGGTCACGGCGGGCGGTGTGGATGTGCGCCAGGTGGACCCCAAGACCATGGCCAGCAAATGCTGTCCGGGGCTCTATTTTGCCGGCGAGGTGCTGGACGTGGACGCCCGCACCGGCGGCTACAACCTGCAGATCGCCTGGGCCACCGCGCAGGGGGGGGGCCCGGGGGGGCGCCGGGGGGGGGGGGGGGGGGTGGGGGGGGCGGGGGGGGGGGCAGACC
>ERZ1090868.1736-NODE-1738-length-11326-cov-6.285157_pt1 | contig 11326 bp, 5 predicted proteins | sample MGYA00478475_ERZ1090868 | MGnify/ENA primary metagenome ERZ1090868 (study PRJEB33644, sample SAMEA5815747) | chicken gut metagenome | biome: Chicken; feature: Gastrointestinal Tract; material: Caecum | place: Ireland | collected 2019-01-01 | study: A study of the...
TGAAGCCCTTGCCGATCATGAAGTCGCGCGCATAGGCGAGCACCGCGGAATGCAGCCTTGCCACATCGCCGATGAGATAGTAAAAGCCCTGTCCGCTCGTGCGGCGGGCGCTGTCCAGGTCGATCGCCCCCAGCCGTTCGAGAATGTCCACATGGTACGGGACCTCAAAATCGGGTACTTTGGGCTCGAGAAAGCGCTCGCGTTCGACGTTTTCCGTGTCGTTCCTGCCGATGGGCGTATCCGCGGAAATGAAGTTGGGCAGGCGCATCATGATGGCTTTCAGGCGCGCCCCGGCCTCCTCCGCCTCCGTCTCGATATCCGCAAGGCGCGCCGCGTCCGCATTCACCTGCGCCTTGACGGCCTCCGCTTCCTGCGTCTTTTTCTCGCGCATGAGCATGCCGATCTGCTTGGAGAGCGCGTTCCGCGCGGCGCGCAGAGCGTCCCCCTCCGTCTGAAGCGCACGGCGCTTTTCGTCGAGGGCAAGCGCTTCGTCCACGAGCGGAAGTTTGTTTTCCTGGAATTTCTTTCTCAGATTTTCGCGCACGCGGTCGGGGTCGGCGCGAAGGATCGCAATGTCAATCATATCTGCCTCTTGCGTTTTTTTCAATTATACACTCTTTTTCACCGAATTGCAACCGTCCCCGTGCGGCAGTGCGAAAAAAAGCGAAACTCTTTGCGTTATTTTTGACATTTGCGTGCATACGGTGTATAATAGAGAAAATACTACCCGACGGGGGAACGTACATTGAACAAGCAGGACGCCCGGCAGTTCGCCGAAGAGCCGCAGGACGAGCAGGAAGAGCAGGAAAAAGAGAAACGCTTTTCCGAGCGCGTGACAGGCGGCGGCGCGGTGCAGAAAGAGCAGGCCGAAAGAAAGCGGCTCATGAAGGAATTCCGCCGCGCCAAACATATCCCCGCCGCCGAAGAGGTGGAACGCTTTGAGCCGTCGCCCGAAAAGGGGCTCACCTCCGAGCAGGTGGAACTGCGCTTTTCGCAGTTTTTATTCAACGATGTCAATAAAAAGTACTCCAAATCCTACACGAGCATCTTCGTGGGGAACATCTGCACGTTCTTCAACCTGCTGTGCCTGATCGTGGCGCTTGCGCTCGTCTATGCGGGCGCACCCGTGTCGCAGTTCCTGTTCGTCGCCATCTTCGCGGCGAACCTGCTCATCGGGATCGTGCAGGAGATCCTGGCCAAAAAGCAGATCGACAAGCTCTCCGTGCTCATATCGGCGACCGCAAAGGTCATGCGCGACGGCGTAAAACAGGAGATCGGAGTGCGGGACATCGTCCTCGACGACATCATTCTTCTGGAGGCCGGACAGCAGATCCCGGCCGACTGCATTCTGCTCGACGGCAATGTGGAGATCAACGAATCGCTTCTGACGGGCGAATCGGTCCCCGTCAAGAAGGCGGCGGGCGAGACGCTGTACGCGGGCTCCTACGTGGCGAGCGGCAGCTGCCGCGTGCGCGCCGACAAGGTGGGCAAAGCGACCTACCTCAATTCCCTGACCTCCAAGGCCAAAAAATATAAAAAGCCGCGTTCGGAGATCATGAACTCCATTCGCCTGTTTATCCGCGTCATCGGCGTGCTCATCCCCTTTGTGGCCGCGGCGATGTTCTGGATCAACTGGCAGGCGACGGGCGCGGACATGAGCCTGACCATTCAGTTTACGGGCGCCGTGATCATCGGCATGATCCCCTCGGGACTGCTGCTTCTGACCTCCTTTGCCATGGCGATCGGCGTCATGCGCCTTGCCAAAAAACAGACGCTCGTACAGGATCTGTATTCGCTTGAAATGCTTGCGCGCGTCAACGTGCTGTGCCTTGACAAGACGGGCACGATCACGGACGGCCGCATGACCGTGAACGACTGCATGATCTTAAACAACTTTGTGGACTACACGCTGGAAGAGGTCATGGGCAGCATGCTCTTTGCCCTTGAGGACAACAACCAGACTTCCATTGCGCTCTACAACCGGTTCGGGCACTCCAATGCCCTGCGCGCGACGGCGACCATTCCCTTTTCCAGCAAGCGCAAGCTCTCCGCCGTCACGTTCGGCGAGACAGGCACGTTCGCGATGGGTGCGCCCGAATTTGTCCTGCGCCCCATGCCGCCCAAGATCGACAAGATCGTCAAACAGTACGCCGCGGCAGGCATGCGCGTCCTGCTGCTGGCCTACTCCCCCAGCCCCATTTCGGGCGGACGGCTCCCCTCGCTCTTCCGCCCCGCGGCGATCATCACCCTTGCGGATAACATCCGCTCGGACGCGATCGACACCATCAAATGGTTCCGCGAAAACGATGTGGAGATCAAGATCATCTCCGGCGACAACCCCGTGACCGTGTCCGAAGTGGCGCGCCGCGTGGGCGTGAAAAACGCCGGGCAGTACATCTCCCTCGACGGCCTGACCGACATCGAGGTGGAAAACGTCGCCAATCAGTACACCGTGTTCGGACGCGTCACCCCCGAACAGAAGGCGATCCTGGTGCGCACCATCAAAAAACAGGGAAACACCGTCGCCATGACGGGAGACGGCGTGAACGATATCCTCGCGCTCAAAGAGGCCGACTGTGCCGTATCCGTCGCCTCGGGCAGCGAGGCGGCGCGCAACGTCTCACACCTTGTGCTGATGGACAACAACTTCCTGAACCTGCCCAACGTCGTCTACGAGGGCAGACGGGTCATCAACAACATCAAATCGAGCGCGGCGCTCTACATCATGAAGACGCTTTTCACCGTGCTTCTGGCGGCATTCTGCTTTATCCTCGGTTCGCAGTATTTCTTTACGACGAACAACATGCTGCTGTTCGAGACGCTCGTCACCGCGCTCCCCTCCGTCGTGCTGGCGCTGCAGCCGAACGGCGAACGCGTCAAAGGGAAATTTATCCCATACGTCCTGTCGCGATCTATTCCGGGCGCCGTCACATTGATCCTGTGCGTGCTTGCCGTCTACGTGGGCGTCACGGTCGCGCCGGCTGAATTCGGAACCATGCAGATCGCCGTCACGGTCAAGGGCGAGGAGATGCAGCTCATCAACCCGCTCTTCGTGCTGGCAGTCTCTTTCGGCGGACTGGTCATGCTTTCCAGGATCCTCAAGCCGTTCAACCTGCTGCGCGCCGCGATCTACGCGGTCTCTGTGGGCGTGAGCATTCTTGTGCTCGCCGTCCCCTTCCTCGGCGAACTGGTCTATACGGGCTGGACGACGGTGCAGCTTTCGCTGACGCAGATCCTGTACATCGTCTGCATCGTGCTTGCCGCCTTCCCTGTTTCCAACCTGCTCGTGCGGCTGTGCGATCTTATTAATCCTTCGTTGTGACTATAACAAAAAACTTGCCCGACGCTTTCGGGTGGGGCACGTTTTTTTGATTCCGCCGTTGCTGTCTGGTCCGGCCGGGACAGACCGGTTTTGCAGCCGTTCCGCCACCTCCTGCCGGAAACGGTACAAACACCGCGCGATCGCAACGATACGGACAAAACGCCGGGAATTTTGGCGTTCCGATGTCCGTCAAACCGTTTTTTCGACGATCTCGCCGCCGCACTGCGAACAGAACTTCTCGCCTTCCTTGGCGGCGTGTCCGCACTTTACGCATACGCGCCGGCGCTCCACGATCTTCCCGCCGCAATCGGGGCAGAACTTTTCCGAAGGTTCCGCTTTCCGTCCGCATTTCTCGCAGACGCGGGATTCCTCCCTTGCCTTCTGCTCCTCCGCTTCCGCCTTCTCTTTTTCTTCCCTGCGCTCTTCCGCCTTTTCCCGCGCGCGATCCATGGCTCCGTCCACGGCGTCTTCCGCCTTTTCCCGCGCCGCGTCCGCCACCTTTTCGACCGCTTCGTCCTTGGCCTTGCCGAGCCACTCGGAGAAATTTTCCTTGAGTTTATCAAACAATCCCATTATTCCCACCTCATCTGAAAAGTTACTTTCATTATACAAGAATTCTTTGAAAACGTCAACAGAATTACTAAAAACAGGGAGATGAAAAATGTCCGCACGGCATTGCCGTGCGGACACCTTGATCGATCGGCCGTCCTTTAGCTCTTCTTCCTGACGATCAGCACCGCAACGGCGGCCGCGCCGACCGCGAGCACCGCGGAGATCGCGGCTCCGATTCCGAGCGCCGCACCTGCCGTAAGGCCTTCGCCGTCGTCCGAAGCTCCGGCATCGGCGTTGTTTTCAGACGAAGGCGGCGTCACCGCCGTTTCCTCAGGCTGCACATAGATGTTGAAACTTGCGCTCTTCCCGCCGTAGGACACAGTGATCGTCTTCATTCCCGCCGTGCTCATATCCGCTTCGGATACCGTGTACCCCCTGACTTCGCGCGCCATCGCAGGAGCGATGGAAATTACGGAAAGTCCCGTAAGATCAAGCGTTTCCCCGATCTTGTAGACGGTCTTTGCAGGCGCGGAGACCGTGAGCGCTTCCGTCCTCTGGAACGAGAAACGGGAATCGAAATCAAAGTCGTACGTTCTTTCGTTGCCGCTGCCCGTCATGAAGTTCAGGTCAAAATATCCCGTTTTGTCGGCCTCGTCGCGCGAAGCCTCATAGGGCGAGAAGGTCGAGAAATAGATCTTGTTGTCTGTCTCGTCCATTTCCATGAAACGATACCATGCGTTTCCGCCGTTATAGCTGAACTGATAATCCACAAGCATGCCGATGACGGGATTCCCGAAATCGTTCGTCAGATCGATGAATCCGGAGCCGTGATTGTGCCCGCCCGTCAGCATGAACACGTTGTCGTGCTTTTTGGCCACTTCCCAGATGCGCTCGCCCTGTTCGTTGAGGGTGCATTCGTCCGGTTCCGCCGCACTGCACGAGAAAATGTTGTGCGACGTGATCATTGCAGGATAACCGGGATACGCGCTGAGCACTTTTTCCAGCCATGCCAGTTCCGTATCGTTGGGCTCATACATGAGCTGAATGAGCAGATATGTATAGCTGCCGCCCTCCACAAAGGTATAGCTTGCTGCCTGACGCGTATCCTTCCCCGCCGGCTCGAACACGACCGTATTGCCGTTTTCCGCCATAGCGGCGGCATATGCGGAGTTTTCGCCGAAATATTTGTGATAGCTGGTCAGATCGGAACCGTTGAAATCATGGTTCCCCGGCACGAACGTCGTGGGGATACCGGCTTCGGCAAGGGGCAGGAACGCCCGTTCTGCGTTCTGCCACTGTTCATCGGCGTTCCAGTTCTCCACAAGGTCGCCGACGTGCATGACGCCTTTCAGTCCGATCTCATCGCGGTTTTCGATCATCCACGACGTTGCGGCGTCCGATACTTCGGGCGTAAATTTAATGGTGTTCTGCGTATCGGGAAGATAGGCAAAGGTGTAGTTGCCCTCGTTTTTAAGTGCATACGGCTGATTGTTCCCGAACGATCCGACATAGGGCTTGGGATCGAACAGCCAGTCGCTTTCATCGAGCGCTCCCTCGGAAATGCGGATCTCCTGAATGTTGCCCCGCAAAAGTTTGGTAACAAGGTCGTTCCCGAATTGAGAATCGCACCATCTGTACGACGCATCGCTGATAACCGCGCCGATACGGAATTTGCCGCCGTCCGGATCCTCATCGGACGCATACATGCCGTCCATGCCGCCGCCCGTATAATTGCGGAAAGATTCGCCCGAATTGGTAAAGCATTTGAGCGCATCGCCGTTTCCGTCGCAGGTGATGGCGATGTGATACCACGCACCGCCGTTGTCCATGGAAAGCCCCCACAGCGTACTGTTATACTTGCTGTTCGCGGCGTTCTGCGTCATATACTGGATCTCCTTGCAGTTGGAGATATTTACCTGCATGGTGCCGTGATGTCCCTCGTAATCCCACCGTCCCGATCCGAGCTGTGCGCCGCTCCCTTCGCGGGCCAGAATGTTCATCCAGGCATCGGACGCATCGTAATCTTCCGGCATCATGAAGACGATTTCAATGGTGTAGCCGTCTTCAAACGTCTGCGTGTTGATGGGCGCGCCGTCCTTGGTCCGCAGATAGGCGTATTCAAGGTCATCGAGAATGTAGTTTTCGCGCGTTTCCCCCGTGAGCTCGTCAAGCTGAGCCTGATCTTCGGCTTTCAGTCCGCTGAACTTCATACTGCCCGCGTCCTGCGCGCCCGTCATGGACTTCTCTTCGAGGGTCAGAAAGTCCGAAGCCTTTGCGCCGTTGTCCGAAACGACCAGTTCCAGATCGTTGCCGTTCCCGCTTGCATCGGAAATGACAAGCGTATTGTCCTCCGCCGAACCCTGCGCGGAAGACGCGTTGAATTTCCAGTCCGCATAGACGGCAGGTGCACCGTCGGCAGGCTCCGCCGCGGAAGCCGTCCGCGGAAGTGCAGCGAGTGTGCCCGTGAGCGTCGGCACGGATGCGATCGCCAGGGCAAGTGCGAGTGAAGTTTTTCCTTTCTGCTGCATTGTTTTTTCTCCTTTTCTTTTTTCTTACAGCGTCCCCATTATAGCATACGGGCCGGCAGAAAATTTACACAAAGTTGTAACGCATCTGTAATTTTTTTGTTAAAAAAATACGCAACATGTAACGAAAAATTTACAATACGACTGCCCTTTTTGAGCACCGTTTTCTGGCCAGGTACTCTGAAAATTAAAAAAAGGAACCTGCCCTGTGCAGGTCCCTTTTTATGTTCCGCAATTACTTGCGGGGATTCCTGATGTTTGCCTGCGCCGCGGCAAGTCTCGCGATCGGGACGCGGAACGGCGAGCAGGAGACGTAGTTCAGGCCGATGTTGTGGCAGAACTCGATGGAGGAAGGATCGCCGCCGTGCTCACCGCAGATACCGCAGTGGAGTTCGGGACGGGTCGTACGGCCGAGCTCGACCGCCATCTTCATCAGCTTGCCGACGCCCACCGTGTCGAGACGGGAGAAGGGATCGGATTCGTAGATCTTGTTCGCATAGTATGCGGGCAGGAACTTGCCGGCGTCGTCACGCGAGAAGCCGAACGTCATCTGCGTCAGGTCGTTGGTGCCGAAGCAGAAGAACTCCGCTTCCTTGGCGATATCGTCCGCCGTGAGCGCCGCACGCGGGATCTCGATCATCGTGCCGACCTCATACTTGAGCTCGACGTTTGCTTCCTTGATGACCTCGTCCGCCGTCTTGACGACGATATCCTTGACGAACTTCATCTCCTTGGATTCGCCCGTCAAAGGGATCATGATCTCGGGAACGATGTTCCAGTCGGGGTGCTTCTTCTTGATGTTGATCGCTGCCTTGATGATCGCCTTGGTCTGCATGACGGCGATCTCGGGATAGGTAACGGTCAGACGGCAGCCGCGGTGACCCATCATCGGGTTGAACTCGTGCAGGTCGGCGATGATCTGCTTGATCTGCGCGACCGTCTTGCCCTGTGCCTTTGCAAGCGCCTTGATGTCCGCCTCGTCGGTGGGAACGAACTCATGGAGCGGAGGATCGAGGAAACGAATGGTGACGGGATAGCCGCCGAGCGCCTCGAACAGGCCCTCGAAATCCGCCTGCTGCATCGGCTCGATCTTGGCGAGCGCAGCCTCGCGCTCTTCGACCGTATCCGAGCAGATCATTTCACGGAACGCGCCGATCCTTGCGGGATCGAAGAACATGTGCTCGGTGCGGCAAAGGCCGATGCCCTGCGCGCCGAATGCGGCAGCCTGCTTTGCGTCCTTGGGCGTATCCGCGTTCGTTCTCACGCCGAGCGCCTTATACTTGTCCGCAAGCTCCATGATCCTGCCGAAGTAACCGGAATTGGGATCGGCGGGAACGGTGGGGATCAGGCAGTCATAGATGTTGCCCGTGGAGCCGTCCAGGGAGAGCGCGTCGCCCTCTTTGAACACTTTGCCCGCAAGGGTGAACTGCTTGTTCTCCTCGTCCATCTTGATGTCGCCGCAGCCGGAGACGCAGCAGGTACCCATGCCGCGCGCAACGACCGCCGCGTGCGAAGTCTGTCCGCCGCGCACCGTCAGAATGCCCTGCGCGAACTTCATGCCCTCGATATCCTCGGGAGAGGTCTCGAGGCGGACAAGGACGACTTTCTTGCCCTTCTTGCCCTCTTTGACGGCGTCCTCCGCCGTGAAGACGATGGAACCTGCAGCCGCGCCGGGAGACGCAGCGATCCCCTTGCCGACGACGTTCTTCTTGTCCGCTTCTTTCAGCGCCTTGGGGTCGAACTGCGGGTGAAGCAACATGTCGAGGGACTTCGCGTCGATCTGCATCAGCGCTTCCTGCTCGGTGATCATGCCCTCGTCGATGAGGTCACAAGCGATCTTGATCGCGGCGGCAGCGGTGCGCTTGCCGTTACGCGTCTGGAGCATGTAGAGTTTCTCGTTCTCGACGGTGAACTCCATGTCCTGCATGTCGCGGTAGTGATTTTCAAGGATCTTGCAGACTTCCTGGAACTGCTCGTAAACCTTGGGGAAAATGCGCGCCATCTCAGCGATGGGCATGGGCGTACGCACGCCTGCAACGACGTCTTCGCCCTGCGCGTTGGTCAGGAACTCGCCCATAAGGCCCTTTTCGCCCGTGGCGGGATTGCGCGTGAACGCAACGCCCGTGCCGCAGTTGTCGCCCATGTTGCCGAACGCCATCATCTGCACGTTGACCGCGGTACCCCAGCTGTAGGGGATGTCGTGGTCCATACGGTAGATGTTCGCGCGGGGGTTGTCCCACGAACGGAAGACCGCCTTGATCGCCTCAAAGAGCTGCTCCTTGGGATCGGACGGGAAGTCCTTGCCGAGCTGCTTTTTGTACTCCGCCTTGAACTGATTGGCGAGTTCCTTGAGGTCCTCCGCCGTCAGCTCGACGTCCTGCGTGACGCCCTTCTTTTCCTTCATCTCGTCGATGAGCTTTTCAAAGTACTTCTTGCCGACTTCCATGACGACGTCGGAGAACATCTGAATGAATCTTCTGTAGCAGTCATATGCCCAGCGGGGATTGCCGGACTTCTTTGCCAGCGTCTCCACGACTTCCTCATTGAGACCGAGGTTGAGGATCGTGTCCATCATGCCGGGCATGGAAGCGCGTGCACCCGAACGCACGGAGACGAGCAGAGGGTTCTCCTTGTCGCCGAACTTCTTGCCGCAGATCTTTTCCATCTTGTCGATGTACTCCATGATCTCCGCCTGGATCGCGGGATTGATCTGCCGTCCGTCCTCATAGTACTGCGTGCAGGCCTCCGTCGAGATCGTGAAGCCCTGGGGGACGGGAAGTCCGATGTTCGTCATCTCCGCAAGGTTGGCGCCCTTGCCGCCGAGAAGCTCGCGCATCTTTGCATTACCTTCGGTAAAAAGGTAACAATACTTTTTAGCCATGAATACCATTCCTCCTGATTGATTTCATCATTGCCGAATTCCATTGTACAACATTTGCGCCCAAATTTCAAGCCTTTCAGGGAAAAATTTACAGTGAATTGCAAAGTTTTTGCCAACTCTGCGCGAAACAGGGGCTCTGCCGTTTGCCGCGCGGCAGAAGCGGCCATACTATCTGCATGAAAACTCTTTTCCGGAACTGCCGGCTCCCCCTTTCGGGCGGAACGGAATTCTGCGTACAGCACGAGCATTTTGCGCACGTCTCCCCTCCCTTTGACAGGACGGAAGATCTGAACGGCGCGTTCGTCCTGCCCGCCTTCCCGGACGCGCATTCGCACCTTCTCGCCTATGCGCTCTCCCTGCTGCAGGCGGACGGCGCGGCGTGCCGCACGGCGCAGGATTTTATCGATGCCGCGCGGGCCTTTTCCGAAGAACACGACCTCGGCCCGGACGCGCTCGTCACGATCAAAAACGCGGAGACGCTCCCGCCCGCGCAGCCCCTTGACGCCTGTCCGCGGCCCATTCACATTCAGATGCGTTCCGGCCATGCGGGGCTGTTCAATGCCGCCGCAAGGGCGCTCCTCGGCCTGACCGACACCGCCGGCCCGCTCGAGGAGACGGCATACCTTTCGGCGACAAAACGGGTACCCATGCCCGGTGAAAAGGACATTCTGCACGCCTTTTCGCGCGCGCAGAGGGACTACCTCGCCCACGGCATGACGACGGCGCAGGAGGGATTCCTCTCCCGCGAAATGTTCCCCGTCTACGAGATGCTCCTGCGGGAGAACGCCCTTTTAGCGGACGTCGCCGCCTATCCCTCCCCCGCCGACTACGACGAGGCCCGCGCGCGCTTTGCGGAAGCGGAGCGGTTCTCGGTTGCCGGCGTGAAGATCTTTCTGGACGGGTCTCCTCAGCAGAAGACGGCCTTCCTGCGCGAGCCGTACACGGGAGGCGGACACGGTGCGCCGACCATGACCGTGCAGGAGCTCGGCGACGCCTGCCGCTTCGCTGCGGACAGAAGGGCGCAGCTGCTCGCCCACTGCAACGGAGACGGCGCGGCGGAGATGTTCCTCGACGCGCTCGCACGGCTCTCCGACAGGGAACGCTGCGCGATCCGGCCCGTCCTGATCCACGGCCAGATCCTGGGCGACGACCAGCTTGACAGAATGAGGGCGCTGGGCGCGATGCCGTCCTTTTTCCCCGCACACGTCCGTTACTGGGGCGACGTCCACCTGAAAAATCTGGGAAGAGAGCGCGCCGAGCGCATCTCCCCCGCGAGATCGGCGCTCGAACGCGGCATTGCGTTCACCCTGCACCAGGATACGCCCGTCTGTCCGCCCGATCCGCTGGAAGCGGCGGCCTGTGCCGTCCTGCGCAGGACGGCGGCGGGAGAGAGGTTTTCCGCGCAGAGCATCGGCGTCCTTGACGCCCTGCGCGCCCTGACCGAACATGCGGCCGTCCAGTATGCGGACAGCCGCAAGGGGCGCATCGAGGCGGGAAAACGGGCGGACTTCCTCATTCTGGACGGCGATCCGTTCCGGGAGACCGGCTCCGTCCGCGTCCGCGAGACGTGGCTGCGCGGCAAGCCCGTGTTCAGAGCAGCAGACACAGCAGAAAATCCGCCGACAGCGCGATCGCGAGCACCAGGTTGACGGCGGGGAGCCAGGCGCCCCGCACGCACTCCAGCCGCCGCTCGAGCGGGAGCCAGACGCCCTGCATGACGACGGGCAGAAGCAGCCCCCACGCGGCGCTCACGGGCAGACAGACGTAATCGAGAAATGCGTGCGGCGCGCCCGCGTACGTCCACAGCCGCACGCCGACGACATGCTCGAACGTGACTCCCACGATCAGCTCCGCCGCCGTGCACAGGAGGGCTGCGGCCAGGATATACCCGACGAGCAGAAACAAGTTCCAAGGATACCGCGCCTCCTTGAGCGGCGCGCCGAGGAGCACGCGCGCAAGCACAAGTCCGGTGCCGTACACCGTGCAGAACGGCAGCGTCAGGAAGCCCCTGTCCGCATTCACCCCCACGCTGACATAGACGAACAC
>ERZ1090868.1737-NODE-1739-length-11325-cov-28.932032_pt1 | contig 11325 bp, 6 predicted proteins | sample MGYA00478475_ERZ1090868 | MGnify/ENA primary metagenome ERZ1090868 (study PRJEB33644, sample SAMEA5815747) | chicken gut metagenome | biome: Chicken; feature: Gastrointestinal Tract; material: Caecum | place: Ireland | collected 2019-01-01 | study: A study of...
GGGGACCCTGCCCGCCCTGGCGCCCCGGCCGGTGGAGGCCGGCGGCCTGATCCTGAGCCGCGCCCCCCTGCTGCTGACGCCGGCGGGGGACTGCCACCTGCTGTGCCTGCTGCTGACCGGCACGGCGCCGGCCCAGCTGCTGGGCGGCCTGCCCGAGCAGCCCTTTTCGGCCCGGGGCGAGACCTGCCCCGGGGCGGCCGAGCTGATGGGCCGCCTGGCCGGGGAGGAAGCCGGGGGCAGCCGGGCCCGCAGCCAGCTGGTGTTTGCCCTGCTGTGCGAGCTGGCCAACGCCGACAGCGCCGCCCCGCCCCTGCCCCCTCTGGCGGCGGCGGCCATCGAGGACATCCGGGCCAACTACGCCGGCCTGTATGGGGTCGAAGAACTGAGCGAGCGGCTGGGCGTGTCCAAAAGCCACCTGATCCGGGTGTTCACGGCGGCGGTGGGGGTGCCGCCCGGCCGCTACCTGACCAGCGTGCGGATCGAGGCCGCCATGAAGCTGCTGCTCCACCGGGAGTACAGCCTGGACGTGGTGGCCAGCCTGTGCGGATTTTCCGGCGCGAACTACCTGTGCCGCGTCTTTAAAAAAGAGACGGGCCAGACCCCGGCCCAGTGGCGGGCCGCCGCCGCCCGCACTGCCCTGGCTGACCTGACCGCCGACGAAAAGACCCGCGAGCAGGAGATGTTTATCTAAAGAAGAGGCAACGCCGGCCATCCCATGACAAAAACTGCTGATGTACAACAGGCGGCGCGGGATGTATAATAGATGTAAAATAAGGGCGGTGTCTGCGCGGCGAGCTTTTGCCGCGCTTTTTTGGGATGCCCTGCGCCAAAGCAGCAGGGGCCGACGGGAGGGCGACGATGTACCGGTTGATCATTGCGGACGACGAGGAAAATATACGCAACGGCATGGCCAACAGCCTGCCCTGGCGGGAGTGGGGTTATGAGGTGGCGGCTGTGTGCGCCAGCGGCCAGGAGGTGCTGGACCGGATGGAGGACTGCAGGCCGGACGTGGTCCTGTCCGACATACGGATGCCGGGGATGGACGGGGTGGAGCTGATGCAGCGGCTCAGCCGGGAATACCCCCAGGTCAAGATCGTGATCCTGAGCGGATACAGCGATTTCAAGTACCTGAACATGTCCATCCGCAGCCACGTGGCCGAGTACCTGCTCAAGCCCACCGACATCCGGCTGAAGGCCGCCATGGACCACGAGCGGCTGCGCCGGGCCCAGATCACCGAGAGCGTGCTGCGCCATTTCCATGTCTGGCTCACCGCCATGCTGGGCGGGGTGGCCACCCCCGAGGACACCGACCGCTTTCTGCCCATGCTCACCGAGGCGGGCATCGACCTGGACAACCTGCAGGTCGCGGCCTTTGTCCTGGACGGCCACGGCGGCGACGAGCGCCCCGCCGGGATGCCCTATTTCGACACCGAGCAGGTGGAAAAGGCCCTGCTGGCCCAGGACTACGACGCCCTGCGGGCCGAGATCGACCGGGTGCTGCTGCCCCTGGCCGAGAGCCTGCCCGAATACCGCGCGGTGGACCAGCTGTGCCTGTCCCTTTTGTTCCACGTGTCGCTGTGGGGGCTGCGCTACGGCATCCAGATGGAAGAGGTGCTGCGCGCCCTGGGCGCCCACTACACCGACGTGTACCAGAGCGAGACGCTGGCCGCCAAGCGGGACTTTGTGCTGGCCTGCCTGTTCGGGTGCCAGCAGGCCCTGGCCGCCCGCCGCCGCAGCCACAGCCATGCCGTTAAAAGCGTGGCCATGTGGTGCGGATGATGGAGGGCTACAACGCCATGCTGGACAGCCTGCGCACCGGCATCGAACAGCAGATGGCGATGCAGCGCCGCCGCCAGGACCTGGAGATGCAGGTGCTGATGAGCCAGATCAACCCCCACTTTTTGTACAATACCCTGGAGTCCATCGTCTGGAAGGCGGGGGAGGCCGGCCGCCCGGACATCGGCAAGCTGGCCTCCTCCCTGGGCAAGCTGTACCGGCTGGGCATCTCGGGCGGGCTGTTCGTCCCCCTGGAGCAGGAGCTGGAACACGTGCAAATGTACATGAACATCCAGCGCAGCCGCTACGGCAACAAGGTGGACTATGAGGTGCGCCTCCACGGGGTGGACCCCGACCAGGTGGAGGTGCTCAAACTGATCCTGCAGCCCATTGTGGAAAACAGCCTGCTCTACGGCATGGAAGGGCTGGACCACACCCTGCGCATCCGGGTGGCCGCCTGGCGCCGGGGCGAAAAGCTGCTGCTCACCGTCACCGACAACGGGGTGGGGATGGACCGGGCCGCCCTGGCCCGCCTGCGGGACCAGATCGTCCACGGGCGCAAGCCCCGCGCCGAGGCCAACTACCGCAGCACCGGCATCGGGCTGCACAACATCGGCGCGCGGCTGCGGCTGTACGCCGGGTCCTCCAGCTGCATCCGGGTCCAGAGCAAGCCCCAGTTCGGCACCCGCGTCACCCTGGAACTGCCCTGGCGCGCCATCGGAACAGAATCTTGAAACAAGCCGCCGCCTCCCGGTCCGCAAACGGGGGGCGGCGGCCTGTTTTTGGGGGCGCTGTGCCTGCCCGTCGGCTTTTTTTGACCTGCATCAGCGGTTCTTGACAAAAAGCAAAAAATGCAGACGGACTGCAATTCCCGCTTATGTTCACAGACTGTTTACAAGTTATAATAGAAACCAGAAACGGGCAGGGCCCACGCCCCGCCCCCATGATGCCTGTGAGAGATCGGGGCCGGCCCGCGGCACCTTCGGCTTTGCGGATGCGCCCCGGAAGAAGATCAAGGAGGATACCCCATGCAAAGAAAGTTCATTTCCCGCCGTTCTTTCCTCAAGTGCGCCGGTGTGGGCGCCGTGACGGCCGCGGCCGCCGGGCTGCTGGCCGGCTGCGGCGGCTCGGACAGCTCTTCGTCCAGCGCCGCCTCGTCGGCTGCGCCCGCCGAGCCCGCCGACCCCAATAAGCCCTACGCCGGCGTCACCCTCTACTACGCCGCCACCGACACCGAGGCCACCGGCCCTGAGATGCAGGACATCGTGGCCATGGTCAAGGAAAAGACCGGCATCAACATCGAGTTCAACATCATCCCCAAGGCCGACACCGGCGAGGTGGACAAGCGCCTGGTCAGCCTGCAGGCCGGCGACGCGCTGGACATCGTGTACGGCACCGTGGCCCAGCTGAAGGTGTTCTACGACGCAGGCGTCCTGGAGCCCCTGGACGAGATGGCCGGCGCCGCAGGCTACGACATCAAGTCGGTGTTCGGCGACAGCGCCCCGGTCTATGACGACGGCCAGACCTACGGCCTGCCCGCTTTGGGCCGCACCGGCCTGTACACCCTGATCTATGTGCCGGTCATCATGGTGCTCAGCTTCATCCTGGCTTATCTGCTGAACAAGGGCGTCTTTTGGGCCAAGGGCATCCGCTCGATGTTCTTCCTGCCCTACGTCTCCAACATGGTGGCCGTCGCCGTCGTGTTCCAGCTGATGCTGGGACCCCGCGGCCCCTTCTATTTGCTGCAGAAGTTCTTCGGCGTGGAGGACCCCATCATCCCCCTGCTGAACCAGAAATGGGCCCTGCCGGTGGTCGTCCTGATCGCCGTGTGGAAAGGCATCGGCCTGAACTTCCTGACCTACTTGGGCGCGCTGCAGAACGTGGATAAGTCCCAGGTGGAGGCCGTCGAGATCGACGGCGCCAACAAGTGGCAGCAGATCAAGAACGTGGTCATCCCCGCCGTGGCTCCCACCACCTTCTTTTTGACCATCAGCTCCATCATCTCCAGATCATCCCCTCGAACTTCACCATGATGAACTTCGAGACGTTGTTCAACAATGAGTTCTACGACTTCTTCCAGTGGTTCGGCAACACCGTCGTCATGACCGGCCTGACCCTGATCCTCAAGTTCTTCATCATCACCATCACCGCCTACGGCTTTGCCAAGATGAAGTTCCCCGGCCGGGACGCCATCTTCCTGGTGCTGCTGGCCGGCCTGATGATCCCCAGCGACATCATGATCATGCCCCGGTACATCATCTTCAAGAACCTCGGCATCCTGAACACCATGTGGTCCCTGATCCTGCCCGCCGCGGTGGACGTCTATTTCGTGTTCCTGCTGCGCCAGGCTTTCGTGGCGGTGCCCGAGGCCCTGAGCGAGGCCGCCCGCATCGACGGATGCAGCCACTTCACCATCTACCGCTTTGTCCGACGGCCGCTGGACCAAGGAACAGGTCAAGGCCGAATACCAGCGGCGGGGCTACTCCATCGTGGCCTTTACCGACCACCGCCATTATGGCTGGCACCCCGAGCTGATGGACGGCGGCTTTGTCCCTCTGGCCGCCTACGAGGCGGACCTGAACGAGCCGTTCCCCCGTCGGGCAGCTTCCAGCGGGTGAGGACCTACCGCCTGAACTTTTACGACACCGACCCCGTGGCCCGGGGCGGCTTTGAGGCCGTCCAGCCGCCCCAGCGGTACGGCGACATGGAGGCCCTCAACGCATTCATCGCCCGGATGAACGGGGACGGGTTCCTCTGCTGCTACAACCACCCCTACTGGTCTTTGCAGAACTGCACCGACTACCAGGGGCTGCAGGGCGTCTTTGCCATGGAGATCTACAACCACGGCTGCGAGCTGGACGGGCTGTACGGTTACGCGCCCCAGGCCTACGACGAGATGCTGCGGGCGGGGCAGAAGCTGTTCTGCGTGGCCACCGACGACAACCACGACGTCTACGCCCCCGGCGACCCCCGGTGCGATTCCTTCGGCGGGTTCACCATGTTCAAGCTGGAAAAGCTGACCTACGCCAGCGTCATCGAGGCCATGAAAAAGGGCGATTTCTACGCTTCCAACGGCCCGGAGATCCAGGAGCTGTCCATTCGGGACGGGGCGCTCTGCGTCCGGTGCAGCCCGGTGGAAAAGATCTATGTGGTCACCAGCGGCCGCCGCTGCCTGATGCAGCTGGCCGCCCCCGGGCAGACCCTGACCGAGGCGTCCTTCCCCCTGAGCGGGGACGAGGGCTACGTCCGGGTGGACTGCCGGGACGGCCAGGGCCGGCACGCCTGCTCCAACGCCTATTGGCTGGACGGCTGACCGGTGGCCGCGCGTACATTTGCCCGCCTGGCTTCGGCCGGGCAGGGCCGGCGGCTGTTCCTGCTCAGCTGGGTGGCCTACGCCGCCGCCTATGTGGGGCGGTACAACTACTCCGCCGTCATGAGCGCCATCACGGCGGAGGGCACCCTGACCCTGTCGGCGGCGGGGGCGGTGTCCACCGGGTATTTCGTCTGCTATGCGGCGGGGCAGATCCTCTGCGGCATCCTCAGCCAGAAGGCTTCCCCCTTTGGGATGATCCCCCTGGGGCTGGTCCTTTCGGCGGGGTGCAACTTTGGGATGGGCGTTGCCCCGGCGGGGGCCATGCCCCTGCTGTGGGCGGCCAACGGCCTGTTTCAGGCCATGGTCTGGCCGCCCATCGTCCGCCTGTTTGCCGAGTGTATGCCGTTTGAACAGCAGGATTCCGCCTGCGTTTCCATCAATTCCACCACGCCGGCCGGGACGCTGGGCGCCTATGCCCTCAGCGCCGCGGCCCTGGCCCTGGCGGGCTGGCGGATGGCGTTCTGGGCCTGCGGCGTGCTGATGCTGGCCGCCGCCGTGCTGTGGACCGTGGGCAGCGCGCCTTTGCGCCGCGCCGCCGGCAGTGCGTCCGCCAAGGCCGCGCCGGAAGACCCTGCCGCCCGCAAAGCCGAACCGGGCGCGGCGCGCCGGATGCTGCCGGCCCTGTTTGCCGCCGGCCTGGTCTGGCTGGTGGTGCCGGCCATGCTCCACGGCGGGCTGAAGGACGGCGTCACCAGCTGGGTGCCCAGCATGATCCAGAGCAATTTCGGCGCAAGCCCCGCCTTTTCGGCGGCCGTCTCGATGGTGCTGCCCCTGGTCAACCTGACCGGCGCGTATCTCGCCGGCTGGCTGGATCACCGGGTGTTCCGCAACGAGGTCAAGACCTCGGCGGCTTTGATGGGGCTGGCCCTGGCCTGCCTGCTGGCCCTGCCCATGGCGGTGCAGGCCAGCCTGCCGGTCTCGCTGGTGCTGCTGGCCGCCACCACCGCCCTGATGCTGGGGGTCAACACCATGTTCATCAACGTGATGCCGGTCAAGATCGGCCGCAGCAGCGGCGCGGCCGTCCTCTCGGGCAGCCTGAACGCCATCACCTACCTGGGGGCGGCCCTCGCCACCTGGGGCATCGGCACGGCGGATGCAGCCGCGGCGGTCCGGCAGCTCTGCCCGCAGGCCGCTGCGGACGCTCTGGCCCGCGCCGGGGAGATCTGCGGGCACACCTTCCTGTTCCGGGACCACTGGGAGATGGAGCCCACCCGCGAGCCCGTCCATTTTGACGGCCCCGTCGTCTGGGACGCCGTCCCCGCCGGGGACCCCGAGTGGACCTACGCCCTCAACCGGCACACCATCTTCGTCCATCTGGGCAGGGCCTGGCAGTACACCGGCCAGGCCCGCTATCTCGACGCCTTTGTTTCCCTGCTGGGGGACTGGCTGGACCGGGTGCCCCGCACCCCCGCCAGCGAAAGCACCACCTGGCGTGCGCTGGAAGCCGGCCTGCGCCCCCGCCTACAACCGGGTGGAAGATGCCCCGGCCCTCCGGCTGGACGTCCCGGCTGTGGCCGGCGTGACGGCCCTGGTGTGGGTGCTCAGTCTGGGCGGCCCCTGCCAGGCGGAGCTTGTGCCGGTGTCCACCGGGGCGGGCCAGCCCCTGCCGCCCGGCACGGCCGGAGCCGTCCGCATCCGGCGGGACGGGGCGGAATCCACCGTCCTGTTCAGCTGGCAGGCGGGGAGCCACGACGCCGGCCTGCTCTGCGCCGGGGACTGCACCGGCCACGGGAATGTCCTTGTTTTCACCCCGCAGTGCCCCCAGGGGCTCTGCCTTGACTAAACACCCGGGGGCCGGGAGAGGCGGGACGCCTCCCTATACCCACGATCGAAAGGAATTTGTATGAACGACGAAAAACGCACCGGCCGGGTCACCATCCCCACCGACCTGGATGCCGTGCCCGAGACCCTGGACCTGATGCGGCGCTGGGGAGCCGACGCCATCCGCGACTGAGACGGCACCGAGTTCCCCACCCAGCTGCGGGACACCGGGGCCAAAGTCTACGCCACCTATTACACCACCCGCAAGGACAACGCCTGGGCCAAAGCCAACCCCGACGAGATCCAGCAGTGCTACATCATGACCGGCTTTTACACCGCCCACGGGGACACCGTCACCATCCCCCTGATGCAGGGCATCAGCCCCGAGCTGATGGAGGTGAACACCCGCGACGACATCACCCGCTGGTGGGAAGTCATGGACCGCACCACCGGCCAGCCGGTGCCGCCCGCCCGGTGGAGCTATGCCGGCGGCAGCGTTACGGTGCAGGCCGAGCCTTTCCACGAGTACACCGTCAGCTTTCTGGCCTACCTGATCTGGGACCCCGTCCATATGTACAACGCCGTGGTCAACGGCTGGACCGACGTGGAGCACCAGATCCCCTTCGACGTGCGCCAGCCCAAGACCCACCAGTATACGCTGGAGCGCCTGCGCCGCTTTTTGGAGAGCCACCCCTATGTGGATGTGGTGCGGTTCACCACCTTCTTCCACCTGTTCACCCTTGTGTTCGACGAGCTGCGGCGGGAAAAGTATGTGGACTGGTACGGCTATTCCGCCTCGGTCAGCCCCTACATCCTGGAGCGGTTTGAAAAAGAGGCGGGCTATCCCTTCCGCCCCGAGTACATCATCGACCAGGGCTACCACAACAACCAGTACCGCGTGCCCAGCAAGGAATACAAGGACTTTATGGCCTTCCAGCAGCGGGAAGTCAACGCCCTGGTGCGCGAGATGACCGACATCGTCCACGAGTACGGCAAGGAAGCCATGATGTTCCTGGGCGACCACTGGATCGGCACCGAGCCCTTTGGGGATGTGTTCGTCTCCTCCGGCGTGGACGCCATCGTGGGCAGCGTGGGCAACGGCAGCACCCTGCGGCTGATCTCGGACATCCCCGGGGTCAAGTACACCGAAGGACGGTTTTTGCCCTACTTCTTCCCCGACACCTTCCACGAGGGGGGCGACCCCGTCCGCGAGGCCAAGGAGAACTGGGTCACCGCCCGGCGGGCCATCCTGCGCAAACCCATCGACCGCATCGGCTACGGCGGCTATTTGAAGCTGGCCTGCGGCTTCCCGGAGTTCACCGCGTATGTGGAGAGCGTCTGCAACGAGTTCCGGGAGCTGTACGACAACATCAAGGGCACCACCCCCTACTGCGTCAAGCGGGTGGCGGTGCTCAACTGCTGGGGCAAGATCCGCTCCTGGGGCTGCCACATGGTCCACCACGCCCTGTACCAGAAGCAGAACTACAGCTACGCCGGCGTCATCGAGGCGCTGAGCGGCGCCCCCTTCGACGTCCGCTTCATCAGCTTTGAGGACGTCAAGAACGACCCCCATGTCCTGGATGACATCGACGTGCTCATCAATGTGGGCGACGCCGACACCGCCCACACCGGCGGCATCTGGTGGGAGGACCCGGAGGTCTCCTCCGCCATCCGGCGCTTCGTCTGGAACGGCGGCGGCCTGATCGGCGTGGGCGAGCCCGGCGGCCACCAGTACCAGGGCCGGTTCCTCCAGCTGGCCGGCGTGCTGGGTGTGGAAAAGGAGACCGGCTTCACCCTCAACTACGACAAGTACAACTGGGAGGAGCACCGGGACCACTTCATCCTGGCCGACTGCCCGGACCACGACATGGATTTCGGGGAGGGCAAAAAGAGCATCTACGCCCTGGAAGGGACCGACATCCTGATCCAGCGGGACAAGGAAGTCCAGCTGGCGGCCCACGCCTACGGCGAAGGCCCGAACGGCAGGCGCCAGGCCTACGACTGGGCCCGCTACTACGAGACCATCCGGGCCCTGCAGCCCGGGGCGGTCATCAGCGTCTGCGGCCCCGACGTCCGCTGGTGCGGCAACGAGGCCGGCCACTGCCGCCCCAGCGAATGGAGCGTGGTCCCGGCCGCCCTGCGGGACGCCGCCTATACGGCGGAGCGCTCCCAGCAGGAGGACAGCGCCGCCTTTGCCCGGCGGGTCAGCCGGGAGGACGAGGACCTGGGCAGCCGGGATGTCCTGGCCCGCGGGGGCGCGCTGGCCTGGTACCCCGCCGAGGTGGACACCTCCATCCGGCCGGGGTGGTTCTACCACCCCCAGGAGGACGCCCAGGTCCGCACCGCCGGCGAGCTGCGGGAGCTCTACCTCTCGGCCGTGGGGGGCAACGCCGCCCTGCTGCTGAACGTGCCGCCGGCCCCGGACGGCCGGATCGCCGCCCCCGACTGCGCGGCCCTGGCCGGGCTGGGCCGGGAGCTGCAGGCCCTTTTTGCCGTGCAGCTGGCCGGCTGCCTTGCGGCGGACGCCAGCGCCCCGGACCATCCGCCCGCCCTGGCGGCCGACGGACTGCCCGGCACCTATTGGCAGGCCGCCCCCGGCCGCACCGGCGCGGCCCTGACCCTGACCTTCCCTCAGGAAGAGACGGTCTCCTGCGTGGTGCTGGGGGAATACCTGCCCGCCGGCCAGCGCATCGAAGCCGGCCGCATCGAGGCCGATGGCCGGACCATCGCCTCCTTCACGGTGGTGGGGCACAAGCGGATCTGCCGCTTTGCGCCGGTGCGGGCCAGAGCCCTGACCATCCGCATCACCGCGGCCCGGGCCGAGCCGGCCCTCCGCCTGATCGCCGCCTACCGCTGACAGAGCCATCTCCTGAGCTTTCTCTATATCGCACGCATCCCTGCCCAAAGCAGGCAAAAGCCTCCCCGAAACCATACGGGGAGGCTTTTGAGCATGTCGCGAAAGCGGCCTAGCCGATCGTCTGGACCAGCAGGGCGAAGGCCGGCAGGATGAGGATGGACAGCAGGGTGGAGGCTACCACCGCGCCGGCGGCCAGTTCTTCGTCGTAGTGGTACTGGACCGCAAACACCGAGGTGATGGCGGCGCAGGGGCAGGCCCCGCAAGAGAAAAAGCGGTTTTTGTATACAACATTTCCCGCCCCACAAAGAAGCGAAAAAATTTGCGTTTTCCCTGTTGACAAGCGATGCTTTTTGCGCTATAATAACTAAGTCGGGAGCGCGCTGCCGGCCACATGCAAAAATATGGCCCGTTGGTCAAGCGGTTAAGACAGAGGCCTCTCACGCCTTTAACATCGGTTCGATTCCGGTACGGGTCACCACATATAAAACGGCCGTGCGCCGTTTTATATAGATGCCTCTTTAGCTCAGTCGGTTAGAGCACCTGACTGTTAATCAGGGTGTCGCCTGTTCGAGTCAGGCAAGAGGCGCCACAAAGCGATGGACGTTGGTCCATCGCTTTTTTGTTGCGCCTGCCCGCTGATACAGATGTGCAGGCACTGTATCATTTTGCGGTGGGCCCTTGCGCGGCGCAGGCTTTTATGGTACCGTTGTGACATCGAAACCCTAGGGTGTATCTGAGAAGTCAAAAATGCTGGGATATTCGCCAAAAAGCGCCGGATGCAAGGCGCATGAGCGCCGCACTCCTTTGTGGAATGCAAGCGAATGCAACGCAGCAGATGGGGCTTTTTGGTAGAATAGAACAGCGTTGGGGAGTTTTCAGATACACCCTACAAGACCACATGGAAAGGATCGAACGATGAAGACAGTTTTGCGATGGGCGGGGATCTCCCTGGCCCTGTTCGTCATGGCCAAAGCCGCCTGGACCACCATGGTCAACACCGCCCTGACCTCGTCCATGGCCCCGGTGGACTACACCCAGACCGTCGAGACCGGCGGCCCCCTTGAGGCCGCGTACATGGCGATGGGGAGACAGCCGGTGGAAAGATGGGAAGTCCCCGCCCCGGAGGAGGACTGGGGGACCTTCGTGGCCTATTACCCCGCCGCGCTGCCCCAGACCGGGGAGCAGTACCCGGTGGTGGTGATGGTCAACGGCACGGGGGTGGGGGCGTCCAAGTACCCCGCCGTGTTCGAGCATCTGGCCTCCTGGGGCTTTATCGTGGTGGGCAACGACGACCCCAGCACCTGCACCGGCGAGTCGGCGGATGCAACCCTGGCCTGGCTTTTGAACGAGAACGCCGACCCGGACAGCCGCTTTTATCAGAAAGTGGACCAGGCCAACATCGGCATCTGCGGCCACTCCCAGGGGGGCGTGGGGGTGTTCAACGCCGTCAACGCCAACCCCCGCGGGGGCCTGTACCGCTGCGCGGTCAGCCTGTCCTCCGTTGACCTGTCTCTTATACACATCTCCGAGCCCACGAGACTCGACGTCAGCGCGGATG
>ERZ1090868.1738-NODE-1740-length-11325-cov-4.895830_pt1 | contig 11325 bp, 5 predicted proteins | sample MGYA00478475_ERZ1090868 | MGnify/ENA primary metagenome ERZ1090868 (study PRJEB33644, sample SAMEA5815747) | chicken gut metagenome | biome: Chicken; feature: Gastrointestinal Tract; material: Caecum | place: Ireland | collected 2019-01-01 | study: A study of the...
CCTCCGGCCGTTTTTTTTTACCCCGGGGGCCAAAAATGGCCCCGCCACATTTGTTGGCGGGGGTTTTACTTGTAAAAAATGGGGCCCCGGTAAAAACCCGGGGGCGCACACGCCCTGTCAGTCCGCCTTTTTCAGCGTGACCGCCACGACCTCCGGGCGGTTGTTCAGACGGATCGGAATGGAACTGTTCCCCAGCCCTCTGCTGACCACCATATCGCCGTTTTCCTCATGATACAGCCCCTGCGTGTACTTCGGGAAGAGCCCCTGATTGGGCGCGACGATCCCCTTCCCCCAGGGCAGGCGGAACTGTCCGCCGTGCGCGTGTCCGGCAAACGCCAGATCGACGCCCGCCTCGCGGTACACGCCGAACAACTCGGGGCGGTGCGTCAGAAGCACGGTATATTGTCCGTTATCCGCAAGTACGTGTGCAAGTTTTTCGCGCATGAGCGAAGCATTTTTGTCTGCCTCCGCCGTCCTGAACATGGGATCGTCCACGCCGGCAAGTGTGATATGCGCGCCGCCGCGCTCCAGATCGACGGCGCGGTTGTCCAGCACCGTTACGCCCAGTTTTTCCATCTTTTCGCGGAGATCGGGATATTCCTTGGAGACTGCCTCGTGATTGCCCGTCACATAATATACGGGCGCGATCCGGACGGCGCGCTCAAAAAAATCGAGCGCGTGCTCCGTTCCCGGCCGACGCTTGTCGATGACGTCCCCCGTCACGACGATGACGTCCGGCTTTGCCCCCGCAAGGAGCTCCGCAAGGCGGGACTGATCTTCGCCGAACTGCGTGTTGTGCAGATCGGACACGTGCGCAAATGTAAAACCGTCAAACGCATCGGGGATCTTTTCGTCCCGGACGGCAATGGAATGAAGCTGCAGAGCGGTGTTCTCCCATGCGCCCCAAAGACATACGACGGCAAATACGACGAGAACAGCCGCCGCGACGATGAGAACGACCATGATGCGGCGATACTTCCTTGAACTTAATTTTCCGTTCACATTCATTGTATGTCAAATCCGCATGAAATTATTCATGCGGGCAGCCGGACGGCACTGACAGACACACAACGTCTGAATGACGGGATCCCTCAGAGCCATTATAACAAGCCGCATGAAAAAATGCAAGACAAACCAAACCCGTCTGCAAGACAATTCAAATTGCAGTGTGAAAAACGCTTGCAAAAGACAATTCCGTTTGATATAATAATAAGGCTTGCCGAGGCGTAGCGCAGTTTGGTAGCGCGCTTGGTTCGGGACCAAGAGGTCGTGGGTTCAAATCCCGTCGCCTCGACCAAATCCCCCGCAGAGATTCTTTCTCTGCGGGGGATTTGTTTGTTGCCATGGAACATGAATGCATGACTTCTTGCGTCCCACTGCCAAGCACGCTAACTCCCCCAGGGCTCCCCGAAAAGGGCGCAGCACTTTTTGGGGAAAAGGAGCGGCAGACAACAGGGCAGCGTGCTTTCCGAAAGGAACGTGCGCGCCAAACTTGTCTTGCCGCGACGCGGTTCGGGGCCAAGAGGTCGTGGGACTGGAGTGAGCAATCCTCTTTCTTTTACGACTGTACGGCCGTCTTTTCCGCGGAGCGCGAACGGACATAGTCCCAAAGTTTTCCGTATTCCGCCACCAACGTGGGAGCGAGCGTCAGGCCGATGACCGTAAACCACTGCCAGCCGTTGAGCGCGCTCATTCCGAGCGCCGCCCCGACGGACGGGATCGATGCGATCCCCGCGACCGCGCCGAGCACGGCAAGCATGGCGATACAGCTCAGATACAGCTGCGGATTGTCCTTCCAGCGGTAGCGGACGATGCTCTTGCGGCTGCGGACGGTGAGCACGTGCAGAACGGACGTCCAGCCCGTGACCAAAAACGCCATGGTCCTGCCCGCTTCCAGCGAAGGCGCGGCTCCGCCGAGAGCCGTATACTGTCCCAGATAAAACGCGACAAGCGAGACGATCGCAAAGACGAAGGTCTGGCGAATGATGACTTCCATCAGCCCGCCGCCGAAAAAGCTCTCCGTGCGGGCAATGGGTTTCCGCTTCATGATGCGCCTGTCCGATTCCTCCTTCGCGAGCGCCATTCCGGGGATCCCGTCGCCCAGCACGTTGATGATGAGCAGCATGAGCGGCGTAAGCGGGAGCTGCCAGCCCATGAACTGCGCAAAAAGCATGACGATGATCTCGGAAATATTGCAGACGAGCAGGAAATAGACGAGCTTGCGGATATTGGAGAAGATGTTCCGCCCTTCCGCCACCGCTTCGATGATGGTGGAAAAGCGGTCGTCCGTCAGGATCATCTTTGCCGCGCTCTTGGAAACTTCCGTACCGTTTTTGCCCATTGCAACGCCGACGTCTGCCGCTTTGAGCGCGGGCGCGTCGTTCACGCCGTCGCCCGTCATGGCGACCACATCGCCGCGTGCCTGCCATGCCCGCACGATGCGGATCTTGTCCTCCGGCGAGACGCGCGCATACACCGAATAGAATTCGATCACTTCGGCAAACGTCTCGTCCGAAAGTTTCTGCAATTCCTGTCCCGTAATGATCCCCTCGTTCGCCGAGATGATCCCCAGCTCCCGCGCGATCGCGCCGGCTGTTGCGGCATGGTCGCCCGTGATCATGACGGTGCGGATCCCGGCCGCCTTGGCGCGTGCGATGGCGGCGCGGGCCTCCGGACGCGGCGGATCGATGATCCCGACAAACCCCTCGAACGTGAGATCCGCCTCCAGTTCCTCGAGCTTTTCGGGCAGGACTTCCACGCGCTTTGAGGCAAGTGCGATGACGCGCAGCGCGTCGCCCGCAAAGCCGTCGTGCACGTGTTCCAGTTCATAGAGATAATTTTTATCCGAACGGTCAAAGGGAAGCCTGTCGAACGCGCCCTTTGTCAGAACGAGATAGCCGCCCTCCGGGAGCCTGACGACCGAGGTCATCATCTTGCGCGCCGAGGAAAAGGCGATCTCTCCGACCTTTTCATACCGTTCGCCCAGCCGTTCATAGGCGATCCCCTTTGCCCGCGCAAGGCTGACGATCGCCGTTTCCGTGGGATCCCCGTAGATCTTTTCGTTACCGTCGTCGTCCGTGCCCACTCTGGCCGTGCAGGCAAGACAGAGCTTTTCCAGGAACGCAAGTTCGGGCGCGGAGAAATCTTCCTCTTCCGCAACGGGCTGTTCCCCGTACACCCAGAGACGTTTGACCGTCATGCGGTTCATGGTGAGCGTGCCCGTCTTGTCCGAACAGATGACCGAAGTCGAGCCGAGCGTCTCCACCGCCTGCATCTGGCGGATCAGCGCGTTTTTTGCCGCCATCTTCTTGGCGCCCTGGGTCAGAATGAGCGTGACGATGAGCGAAAGCGTCTCCGGCACCGCCGCAACCGCAAGCGTGACGGCGATCATGATCATCTCCCACACGTCGTGCCCCTGGATCAGCCCCGTGACGAGCAGCGCGACGGCCGACATGACGGCGATCCCGCTGACGATCTTGCCCACTTTGTCGAGGCGCTGCTGCAGCGGCGTCTTCTGCTGCTTGGTCTCCGTCAGGAAACGGGCAATTTTGCCGATCTGCGTGTCCATGCCCGTCTCGGTGACGACCGCGACCGCGCTGCCCGCCGTTACGAGACAGCCCGAAAATACCATGGTGACGCGGTCCCCGAGCGGCACCTCGCCGGAAAGTTTCGCACGGGCGTCCTTTTCCGCCGGGACGCTCTCGCCCGTCAGGGAAGATTCGTCCACGGCAAAACTCTCCGAACTGAGCAGGCGGGCGTCCGCGGGAACGAGATCCCCCGTCTTCAGAAGAATGATGTCGCCGGGAACGAGCTGCGCCGGGTCGAGTTCGTGCACCTTTCCGTCGCGCAAAACACGGCAGACGGGCGATGAGAGCGTGCTCAGCGCCTCCAGCGCATTCTCCGCGCTCCGCTCCTGCGTCACCGCGAGCGCCGTATTCATGACGATGACGGCAAACACGACGACGGGCTCAATAAAGCCGTCTCCTTCCACAATGGCAAGCGTCAGGCTGAGCACCGCCGCGATCAGAAGTATGATCACGGAGACGTCCCTGAACTGCGCAAGGATACGCAGGATCAGTTTCTGCCTGCGCGGCTTTTCAAAGACGTTTGCCCCGAAGCGAACGAACCGTGCCTCGGCCTCTGCCGCGCTCAGACCGGTATCGCTCTGAACATTCTGCTCCTTCAACAGCTCCGCGGGCGATTTTTCGTAGTTCTGCTTCATTCCCCCCTCCCGTGTGCATGATAAGACGATAAAATTATATCATGTCTGCGTCCATTTGTAAAGTACTGATCGATGAAAAGAAATTTCCGTTCCGTGATAGTTTGGCGAAATCGACGGATTCTATGAAAAGGCGCCTCCCGCAGGCGGGAAGCGCCTTTTGTTTTCAGAGAAGTCCTTTGTTCACGGGGCAGTCCGGAATGGTCGCAAACCCTTTTTCAAGATCGGCGTCCGTCGGAACGGTGTCCGTCATCGTGCCGTCGTTATACTGCTTATAGGCGGCCAGGTCAAAGTACCCGGTGCCCGTCAGGCCGAAGAGAATGACCTTCTTCCTGTTCTCCGCCTTGCACTTCAACGCCTCGTCCACGGCGGCGCGAATGGCGTGCGCACTCTCCGGCGCGGGCAGGATCCCTTCGCACTTGGCGAACATGACCGCCGCTTCAAACACCTTGGTCTGTTCCACGGAGACCGCCCGGATATAGCCGTCGTGATAGAGCTGGGAGACAATGGGGCTCATGCCGTGATACCTGAGCCCGCCCGCATGGTTCGCGGAAGGCATAAAGCCGCAGCCGAGCGTGTACATCTTTGCAAGGGGCGTGATCTTGGCGGAGTCACAGAAGTCGTAGACGAACTTTCCGCGCGTGAGCGAGGGACAGCTTGCGGGCTCGACACCGATAAATTCAATGTCGTTCTTCCCGTCCAGGCGATCGCCCATGTAGGGCGCGATGAGTCCCCCGAAGTTGGAGCCGCCGCCGCAGCAGCCGATGATCGTGTCAGGAACCACGCCGTATTTTTCAAGCGCCGTCCTGCATTCCAGCCCGATGACGGACTGATGCAGCAGTACATGATCGAGCACCGACCCAAGAACATAGCGGCAGGAATCGGACGAGACCGCCTTTTCCACGGCCTCCGAAATGGCACAGCCCAGAGAGCCGCCCGTGCCGGGGAATTCCCTTAAAATTTTTCTGCCCGCCTCCGTCGTATCGGACGGCGACGGAATGACGTTTGCGCCGTATGTGCGGATCACCTCTTTGCGGTAAGGCTTCTGCTCGGCGGAGACCTTGACCATGTAGACGTCCAGATGCAGCCCGTAGAAGGACGACGCCATTGCAAGCGCCGTGCCCCACTGGCCCGCGCCCGTCTCCGTGGTGATGGAGCGGAGCCCCTGTTTTTTGGCATAGTAGGCCTGCGCCGCCGCCGAATTGAGCTTATGCGAACCCGACGTATTGTTGCCCTCGAATTTGTAATAGATCTCCGCAGGCGTGTCGAGGAGCTGTTCCAGATAGTATGCGCGCACCAACGGCGACGGACGGAACATGCGGTAAAAGTCGAGGATCCCCTGCGGAATGGCGATGCGTTCATCTTTTTCGTTGAGTTCCTGTTCGATGCATTCGTCGCAGAAAACGGGCGACAGATCGGACGCCGTACACGGCTTCTGCGTGGCCGGATTGACAAAGGGCGGGTGCTGCGTCTTCATGTGCGCCTTGACATTGTACCATGCCTTCGGCATCTCCTCTTCTGACAGATAGATCTTGTACGGGATTTGTTTGGTTGCCATGGTGTTACCTCCTGATAAAAATTTATATTCACGCAGATCGTTTGCACGGGCAAACGCCCTGCCGTGAATGCAGTTTCGGTCCGGGCGCGCCGGGGCCGGGCGTCCGGGGGCGGCGCGTGCTCCCCGCTACTGAGTCTGCCCTTTTGGACAAAAGAAAAAACACGGGACGATCCGCCTATGGGACGAATCGCTCCGTGTTGCCACCCAATTTTACAGCAAAATACGCTGCCTCGTTACGAGCACCATCATGCTCTCTTTCTGTAACGGGAAAGCCCCGTCGGACGCTACTTGTGTTCACGCCCGCCCTCCGTGACCCATTCACGCGCCGCCGGATGCCCCCATTCCACCGCCGGGGACTCTCTGAGATCTGACTTCCGCACGCTACTATTTCACATCTGCGGTTTTCTGCTATTATACGCAAAAGACAGGCCGCTGTCAACCGTATGAAGAAAATTTTTGCGATTAAAATTTCCGATTGCGGCGATCAGTCCGTCCGCCACAGCACGAAACTGTCCACGGTGAAGCGCGTCTTGCTGCGCAGGACAACGGTGTGCTCCCCGGCTCCGAGCGGGCCGCTGATCCACAGCCCGTCTTCAAACGCTGCCGCGGCGTATTCCCTGCCGTCCACGAGCACTTCAAAGCTGCCCGTCGGCTCCGTGCCGAACATCGCAAACCGGTCGCCCGTGAACGTGAAGGAGACGGAGGCGTTCTCTCCGGCATACCCATGCCCGAAGGTGGAGAGCGTGTTCGTCAGAGACCAGTTCCCGCGATATTCAAACATGGGTTCGTCCGGCGACATCAGCCGTCCGTCCGCAAGCGTATGGGCGACCTGAATCCCGCGGAATGCGATATACCGGTGGGAGACCGTCGTCGCGGTCGTGTCGGTCACGAAGAGGCGGTAACAGCGCATCTGCGTTTCCGGGAAATACACGACCAGGTCGGAACCGCGGCGCACCGCATTTTCCTGCGTGGCAAGCAGCTGCATCTGCCCGGGGTCGGCGCCGCCGTACAGTTCAAATTTTGCAGGCAGATACTGTCTGGTCGGCTCGCCGCGGACAAGAAAGGTGTTGACCGAGACCGTATTTCCGAGGTCTGCAACCAGTTCAAAGGGATTTTCCTGCGAAATATCCGTCCTGTCCGAATGGATATAGTTGGTCTCATCGTCGTCAAACAGCGCGTCGATGGGATAATTGCCGTCCCACGGGCGGTACTGCGAGGACACGAGCGACTGATTTACCTCCGGAAAGACCTGATAGTCATACGTATAGTCGTGCCCGTAGAAATAGTCCGTTTCAAAGGGCTCGCGCTCGTAAGAGGAGCGATAGGCGTTGAGCCAGGTGACGTTTACCGTGTCCTGACTGAACTTGCCGAGTCCCACGCCCACGAAACTTCTTGCATACGTCACCAGAAGAACGGCTTTGAAATATACCCACTGTCCCTTTTCAAAATACCTGTCCGTATAGTGCGCGGCATTCGTCTGATCGAAATCGGAAGTTTCCGCAAGGTTTTCCACCGTGGCGGCCTGCCCGTAAGTTTCGCCGTCCGTTGAAAGATACAGCCCCGCATACCGCCGCCCGCGCAGCGCCACGCGGTACTTTCCGTCGCTTTCGATGAGGAACTTCCCGCGGATCTCCATGACGGCGTTGGAGGAGGGCTGCGGCTCCCAGATCTCCGCGTTGCCGTTCTGCACGCGGTTTTCGTTGTCCTCTTCCGTCACCGTCTCATAGCCCGCATAGTTGTTTGCGACCGCATCGGTAACGCTCGTGTACATGTTCTCCGGCGCGTACGTATAGACGGTGCGCTCGAGCATGGACGGATTGGGCTGGGACTGGCGCAGTTCGACAACGATCACGACGTCCTCGACGTCAAAGGCGCCGTCCGTTCCGGTGATGCCGAGCGTAAAGAAGATCTTGCCCGATTCCCTGTGCGCGGGGGAGGGCGTATAGCGGTACACGCCTTCCCCCGTCCGTTCCAGCGTTCCGTAGAGCGGGTCGGTCACGTCCTTTACCGTGAATGCAAAGCCGTCGGGCAGAACGATATCTGCACCGAGATCCATCACGAAGTCCTCGCCCGCGGCGATCGCGTACGGCTGCACCGTCCGGCTGAAACACTGTTTCCCGTCCGCCTGATAGCTTCTTCCCGTCTGATAGATGACGGAGACGGGAACGAACATGGGCAGATCTTTCGCCGCGTATTCGGCAAGAACGCTTTCCGAGACGCTCTGATGCAGCAGATCGCGGAAATAATAGGTCATGTCATAGCCCGTTGCATCGCTGACGGCGCGGTACCATGCGTCCGCACCGCCCGCCCCTCCGCCGCCCTGCGCCGCACGGATAAACGCGTCCTGGCCGAACGCGTGCAGAAGATTGGCATAGCTGTCCAGTTCGGAATTGGTCCCCTGTGTCGCGAGCGTCTGGCGGAGCGTCCAGCTCGGATTGGTGTAGCGGTTCCACCCGACCGCATAGCTGCCCTCGCCCGCGGCGCCCCTGGAGCGGTTTGCGGAGATGCGCGTGAACAGACTGTATTCGACAAGGCTCAGCGCATTGTTGGTGACTTCGTCGCCGGGACGGAAACCGAACCGCTGAAAATGGTGGTTGAACTCATGGATACAGCCCCAGAAGGCATCGCTCGCGTTGTCCACCGCTGCGTCCGCATCGAGCGCGGCCGTAAGACAGTACAGCGGGCAGTTGACGGTGTGCCTGCCGACGAACGCGACCATGCTTCCGGCGGCAATAAAGGGATCGTATAAGAAGATGATCCCCTGTTCCCCCTGCGAGCCCGCGGGGACTTTGTTGGAGACGCGCGCGATCTTATCCCAGAGAACGGCCGCATCGGTCAGTTCCCCGTAGCTGAACTGTTCCGCACGCGCCTTGGGGCCGGAGTGCCGCACGGCATCGTCCCAGACCTCCAGGTCAAAATAGGGCGCCGTGGACTCTCTGTTCCGGTCAAACTCTTCCTGCGTCGTGCATCCGAGAATCAAATGCGAATAGGCAACGGCGCCCGAGATCGTCACCGTGAACGTGCTGTCCGATTTCAGCGGCTGGATATAGACGGGCCCGCCGAGGAAGGAACCGACGTAAGAGACCGGCTCGCTCACCGTCATCACGTTCAGGATCACGGGCATGCGGTTGAAGTCGCGTTCAAGCCAGATGTTGTTCGCGCCGCCGTTTGCCAGCGCCTGGCCGATGTATACTCTGAGCCCGCCCGTCGCCGCAAGGTCCCCTTCACTCATTTCGATCCTGACGACCTCGCCGGCGGGCGCATACAGACCCGTGATGTGGTTGCCCGAACTGCGCGGGCGAATGGTCAGCCGCTTGACGATGGCGGGCTCTTCGTCGTTGACGTCCCCTTCGTACATGCCGAGCGATGCCGTATGCTTGTACAGCGTCTGCCCGGTCGGACTGCCGCCGAGGTAGAGATTCCCCTCCGCATCCATGCTGTCATAGGTGGAGGCCGAGGCGTTGAGCGAAACGTTTTCGTCAATGATCTTCTGCTTTTCTTCCTGCGTTGCCGAAAGCGTCTGCCCGTACACGGGGTACTTGTCCAGCCCTCCGTTTTTCAGTTCGGGCAGACGGCGCTCCACGGTGCCGAGGTACTCGACAGACGTGCCCGCCTTGGACGGGCTGTAGATCCCCGCCGAAAACAGCGTATCCGGATAGCCGTCGTCCGGGATCTCCGGCTCCCCGGTCCCGGGCTCCTCCGGCTCTCCCGGTTCCTCCACGGGCGGCACGTCGCCCGAAGGCGGATCCTCCGCAGGCCTGCATGCGGTCAGCGTTCCGCATAAAAATACGCCTGCGAGCAGCATGGCAAGCGTCTTTGACACAATTCCCTTTCCATATTTTTCCATATGTAGATTCATACCACATTTTCACGAAAAAGTCAACAATTCAAGTCTGCGGATTTGCGCGGAAAATCATACGCCGCCCGTAATTGCCCGCGCCGGCGTTTGACTTTTTCCCGCTGCGGACATATAATGATGCTGATATGACTGCAGCGGCAAAAAAGGGACTCGGGATCCTGTTCATTCTCGGCGCAGCGCTCTGCTTTGCGCTCATGAATCTGTTTGTCAACCTTGCGGGCGATCTTCCGCTCATGCAGAAGGTGTTTTTCCGCAACGGCCTGACGGCCGTCGTCGTGATGGTTGTCCTGTGTTTTCAGAAAGAGCACTTCCGCATCGCGAACAAGGGCTGTATCCCGTGGCATTTCCTGCGATCGGGGCTGGGGCTTCTGGGCGTGGTGCTCAACTTCTATGCCATCGATCACATCGGAAGCATTTCGGACGCATCCATTCTGAACAAGCTCTCGCCCTTCTTTGCCATCCTGTTTTCCGTCTTTCTGCTCAAAGAAAAGCCCGCGATCCCCGAACTTATCTTTGTCCTGCTCGCCTTTGCAGGAGCCATGTGCGTGGTCAATCCGCGCTTCGACATGGAAGTGATGCCCGCGCTTTCAGGACTGGCGAGCGGCGCGTGCGCCGGTTTTGCCTATACGTGTGTACGGATCCTGGGCCTGAAAGGAGAACGCGGCATTATGACCGTATTCTTTTTTGCCGCCTTTTCCACCGTCGTCACCCTCCCCTTCATGATCGCATTTTACGAGCCGATGACGCCCATGCAGCTGTGCTGGCTGCTGCTTGCGGGAGCCGCGGCGACGGGCGGACAGTTCTGCATCACCGCGGCATACCGCCAGGCGCCCGCCAAGGAGATCGCCGTCTTTGACTATATGCAGGTGTTCTTTGCGGCGATCCTCGGATTTCTGTTCCTGGAGCAGGTGCCCAAACTCCTCAGTTTTGTCGGATATGCCGTCATCATCGGCGCCGCCGTCGGGCAGTGGGCCTATCATCTTGTCCGGGCGCGGCGGGCAAGGACCGCAGCCGCACCCGAAGAAGAGCCCGGAAAAAAGTCCCAAAGCCCGCCCCCGCCGGACCAAAAATCACCATGAAAGCAACTATCCCCGTATCCGCTGCGGGAATCCGATCCGGACACCGAAAACGTCTTGTCCCCTCGTGGAATTTCCGTGACAATGCGGCTCTTTCCTGGTCCGCTCTTTTTGCGTTTTTTAATCGCGTATTCTTCCTCGCAACGGTACCGTAACACGCGATAAACAGTCCGCAAGCAACGGCGACAAGACATACAAATCATGAAAATCCGGACAAACCGGTATCCCTATTTCCTGCCCCGCGGCCATCGCGGGGTTTTATATCGCAAAAAACCCGCGTTCCGTTCTTTGGACGGAACACGGGTTTGAAAATACAATTTTATGAACTTACAGAATGGGCACGACGGTCGGCGTGACCTTAGCGCCATGCACGACAAGGTAGCAATAGGAAGGCGACGTATAGTCCCCCGCCGCGCCGGGATTGACGCACAGCACGCCGCCGACCTCCGAAATATCCGCGCGGTGCGTGTGACCGTACAGGGCAACGGAGCAGTCCAGCTCTTTCGCCCTTGCGGCAAGGCGGCCGAGCCCGCTCTTGACGCCGTACTTATGGCCGTGACAGCAGAAGATGCGCACCTGTTCCTGTCTCTTATACACATCTCCGAGCCCACGA
>ERZ1090868.1741-NODE-1743-length-11318-cov-6.967593_pt1 | contig 11318 bp, 8 predicted proteins | sample MGYA00478475_ERZ1090868 | MGnify/ENA primary metagenome ERZ1090868 (study PRJEB33644, sample SAMEA5815747) | chicken gut metagenome | biome: Chicken; feature: Gastrointestinal Tract; material: Caecum | place: Ireland | collected 2019-01-01 | study: A study of the...
GGTACGCACGGTGGTGTGAGAGGACGGCGGCTAATCACCGCCTCCTACTCGATTGTTATTCAGGAATCCGATCGAAAGTTCCGACTATTATTTTGCGGCTTTTTTCTGAATCAGTTCCTTTCCTGATGTCCAGACAATTGTGATTCCGAGAATAACCAGCAGCACCGCAACGATCAGCTGCAGACCTTCTACCATGAACACACCGGTTCCGTCCATAAATGCACGGACCAGAGCGATCAGACGCTGTACCAGGGCAGTGAAGGTCACGCAGAGCATAATCACGAAAGGCGGAATCAGGGTGCGCATTTCTCTTCCGGTAACTTTCAGGAACACACAGAGCGTGATCAGTACGAGGGCGCTCAGCAGCTGGTTTGCGCTTCCGAACAGAGGCCAGATATTGGAGTATCCCACCTGTGTCAGGACGTAGCCGAAGAACAGAGTGATCAGTGTCGCAAAATATTTGTTGCAGAGAACTTTTCTCCAGCCTTCCGCATGCTCCATGTCATCCACGCTGAAAAGCTCCTGGAAAGACATACGGCCGATACGTGCCACAGAATCCAGCGTCGTAAACGCCAGGGCTGAAACACACATGGTCATGAAGCTCTGCGCAACATAGACAGGGATGCCGAACATCTCCAGAAATCCCGCAACGCCTGAGGAGAAGATCTGGAACGGAGTGCCCACGGCGGCGGTTCCGTCTGCGCTGGCTGCAGCGCCTGCGACACAGAGGGCAATCACGGCCAGGAGACTTTCCAGTACCATCGCGCCGTAACCGACTTTCAGCATATCCTTTTCGTTGGAGATGGTCTTGGAGGAGGTTCCGGATGAAACAAGGCTGTGGAATCCGGAAACCGCTCCGCAGGCGACGGTTACAAACAGAATCGGAAACAGATCTCCCAGATTTTCGTTGTGGAATCCGGTATATGCGGGAAGATTCATGGTCGGGTGCGCAAAGATCAGCCCGAGTACCGCGCCGACAATCATTCCCACGAACATAAACGTGGACATATAGTCACGCGGCTGCATCAGAAACCACATGGGAAGAACTGCCGCCAGGAAAATATAGATAAATGCAATATAAATCCATGCGTCCTTGGCCAGGATCACCGGAAGATTCATTCCGAAGACAAAGGCAAGCACTGTGCATGCCAGCCCGAGGACCACTTCTTTCCAGCCGGTAAATTTCATCTTTCGCTGGATCAGTCCGAAGACTGCAGCAAACAGGATGAAGAACAAAGAGATGCTTCCCGCCGCTCCGTTGACGGTGGCGTTTTCGGAGAGACTGGATACCCCGTCCGTCACCACATAGGCGTTGAAGGTGTCCGCGACCATGTCCGCAAACGCCGCCATGACGATCAGGGTAAACAGCCAGCAGAAGCCCAGAAAAAGTTTACGTCCAGTCCTGCCGATATATTTTTCAATCAGCAGTCCCATGGATTTGCCGTCGTTTTTTACGCTGGCATAGAGCGCGCCGAAGTCTGTGACCGCGCCGAAAAAGATTCCGCCCAGGATAATCCAGAGAAGAACCGGCAGCCAGCCGAATGCAGCCGCCTGGATGGCTCCGGTGACAGGTCCTGCTCCTGCGATGGAAGAAAACTGATGCGCAAAAACGGTCCATCCGTCTGTCGGAACATAATCCTGCCCGTCATTGTGCAGTACCGCCGGCGTCTTGGCTTTCGGATCAATTCCCCATTTTTTTGCAAGCCAGCGTCCATACAGTACGTAAGCCGCCAGAAGACATACGGCGGCAATCAGTACGATTACCAGTGTGTTCATGATATCCCCACTCTCCTTTTCTATGTATAAGTTTTCAGACCTGAAAGAAATCTCAGGCCACATTTCCGTGTGCAAGGGGATGCCGCGAAAATGTTCTGCAAAAGTCAGATTTATGCGAGTGCGCATCCCGCGGTAAAAAAAATCTCCTTACAGAATCACTCTGTAAGAAGACGAAAAATCCGCGTTACCACTTCCTTTGCCGACGTTAAGAAATCAGCCGCTCAGTCCCGTCGTCCGGATTTGCGCTTTTCTGAAAGACAAAGACGTCTGCCGGATTCAACAGGCTTCCTTTTAACGGTGGAATACCGGTCCGGACTACTGGAAAGCCGTTCGCCCTGACTGCTCACAGGGGATCCTTTTCCAACCGTGCTGTTCCCTCCCACCAACCGGAAACTCTCTGAAAGCACCCGAGCAGATTACTCGTAACAGTTCAGCTGACTGAACTGTAATGACAACTCAAATATGGAGTGTCAGACCGCTATTCTGCTCCGGGCTGGAAAATACTGTCCTGTTCTTCGCATTGACTTTTGCAATTTTGCTTTATTATACCGCTGTTTTTTTGTTTGTCAAGAGAAAACACGAAAATTTTTTGACTGAGTGACCGAACTGCTGCAGGTATCCGGCCCATCGCAAAGCGATTTCCAATGGCCGGATGCCGTAACTGTTCAGCGGGCTGAACTGTTGCGGAATGATGTGAAAATTCGGCCTTTTATCTGGAAATAATCGGAAAAGTGCTATATAATGAGGGTAACAGGAAATGGTAATCCGGTATCCGGTCCGGAACCGGATTTCTGCGGTACATAACAGAAGGAGAGGTGGAAAGTATGAGAATCATTACCATCAGCCGTGAATTCGGAAGCGGCGGAAGAGAACTTGGAAAACGGCTTGCGGAAGCACTGGAAATTCCTTATTATGACAAAGAAATCCTTTATGCCATCGCAAAAGAGGGGAACTTTAACGAGGATTATGTGGAAGAGGTTCTTCAGAGAGGATTGACGCCGAATTTTATGCCAACCTTTGGTCATACGTTTTCCCTTGGGCCGAACCCGGTGATGGAAAACGAACTGGAAATCATGAGCCTTCAGCAGAAAATCATTGAGAATATCGCTCAGAAAGGTGACTGCGTAATAGTCGGCCGAACCTCGGGGATCATTCTGGAAAAGTTCCGCCCGATGAAAATTTTTGTCTACGCGGATATGGGAGCCCGGCTGGCGCGCTGCCGTCTGAGAGGGGATGACGTAAAAAATCTCAGCGACAAAGAACTTCAGAAGAAAATCCAGAAGATCGACGAAGGACGTGCCAGACATCAGCGGCTGTTCAGCGATAAAAAGTGGGGGCAGAAGGAAAATTATCATCTGTGCGTCAATACCACGGGAGTGGAGATCGCGGCCCTTGTTCCTGCCGTAAAGGCGTATGCAACGGCCTGGTTTGAACAGCAGGAAGCCGACTAGAAAATCAGACTGGCGGCCTGTTCTGACGACACAGGCGATGCGCCAGGCGGAGGGAAACATGATTTATACCGTAACTCTTAATCCGTCTCTGGATTATGTTGTCACTGTCGACAATTTCCGGACGGGAATTACCAACCGTACGTCTTCCGAACAGATTTATCCCGGCGGAAAGGGGCTGAATGTATCCACGGTTCTGAAAAATCTTGGAATTGAGAGCACTGCGTTCGGGTTCATCGCCGGGTTTACCGGAGAAAAAATCCGGGAAATGGTCTGCGGCGCCGGAATCACGGCGGAATTCATTGCTCTGGAGCAGGGCATGTCCCGGATCAATCTCAAGCTGAAATCCATCGACGGCACAGAAATCAACGGAACGGGTCCTGAGATACCGGAAAGGGACCGGGAGCGCCTGATGGAGCGCCTTTCTGTGCTGGAAGCGGGCGATACTCTGGTGCTGGCCGGAAGTATTCCGCCATCCGTTCCCGGAGAGTTTTACTGCGAGGTTCTCCGTGCATTGTCAGGAAAAGATATTCATGTGGTTGTGGACGCGTCCGGGGATGCACTTCGCCGGACGCTGCCGCTGCATCCGTTTCTGATCAAGCCCAACCACCAGGAACTGGGAGAACTGTTCCGGACGACCATATCTTCACGGAAAGAGGCTCTTCCATATGCCGGAAAACTTCAGGAGATGGGCGCTGAAAATGTTCTCGTTTCTCTTGCCGGGGAAGGCGCTGTTCTTCTGGACGCGGACGGGAACTTTCATCAGGCGCCTGCCCCGGACGGAACGCTGGTCAACGGCGTCGGCGCCGGAGATTCCATGATCGCCGGATTTCTGGCGGGATGGCAGCGGACAAAAGATTATGATTATGCGTTCCGGATGGCGCTTGCGGCAGGGAGCGCAACAGCGTTTTCCGAATCCCTGGCGCAGAAAAAGGAAGTGGAAGCTCTCTTTGGGAGGGTTTCCACAGCCGTTTGTTCGTAACAGTTCAGTCAGCTGAACTGCAACACTTATCCTGTAAAATTGCTTTGAATGGTTTTTCTGAACTGGCGGGGCGACAGTTGTTTGTATTTCCGGAATATTTTTATGAAATAGCTGGAGGTCTCGAAACCTGTGGCCAGCGCGATATCCGTAACGGTCATGGAGGTGGAAATCAGCAGTTTTTCCGCCTCCGCGACCCGCAGACTGTTCAGATAGTCGGGAATACTCCGATGCATCAGCCGCTGAAAAGAGCGGGAAAAATAGCTGTAGCTGAACCCGCACAGTTCTGCAAGATAACCCACAGAAATATTCTGCCGGAAATTTGTGTCCATGTAAGCAAGCGCAGGTTCCAGCGCCCGGAACAGTTCCCGGTCTTCTGCCGTGTAGCGGAAAGACGCGGGATTTTTTTTGTGCCAGTAGCGGATCAGCCACAGATAAATGCCGAGGATATGGCTCCGCACTGCCAGTTCATAGGCATATTCCTTTTCGCTTGTCTCTTTCAGAATTTTGTGGAACAGTCGCGGTACCTCGGAACCGGTCAGATCCTTTCCGGGGATCACCTTTTCCTGCAGGGCTTCCGGCGAGAGGAGCGGCCGCAGATATCCCATTTCCAGCCCTGTTCCGGCAAGATCATTCTGCAGCAGTTCCGGCATAAAACGCACGACAATATAGGATCCGCCGTTCTCAGAACGGGCGTAAATATGATGCACTTCCTCCGCGCTGATCAGCACCAGATCTCCGGCCTGCCAGAGATGCCAGGACCCGTTCAGAAAAATCTGGAATTCTCCCTCCAGGCCAAGGAGCATCTCGATGTAAGAGTGGTAATGGGCCGGATAAACGCTGCCGCTGCAGGCCGGCGTCTGCAGATGGCAGAGAAAGTCGCATGGGATTCCGTCTCTGTATGTTTTTTCTTCTCTGATATAAGTTTCCATTTTACCCTCATGACAAAAAAGTGTTATTTTTTAACAAATCTATTATAGCATCTTACCGCCAAATAAGATATGCTGATTTTGTATTTATCTGAATATTGGTTACAGTTCAGCTGGCTGAACTGTCATGAACGATTGTAACGAATGATTAATATTTGAGCAATCTGCAAAAAAAGTGACAGGAGGATATGATTGATGCAGAACGGAAAATTTGGAAATGTGGTTCCTGAACTGGCTGCGTGCAGCAGGAGAGCGGCGGCGGAGGGCGCTGTGCTTTTGAAAAACGAGGACAATGTTCTGCCGTTTCTCGACGGAGAGTATATCTCTGTGTTTGGTCGGATCCAGTTTGATTTTTACCGCAGCGGCACAGGATCCGGAGGGGCGGTCAACGCACCTTATACGAAGAATCTGGTGGACGGATTCCGGGAAATTCCCGGCCTGTGCATCAACGAGGAACTGGTATCGGTATATGAAGCGTGGAGAGAGGAGCATCCTGCAGATGACGGCGGCGGTGTGTGGGCCGGAGAACCGTGGAATCAGGAGGATATGCCTCTGACCGGAGAGATCGTCCGCGCTGCGCGGGAAAAATCCGAAAAGGCCATATATGTCATCGGAAGAACCGCCGGGGAGGATAAAGACAATACGCCCGAGGAAGGAGGCTACTGCCTGACGGCTCAGGAAAAAGAGAACCTGAAGCTGATCACGGATTGCTTTGAAAAAACAGTCGTATTGCTGAACGTTGCCAATATCATTGATATGAGCTGGGTGGAGGACGAAGCATACCATGGACGTATCAAAGCTGTGCTGTACTGCTGGCAGGGCGGACAGGTGGGCGGCCTGGCTGCAGCGGATGTTCTCTCCGGAAATGTGACGCCAAGCGGAAAGCTGACCGATACCATTGCGAGAAGTATTGAGGATTATCCGTCCAGCTCAAATTTCGGAGGCCGGGAGGAGAACATTTATCAGGAAGACATCTATGTGGGATATCGTTATTTTGAGACTTTCTGTCCGGAAAAAGTATTATATCCTTTCGGATTTGGCCTTTCCTATACCGAATTTTCACTGAAGCCTCTGGGCGGATCGTGTATCATGGAAAACGGACAGAAATGTATCCGCGTACAGGTGCAGGTGGAGAATATCGGCATGAGGCCGGGCAAAGAGACGGTGCAGCTCTATGTCAGCGCACCCCAGGGGGCCCTTGGAAAACCGGCGCTGGAGCTGAAAGCGTTTCAGAAGACCCGTCTTCTGCAGCCGGGAGAGACTGCGTGCGTTTCTTTTACGGTACCGGAAGAACAGCTGGCTTCCTACGATGACAGCGGTGTGACGGGCGCAAAATCCGCCTATGTGCTGGAGCCGGGCGATTATTTCTTTTATGTGGGGAACAGCATCCGTGAACGGAAGGCTGTGCAGATTGACGGAAAGGCTGCGTGGTCCGTTTCTTCCCTGATTGTTACGGAACAGCTGGAGGAGGCGCTTGCGCCGGTGAAAGCGTTCCGTCGGATGAAACCTGGCGCGGCAGACGAAAATGGCGTCCGGACGCTGGAATATGAATCTGCGCCGCTTCAGACAGCGAATCTGGAAGAACGGATTTCCAGCAGAATGCCGGAGGAACTTCCGCAGACCGGACACCGGGGAATCACACTGCGGAATGTGGCGGACAGGGAAGCTTCCATGGAGGATTTTATCGCTCAGTTTACAGATGACGACCTGTCGGCAATCGTCCGGGGCGAGGGGATGAGCAGTCCGAAAGTCACTCCGGGAACCGCATCCGCGTTCGGCGGTGTGACGGATTCTCTGATTTCGCTGGGCGTGCCTGTAGCGTGCGCGGCGGACGGCCCATCGGGAATCCGCATGGAAGGCGGGTATTCTGCGACGCAGATGCCAATCGGAACGCTGCTGGCGTCCACCTGGAATCCGGAACTGACCGAAGAACTGTACACACTGGAGGGAAAAGAAATGTACGCCAATCAGGTGGACACTCTTCTGGGACCGGGCATGAATATCCACAGACATCCGCTGAATGGCCGGAATTTTGAATATTTTTCCGAGGACCCATATCTGACCGGCTGTTTCGCAGCGGCGGCCGTGCGGGGAATCCGCGCCGGAAAAGGAGTCGGAACGATCAAACATTTCGCGACGAACAATCAGGAAACCGCGCGTTCCGAAGAGAACAACGTGGTATCCGAGCGTGCCCTTCGGGAAATTTATCTGAAAGGATTTGAGATCGCAGTGAAGGAAGGAAACGCACAGTCCATTATGACTTCCTACAATGGGATCAACGGACACTGGGCAGCGTCCAATTACGACCTGAATACGACGATTCTGCGGGGAGAATGGGGATATACCGGAGTTGTGATGACGGACTGGTGGGCGATGATGAATCACCCGGTTCTTGGCGGTCCGTGCAGCAGACAGCGGGCGTCCTATATGGTTCGTGCACAGAATGATCTGTATATGGTTGTTCCCAACCATGGAGCGGGCGACAATGCTCATGGCGATGATCTGTCAGAGGCGCTGGAAAAAGGGGAGCTGACCCGCGGAGAGCTGCAGAGATGTGCGGCAAATATCTGTCGTTTTCTCATGAGCGTTCCCTGTATGGACCGCGACCCGAGGGAACAGGAGAGAGTTGAACTGCAGAAGGCCGGCGCGCAGGCGCCGGAAGGCTTTGCGGAAAATATCCCGGTGCTGAGAGACAGCGAAGCCTATACGATGGATTTTGAACATCCGCTGGTGCTGAGAGCGGAGGAACCGGGGATGTATTTTATGGAGGCAGGCCTTTCCTCGGCTTCGCCGGAAATGTCCCAGGTGTTTATGGAATTCCTTCTGAACGGGAGTCCGCTGCTTCAGGTGCAGATGGGCGGAACCCGCGGCAAAGTCACTGTCAGAAAGCTTGCGAAAGTGCGCATGGAGGCAGGCTATTATCTTCTGGAAGCAAAACTCCAGAAACCGGACATCTCCATTGCCTGGGTAAGATTTCGCAAATTAGCGTAAAAGCGGCAGGCAGTCAGGCGAAAACGTTACAATTCTGTACCCTGACTGTAACCTTGATCTGGTATGATAAGACTGTCATGGAACAGTTCAGCTGTCTGAATTGCTGCAGCAGTTCAGACAACCGGAGAAAAGGGGATTTTACAGCAATGGAAGCAGACAGACAGAAGATACCTGGAAAGGAGCCTGCTTTGGTCTGGACCGAGAAACTGCCGCGGCGCTGACCGGCTCACAGAAGTTTGCGGCGTGCGAACAGGTGCTCTGCGGCATGGGATTTGAAGCGGGAGAGCAGGAGATCCTTCTCCAGGTTCCGGATGCCGGATTTTATCGAATGGCGCAGATACGGTGGACCACGGGACGTCCGCCGCAGAGCGCCGATGAGGTTGCCGCCGGGGCTGAGACGCTTGAGGCGCTGGGACAGGGAGCTGCCTGTATCGGGGACAGGATCACGCTTCCCGGCGGGCGGGTCCTGACGCTCTGTGGAATCGCAGAGCTGCCGGATCGGACCGGAAGCCTTCCGCTGTACCTGACCCGGGAAGGGATGAAGGCGCTTGCGCCGGAAAAAGAGGAATACGCTGTATATTTCCGCTTCCGGGAGGAGCAGGCAGAAGAGGAACAGATGCTGCGCTATGCTGTGTCAAGGATGCAGAGCAGCCTGGCGGGGCAGGGCGGCCGTATGATGCTTTCGGAAACATATCTGAAGGCGCAGAACACGGATCTTTTGGTTCCCGCCGTCTGTTTTGCGGTTGTTCTGCTTGTTCTGCTCACTCTGCATTTTCTGATGGTTTACAGCGGTTTTCCGCGGACGTTCCGGACAGGCCTGTCCGAAAATCGGAGGCCTCTGAAAAGAATGTCCGTTTCTGTGCCAGGCCTGGCAGCCGGGTGCGCTGCGGGAATTCTTGCTGTGCCGGAGCCCGGCTTTCTGTGGCCCGGGCTGCTGACTGCGCTGTTTTGCGCTGCGATTCTTCTTCTGACCGGATTCTTCGGCGGTTTCTGCCGCCGGAGATTTCTGTCGTCTTGTCAACGCATCCGATGACCGGAGGAACTATGCCGGGCAACAGCAATCCATCGCTTTTTTCTATGGAATCCCATACTTTATAACTATTGGATTTCTCCCGCTTTAAGCGTTATACTTTAAAAAACAGATAACAAAGTTACAGTTCAGCCAGGTCTGTACGTTTACTGCACAGACCGTATGAAAACGCAGAGCCTGCAGGCATCCGGCCCATCGCGAAGCGATTTTCAATGGACGGATGCCGTAACAGTTCAGCTGGCTGAACTGTTACCAGCTGGCTGAACGGTTACATAACAAACGAAGCAGGAGGAAATATGGTAAATCTGGAATTGTTTCTGAATCACCTGAATCAGGGACTGCCTGTAACGTCGGGGTCTGAAATTCAGCAGTTTATGACACTGCTCAGCAATGAAGCGCGGAAGATTACCATGGAACTGAATACGGTCTGGCATGATCCGGAAGAGATCCGGGAGCTTTTTTCACAGCTGACCGGCACAGAAGTGGATGAGGGCTTTCGGCTGTTTCCGCCGTTTTATACTGACTGCGGGAAAAACATCCATGTGGGAAAAAATGTGTTTATCAACGCCGGATGTCAGTTTCAGGATCAGGGAGGAATCACGATCGGTGATGACACGCTGATTGGACACAATGTGGTTCTGGCAACTTTGAATCATGGATTCGAACCGGCGCGGCGGAAGGATCTGCTGCCGGCGCCGATTGTAATCGGGCGGAAGGTATGGATCGGGTCGAATGCCACGGTGCTCCCGGGAGTAACCATCGGAGACCGTTCAATTGTCGCCGCAGGAGCGGTTGTAAACCGGGATGTTCCGCCGGATGTGATTGTCGGCGGCGTGCCGGCGAAAGTGATCAAGCATCTGGAAATATCAGAGAAAAACGAGTAAAATAAAAGTGCAACAGTTCAGCCAGCTGAACTGTTGACAAAATATGACACCATCAGGAAGAGAGGTATGTATATGGTTTACAGAGAGTATCAGGATCTGAAGTTATCTGCACTGGGAATGGGAGCCATGAGACTTCCCGTTCTGGACGGCGATGATTCCCGGATTGATGAGGCTGCGGCCTGTCAGATGGTGGATTACGCGATGGAACATGGGATCAATTATTATGATACCGCCTGGGGATATCACAACGGAAATTCCGAGCTTGTGATGGGAAGAGCGCTGGCAAAGCATCCGAGAGAGAGCTTTTATCTGGCCGATAAATTTCCGGGATATGACCTGTCCAATATGGACAAAGTGGAGGAGATTTTTGAAAAGCAGCTGGAAAAATGCCAGGTTTCTTATTTTGACTTTTACCTGTTCCATAACGTCTGCGAGATGAACATTGACGCATATCTGGACGAATCCTATGGAATTTATGATTACCTGATGAAGCAGAAGAAAGCCGGAAGAATCCGTCATCTCGGCTTTTCCGCCCACGGAAGCTATGATGTGATCAAACGTTTTCTGGAAGCTTACGGGAAGGATATGGAATTCTGCCAGATTCAGCTGAACTATCTGGACTGGTCGTTCCAGGATGCAAAAGCCAAAGTCGAGCTGCTGCAGGAGTACAACATTCCGGTATGGGTAATGGAGCCGCTGCGGGGCGGTTCTCTGGCGTCCCTTTCCGACGAGGACACGGCCCGGCTGAAGAAGCTTCGTCCGGAAGAGTCGGTTCCGGGATGGGCGTTCCGTTTTCTGCAGAGCATTCCAGGCGTGACTGTCACTCTGTCCGGCATGTCCAATTTTGAACAGCTTCAGCAGAACATACATACGTTTGAGACAGACGCTCCGCTGAAGGAGGAGGAAATGAAAGAGCTGCTGGAGATCGCAGACAGCATGGTCCGGAAGATTGTGCTTCCGTGTACTGCATGCCATTACTGTGTCAGCCACTGCCCGCAGGGGCTGGATATTCCCAACCTGATTGCACTGTACAATGAACACTGCTATACCAAAGGGGGATTCATCGCGCCGATGGCAATGTCCGCGATTCCGGAGGACAAACGTCCCAGCGCATGCATCGGATGCCGCAGCTGCGAGGCTGTCTGTCCTCAGCAGATTAAAATTTCCGAGGCAATGGCAGACTTTGCCGAGAAGCTCGGAATGTAACGATAGCAGACCCTGCGCCCGGAAAAGCGGCTGCTGCGGTTCAGGAAGATCCTGCGGCAGCCGGTGTTCCGCACC
>ERZ1090868.1745-NODE-1747-length-11306-cov-11.630788_pt1 | contig 11306 bp, 10 predicted proteins | sample MGYA00478475_ERZ1090868 | MGnify/ENA primary metagenome ERZ1090868 (study PRJEB33644, sample SAMEA5815747) | chicken gut metagenome | biome: Chicken; feature: Gastrointestinal Tract; material: Caecum | place: Ireland | collected 2019-01-01 | study: A study of...
ATCAGATTCATTAAAAATTGTCCGAAAAAGTGTCTTAATTTATGAGACCATTATAGTATCGTGTGGACAGTACTTGCGGACAATCCTTTCTGACCAGATTCTTTGCACTCAAGCAGGCTATATACAAAGGATGTAAATTCTGATCTTTCAATTTCTGAAATATGCCTTTCTCCGAATTTGGGAATCAGATATGAGTTCAGGATGTTTGTATAAGATGAGAGGCTTGCAGGTTTCAGTCGAGATTTTTGCAGATTTATCCATTCAACAGCGATATTTTGGAATGAATTTTCCAATTGCCAAGAATCTGCTTCTGATTGCTTTAAAGCCAATTTTGACAGTTTGCTTACTGCTTCCTCATATGAAGCAGCATAAATATAGGTAAATACGGTTTTACCATTCACCGTTCCAACGCGAAGCCGTCCTTCCCAGCGGCCATCTTTCCTCAGATAAATATTGTTCCCTTTAAGGGATTTTCGTGCCATATAGTAAGCACCTCCTCCATCGTAATTCTGTTTGTTTACAAAATTGTATCGCTTGTTTCTACTGCCCTAAGTGTATTTGAAAATGGTTGCAGCCTCTTGTCATGATACGACAAATCGTGTATAATATTAAAAAATAAAAGATAGATTGAATGTCCAAAGATGCTGTGTCGTATAATATCATCTTATATGACTATAACGGAGGAGTTTGTCTCTGTTATGGTCTCTGCAGTGCGTATATGGTGCGGCCGTTTTTTATATGAAAAACCAGGCGGTTTGTGTAAAATAATTATTTGATTGGCCCGGAGAAATCCGGGATATTTTTTATCCATTTTTAGGAAGTTTTTATGGCGGATCGGAGGCTACCCGGACTGCTGGAGTTTTTCACCGGACGACGCAGATATTCCTGTAGAATGATGATGGCTCCATGGGATTTGAACTGGAGGATGGAGTGTTTAAGAAATTCGTTGCAAGAGAAAGAATTACAAGGATTCACAAAAATCCAAGAGAGTTGTGGAGCAGGAAGTTCTGGCTCAAGACGCAATGGATTCTTTCTTTGCGGATATAGACACTAAGAACATATGGAGGGCAAAATGAAAGAAAACATTATTAACGGAAAAATAAGCTATATCGAGTGCTCGGACGATCCGCTGTCGGCAGACATCGGTATCATTCGGAATGGGGACGCTACATGGCTCTATGATGTAGGCAGCGATGAGCGGGTTATTGCCGGATTGACCGGAAACTACAAGGTTGTCCTGTCCCATTTTCATCAGGATCACACAGGAAATATTGAAAAGCTGAGTATCAGGGAAGCTTTTGTATCGCATGAAACCAAACGCCATGTCCGGATGGGTACTGTTGTAGACAAGGATATTTTCATGGATAATCTGCATATTTTCCCGCTTCCTTCCAGCCATTGCAAGGGCAGCCTGGGGCTGGAAGTGGACGAGACCTACGCTTTTGTGGGCGATGCGCTATACAGCAGGAGCAGGGACGGTTATTATATTTTTAACGTTCAGCTTTTGAAGGATGAAATTGCAGTTCTGAAAAAACTGAAAGCACCGTATCTGCTGGTCAGCCACCTGAAGGGAATGGTTCGCCGCCGGGACGAGGTAATCGCAGAACTGGAAGAGTTGTACGATCAGCGAGATAAGAACAGCTCAGAAATCAGGTTAAAACAAGGAGCATCTGATGTAAACTCTTGACAAATTGAAACAAAAATTTTTACGAAGGCAATGCTATTTCTGGATATATGGCATCATCAAATGAAGTACCATTTTTCATAATGGTATTCGGATGTGAATTATTAAGCACGGAACATCGGCGGATGGTCTTACTCTTTAGCGGTGTATTAAGCGTTTTGCAACCGAAACGCCAGGCCTCAGGAATATAGAAAACAAAGGTCAAGGTACTTTGGAAAGATGAAAGGAGCGTTATGGAGATTTTATTACACGATGTTACACGTGCGCTAATGCGCGAATATTATGAGGATTTTCAAAATGATCCGGATGTTTTTATGGACATGAGCAGGTTTACAGAGTATCATTATAATCCAGCAGTAGTCGATGCACGTTTTCATAAGCAGCAGTTTGCTGCTGACCGAAAAAATTTTTTAATTATGGCAGATGGAAAACCTGTTGGCGAGGTAGGTCTAAAGCATATAGACAATGAAAAAAAGCAGGCGGAACTGTTCATCCATCTGCAAAATGATGCTGTAAAGAACAAAGGAATCGGTACAAAAGCAGAATTGCTTTTGCTTGACTATGCTTTTAATGTTATGTATATGGAGTTTGTGTTTGCCAATGTGCTGAAAAAAAATACCCGCAGTCAGAGAGTGCTTGAAAAAGTCGGGTTTGAATATGTCGGACAAGGAGGAAAATTCAGGTATTATCAGTATACCAGGAAAGGATATGAGCACCGAAAGCAATAAATGCATTATGAATACAGGTATCCGGCCCATCGCAAAGCGATTTTTCATTTTTTTCGATTATTTTTTCATAAATTCCGTGCCGCTGTGCCATGCCTGACCGACCTTGTCCCCGATCGCATAATAGCCGTTCTGCATCTGGTCGAAGGCGAAGGCCTGAAGTTTTCCGGCGTCGATTTTTCCGCGTTCATCCAGCACTTTTTCATCGGCGATCACGTTGACGATTTTTCCGAGGACTCGCAGGCCATACGGCTGGGACTGCATCTCCACAACCTCACACTCCAGGGTGATCGGATATTCGGTGATCACCGGCGCGTCAACCCGTGTGCTTTTGACTGCGTGAAGACCGCTGCGCTCAAATTTATCCGCCATCTTATTGGATGTGGCGATCCCGAAGAAATCGGATTCTTTTAACGTGTCTGTCCCCGGAACGGCCAGGGTAAACGCTTTCCGCGTCTCGATGTTGGCTACCGTCTTATGCTCCGCTTCCAGATTGAGCGCGACCATATCCTCGGCGCAGATACCGCCCCATGCCATCATCATTACGTCCACTGTGTCGTCTTCATTGTACGTGCCGATCATATAAGTCGGCATCGGGAACAAATAAGGTTTTACACCCAGATCTTTTGTCATAAAAATACCCCTTTCTGCCTTTTCTGATGTTTTCCTGTTGATTAAAGAATAACAAAAAATAGTAAAAAAACAAGTACGCACATGAAAGTGAGTTACTAACAGAGGAAACAGATACTTACTTATGAGTAAGCGTCGTCTGGCTGAACTGTAACGGCGGATGAACATTTCTTTCGACATAAGAGTTGAAAAATATACATATTATGGTATAATTATAAAATTGCAAAATCCGGAAGGAGCGGGGAAGGCGGTGCTGCGTATTTCAGACTTCGGCCGGTAGAGGACAAAGGAAAAGAAGGAGGAACATTGAGATGGAGAAAAAGAAGAGAAAGTTTTCCACGCCGCACACGCTGGTGATCATTGTATTTCTGATCATTGTGGCCGTCGCTGCGACTTATTTTGTGCCGTCCGGAGAATTTGTGCGGTATACAGATGAGGCTACGGGAAGAGAACTGGTCGAGGCGGGAAGCTATACGTCGTCCGGTACCAACCCGGTCAGCTTTCTGCAGGTTCCGATCGTCATGTATCAGGGAATCCTGGAGGCGGCGGATATCATCGCATTCCTGCTGATCATCGGCGGGGCTTTTGAGATCGTAAACGTCAGCGGGGCGATTCTGGCGCTGTGCAGGGCGGTGGCAAAACATTTAAAAGGAAAGGAATTTTTCGTGGTTCCCATTTTCCTGGCGCTGTTTGCTCTGTTCGGAACTACCATGGGAATGTCCAACGAGGTAGCGATCTTCGTTCCCATTGGGATCACCATGGCCCTGTCGCTGGGACTGGACAAGGTTACCGGTATGGCGATGGTTACCGTTGGTGCGGTGTCCGGATTTACTGCCGGACTGATGAATCCGTTCACGGTAGGTGTTGCGCAGGATATCGCCGGCGTGTCGCTGTTTTCCGGCATGGGTTACCGGGCGGTGCTTCTGGTGGTGATGCTGGTCATCGATACAATTTATATTCTCGCCTACGACAGGATGGTGAAGAAGCATCCGGAGAAGAGTATTCTGTACGGATTGCCGGACCAGGAGGAGTTTCAGCCGGACGATGGAAAAGATGAGAAGATCAACGGCCGGCAGATCGCCGTGCTGGTGGTAGTGTTCGGGACGCTGGCGATTCTGATCTACGGACTGATGGTATATCAGTGGTATTTCGAGGAGATGGCGGGTCTGTTCCTGGCGATGGGTGTGATCTGCGGACTGATCTCCGGGCTGTCTCCCAGCAAGATCGCCACGACGTTTACAGTGGGAGCTAAGGGAATTGCGGGAAGCGCGCTGACGGTAGGATTCGCCAGAGGGATTCAGATCGTGCTGACAGACGCGATGGTCATCGATACGATCGCCAATGCGGTTGCACAGGTGGTAAATGCTCTGCCTGCTTCGGTTCAGAGTGTCGGTTTCTTCCTCGCGCAGACCTGTGTAAGTTTCGTGATCACTTCCGGTTCCGGAATGGCGGCGGTCACCATCCCGCTGATGTCTCCGGTGGCGGATCTGATCGGGCTGAGCCGTCAGAGTCTGGTTCTCGCTTACCAGATGGGCGACGGATTTTCCAACCTGCTGCTTCCGACGACTTCCAGTCTGCTGGGTACCCTGGCGGTGGCGAAGGTGCCTTACGGAAGATGGGTGAAATTTATGTTCCCGCTGTTTCTGATCTGGACGGTGCTGGGATGTGTGATGATGATCGGTGCAAGACTGATCGGATACTGATGGAATGAGAAAGGAAATGACAGAGGGATGAAGGAAAAGATCAGAGAATATATTGATAAGATCGGTCCGGAACTGGAAGCGATGTCGGACCGGATCTTCGATCTGGCGGAGATCAGCTGTGAGGAGTTTGAATCCTGCCGGATTCTGGAAGAATATCTGGAAAAGAACGGGTTCCAGGTGGAACACGGTGTGGGAGGAATGGAGACGGCGTTCCGTGCCGTGTACGAACAGGGGGAAGGCGGACCGTCCTTTGGCCTGCTGGCGGAATATGATGCGTTATCCATGGGACACGGCTGCGGTCATCAGATGCAGGGGCCGGTGGCGATCGGAACCGCCCTGTGTATCAGGGAACTTGCCGGCGACAAGCCATATAAGATCGTGGTATACGGTACTCCGGCGGAGGAAGCGCTGGGCGGAAAGATCATCATGCAGGAGAACGGATGCTTCCGGGACATTGACATAGCGCTGATGATGCACGCGGCGCCGGAGACCTGTGTGGATGTAAAGACGATGGCCCTGGAAAATTTCCGGGTGACGTTCCACGGGAAGGAAGCCCATGCGGCTATGTCTCCGGAGAAGGGACGCAGTGCGCTGGACGGTATCCTGATCTCCTTCCAGGGAATCGAGTTCATGCGGGAGCATGTGCTGGAAGATACCAGGATGCACTATACGATCCTGGACGCCGGCGGACCGACCAACGTGGTTCCGGGCAAGGCAGTGGCGGAGTATACGCTGCGCTCTTACAATACCCATTATCTCTCTGAGATTGTGAAATGGTTTATGGACATCCTGAAAGGAGCGGCGTTGATCACAGGGACCACGTATACGGTGGAGCGGGATCCCGCCTATAAGGCCAAGATCCCCTGCATGTGCCTGAATGATCTGATCATGGAAAATGCAAAAGCGTTTGACGCGCCTCAGATCGCCCCGCCGAGGGAGAAGACCGGTTCCACAGATTTCGGAAATGTGATGTATGAGGTTCCGGGTTCCTGTATCCGTGTGGCTTTCGTTCCGGCCGGGACGGCGGCTCATTCGGAGGGATACCTGAATGCAGGAAAATCCGCGGAGGCTCACCGGGCAGTCCGGCTCGGCGCGGAGATCCTTGCGGGCACCTGCCTGGATATTCTGGAAGATCCCCGGCTGATGACAGAAATTCAGGAAGATTTCGCACGGCGAAAAGAACAGATGGGAAAAGATATCTGATAAAATAAAAATGACCTGCAAGCTATAAAAACCGGCGGCTGTACATGAAACAATTCGTGTACAGCCGCCGGTTTTTTCGATACACTCGACAAGCGCCTGCCGTGCTTGCACGGGCAGTGAACAATTTTTCTCAGTCATTTTTTCAGAACTGTCTTTACAAAATTGCGAAACTGTAAATTTTTTTTACACTTCCGCCGTTTTGTCTATACACGCGCAGAATATTATCAGTGGCACAGTTCGGCGAAAACTGGTATAACAACAATCAGCCGGAAAGAAAAGTTTTGTGACGGTTCAGTTGAATGAACGGTTGCAAAGTCTCTGGCTTTGTGCCATGTACGGGGAAAGGAGCAGCGATGCAAAATGAAGATAAAAGAAGGAATGTTTGCGGTCAAACTGTACGAACTGGAGCAGCAGTACGGGCGGATGCAGAGCCGTCTGCATCTCTGCCAGCAGGACGACCATCAGAAGATCCGGCGGGAATTGCAGCGGGCCACAGAAGAATATCAGGAGGATGAACTTCTTCTGAAGAAAAACGTGGAAAACAGCCGTTCGCCGGCGGTCGCGGCTCTCGCGGAGGCTCAGCTGGAATACTCGCGCAGGGTGAAGGAGATCTATGACCGGGAACTTCCGGAATATTTTCAGGAAGAGACAGAAACGGATCAGGAAAATCAGGCGGAGGCCACCGCGCTTTACGCGGAATATGCGATTGATTTTGCAGTTCAATCCATGCGGTATGCATTGATGACCACGCTGAAAGCGATTGACACACAGATGGATACGGAAGAGGAGGCAAAAAAGAATGAATGAAGTGAAAAAACCCAAGAAACCATTGATTTATTACTATGTGATCGTATTGATTGCACTTCTTCTCATCAACTTCCTCGCCATGCCCTGGCTGGCGGGACGGCAGATACAGGAAGTGGATTACAGTACGTTTATAGACATGGCGGAAAACAAAGAGATCGGTTCTGTGGAAATCCAGCAGCAGGAGAACCGGATTCTCTTTACGGACAAAGACGGAACAAGAATTTATGAGACCGGTATGGTGGGGGATCCGGATCTGACCGATCGGTTGAATGAATCCGGTGCGAAATTCTCCGGACAGATTGTAGAGCAGATGTCGCCGGTCCTCAGTTTCCTGCTCTCCTGGGTACTGCCGATCGTGATCTTTGTCGGCATTGGACAGTATATCTCAAAGAAGCTGATGCAGCGGGCCGGAGGGGCGAACTCCATGGCCTTCGGAATGGGAAAGAGCAACGCGAAGATTTATGTGAAATCTTCTGAGGGAATCAAGTTCTCAGATGTGGCAGGGGAAGATGAGGCAAAGGAGAATCTGACAGAGATCGTTGATTATCTCCATAATCCGGAAAAGTACCGTGAGATCGGAGCTTCTATGCCGAAAGGGATCCTTCTTGTGGGCCCTCCCGGAACCGGTAAAACAATGCTGGCGAAGGCGGTGGCCGGCGAGGCGGACGTGCCGTTCTTCTCCATGTCAGGTTCCGAGTTTGTGGAAATGTTCGTAGGTATGGGCGCGGCGAAGGTACGTGACCTGTTCAAGCAGGCGAAGGAGAAAGCTCCGTGCATCGTCTTTATCGATGAGATCGACGCTATCGGCAAGAAACGTGACGGACAGGTCGGAGGAAACGATGAGCGGGAGCAGACGCTGAATCAGCTGCTGACAGAGATGGATGGATTTGAGGAGAACAGCGGTGTGATCCTTCTGGCAGCCACGAACCGTCCGGAATCTCTGGATCCGGCGCTGACCCGTCCGGGACGGTTTGACCGGAGAGTGCCTGTGGAACTGCCGGATCTCAAGGGCCGCGAGGAAATCTTGAAAGTTCACGCGAAGAAGATCAAACTGCAGGGCGGTGTGGATTTCAATAAGATCGCCCGTATGGCGTCCGGGGCATCCGGCGCGGAACTTGCCAACATTGTCAACGAAGCGGCGCTGCGGGCAGTCAGAGACAAGCGCAGCGTGGTCACTCAGGCGGACCTGGAGGAGAGTATGGAGGTGGTCATTGCAGGCTATCAGAAGAAAAATGCGATCCTCACGGACGAGGAAAAGAAGGTTGTGTCCTACCATGAGATCGGCCATGCGCTGGTGGCGGCGATGCAGAGCCATTCGGCGCCGGTACAGAAGATCACGATCGTTCCCCGCACATCGGGAGCCCTGGGATATACAATGCAGGTGGAGGACGGAAATCATTACCTGATGACGAAAGAGGAACTGGAAAATAAGGTCGCCACTCTGACCGGCGGGCGTGCGGCGGAGGAGATCGTCTTCGGATCTGTCACGACCGGAGCGTCCAACGATATTGAGCAGGCGACGAAGGTTGCGAGAGCCATGATCACCCGTTACGGTATGGACGAGCATTTTGATATGGTTGCCATGGAGACAGTCACCAATCAGTATCTGGGCGGAGATACGTCTCTGGCATGTTCGGCGGAGACTCAGACCCAGATTGACCGGCAGGTGGTACAGCTTGTCAAGACACAGCATGAAAAAGCGCGTCAGATCCTGACAGAAAACAGAGAAAAGCTGGATGAACTGGCTCAGTATCTGTACGAAAAAGAGACGATCACCGGCGAGGAATTTATGAAGATTCTGAATTCATGAGAAGACAATCCTTGAGACGCTGCAGTCCCCGGAGCATCTATGCGCGAAGTGCGACGGATATGCAAAAGAATGGCAGCCGGTAGCGGAACGGCTCTGGAAAGAACGGACAGAGGAGAAAATGAAATAACGGACGTCTGGACTCAGCGCAGCTTGCTGCGCTGAGATTTTTTTGCTTTCGGCAAAACAGAAACCGTTCAGCCGGACGGAACACTGTGGAGCATCTGGAGTTTATAGTTTGTTTAACTTATCTCAGTGGAATATTTATCGCCGCCTGTTACTATCAATGAACAAAGACATGAAATGAAACAGGAGGCTGAGAAAATGAAAAATCAGGGAAAAAGCGGGAACGGCACGGCGCAGATTACAAAGAGCCGGGGACAGATCGTAAAGGAAAATCTTCTTACGCTGTTTAATTTCCTGAACTTTGGCATTGCGGCTCTGCTGTTCGCGGTGGGCGCCTATTCGAATATGCTGTTTATCGCGATCATTCTGCTCAACATTATCATCGGTATTGCGCAGGAATGGAAAGCGAAGAAGCTTGTGGATGAGCTTTCTATTCTGAACCGTCCCACTGTCTGTGTGCGCAGAGACGGGAAGAATACATATGTTGATCTGGACGACGTGGTGTTGGGAGATCTGACCGTGCTGGAGAGCGGCAGCCAGATCTGCAGCGACGCGGTAGTTGTGTCCGGGTCGCTGGAAGTCAACGAATCTCTGCTGACCGGCGAGAGTGATGCAGTGGTCAAGGAGAGCGGGAGCAGACTGTATTCCGGAAGCTCCGTCATTGCGGGAAAAGCATATGCGAAGGTAACCCATGTGGGCGGTGAAAATTATGCTGCCAGGCTTGCGAATGAGGTAAAGAAAGAGAAGAAGGTACAGTCTGAACTCCTGGGTTCCATGCGTAAGGTGACGAGTTTTACAAGCTTTCTCATCGTGCCGCTGGGTATTGTGCTGTTCCTGGAAGCGTATTTCCTGCGCCGGTCACCGGTGGGGGAGGCGGTTGTCTCCTCGGCTGCCGCGCTTCTGGGAATGCTTCCCAAAGGATTGGTCCTGCTGATCTCCGTATCCCTGGCGGCGGGAGTGATCCGGCTGGCAAAGATGAAAATACTGGTTCAGAATATTTATTCCCTGGAAACCCTGGCGCATGTGGATACCCTCTGCCTGGACAAGACGGGAACGATCACGGACGGAAAGCTGAGCGTCCGCAAAGTGATTCCGATGGTGGCGTTGCCCCAGGGAGAGATCGATCGGATTGTCTGCTCTTACATGGCGGCCTGTGAGGATAACAACGCCACGTTTCAGGCACTGAAAGAAAAGTTCCTTCCCAGGAAAGAATACCGGCCGGTCCATTCGATACCGTTTTCGTCCAGACGAAAATGGGGCAGCGTCAGCTTTGACCGGATCGGTACGGTCTTTGTGGGCGCTCCGGAAAAACTGATCGGGACATTGCCCGAGAACCTGGAGCGTGAGCTGGAGAAGGGGCGCCGCGTCGTTGTCATTGGATTTTCGGGAAAGCTTTGGACCGATACCGATCGGCTGCCGGCAGGGATTGTCCCGTGGTACAGTATCGTGCTGGAGGACACCATCCGTCCCAACGCGGAAAAAACGCTGGACTTTTTCCGCAGGGAAGGCGTGGACGTCAAGGTGATCTCCGGAGATCATATCAAGACAGTGTCAATGATCGCAAAACGGGCCGGCCTGGAGAGCTGGAAAGATGCGGTCGATCTGTCAGGGCAGGGAGACGCCCCGGATTATGACAGGCTCTGCCGGGAGTATGCTGTTTTCGCGAGAGTAACGCCGGGGCAGAAGCAGGAACTGGTCCGTGCGCTGAAACGTCAGGGACATCAGGTGGCGATGACGGGAGACGGTGTGAACGATCTGCTGGCACTCAGGGAAGCAGACTGCTCCATCGCAATGGCGGACGGCAGCGACGCCAGCAGGCAGATCTCTCAGGTAGTGCTTCTGGATTCTGATTTTACCAACCTTCCCCAGGTAGTGATGGAAGGACGTAAGGTGATACACAATGTGACGCGGACTGCACAGGTATTTTTTATCAAGACCATCTACTCGATCCTCGTGTCGGTGTTCTGTCTGCTGACCAACCAGCAATTTCCTTTTTTACCGATCCAGATCACTCTGGTAGACGCGTGCATCGAGGCGTATCCTTCGTTCCTGACCATTCTGGAATCAGATACGCGCAGAATCCGGGGAAAATTTCTTCCGACGGCGCTTTCCCATGCGGCTCCCTTCGGGATTGCCGTCACAGCGATGATCATGATGCTCTCTCTCAGCGCCCCGTTCTCTGCGGCGGAGCGGAGAACGGTGATGTACCTCGTTCTTATCCTTATTTCGATGGCGGCGGTGATCAAAAGCTGTCTCCCGTTTACCAGGCTTCGGGCGTTTATCTGTATCACCATGGCTGCCGGGACATTTGGCGCGCTGGCGATTCTGCCGTCTCTGTTTGAGGTCACGGCAGTTACCTCTCAGATGGCGGTCACAATTCTGTTCGGCGCCGTGATTTCCGGGCTGATCGTGCTCCTTGTGGATCAGATCCTGGATGTGGTGGCGGCCAAGAAAGGATGAGGAGCGCGGATCCTCCGTTTTTCGAACGTATATTTTTTTGTGGACAAGAGGACGTTTTTATCGCTGCGATGAATTCAGAAAAGAAAAGGGGAGCGGTATCTGGTTTTATGTGGTACAATTCTTTAGGAAAGTATCAGATTCAGAGCGAGAAAAAGAGCAGC
>ERZ1090868.1756-NODE-1758-length-11253-cov-7.885872_pt1 | contig 11253 bp, 10 predicted proteins | sample MGYA00478475_ERZ1090868 | MGnify/ENA primary metagenome ERZ1090868 (study PRJEB33644, sample SAMEA5815747) | chicken gut metagenome | biome: Chicken; feature: Gastrointestinal Tract; material: Caecum | place: Ireland | collected 2019-01-01 | study: A study of...
CATATGCCAAGTGAAAATTTATTCTTAATGTAATAACCTAATAGCACACAGATTATAATAGGTGTTATTACTGATGCACTAAGAGCGGACACCCAAACCAGATATTTAAGTGCGGATAAATTTTCCACCTTGTCGCCTCCTAAATCAGTGTCACACACTATACAAATATTATACATAATTTTATCACATTGCAAAATAGTTTTCTCAACAAAATAAAATTTCTTTTTGGCGTTTGGCAAAGCAATTTTTACAAAAAATTAAAAATGCATAAATAAAACAAAAAGCCAGATGCAGCACATTGGCAACATCTGGCATATTTTTTTGATACTGGATATTTTACCTAATATCAGATGTACTTTTTCATAGCCTCGGTGATTGCTTCCTCAGACTCGCTGAGAGCAACGGTGAAGTCTACGCTATGCTTTGCAGAGAAAGCGTCGATTTCCTTCAGGAAAGCTTCTGCAACAGCTGTGTCTTTGCTATCTAGCAGCTTGTAAAGGCTGTCGATGTATATCTTGCTGATATCGTAGTTACCAGCATGAATGCCAGAAACGAAACCGAGCAGACCCTTATAGCCTTCAACCATGTAGTCGCTTACGTTTACAAGACGAGCACCATGGGAAATATCAAACTTGAGCTTGTCGCCCTTTGCGATGCAAACAACGCTGCCCTTTTCTTCTTGTACAGCAGTGTTTACCATCTCGATAATTGTCTTTGTTTTACCGGTACCAGTACCGCCAACGATGAGTTTAACCATTATAATTCCTCCTAACCTTTGAGGTTGTCTCTATCTTACCATATATCAAACAAAAATTCAATCATATTTATTATAATTTTTATGGATTTTTTATGTTTTTATATTTATTCCTCAAATTATGTCTTACCCTGCTAATTCTTTTTCATAAGAGTAAACCGCATAAATTCCCTATATATGTCTGAAAAACTCAGTTTTTCCACATCTTCTGATGTTATAAGCTCTATCTGCATAATAGTTCTTGTGCCATCTCTAACCGTTGCTGTGCCTACACTTTGCCCCTGTTTTATCGGTGCAGTTACGCTTTGTAACTTATCTATTTCAAGTGTTATATTTCCCTCTGATTCCTTTGGAATTATAACAGGCTCGGTTTGTTTTGCTTCTATATTAACATTTTGTTTTTTGCCAAGCTCTACTAAAATAGGTTTTGTAGCTTCGGTTAAATCTGGAGTATATGCAGTATAATTTGCAAAGCCATAATCTAGAAGTGTTTTAACCGCATTTGTTCTGTCATCTTTTGTTTTCGCACCCATAACAGTGGCGATAAAAGTCATATTATCTCTTGTTGCCGCCGCTGAAATACAATAACCCGCTTCGGATATATAACCTGTTTTTAAACCAATCATACCGTTATATGTTTTTAACATTTTATTTGTATTTGCAAGCGAAAACTCACCATTTCTAACTGTATCCATCCAAGTGCTTGTGTAATTTATTATCTGAGGGTGTTTTAAAAGCTCTGCCGATATAATTGCTAAATCTCTTGCTGAGGTCAATGTTTTATCTGTTCCAGCATCAAGACCATTTGCATTTATAAATGTGGTTGATTCACAGCCTAACTGTTTAGCTCTCTCATTCATTTTTTCAACAAAAGCCTCTTCAGTGCCCGATAAATGTTCAGCCACAGCAACCGCACAATCATTTGCCGAACCTATTGCAATAGCTTTTAACATTTCATCTAAAGTTAACTGTTCACCTTGTTTTAACCAGATTTGAGTACCACCCATAGACTCAGCATGTGCAGAGCCTGTAATCATTGTATCAAGTGATACTTCTCCCCTGTCAAGTGCCTCCATAGCAAGCAGCATTGTCATAATTTTAGTAACTGATGCTGGCTGATAAGCTTCTGTGCCATTCATTTCATAGAGCATCTGACCATTACTGTCATATAATGCAGCAGATTTTGCATTTATTTCGCCCATTTGGGGCAATGCTGATGCCGAGCTGTAAAACAAAGCTAAAGCCATTATAAGGCAAAGCTGTTTTTTCATTTTTTCCACCCCTTTTACATTTATATTATAATTTTATGTTTTACATCGAATGGATATTCTAAAATTCACTTCTTTTTGTTGTTATAATATGCTATAATAATTTAAAATATTATAGCAAAGGACTTAAGTAAAATGAGCGAAAATATCAATGAACTGGAAACAACTCAAGAAAACAACCAAAACACTGAAAATACCGAAACTGATGTTTCTGTAAATGAAGTAGTTGATGAGATTATTGAGGAAAACCCAATGACAGCTAAACGCAGACAGTGGTCAGCATTTGTAGAAGGCCCTGCTGCTGATTTTTTCACAGGTTATAAGCTTGAGAAAATGATGATTGATGATGGAAGTGGAAACAAGGCAAAATTCAGCCGTACAAAAGACGACGGCATTAAAGTAGAATATACTTCTGCTGTACTTCTATAAAAAAATTAAGCGTGGTGCATTTTGCACCACGCTTTTTTAATCTATGATACTGCTATCACACGAATTTTGCCGCCGTTATCTGCTGTACGTTCTGCATATAAAGTAAAGTTTTTGTAATCGGCTTTTGCCTGATTTAGTGTTATAAATTTACCAAGACTTTTTACATAAACCTGTACCTCATCTGCAATATTGTAGTAACCTTCTGATGTTTTAACACCCTTATTTAAATCAAAGTCAGCAAGTGAAACTGTCGCAATACACTTTAATCGAATGCTATCAATAGGTTGACTGTTTTCATTTAATTCTGCACCCTTAGCCAGACCCATAGGCTCGCCACTTACTATACCTATTGGTCTTCCAATTGGATTATATGTTAGCGTAGATTGTGAATTATTCTTATAATCATAGCGTTTCAGTGTTACAGTAAATGTTTCACCTCCACCTTCATGTTTTTCGATTGATACATAACCATAACCATAATTCCACGCATCGCCTGAAACATCACGAAGAACTATTGCAACTATATTTCCTGAAGAATCCAATATAGTATTTCTGATATCAATCGATTTAATCTCATTAAATGGAAGTTGCTTAATTGAGCTTATGTAAATAGGTGCACTATCATAAACCTGTTCAAGAACCATAACATTTGGTGATACATCTGTTGTGCCTAGCTTACCTGCTTTAATATCCCATGCACCAGACTTCTTGCCCGAACCATTATAGCCTATGAGTGATAATTTATTTGCTGTAATTTGTGATGCGGTTACAAGCTTACCTACAAGTTTTTTATCACTTTCGGTAATTTCACCCTTTATAGTCATGCCATTCACAAGACGAATTTGTGCATTTGTTCCGTCTATTTTTTCAAATACACCTGTCATTTCTGCACGAATTTCGCTCGCTGGATATACATCAACTACTGAGCCATAATTATCAAGCAATAAAGTTATTTTATCACCCTGTTTAAATTTAGCGAAAGAAGGGGTAAGTTTTTCAGAGATATTAAATTCCTTACCAAGCATAGTAATCTTGGTTGGGTTTTTAAATGCAGGTTTTGCATCATAATAAACACCTGTTAGCTTGTTATCTGACACATTTACAGTTTTAGCAGAGGTATCTATTGTTATAACATCATATTTCTTTAGTAAATCTCTGCCTATTTCCACACCATTTTTAATTATCTTATAATCATTTGGTATTGGATTTGCTGTATTTGTACCATAGATAAAGCTATTTTCAGCTGCTTTTCTTGCATTTGTACGGATAAGAGTAATATTTCCGACTGAATCATAATGAAGTGTAATTTCATCATTAGGCAGTAAGTTAAACCAGTTTTCATCGAATTTGCCTACCGAGCCATTTAAGTAAACCATTGTGTCACGGTTTGGCTTTATAGTAGTGCCTTGAGTTGTTTCGATTTTATCCGCCTGAACACTTGAAACCTTATAACTTTCTGTTCTTGTGCCTGCCTCTGGTAAAATAGCGATTACAGAACCTGCATTTTTCTTGCTATAATACAATGTTCCACGCATACCAATCATACTGTCATCAAGAGTTCCTTCAGTATTCTTAGTTATAATTTCACCGTTTAAATAGAATTTAGCTTGATTTTCTCTTAAATCAGTATCTGTTTTACTTGTTGCAATTAAGATTGCACCTTCACTGTCTGAACCAGATACAAGTGTATCTATGAGCTTTCCTGAGTTATCCTTACCACTTACAAACAATGTGTTAAGCAGCATATAGGCGGTATTTTCTCTGCTCATAACCGAATTTGCATAAAGGGTTGTATTTTGTGGACTTAAACCAAGTGACTCAGCTCTTGCCACATAATCATTTGGCCACATAGGGCCAATATCTTCTATTGTATAACCAAGGGCAAGCAGTAACATTGTACAAGCTTCACCATAGCTTATAGTGTTGTTTGGTTTAAAAGTTCCATCTGCATAACCTTTGATTATATTCTTTTTTTGTAAATCTGGGTGTCTGATAGCAGCATTTATATAACCTGCTGCCCAGTGTGTGTTTGGCACATCTGGAAAAATAGTATAACTTTTATATGCAGTCACATCTGTTACACCAAGCATAGTTACAAGTAATTTAGAAAACTCTGCACGAGTTATACTTCTATCTGGTGAAAAAGTATTTGGACTGTCACCCTGCATAATTTTAAAAGAATTTAAAACAGATACAGTTTGATTTAACTTATCGGATTTAATATCGTTAAATGCGGCACTTGCACAGGTGCTAAAAATTGTAGCTGCAAGAAAGCCGCTTAATATTTGTTTTTTCATATTTACCACTCCTTTTTATTGAGTACGAAGTGCTTCGACAGGCTGTAATTTAGATGCTTTATTAGCTGGATATATACCAAAAATTATACCAAGTAGTGCAGAGAATAAAAATGCACCAACAATAAGCATAGGACTTGGAAGAACAGTGAACTGTTCTACTTCAGGCATCCAGCTTTGCTCGCTTAATTGTTTTGAAAGCATTATATTACCCATTATTGCCGAGCCGAAACAACCTATTACAATTCCAATTATACCACCACAACAAGAAACAGATGCGGCTTCAATTAAAAACTGTGAAATAATATCTCGTCTTTTAGCACCGATAGCCATACGGATACCGATTTCACGGGTTCGCTCTGTAACTGATACAAGCATAATATTCATAATACCTATGCCACCTACTAAAAGCGAAATCATAGCTACACCACCCATAAGTAAAGCGTCTTGTTGAGCTGCTGACTCTTGCTGCTCTTGATATTGTGAATCTGAATAAGCATCAAACCAGCCATTTGAAGATGTGCATCTTGGCTCCATAAATTCCTTTAATTTTTTAACCACTATATCAATATCATCTCTAGATGCAGCTTGAACTATATACTGTTTATGTGCATATCTATCTATTACCATCATCTGACTTTGCAATGTATAAGGCATAACAATCATTTGGTCTTCTGTATTTAATTTACCTTTGTATTTTCCCTTATAAACGCCTATAATTTCAAAGCTTTTGCCACCAACTTTTATTTTCTGACCCAGCGGACTCATTGCACCAAAGAAATATTTTTTTATAGTTTCACCTATAACACAAACTCTAGCACGTTGGTCACAATCGGCTTTTGTTATATCTCGACCTGCTGTTATAACATTGTTTGTAACCCTACTATAATTTTCATTTCCATAGTACATATTTGTATTATACTTTTGACTATCTATTTTCATAGTTCTATATTGAACACCTCTGTTTTCACTATCATAATATTGACTTTGAGGTGACCAACCTGTTATGTTTTTCTTTAAATCGACATTTAACATCTTTTCCATTTCTTTCCAATCTTGAGTTTTAGCACCAGAACCATTAACACTTATTCTGTTTGTGCCCATAGCCTCAAATTGAAGTCTTGTAAGGGTTGCCTTACTTTGAATAGATGCAACAAGTGTTATAACTGCCGCTACACCGATAATAATACCAAGCATTGTAAGCAGTGAACGCACTTTATTATCCATAATAGACTTTACAGCCATTCTTACTGTCTGTAACCAGTTCATTTAAAATACGCCTCCTCTGCCCGCTCTATCTGAGATAATTTTACCGTCTTGAATGGTTATAACCCTTTGAGCTACTTCTGCAAGCTTATTATCATGTGTAATAAGTATAATTGATGTACCTTGTTTATTAAGCTCTATAAGCTGCTGCATAATCTCAGCACCAGACCTAGAGTCTAGGTTACCAGTAGGCTCATCTGCCATAATAATAGGTGGTTTAGCAGCAACCGCACGAGCGATTGCAACACGCTGCTGCTGACCGCCTGACATTTCATTAGGTCTGTGGTCAAGTCTTTTCTCCAGACCAACCGAGCAAAGAGCATTTATGGCAAGTTCTCTACGCTCAGATGCTGGCATACCTCTATAAATAAGAGGTAACTCTACATTTTCAATAGCAGTTAATGCTGGAATTAAATTGAAACCTTGAAATATAAAACCTATTTCTTTGTTTCTTATAGTAGAAAGCACAGATGGCTTCATAGAGCTTACTGCATGACCATCTAAGTTATATGTGCCATAAGTTGGTATATCCAAACAGCCTAAGATATTCATAAGTGTGGATTTACCAGAGCCTGACTGACCTAAAATACATAAAAACTCTCCCCAAGGCACTTCAAGCGAAATATTATCAAGTGCTCTAACTTCATTTTCTTTGCCTTCATTATATATTTTACTTAAATTCTTTACATCTATTAAAAGATTTTTATCAGGCTCTACTTGAGGCTCTATAACTTGTTTTTTCTTAAAAAACATAGTATTTTGCCTCCTTTATCCAACTGCAATACCAGCACCATTATTAAATTGCTCATACATATCTTGAGGTCCTGCAATAAACACCTCTGTACCCTCATCAATACCGCTTATAATTTGAACATTAGAGCTGTCTGACAGTCCTATTTGTACAGGTACAAGTTTATAACCCTCTGGAACACCTTCAGTACCATCTGGTATTGGCAGAGTATTCTCAAATTTTTGACCTTCTGGTTCTTTTGCAAAAACAGCTGTACCATCGACTGTGTTCACAAGTGCTTTTGTAGGAATAGTTATGCAGTCCTCAACAGATGCTGTTGTAATTTTATATGTTACATAGTAACCCATAGATACAGAAACGTTCTCTGGCAGTGGGTCTAAAACGATAATTGCTGTATATGTAGGTAAACTGCTACCACCAGTGCTTTCATTTGCTTGAAGTGCCACACTTTCAACTGTACCTGTAAGTGTTATATCCTCTGCACCTGTTTGTAATGTTATAGTTGCAGATTGACCTGCTGAAACCGAGTTTATATCATTCATAGAAATCTGTGCTTTTACAACAAGTGATGACATATCTGCAACTACACATGGAGCATTACCTCCAACAAGTTCAGCATCAACGGCTGTGTCAATTTTTAATACTACACCGTCCATAGGTGAAGTTACATTAGAATTAGCAACTTGTGCCTCAAGCTTTTGAATTTGTGCTTGTTTTTCTGCTATTGATTGCTGCTGATTAGCCAAAGTTCTCTGAGCAGTTTCAACCGCACGAACAAGTTCATCATTTTTCTGTCTTACAAGCACAGTACCCGCTGAAAATCTATAATAATCGAGAGTGCCTATACTTGTAATTTTACCTGATTGCTTTACTGTCACTGTTTCTTCTCGTGAATACTCAAGTTTTCCAGATTCAGCAGGCATAATACTTCCATTTGCAGTTGGGATTTCTGCACTTGCCACCATGCCACTTGTGAGTGTGCCTGCATTTTTAACAGCAATAACAACCTTAAATAATCTTGTTCCACTAGGTGAGATTTTCTCTACTCGCTCAATAGAATCTACCCAGCCTGATAATTGTGACATACTAGATGGAATAGACACATTAGCAGCCGCACCCTTTGAAATTGAGTCAATATAAGCATAGCTGAAATAAAGAGGCAAACGCATTACAGTATCATCAACCATAGTTCCTAGCACTGTGCCACCAGAAATCTCATCACCATTTCTATATGTTTTTACAGTTTCACCCTCTGCCGCTGACTGTGGAATAAATTTCCCAGTAAATGGTGCAGTAGTTGAAAGTTCATTTACGCTTTTTTGTGCTGCACTTACGGCAGAAGATGCTTCATCAACCGCTCTTTGTGCTTCTATCAAATCTTTTTTAGCGTTTTCTATTTCTTTTTTAGTTTCGGTAGGGTCTACTGTAAATAATACATCACCTGTTTTTACATTTTGTCCTGGTTCAACCAAAACACTTGTAACCTTTCCTTTTAAATCTTTGCCTAATTCCACTTGTTTTCTTGCCGCAATAGAGCCATCACCTTCTATGTATGTTTCAAGCATACCCCTTGAAGCAACGGCTATTGCTGGCTGTTCATCTTGTGATGTTTGGCGTGTACGTTTTACCATATATACACCACCTGCAACAAGACCACCTATAACAAGTAATGTAACTGCCATTTTTACAGGTTTTGGTATCTTGCTACCCTTTTTGTTCATTATATCAGCATATTTATTACGCTGAGGTTTATCATTATTTTTTACCTGATTTTCTGCCATATTGCTTTCGTCCTTTCTTTTTTATATAAAAAAACAATACATTCTTCTAATCTGAAATATGCTAACATTTTGTTGTATCAAAAGTGTATCGAATATATGCAAGTTTTGAGAAAATATGTATATTTGACTTTAGGCATTTATCACTTTATAATTATATCAGATATAAAACAAATTGGGGAAATTTTTTTATGAAAAAAACACTTAAATATGCATTTATACAGACAATTCCTGTATTATTTGGTTATTTATTCATGGGGCTTGCGTTCGGCATTTTGTTTGAAAAAGCTGGATATAACTTTATATGGGCATTTTTTGTAAGCCTTACATGTTATGCAGGCTCTATGCAGTTTGTACTTATAACGCTTTTAACAGGTGGGGCAAGTGCCATTCATTCAGCATTTATGACACTTATGATTAATTTCAGACATATATTTTATGGTTTAAGTTTAATTGAGCGTTTTAAAAAAGCTGGTAAAACTAAATTTTATTTAATACATGCATTAACAGATGAAACATATTCACTTCACTGTCTAGTAAAACCAAAAGAAGGTATGAATGATACAAAGCTTATGTTATATATTTCGGTTTTAGACCATATTTATTGGATAACTGGCTGTGTACTTGGTGCTTTAATCGGTCAGATTATACCTTTTGACACAACAGGTATAGATTTTGCAATGACCGCACTTTTTGTTGTAATATTTGTCGAGCAGTGGAAGGAAGCAAAACAACATTTACCTGCAATTATAGGCGGAGTATGTGCTATAATTTCGCTTTTAGTTTTTGGTGCAGATAATTTCCTTCCTCCTGCACTTGTGGCAACAGTTTTAATGCTTCTATTTTATAGAGCGAATATGGAAAAAGAATAATTTTTAGAGGTGAAAAAATGCCTATTTCGTTTGGTCATTCGGTTATGATAATTGCAGTTGTTGCAGTGTGTACATATTTTACTAGAGCGGCTGCATTTGTACTTTTTGGAGGTAAAAGAGAAGTTCCAAGTTCTGTTAAGTATCTTGGCAAAGTTTTGCCTCCTGCTATTATTGCAATTTTGGTCATATATTGTTTAAAAGGCATAAATCCTACCGTTTTCCCATATGGACTTGCTGAAATAATAGCTGTTATATGTGTTGCAGTTTTACACATATGGAAAAGAAACAATCTGCTTTCAATAGGTCTTGGAACGGTTATTTATATGGTGCTTATACAAGTTGTTTTTGTAAGTTAATCATATTTATTATGCATATATAAAACTAATTTTTGTATATGTTATACTGTTTCTTTACGTTTTTTTAACATATTTTTTACAGTTTGTTGTACCTATTTTATGTTATACTATATTAAAATACTGAGGTGACGGAAAATAATGTCACTTCATCACTTTGGAGGTTTACCTTTTTTTATGGACAGTAGTCATCTTGTTACTCTTGCAGTGATAGCTTTTTGCGTGCTTATGTCAGCATATTTCTCTGCAACTGAAACCGCTTATTCATCTCTTAGCCGAGTGCGTATGAAAAACATGGCTTCAGATGGAAACAAACGTGCAGCACTTGTACTTCGTCAGTCGGAAAATTACGATAAACTGATTTCCACTATCTTAATTGGTAACAATATCGTAAATATCCTTGCAACATCTCTTGCAACTGTATTTTTTATGCAGCTCTTTCCTTTGACAGGTGCAACCATCTCAACCATTGTTATGACACTTGTTATACTTATCTTTGGCGAAATATCTCCAAAAAGTATAGCTAAAGATGTACCAGAGCGTTTTTCGATGTTCTCTGCCCCACTTCTTAATGTTCTGTTAAAAATACTCGCTCCACTAAACTTCATTTTCTCGCAGTGGAAAAGACTTCTTACAGTTGTATTTAAAATACCTGAAAGCCATGGTATAACGGAAGATGAGCTTTTAACTATTGTTGACGAGGCTCAGGACGGCGGCGGAATAGACCACGAAGAAGGTGCTATGATTCGCAGCGTAATAGAATTTAATGACCTTGAAGTTGCCGATATCTGCACACCTAGAGTTGACGTTTGTGCTTTAGATATCCAAACTCCTAAAAATGAAATTCTTGATATATTCCGTCAAAGCGGATTTTCTAGACTTATTGTGTATAAAGATAGCATAGACAATGTTGTTGGTGTGCTTCATGAAAAGGATTTCTATAATAATGTTATCCATGAAAATAAGCCACTTGAGTCTGCACTTCAAAAACCATTTTTCGTTCCATCTACAATGGATATATCAAAACTTCTTCGTCAGCTTCAAAGCCGTAGGTCACACATTGCTATTGTAAGCGATGATTTTGGCGGTATGATGGGCATTGTAACTATGGAAGATATTATAGAGGAACTTGTTGGCGAGATTTGGGACGAACATGATGAGATAATAAATGAAATTACTCAAATTGATGAAAATTCTTGGCGAGTTGATTGTGGTATGCGTGCAGAAAAATTATTTGAGCATTTTGAAATTGAAAATGCTACAGAAGATGTATCCACAGTCAGCGGCTGGATTTTAGATTCCTTCGGTTTTATTCCTCAGTGTGGCGATTCATTTACGTTTAATAACTTAGAAATCACCGTAACCGAAACTGATGGTCAAAGACTGCGTTATGCTGTTGTCAAAACAATAACTCCAGCAAACGAGACAGAAACTGAAGAAGTAACCGCATAACATATAAACAGTATCTGCTTTTTAAAATGTGGATAC
>ERZ1090868.1766-NODE-1768-length-11216-cov-6.405519_pt1 | contig 11216 bp, 16 predicted proteins | sample MGYA00478475_ERZ1090868 | MGnify/ENA primary metagenome ERZ1090868 (study PRJEB33644, sample SAMEA5815747) | chicken gut metagenome | biome: Chicken; feature: Gastrointestinal Tract; material: Caecum | place: Ireland | collected 2019-01-01 | study: A study of...
CCTTTGACCGCCTTGTAGACGGCCTCCCAGACGATGAACGAGCGAAAACAAAGGTACAGAAAGCCGTTTGCGCCGTGGCTGAAAAGCTGTATGAGCTGGAATTGGCAGAAAAACAGGCAAACGCGGCGGCTCTGGCCGGGGCTTCTTCCGGCACATCCGGCGGCGCAACGTCTGGCGTGATTGCCTCCCGGTCTGCTGGCTCCGAATCCATTTCATACGCTTCTCTGTCCGATACGGCCAGCGGGGCGAAGAATTGGAGCGCGGTCTATCAGGCGGCGGGAAATCCGCAGGAGACAAATAAGATTCTGGAAAGTGCGGCGCGTCTGTACTTGACGGGGGTAAGAGACGATAAAGGGGTATTACTGCTATATGCAGGATTGTAAGGTAAACATCCTTGGAACTGAATATTCAATAAAATTCGGTGACGAGGGAAAATATCCTTCGCTGGAAGGGATTGACGGCTACTGCGATTCTTCGACAAAAGAAATTGTTGTGGACAACATGAAGAAAACCGAAGGGCAGGTTGGGGCGAAAGGCAATCTGAAGGAGTATCAGAAAACCTGCCTCCGGCATGAAATCATCCATGCGTTCATGGAGGAATCTGGGCTGTCTGGCAACTTTGAACACAAAACAATCGGGATTGAGGAAACCACGGTTGACTGGTTCGCCATTCAGTCCCCGAAGATTTTTAAAGTATTCACGGAATTGGATTTGCTCTGATTCCAGAAAGGAAAAGATATGGAATTAAAAGATACCGTACAGATGATGAACAGTGCAGATTATAAGGACAGGTTTAAGGCCGAGTATTGGCAGACCAAAGCCAGATACGAAAAACTGAAAAAGTTCAATACAAAAATTGAGGCGTCCGGCAGGAGTTTTTATCCCGGAAAAAGAGTTGAGGAGCCAAAACACGACTGTCCGCCGGATTTACTGCGCGAGCAGCAGGAGTGTATGGGGCATTACCTGCATATTTTGGAAGTCAGAGCAGAGATTGAGGGAATCGATTTGGAGGTAACGGAGTAATGGACATTACAACATTAGGAACTTGTGTAGCAATCGTGGCTATCTGCTACGTTATCGGTTTAGGCTGCAAGGCGGCGAAGAAAATCCCGGATGAATGGATTCCGGTCATTATGGCTGTTGTGGGCGGCGTTCTGGGCGCGGTAGGAATGAACATTATGCCGGACTTCCCGGCGGCGGATTACATCAACGCTGTGGCCGTGGGGGCTGTCTCCGGACTGGCGGCTACGGGTGTAAATCAGGTATATAAGCAGGCAAAGAAATGAGCAATTACCGAAACCGCCGCAATTATGAAAATCTGGAACGCCGGATATTTGACGGCGTGGGAGAGTATGGCATACCGGAAATACAGGCTACACCGTATGAGGGCGGCTGTGAATGGATTTCTTTCAATTATGCAAAATCCTGCGAGAAGCGGGAGGGCAAAGGCGTTCACTTCTTCGTGGATGATTACCAGTTCAACCGCCTTTGGACGGATATTGACCGGTACATACCCATGCTGTCGCAATTCCGCTATGTTATGTCCCCTGACTTCTCCACATACACGGACTTCCCGAAAGCGATACAGATATACAACCATTACCGTAAACACTGGGTAGGCGCATATCTGCAAGAAGCGGGAATACAGGTTATTCCGACAATCTCATGGAGTACGCCGGATAGCTTTGGATGGTGCTTTGACGGAGAGCCGGAGTGGGCGACCGTGGCGGTTTCTTCTGTGGGCTGCATGAACAGCCGAGAAAAGAAAGCGTTGTTTCTGGCAGGTTATAAGGAAATGGTGCGGCGGCTTCAGCCAGAGACGATTATCTTCTACGGGAATGTGCCGGATGAATGTATGGGGAACATCGTTCGAATACGGGCATTTACGGATAAGTTCAAGGAGGCAAAGTGCAATGGGTGGTAGAGGCGGAGCGAGCAATCTGGCAAACTCAAAATATGCGCCATTCACGGGAAGCCAAGAAAATTACGAGGACATATTGAGGGCAATACAAAAAAGCGGGCTTGACTACTTTGGAATTCGTGTGTCGGAAGAAGAAAGAGGAATAGGAGCTTTTTTCAATCTTTCTGAAGATATGGAAAACGGAGGAAAACTCGATGGCACTAGCACAATAGGACTTGTCGGAACATATGGAGGAGTTGATTCCTATTCTGATACAGAAGATGTCAAAGAAGCAGTGCAAAAGGCTTTGAATATCGCAAAAAGCTACTCCGGAAAACATATTTCAATCGTTGGCGGAAGTGAGTATTCATACGGATCTGATGAGGGCGAATGGGTGATAAACAACGATGACTATCGTAGGAAAGGTGCAAAACTTATATATAAAATAAAGTAATTTTGACGATGTCTGGAAGGAGGGGATACCGTGTACAGCGATACAGTGACAATTTTTTGTTATTACGAATCCAGCACTGCAGCCGTCTGGTATCCTCACATTCTTTCTGGCGTACATCTGGAAACCGACCGCGGGCAGATGATGAAGAAATACGGCCCGGATAGTACGGACAATGCTGAATTACACATCGGTTGTACCGAAAAAGACGGGAAGAAGATTGTCACGGATGCCGCTGGAAAGGAACTTATCTGGCTCCCGCCGAAAGCATGGGCGAAACAGGTCAACGATGAGCTGTCGGACAGTATCACGTTCAACTCCGCAACAGACTTCTTCTGGAAAGGCGAGTGGACGGGAGAAAACCCGGTAAATGATGAGGATTACGCCGACAGGTTGTCGGAGGGATTCTACGCTTACATGAACCGGGAGAATGACTTCGTATTCCTGATTACTACAGCAGGCGGGCCGTACACAGTGATACCGCATTTTGAAATTCTGGGGGCATGATATGGCAGAAACATTGAAACCAATAGGGAAAGATGCATCCGGATATGAAATCCTCCGTGAAGCGATGAAGGATCTCTTGAATCAGTTTCCCGGCTTGCTTCCGGGTGAAACGGTGAAGTTTGAGGATCTTGAATCTGAGAGCGGTATTGCTATGTCGGACAATTCCGGCGCATTGGTATATACAGAAAAAGTCTATGTCTCTGGAAGCCGGGAGCAGACATGCCGATATCCGTTTTATCTTGTGTACAGGGCAGCAGGCTCCGCAAAAGAGCGGCAGAAGATGAGCATACAGGAATTTCTTGAGATGTTCGGGAACTGGCTCTGCAAAGAGGATGCGGTTATTGATGGAGAAACATACCGTCTTGTAGCATACCCTGAGCTTTCTGGAGGCAGAAAAATAACAAGAATAACCCGTGACAATTCCTACGGCACGGAACCGCAGGAAAACGGAGTGCAAGATTGGGTTCTCCCTGTCACGGTAGAATACAGCAACTATATCAAGGCAATATAAAAGGAGAAAAAACATGGCATTAGACAGAACAAACATGGTCTCTCTGCTGGACGTCGGAAAACTTTTTCAGGGAATGACCTCAAACATTCTGGAAATGGGGGACGGTTACACAGAAATCACTGAGGACTGGGGGCCGAACGTCGAAAGCACGCAGTATGTCAATATGAAATCGCAATCCTCCACGCTGTCCGGATACGAGTTCTCGATGAATCCTGAGAGGGAATATCTGAGTGATGATATGCAGCTGGAACTGGACAAGCTGCTGAAGAAGTTCCCGACCGGAAAGGACTGCGAGACAGATTATTTCAGGTTTTTTAAGACCGATGCTGTGGATAGCAAGCCGGGTGTGTTCGCGGCAATCAAGGTTCCGGTTATCGTTTCCCCTTCCTCTGCGGGCGGAGAGGGCGGCGCAGCTCTGGTGACAAGTATCCAGATTAACGGAAACGGAGATGTGCAGGAAGGATACATTAAGCTGGATTCAAGTTCCGGAGAATACACGTGGTCTGACACTGTGCCGTCTGCGTAAGGAGGGAAAGCATGGCTATTACATATAATGACGGGCTTGAGATTGACGACGGAATAAGGCTGGTATCTGTCAATAACGGCGCGGCGCTTGCGTCGATCAATTCGAGGGACGCGACGCTTCCGGATAGATTCACGGCGTTTCTGAACTGGTTTCAGGAATCTGGAGAGGCGCTGGATAAGGAAGACCCGACGAAGAAAAAGGCCGATGAATCTATCACACTGAACGACTGGAAACCGTGGCTTGAGAAGCGCGTAGCCCTGTGTGAAAAGGCGTGTGAGCAGGTTGATGCCATGTTCGGAGAAGGCCTCTGCAGGAAGGCATTTCAGTGTGACGTTCCGGATGAATCAACGATCATGGAGCTGATCGACGGCCTTATTCCGTTCGTGAATCGCGCATTTGAGGAACGTGGCAAAAGAATCGCCGTCAAGTACGACAAGAAGCGCAAGGGCGGCCGTACACAGCGCGGTAAGGCCGAGCTGATCGCGGACTACAAGGCGGAACATGGAGAATAATTTCAATATCCTTCTCGATCCTCTCCCGGAGGAATGGCAAGGATATCCGATTGACAGTGATTTCCAGACAGGGATTCAGATTTTCTGGATTCTCGACGACAATGATCTGTCAAACTGGGAAAAGCTGGCTCAGTGCCGTGAATTTCTTTTTCCAGAAGAGGCACCGGGGACGGCAGATGAAATATGGGCGGCGGTTACATGGTTCCTAAACGGATGGAACACGGACAATCTGCCGAAAGGAAAGGCAGAAGCACCGGTCATGAGCTATCAAAAAGACCAATGGAGAATCTGGGTGGCCTTCCGGCGGCAGTACGGCATTGACTTGAATATGGAAAAGGTACATTTCTGGTGTTTCATGGCTCTTCTTCGTAATCTGGATGAGTGTTCTTTCACACGGGTGGTTGACATTCGCGGAAAGAAAATCACCGGAAAAATGAGCAAGGAGGAACGGAAGTGGTACGGGGAAATGAAGTCCATGTACGATCTCAAGGAACCGCACGTGAAGAGAGAATACACGGAAGAGGAAGTCGCGAAGATTGACGCATTCGACGAGATGAAAAAGAAGATCGCGGCACGAAAGGCCGCCGCAAAAGCATTTCAGGAAATGACAAAATGAAGGGAGGGCGCGCATGGCCGAGCAGTATGACGGTTCAATCCGGATCAATACAGAAATCAATACACGCGACGTTAATAGCCAGATGTTGCGCCTGACGAATGAAATCAAAAAGACCGCAAAAGAAATCTCTGTCTTGCAGGAAAAGATGGAGTCTCTTGGAAAAACGAAAATTCCCACGGCGGAGTATGCTGAGATTCAGAAGCAGATTGCAGATGCAGAAAGCCGGATGAATAAGCTTATCGCTTCTCAGGACAGGTTCCTTTCACTCGGAGGAAAAGAGAGCAGCAGTACATATAAGCGCATGCAATACGATATAGACGAACTGGCGAATACCGTAAAGTATGCGACGGGCGAACTACGCGATCTGGAGGAAACAGGAAAGGCATTCATTCCCGGCACAGACACCGCTGAGTACGCCAAAATGGCGCAACAGGTCGAAAACCTGAATGATAAACTTGCTGTGAGTAATCGCAGGCTTGAGGAGATGAAGCAGAAGCAACAACCTGTCGAGCAGTCGTATAACCGCATGAAAAACGCGGCGGATCAGATGTCGAAAACCGTGAAGAAAGTCGGGGATAATACGAAAAATTCGTTCTCCACGGCTGCCGCACAGACGAACAAAATGGCAAAATCCGTGAACAAGGCGCATATGGGGTTCGGGCGTATGCTGGCAATGTCTGTAGCATTCAGTGCAGTATTCCGGGCCATTAGCGCAATTACCGCTGGCGTAGGGCAGGGATTTACAAACTTGATGGGATATTCCAGCCGGTTCGCGGAAACCGTTCAATCCCTAAAAAACGCACTTACGACGTTGGGCAATGCATTCGCTACCGCCTTCGCGCCGATCATAAGCGTTGTGATTCCGGCCTTAAACGCGTTAATAAGCGCGCTTTCGACGGCGATGACCTACGTTGCGCAATTCATTGCGATTCTGGGCGGAAACAGCACGTTCATCCGTGCAAAAAAGGTACAGGATTCCTACAACGATTCATTGAACGGAACCGCGTCTGCAGCGAAAAAGGCTACCGGGGCGCTGGCGAAGTTTGATGATCTCGACGTACTTCAGAAGCAGGATGATTCCGGAGGCGGCGGAGCAGGTACGGACGTCGGTGATATGTTCGAGGAGGTTCCGGTTGATCCGGCGCTTGTAAAATGGCTCGACGGCCTGAAAGCAAAACTGAAGCCGATTCTGGATTATGCGAAGGAACTGAAAGATGCATTTGCACAAGGATTCTGGGACGGCCTCGGAGACTATGAATATAGATTTGAGGCGATAAAAAAAGGTCTTGAACAGATTAAGGATGCGCTTATAGATATCTGGACAGATCCCGCAGTGCTGTCGGCCGCTGATAGATGGGCAAAATCCTTCATGTATATGCTGGGATCGCTTGCTGGCTCAGTTGCGAGCATCGGCCTCACTATCGCAACGGCGCTTATCGGAGGGCTTGGGCAGTACCTTGAAGACAATACTGACCGTATAAAGGGTTATCTGGTCTCAATGTTCGACGTTGGTGCAGATATCAATATGCTTCTTGCCGAACTTTTTCAGAGTGTAGCTTACATTTTTGAGGCGTTCGCGAGCGAAAGTGGAATACGCTTCATGGCGGCTTTGATCGGTGTGCTTGCGGATTCCGCTATGGGAGTAACTGAAATTGCTCTTAAAATCGGAAGAGATTTTCTTCAGATGCTTATACTTCCGATTACGGAAAATGCGGATGGGTTCAAAACAGCGCTGGAAGGGCTGTTGGGTTCCGCCGCTACGGTTCTGGAAGGTTACAAGTCTATGATAGACAGTGTGTTCGATAATCTCAATGAGGTGTACGACACAAAATTTAAGCCGTTTTTTGACAGCATTGCGAATGGACTGGCATCACTCGTCGGAACTTTTCTGGAAGTGTGGAACGGCCAAATTCAACCTGTTATTGACAGCGTAGCTGCAAAGCTGTCAGAACTGTACAGCGCTTATATTGCTCCGCTGATTAACTCTATTGTTACTCTGATCGGAGGCCTTGCCTCGATCCTGCAGTCATTCTGGGAAACATTCTTGATGCCCATCGTGGAATGGGTTATCACTTATGTCGTTCCGGTTATTTCTCAGGCTATAGGGCTCCTGTTTGAGATTATCATTCAGGTAATAATGCAGATCACAGAAGCAATCACAGGAATTATAACATTCATCAATGAAACGGTTATTCCGTTATGGCAAGCGGCATGGGACGATGCAGGAGTAATATTCGAGGCGTTTTTTGATGCGCTGGACGCAGTTGGACAGCTTATGAAGGATCTGTTTTCAAACTTGATGAAACTTATAAAGCAAATCATTGACAAAGACTGGAAGGGCGCTTGGGAGACTGCGAAAACTATTTTTGAAACGTTCAAGACAAACGTTGAGAATGTTATTAATACAGTGAAAAATCTGATTAAAACATTCGTGGATTGGGTTTCTGAAAAAATTCAGTCTGTATTGAATATGATTTCAAACATACCGAAAAACCTCATCAGTGGGCCTCTCGCGCAAGCAATCGGCGGCCGAATGGCCGTATCGTACAGCATGGACGCACAGCCTTCCGCGCAATCGGTAATGAACGGCATTCCTCATCTTGCATCTGGGGCAGTTATTCGTGGCGGGAGACCTTTTGCGGCAATCCTTGGAGATCAGCCTGCCGGACAGATGAATGTGGAAGCACCGATCGGAACAATCGAGCAAGCTCTTGAAAATGTGATGAGCAGGAGAGGGAAAGATCGCGTTCCGATAGTTATCAATCTCAACTATGACGGAGAGACGTTTGCGAGGCTAACGCTGAACGATATTTTCGCGGAAGCATCAAGACAGGGATATAACATTGACATACTGGGGTGGACAGGCGGATGAAATTCACACAGGGAATAAGTGTAGATGGTGTATATTATGATATTCCGCTCGTGTCAGTTACGAGAAATGCGGACTTCTTGGACAAGTACGCAAACCGTGTGGAATCCGGTGATCTTGAGCGGGAGCTGATAGGAGTATTCTATAATTTCACACTTACGGTAGGCAGCAGCACCGCGTTCGGTGACGACGCGGATTACGTGGCATTCTACATGCATATGACCGAACCGGTTGACTATCATACTGTTTCGCTCCCTGTTCCCGGTGGAACATATGTTTTCGTAGCATATATTTCATCGGTTTCGGACCAGTATGAAAAAGTATTAGAAGATGATGTAACAATAAAAACGTTTTCCTGCAAATTCACGGCAAAAAGTCCGGCGAGGGTGCCGTCATGAGAAAGACAGAATTTTTTGTAGACTACAACCTATACGATACAACGGCCCTTGAGGACGGCATACCGGAAAGCACAAGCAACGCGGTATTCGCGGATATTGATCTTCTGAAAGAGAATCCGGACGCAGGCGTATACGCAACCCTTGAGCATAATTTCTTCGTCCTTGACGGAAGTCGTGAAGAATTCCCGGACACTCCGGACAATCTCGCGTATTTTTCAGCGGGACAGTCTGGTGATACCGGAGAATTTTCACAGGGGCAATCCGTCACTGTACAGTTTACGGAAAATCACACTTCGATTGGCATTACTCTGCATTTTCTTGAGGAATATCCTCTGGAACTGAACATCGAATGGTATGACCTTGGCGGCGCGAAAATAGCAGAGGCAACGTATTATCCAGATTCTCTTGATTACTTCTGCGAAAATCAGGTGGAGGAATACGGGAAAATCGTTATAACATTCGCAGAAACATTACCACGGCATAACGTGAAACTGCAATATATCGAGTATGGAACAATGATCACATGGGGCTCTGATGCAGTTACTTCCGGAAAGTTGACAAATGACACCGATCCGATCAGCGATAAAATCAAAACGGACAAATTAACGTTCGATTTTATCGACAGAAACGAAGAATTCAACATTGGGAATATTTCCGGCTTACACAAAACGTTCCAGAAGCGGCAGAAGATGCTTCCCTATGAGGTGATTGGCGGCGCGAGAATGCCGCTTGGGGTTTTCTTCCTTGACAGCAACAGTACGACAAAAAATGTCAGTAAAATGTCAGCTATCGACTTCAAGGGAATGCTGTCAAATACCGACTTCAAGGACGGTCAGATATATGAGGGCGTAAAGGCGGGGCTGATTATCGATGCAATCATGGATACTGCCGGAATATCAGACTACGTCGTAGATGATGAAACGTATAATACACTGCTATACGGCACGCTCAAAATTCAGACCTGCCAGAAAGCTCTCCGTGAAGTCCTGTTTGCATGCGGCTCCACGGTCAACACCGCAATGCGTGAGAATCTTGAAATTCACAAAAGCAACCGGCTCATCTCAGCAAAAATCGAGCGGTCGCAGAAATTTGCTACGACGTTGCAGACAGATCATTATGTTTCCGATGTCAATGTTAAGTACACAACATGGACACTGAGTAGCGAAGTATCGCAAATCACGAAGGGAACTTACGGTGTGGGCCTGCATACGATTCAGCTATCCAATCCGGCCGCTAACATGACAACGAACGTCGGAACGATCATCAAGCAGAGTCCGTATTACGTCGAATTACAGATAGACACTGAGGCACGGGCAGAGGTTGTAATATCCGGGCAGAAATATGTCGGAGAAGAGCTTGCTGTGTTGTCCAGCATTGAAAACATCAAATCCGGAGAGGTGAGAAGCACAAAAACATTCACAGGAACCTTACTGGATTATGAGGCAGCGCAGAGAGTAGCGGACAGTATCCTTGATTATTACCAGTTGCAGCAGATTATTCAGACACGGCATATTTCACAGGGCGAGAAGGCGGGAGACTGGATAGAAGTAGAAAACACGCTGGTTGGACGCGGCAATTTTGTGGCCTGCATTGAATCGCTGTCAACCGATCTGACCGGGGGCTTTCTGGGTACCGCAAAATATCGTGGATACTACAAGCTGTTATCGGATTATTATTACACCGGCGAAATATACTCAGGAGAGGATGTGGGTATTATCTGATGGAATTTGTGTACGATCGCACGCAGTCGGACGTTGACCGTGTAAAAGAACTGAATCAGAAATATCTCTCTCGGACTATTACGGAAGAAGAAAAAACAGAATGGGCCGCCGGTATGAAGGGCGCACTAAACATTTCTGATCTGAACAGAATTGAGAGCAACACAGCACAGTTGGCATCCCTTCTGGCGGTGACAGTGCAGACAAAAACGTGGAACTATAATGATATTCCGAGAGCAAGCGATTATCTAAGGATACACAATAATGTGCAGGCTGTGAGAGATGCATGGGCGGCCCTTTCTGATACTCCAGAGACACCTACACAGCCGTTGATCACATTTCAAAAATGGAACGACATTGAGCGCATCCTGCACGATGTGAATTATGTGTATGAGCGCACGATGAACAGTTATTATTACTGCGATACAGAAATATACGCAGGGGAAGGAGCCGGAATACTATAATGGCATGGTTTACAGCAAAAGAATGGAAAAACCGTCTGGTAGAATTTGCCGGGCGAAGAAGTCTCAAAAATGTCACAACGAACGAAACCACGGTGTATGATGTAACAAGAAACGAGGGTCAGGTTTCACAAGAGGGAGATGCGTTCTCCGCAACAACGATGAACGATCTGGAACAGAGAATTTCAGAAGGATTTTCTGCCGCAGAAGAGTCAGTTAAGTAGTGAAACAGATCGCATCCGAGTGTACGTCGGAGGCGATGGAAATCTTCATTTTGTGAATAAGGCAGGTGCAGATTCAGTTCTCCCTTTTAAGAAAATCAAATCGCAAACCAAAACGGTGTCCAGCGGAGATAATCGCGCTTTCAGGATAACATTCGAAAATTTGACTGAAGTTGTTGGAATTGCAAGTATTTCCGCAACAAATGCCATTGGCGTAGGAGCGATAACAAATACAATTAATGGAGGTTTATCGGTTTCAGGAAATAGTGTTACACTTGCTGTTAGGGCGGATGGACGAACAACAAATATTACACTAACAGCCGTTGGATTTTAAGTAAAACCTGAAAGTTACTCTAATTTGAAATTTTCAAAAATAGGTTTCTGACCATAATCAACGGCAAAATACTTATATGCCGCGACATCAAAAGAATAGTCTCCTGCTTCGCTGCTTCTATGAGTATAACTGCCAAGTTCGTTTTTATTATTTTTAATCGAAATCCGAAGAGAAACGGTATTGCTTTTATGG
>ERZ1090868.1767-NODE-1769-length-11216-cov-4.287161_pt1 | contig 11216 bp, 12 predicted proteins | sample MGYA00478475_ERZ1090868 | MGnify/ENA primary metagenome ERZ1090868 (study PRJEB33644, sample SAMEA5815747) | chicken gut metagenome | biome: Chicken; feature: Gastrointestinal Tract; material: Caecum | place: Ireland | collected 2019-01-01 | study: A study of...
CAATAATTCTTTTGAATTTTCATATTTTTCCTATGATGATTATAATGCCGGAAGCGCGGTGGAAGCGCGCGGCGCGAATGGGTTTTACTGGGATATTTATGGCGCCGGGCCGAGAAAACTTTGCAAGACAGGCGGCATGAATGCAAACAATCCCACATATCTGCTGCTGAATATCGGCGGGATTTATCATCTGGAAAATCCGGGCTACTATACAAACGGCGGGTACGATATGTACGGAATGCCCGTCGTCAATGGGGAGACCTATCATTTTTCCATGTGGGTCAGGCGGCTTGGGTTCAAGGGAATTGCCAAGGTGTTTATCCGCGGGGCGCACGGACGCCATACGACGATCGGCGAAATTGCGATCCCGGAAGGCGATGAAGGGGACTGGATCAAAGTTTCCGCTTCCATTGTCGCGGAAAAAGACACCATGGGGCGCCTTTGCATTGTCTTTGAGGGAAACGGAAAACTCGGTGTTGACTATGTTTCCCTGCTCCCCGCCACGACCTGGGGCGATCCGGACAAATACCGCAACGGGAAACTTTCCCCACGCCTCGTTCAGGTTCTGAAGGCCTGCCATCCCGCGTTTGTCCGCTTCCCCGGCGGTTGCGTCGTGGAAGGAGATGTCTCGTTCGATTATCAGTATAAATGGCGCAATACCGTCGGCCCGCTTGAAAGCAGAAAGCAAATTCCGAATCTGTGGAGATATATGCAGTCCTACGGGGTGGGCTTCTATGAGTATTTCTGCCTGTGCGAAGATATCGGCGCAACGCCTCTTCCCGTATTGCATTGCGGCGTGCTCTGTCAGATCCGCATGGGGGAACAGCGGCAGACGGGCTATCAGCGCATTGTCCCCGGAACGAGCCGTTTCCAGAGCGAAGTCATTGACAATGTGGCCGATCTCATCTATTTCGCAAAGGGCGACGTTTCTTCCAAGGACAGGAACGAATCCTATTGGGCGAAAGTGCGCGCCGATATGGGGCACCCCGCGCCTTTCGAGCTGAAATATATCGGTATCGGAAACGAGAACTGGGGATATGAGTATTTCGACAATTTCGCTTCCTGTCTGCTTGGCGTCCGGCAGTATATGTATGCGGGGCGCATGACGGATCTTCTCAAGAAGTTCGACATCACGGTCGTGACCTCTGCAGGCGTGGATATCCGCCCTCAGGATACCAACGACAACTGGAAGCTGATCAATGAAAAATACCGCGACATGATCGTGGACGAGCATGTCTATAACTCCTACCAGTGGTTCATCGATAATACAAAGCGCTATGATTGCTATGACCGCACGGGCGCCAAGGTGTTCATGGGCGAATATGCAATGCATACAATGTCCGACGGCAGGGGGCGTCTGAACGGGGACAACAATCTGCGCTCCGCGCTCTCCGAAGCGGCGTTCCTTACGGGCTGCGAGCGCAATTCCGATGTGGTGAAGATGACGTGCTATGCGCCGCTCTTTGCTTCCACTTACAATTATCGCTGGACGCCGGATATGATCTGGTTCAACGCGCGCGATGTCATGCTGACGCCGAACTACTTTGTGCAACAGATGTTTGCTTCCAATGTCGGGAAGTACACCCTGACGGGCGTTTCCGAGGTCAATGACGACAATTCGGGCGGACTTCTGTTCGGAGGGCACCGCACGGCCAGTGCCGTTGCGAGCGTGACGGTAAGGGACATCGCTACGGGCAAGGAGCTCTATCATCATTCGTTCAAGGACGGCATGGGGGGCTGGAAAGTTTATCCCAACTGCCGCGGCGGGCATATCGAGAACGGCGAGCTGATCGTTGAGGAGAGTGACGCATTCAACGGATTCTACTACGATGCGCAGAAGTTCGGCGACTGCGAGATCGAGATCGCGTTCCGCAGGCTCTCCGGCGAGCAGAGCTTCATTGCCGGCGCCGGGGTATCCGATGTGCGCGATGCGGGCACGATGGACAGCGCGGGATTTTCGATCTGCTGCCAGTACGGCAAGAATCATAAGGGTTACGATGTTTCGTTTGACAAGCGCGTGGACTTCATCCGCACAGTCTGCGAGATGATGGGAAAAGACAAGTTCCTCGGATACAGTCCGGAAGGGAACATCATGAAGCTCAGGTACACGCGCAAGACGTTCTCTGCGGAAATTTTCAAGGACGGAGCATGGCACGAAGTCCTCTTCAAAAATATCTGGAAAGTCAACGAGCGCGTTTTCCAGTCTGCCACGGTGGACGATGACGGTAAGATCTATCTGAAGATCGTCAATGTGTCCGGAAGCGATGAAACGCTGGAGGCAGACCTTATCGGGTTCGGACAGAAGAAAAAGGCGCGCGTCACAACGCTCTGGCATGACGACGTGACTGTCATCAATGAAATCGATGTGCGTGCCGGCAAGGTCCACAATATTGAGCCCGTTGAAAGCGAGATCCGCATTCAGAACAATGTTCTGCGGGCTCCCGTCAAAAACAACAGTGTTTCGGTGTATGTGATCGAGTAAGTTCATATGGAATTCAGCCCCGCGGGAAAATCCCGCGGGGTTTTCATATTCCGGCGTCTGCGGCATATCATATACCATGCTGGAATTTCTTCCGCCCCGTCTCCGCGATGCCGTGCGGCACGTCAATCTGAATCTTCTGTATGAGCTTCGCGTGCGGGCGGACAAGCCGCTGCGCGCCAATCTCGGCGGAAGGTTCTGCTATCTGGGGGAATTCGGGGAGACGGATCGGGAGAGCGATGCGCTCCGGCCGACGGAAGCGGAAATTTCCGATACCTTGTTTGCGGCAAGCGGTTACTCCGTCTATTCGGTCGCGGAACAGATGAAAAAGGGATTTCTGACAGGAGAAGAAGGGGAGCGCATCGGGATCGCGGGCAGCTATGTCTATGAGGACGGGGGCGTTCTCTCCGTTCATGCAGTCACTTCGCTCTGTATCCGTGTGCCGCATGCCGTTGAGGGCTGTGCGGAAGAAATTTACAGCCGGTGTCTCTCCGATCATATGCGTTCTCTCATTCTGCTCTCTCCGCCCGGCGGAGGAAAGACGACGCTGCTGCGCGACCTGACGCGGCTTGTGTGCGAAAAAAGACTTCTGAATGTTCTTGTGAGCGATGAGCGCGGGGAACTATCGGCGGGAGATCTCGGGAAGACATCGGACATCGTGCGGTTTGCGGACAAGCTGACTGCGTTCACGGCCGGGATCCGCGCAATGCGGCCGGAGCTGATCGTGACGGACGAGCTCCTTCCGGAGGATTATGCGGCGGTCAGCCGGGCAATGTGCAGCGGGATCTTCGTGTTTGCTTCCGCGCATCTGGTGCGTGTAAGCGATGTTCCCAAGAAAATATTCGATCGCTACATTTTGCTTGACGGACTTGGAAAGATCGGCAGGATCTGTGGGGCGGACGGAAATGTTGTGGCTTAAGATCATTGTCAGCTGTGCCATTGTTGCATTCGGAATAGGGATCGGATATCTTGCGGCCGGAAAATATCGCAGCAGAAAAAAGTTTTTTGCACAGCTGTATGACTTTAACGAGCGATATCTGAGTGAACTTGGCTATTCGCGCAAGCCGCTCCCCGTGTTTTTGAAGGAGTTCCCCGCAACGGGGGACTTCCGGAAATCTCTCGACGGGCTTGCTTTTTCGCGGGCGCCGGATCTCAGATATCCGTATCTTACCGCCGATGAAAAGAAGGAGTGCGGCGACTATTTTTTCATGCTCGGCCGCGGCGATGCGCAGTCGCAGAGCGGATATTTCGGTGCGCGCAGGGAGCCGCTCAGGGAAAAGAAGGCGGCGTGCGAAAAGGAGGCCAAGGCAAAGGGCGAGCTCTACATTAAGCTCGGCCTTCTGGCGGGGCTTGCTTTCGTAATTCTCATTATCTGAATGGATATTTCCGTTATTTTCAGACTTGCGGCGATCGGGATCATTGTTACGGTCGTCTGTCAGGTCCTAAAAAAAACCGATCGCGATGACATTTCGACCGTTGTTTCGATCGTCGGCCTTGTCATTGCGCTCACCATTGCCGTGACTATGATCGGCGATCTGTTTGAAACGGTACAGGATATTTTCGGAGTCACATGACCGCGCAGATCTTTCAGCTTGTGGGAATCGCGCTGATCACCGCGGTTGCCGCGATCCTTGTCAAGAGTACCAAACCCGAACTTGCACTTGCCGTCACGATCGCGGGGAGCGTCATTCTCCTGCTGTTTGTATTGGAAGTGTTCCGCGGAAGTATCGGTATTTTTACGGAGATCGCGGAGATGACGGGATTGGACGCTGCGATTGTAAAGACGCTGCTGAAGATGGTCGGCATCGGATATCTTGTGGAATTCAGTGCGGGGATCCTGAACGATTTCGGGCAGAATTCTCTTGCGGACAAGTTGGTGTTCTGCGGAAAAATACTCGTGCTTATTCTGGCTGTACCGATTCTGGAAAGCATTCTGGAACTCATAAGCGACTTGTTGGGGCTGATCGCATGAAAAGAACAGGCTTCATCAGAAGACGCCGCATTCCGCGCGCTCTTATCGCCGCGTTTGTCATACTGCTTCTGATCCTTGTCGGAGTGGCCGGCGGTCCGGCGGGTGAGGCGGCCGCCTATACGCCGGAAGAGGAGGCTGCGCTGGAAGAGCTGCAGGACAAGGTGGACGAACTCCTTGAGGTGCTTGATACGGAAGAACTGCAGGCCTATCTGGATTCTCTGACGGAATTCAGTGGAATGGACATCAAAGAAACGCTTTCCTCCGTCATTACGGGCGATTTTGCGCTTGATTATTCTTCGCTGTGGCAGTCTGCACTTGCACTTGTCTTTAATGAGGGAAGGGCAATGCTGCCTGCGTTTGCCGTTGTGCTCGCGGCCGCATTGCTTTGTGGAATCCTGAATTCTGCAAAAAATGGATTTTTACAAAGTACTATGTCTGACATAATTAACTTTGTTACTTACATTGCGGTCGGTGCGGTGGTACTTGCGGTACTGACGGGCGTATTGCAGACGGGATTTTCCGCAATGGAGAGCATGCAACGGCAGATGGAGATCGTCTATCCCATTTTGCTCACATTGATGGCGGCAAGCGGAGGGTCGGTTTCGGCGGGGGTATTCCGTCCGGCGGTCGCGTTTCTCTCGAGCGCCGTGTGCGAAATGTTTACGGCCATTGTTTTGCCCGCTTCCGTCGTTGTGATCGTACTTGCGTTTGTCGGCAATCTCTCCCCGGATGTCCGGACGGAAAAGCTCGGCGACCTGTTCAAGAGTATCAATAAATGGCTGATCGGTCTTACGCTCGGCCTTCTGACGCTGTTTCTGACCGTGCAGGGGATCGCTTCATCGCAATACGACGGGCTGTCTCTGCGCGCGATCAAATATCTGGTATCGGGATCTGTTCCCATCGTCGGAGGATTTTTGTCGGGCGGGCTTGATCTCGTTCTGGCGGGAAGTGCCCTGATCAAAAATGCGGTCGGCTCCTTTGCGGTCTTTCTGCTTTTCGGCGCGCTGCTGCGTCCCGTGCTGTTGTTTGCGGCCTTCCAGCTGTTTCTGCGCCTTTGTGCGGCGGCGACGGAACCGGTTGGCGGAAAGGTCTCTGCCTTTCTCTCGCGTCTTGCGACGGACAGCGGATTTTTTCTGGCCGGGCTTCTGTGCATCGCATTTTTATATTTCCTGACGCTCGTCCTGCTCGTCTGTTCTACGGGGGTGATCTTCTGATGAAGGCATATATCCTGAGTATAGCCGGCGTTGTTCTGCTCGCCGCGGTCATAACGATCATTGCTCCGGGCGGAAAGATGGGGAAGTTTCTCAAGGGCGCCGTCAAGCTTGTCATTCTGTTTGTCATGGTCTCTCCGCTTGTATCGATCTTTTCCGAAGGGGAATTTGCGTTTGAAACGGCGCAGATCGGGACAGACGAGGAATACCTTGCCCATTGTGCCGATCAGCTCTCCGAAGAAGACGAAGCCGCGATCATCGGTTATTTGTCGGAAGAATACGGCGTGACGGCCGAAGTGCAGGTGAACCGCCGCGCAGACGGGGAGTTTTCCTATGAAAAAATTCTGATCAAAATCACGGATTTCGGCATAATCGGGCAGGACGAGCATATACATATTAGCGAAGAGATCGAAAAGATGCTGGAAGCGCGCTACGGTTGCGATGCGGAGGTCACATGAAAGAAGCTTTTCGCAGGCTGTGGGCGAATAAGACGGCGAAGATCCTTCTCGTGGCCGGGGCGGCGCTCGTTCTGCTGCTTGTCAGCTGGCTGGTCTTCGGAAGGGAGGAGACAAAGGCCACTTCCGGGTTTGTTCAGACGGAGCAGGAAGAGCGGCTTGCGGCGATCCTTTCCGAAGTGGAGGACGCCGGAAACGTTTCCGTCATGATCACGCAGGAAGGGGGCGTCCCGGTGAGTGCGATCGTCATGTTTGACGGCCCGGACGGGATTCTTGTCCGGCTCCGACTGACGCAAATCACCGCGCGGGCTCTGGATATTGCCGAAAACAGGGTGCTTGTCTGCCCTTCGGACACTCAGAAATAATTATTTTTATGAAGGAGATAGAACTATGTCCAATACGAAGAAAATTGCCCTGATGTCTACGTTGGTGCTGTTGCTTGCCGTGACCGCGATCTGCAATTTCGTGCTCGCCGGCACGCAGACGCAGGACGTCAATGCAGACGTGGAGGCAAATTATTTCACGACCTATCGGGCCGACCGCAATTCGACGCGCAGCGAAGAATTTGTGCAGCTTGACAGTGTGATCTCTGCCTATGAAGAAGGGACGGAAGAGCATAAAGCGGCTCTCGAACGCAAGCAGGAGCTTGTCGAGATGATGGAAGATGAGCTTGTGATGGAGTCCATCATCAAATCGATGGGATTTTCTGATGCGGCAGTCGCGATCGGCGATTCCGACAACATCAATGTCTTTGTCAATTCGAGCGAGCTGACGGACGAAATGGTGACGAAAATTTTCTATGCGCTCGAAGTGGAGCACCAGATCCGCGACGGAAACATTATAATTATGCCTGTTTATGCGGAAAGTTGAAAAAAACAGTGGTAATTCAGGAAAAGATGTGCTATAATAATTCCGATAAAGGAGACTGTTATGGCAAGCATCAAGTATAATCCCAACGGTCAGAAAGGTAAGATCACCTATAATGCCGATATCGTAAGCGGGATCGTCGTTCTGAGTCTGCAGGAAACGGAGGGGATCGAGCTGGTTCCCTCAAAGAACAAAGGCATCAAGGTATGCTTTGAAAAGGAAGGCGTCTTTGTGGACATCTCCGTCATTGCTTACTATGGCTATAAAGTTCCGGAGCTTGCCTTCCGCATTCAGCAGACGATCAAACAGATGGTCGAGTCCATGACAAAATATAAGATCGCCAAAGTGGACGTGCACATCACCAGCGTCATTTTCCCTGTTCCGAAGAGCGAGCCGGAAGAGCCCGCGGAGACGGCGGAAGAGGCGGCGAACGCATAAATGAAGAACGGCAACGTTCCCTCTCGCATGCGGGAGGGAACGCTTCCATGAGGAAAACGATATGAGAAGCGATGCCCGCGAGGCGGCATTTAAGATTATTTTTGCCGATTTATTCGGCGGCGACGGGGAAAAGAATTTCCGCGCCGCGTTATACAAACAGGCGCACCTGAGCGAAGAGGAGTGTGCCTTTGCGGAACGCATCGTCGATGCGTTCTTTCGCCATAAGGAGGAGCTTTCGGCGGAGATCGCTTCTTCCGTGACGAGATTTGCCGATTACAGGATCTATCCGGCCGACCGTGCGGCGCTGCTTCTGGCGCTTGCCGAGATCAGGTATCTTGACGATGTCCCGCCCGTTGTCTCCGTCTCTGAGGCAACGGCGCTTGCGCGCAAGTATTCCACGGAGCGCTCGGCGGATTTTGTGAACGGCGTGCTCGGAGGGATTATCAACAGATGACGCTTATCGACGGGAAGAAAACAGCGGCAGAGATCCGCGCGGAGCTCAGAGAGGAGACCATGCGCTTTGAAGCCCGGTATGGAAAGAAAGTCGGGCTTGCGGTCGTTCTTGTGGGGGAAGATCCCGCCTCGCAGGTATATGTGCGCAACAAGATCCGGGGCTGTGAAGAGGCCGGGATCCGTTCGTTTGCTCATTTCCTTCCGGCCGATGCTTCGCAGAAAGCCGTGGAGGAATTGGTCTGTTCTCTCGCCGCCGATGACGCGGTCCACGGGATTTTAGTGCAGCTTCCGCTTCCTGTGCATCTCGATGCCAAGCGTATCCTCGCCTGTATTCCGGCGGATAAAGATGTGGACGGCTTCTCTGCGGAGAATCTCGGAAGGCTTGCCTTACAGGAAGATGGGACGGTTGCCTGTACGCCGCTCGGCGTGATGGAACTGCTTCGGCGGAGCGGGGTCGGGATTTGCGGAAAGCGCGCCGTCGTGATCGGAAGAAGCAATATCGTCGGGCGGCCCATGGCGCTTTTACTGCTCAATGCCGATGCGACCGTCACGGTCTGCCATTCCAAAACGCCGGATCTCGCGCAGATCTGCGCGCAGGCAGATATTCTGGTTGCCGCGATCGGCAGACCCCGTTTTGTCACGGCAGATATGGTGAAGGAGGGGGCGGTCGTGATCGATGTCGGGATCAACCGCGTGGACGGGAAACTGGTCGGCGATGTGGATTTCGAGCATGTCGCTCCGAAGACGTCGTTCATTACGCCCGTACCGGGCGGGGTCGGGCCCATGACGATTGCAATGCTGCTGAAAAATACGCTCGTATGTGCGGAGAGGGCAATGCGATGAATTTTCGTGCGCAGTATGAAATCTACCGCTCGCATTTTGAACAATATCTTCAGAATATGTGTGCGGGTATGAGTTTTAAGCCGGACGTTCTCACGGAGAGCATGCGCTATTCTCTTCTTTCCGGAGGGAAGCGCGTGCGCCCCGTGCTCTTTTTTTCTGCCTTGGAAGCATTCGGAAGATCTTTTTGCGGCGAAGAACCGCTTGCCTTTGCGCTTGAGTGTATCCACACGTATTCCCTGATCCATGACGATCTTCCCGCTATGGACAACGATGATTTCCGCAGAGGGCGCCCGTCCAATCATAAGACGTTCGGCGAGGCCAATGCCATTCTTGCGGGGGATGCGCTCCTTTCCTATGCATTCGATATCATGTTGTCCGAATGCAGCCGCGGGACGGAGTATCTTCGGGCCGCGCAGGCGCTTTCCCGTGCGGCCGGAGCGGAGGGAATGGTCTCGGGACAGTCGCTCGATCTGCTTTGCACGGGCGGAACGGGCGGAGAAGGGGAGCTCCGTGAAATTTATCGGAACAAGACGGGGAGACTGATTGCGGTGCCTGTGGTCATGGCGGCCGTTCTGGCGGGCGGAGACGTGCGTCAGGCGGAGGAATTCGGCCTGGCGCTCGGCGACCTGTTCCAGCTGACGGACGACATCCTCGACGCGGTCGGAAGCCGGGAAGCGCTCGGGAAATCGGTCGGGAAAGATGTGCAGGAGGACAAGCTGACGGCGGTCAAGGTCTACGGTCTTACGGGCGCGCGGGAGCACTCGGAGGCGTGCGCGGACAGATGTCTTGATATCCTGCATACTATGGCGGGGACGGACACCGCATTTTTGTCGGAGTTCGTCGGCTATGTATCCCGTCGGGACAGATAGAGGCTTTGCATGGAAGATTTGGTACGCGGGGAGCTGAAAGAGGCTTCCCTTTCCCAACTCAAAGAGATCTGCGAAAGACTGCGCGGGGAAATATTCCGCACGGTCTCTGTGCGGGGCGGCCACCTTGCGTCCAATCTCGGCGTGGTGGAACTGACCGTTGCGCTTTACCGTACATTCAATTTCCCGACGGATAAGATCGTGTTCGACGTCGGGCATCAGTGTTATGCGCACAAACTGCTTTCCGGCCGTGCGCAGAAATTTTCCACGCTGCGCAGCCGCGGCGGGATCTCCGGATTTCCGAAGCGCAGTGAGAGTCCCTTTGACTGCTATGAAACGGGGCATGCCGGCACGGCTGTTTCTGCCGCGCTCGGCATTGCGAAGGCGCGCGATCTGCAGGGGGAGTCGTTTGATGTGATCGCGCTGGTGGGCGACGGCTCCTTCAACAACGGCCTCATTTATGAAGCGCTCAACAGCCTGAAAATCCTGTCCACGCGCGTCCTCATCGTGCTGAACGACAACGGAATGTCGATTTCTCCCACGGTCGGGGGGACGCATGAAGTGCTTTCCGAAATCAAAGGGGGACGCGCTCCGTCGGAAGATATTGCGCTGTTTGAGCGTTATGGATTGCGCTACATGGGCGTATATAACGGAAATGATCTGGAAGAACTGCTTCCCGTGCTTGAAGAAGCCAAGGAAGCTTTGCGCGCGCAGAGCGTTCTGCTCCACGTGACAACGCGCAAAGGCCAGGGTTATGCTTTCTGCGAACGGGAACCGGAGCGCACACACGGATTTTCTCCGAACGGGGCAGGAACGGAATATTCCGCGGCCCTTGGGGAAGAGCTCACTGCTATGGCGGGTGAAGATCCGCGTATCGTTGCGGTAACTGCGGCGATGACGGACGCCCTGGGGCTGAGGCCGTTTTTTCAGGCGTTTCCGGAGCGGGCGTTTGATGTCGGGATCTGCGAGGAGCACGCCTGCGTCCTGTCTGCGGCCCTTGCGGCCGGCGGCATGCGGCCGTACTATGCCATTTACTCGACGTTTTTGCAGCGTGCCTATGATGAGATCATTCACGATATCTGCGGACAGGGGCTTCCTGTGACGCTTTGCATCGATCGCGCCGGCGTAACCGGTGCGGACGGGGAGACGCATCAGGGCGTGTTCGATCTCTCTTATCTTGCGCCGATTCCCAATCTCACGATCGCGGTACCGAAAAATATTGCGGAATTTCGCGCCATGCTCCGCATGAGCGCGTCGTATGGAAAGCCGCTTGCAATTCGTTACCCGCGTGAGGGGAAAGAAGGGGCTTCCAATGCCATCGAAATCGGGAAATTTGAAATTTTACATAGTAGTACGTCAGACATAATCGTGTATGCTGCCGGGGAGCGCTGCATTGCTCTTGCGAAGCGTATTCTCGCTTTGGCCCAAAAAGAGGGAATGGATTTTACAGTCGTGAACGCAAGGTTCGTCAAACCTGTGGACAGTCAGATGATTCTTTCCAGACGGGAAAAACAGGTGATCACATTGGAAGATAATGTCCTGACGGGCGGGCTCGGCGATGCGATCGCGCGGGTTCTGCGTGGTACGGAAAAAAATCTGCGCGCGTTCGGATATCCCGACATCTTTATTCCC
>ERZ1090868.1774-NODE-1776-length-11188-cov-3.985628_pt1 | contig 11188 bp, 8 predicted proteins | sample MGYA00478475_ERZ1090868 | MGnify/ENA primary metagenome ERZ1090868 (study PRJEB33644, sample SAMEA5815747) | chicken gut metagenome | biome: Chicken; feature: Gastrointestinal Tract; material: Caecum | place: Ireland | collected 2019-01-01 | study: A study of the...
GATGTACTCCGCCTGCTCATAGGCAGCTTCATTGGTGTGATCCACGCTGCTCTTAAAATCATCGATATCGTACAGGCAAATCTGCTCCAGCCGGCCGATGGCAGGCTCAATGTCCCTGGGCACCGCCAGGTCAATGAGACAGATAGAGTGATCCAGGGCGCACTCCCGTACGGATTCCAGCTTTAAGGTATAATTGGGGCTGGCAGTGGCGCTGACCACCAGGTCGCACCGGGGGAACAGTTCCATCCGCTCTCCGTAATCAATGCGCTTGCAGCCCAGGGGGATCTTCACCACCCCGCTGCGGTACTGGCGCACCGTCACTGTCACGTCCGCCCCCTGGCTGGCCAGGGTCAGAGCCGCCAGCCGGCCCATCTCCCCGTTGCCGATGACCATGCAGCGCTTTCCCTTCAGGTCATAGCCCTGGTTCTTCAGCATCTCCACCGCCCGGTCCATGGCAGTCTCGCTGGCCCGGCTGAACACCACGGCGGTCTTGACCCGCTTGGCCGCCGTCACCGCTTTCCGGAACAGCACCTCCAGCACGCTGTCCGTCATATAAAATTCTCTGGCCAGGGCCAGGGCGTCCCCCACCTGGGTCAGGATCTGATCCTCCGCCAGGATCATGGATTTCAGGCCGCAGGCCAGATGAAACAGATGATCCACTGCCTCCTCTCCCCTGCGTTCCACAAAGTACTCCCGGAATTCCGTGGGATCCACCTCCTTGATCCGGCAGAGCTCCTCCAGCAGGGAACCCTGCCAGTCCTCCGGAGCGCTGACCCAGATCTCCATGCGGTTGCAGGTAGAAAGGATGATGCAGCCCTCCACCCCGCAGTCTTTTTTCAGGGAATCCATGGCCGCGGCGGCATTCTTCTTGGTAAATGAAAAAATGGCCCGCACGTCCACCGGCGCCCGGCTGTGATCAATTCCCAGCATTTGTATACTCATCTGTCTGTACCTCCGCCCATTTCTGGTGTCTTACTATGATTTTCATGGACTGCCTTTCTTCGCCTGAAAAAGCCGCTTTTATTTTCAGGCAAAAGAAAAGGCCTGCTGGAAAAGCAGGCTTCACATACGGAGAGATCCCTCCGCAGTAAGATAGCAGCTTTCCATGGAAACTTTCTATCTTGCTCTCCCCGGAAGCAGGTTCCTGACTTGCAGAGACACGCTCTGCTCACAGTGACCGGATCGCTCAGGACTTGCACCTGATTCCCTTTTCACCCTCTGAAGGGACTCCCGACGATTCTGTTTTTCCGGGGAGTGTTCCCCGGCAATCCATATTATAATAGAATGAAAAAGTGAAGTCAAGTGCGTACATTCTTGACAAGCGCCCCGGCAGCGGCTATACTGAGTAAGACAACTGAACAGGCAATGAGGTGTCTGTGTTCCTTCCACAGAAGAATAGGGAAGCCGGGTGAGAATCCCGCACGGTCACGCCGCTGTAATTGCTGAGTTTTCTCCGCTTATGTCACTGGGAAACCGGGAAGACGGGAGAAGATGACGACGCATAAGTCAGAAGACCTGCCCATTGCGCAAGGATATGCCATTGTTACGTGGTTTGACAAGGCGTAAAGCAGCCCGCAAGGCTGCTTGGGGCCCATCCGAAAACCTGTAAATGGATGAGGCTTTTTTTATTGCCGGCCGGAAGGAGACCGGAGAAGGAAAGGAGTGTTTTATGCAAATGAGTAACCTGACAAAACCGCAAAAGAAGCTGACAGCCATCGCTGCCGGCCTGGCCCTGAGCCTGGGGATCCTCCCCGCCGCTTCTGCCATGCACATCATGGAGGGATATCTTCCCCCTGCTTTCTGCATCGCCTGGGGCGTTATCTGCCTTCCCTTTCTGCTGGCAGGCTTTTTCACCCTGCGGAATACGGTAAAGAAAAACCGCAGAGCCCTGACCCTCATCGCCATTTCCGGGGCCTTTGTCTTTGTGATCTCGTCCCTGAAAATCCCTTCCGTAACCGGAAGCTGCTCGCACATGACGGGAACCGGTCTGGGAGCCATCCTCTTCGGGCCTCTGGCAGTCAGCATTCTGGGGATCATCGTCCTGCTGTTCCAGGCCCTGCTCCTGGGGCACGGCGGCCTGACCACCCTGGGAGACAACTGTTTTTCCATGGCTGTGGCCGGACCTCTGGTCACTTTCCTCCTGTATCAGCTTCTGAAAAAATGCGGCCTGAATAAAAAAGTAAACATTTTTATCGCCGCTGCCGCTGGGGATCTGTTTACCTACTGCGTCACCGCCTTCCAGCTGGCCCTGGCGAACCCCTCGGAAGTGGGAGGGGTCGGTGCTTCTTTCGCGAAATTCCTGGCGGTCTTCGCTCCCACTCAGATTCCTCTGGCTGTGATCGAGGGGATCCTTACGGTAGTAATCATCATTGCCCTGGAGTCCTTCGCCGCAAAAGAGCTGAAGTCCATCGGATTTGTAAAGGAGGCCTGAACATGAGTAAGAATAAAAAACTGGTCCTTGTACTGCTGGTCATTGCCGCATTGATTGCCATAATTCCCTTCTTCGCCCGCCGGGGCGCCGCTTTCGGCGGATCCGATGACGCGGGAAGCCAGGTGGGGGAGGAAATCTCACCGGATTATGAGCCCTGGGCCACCCCGGTGCTGGAAAACGCCATCGGCGGCGAACTTCCCGGGGAGGTGGAAAGCCTGCTGTTCTGCGTCCAGACCGGGATCGGCGTAGGCGTCATCGCCTTCTTTGTGGGACGCTTTTACGAGCGGAAAAAACTGGGAAAAGCCAACGAGGAACTATAAAGAACCTTCTGCCGAGGTAAGAAAGATATGCTGTTGATCGACAAACTCTGTTATCAGTCCAATTTAAGATATGTCAATGCCGGGGAAAAATTCATCTACGCCATACTGACCCTCTGCATGTGCGTGGTCAGCCGTTCCATTCCCCTGGCCGTACTGGTGCTGGCGGTCAACAGCTATCTCATCGTGGGCAGAGGAGGGATCGCTTTTTTCCGCTACCGGAATCTGATGCTGATCCCCCTGGTTTTCCTGCTTCTGTCCACCCTGGCTATCATCGTCAATATCTCCGGGACTCCCCTGGACGCTTTCGCCCTTCCCCTGGGAAATCTTTACATAACCGGAAGCTTCCAGTCTTTGCGCCGGGGACTCCAGCTGATCCTCACCGCCATGGCCAGTGTCTCCTGCCTCTATTTTCTGGCTCTCAGCACACCCATGACGGATATCCTCAACGAACTGCGGAAGCTTCGGATCCCCGCTCTGCTGCTGGAACTGATGATGCTCACCTACCGCTTCATCTTTGTGCTGCTGGAGATCGCCTCCAGCATCCTTACCTCCCAGAAATCCAGGCTGGGGAACCGGGATCTCAAAACATCCCTGAAATCCTTCGGTTCTATGGTGTCGGTGCTGTTTATCCGCTCCCTGAAAAAATCAGGAGCCCTCTACGACGCCATGGAAGCCCGCTGCTACGACGGCACCATCCGGGTGCTGACGGAAAACCATCCCCCGAAACGGGCGGAAATTTTCCTCATCGCTTTTTTTGAAATTCTTTTATTACTACTGACGATATGGAGTAAACTGCAATGAACAATGTGATCCTGAAAGCCGAAAACCTGTTCTTTTCCTACGATGATGAAAAGAGCCATTCCTTAAACGGCCTCTCCCTGGAGATCGGCCGCGGAAAAAAGATCGCCTTTATGGGAGCCAACGGCTCCGGGAAATCCACTTTTTTCCTGTGCTGCAACGGCATTAACCGCCCCACCTCCGGCACCCTGTATTTTGACGGAGCCCCGGTGGATTATTCCAGAGAAGGGCTGCTGAAGCTGCGCCAGCGGGTGGGGATCGTCTTTCAGGATCCGGACAACCAGCTGTTTTCCGCCAGTGTATACCAGGAGATCTCCTTCGGGGTGCTGAACCTGGGCAAATCTGAGGCGGAAGCCCGTCAGGAGGTGGAGCGGGTCATTGAAAAAATGGGGATCGGCCCTTTCCGGGACCGCCCTACCCACGCTCTCTCCGGAGGACAGAAAAAGCAGGTGTCCATTGCGGATATCCTGGTGATGCATCCGGACGTGATCATTCTGGATGAACCCGCCGCGGCTCTGGATCCCAAACACACGGCCCTGGTCAACGACGCGGTAAACCAGATGACTGCCGACGGCATTACGGTGATGATGTCCACCCACGACGTAAACTTCGCTTTCGAGTGGGCCGATGAGATTGTACTGCTGGATCAGGGACAGGTGCTGATGCAGGGGGACCCGGTGCAGGTCTTCTCCAACCAGACCGCCCTTTCCCGGGCCAATCTGGAACAGCCGGCGGTGCTGCAGCTGTTTGACAGTCTCTGCAAAAAAGGGATCCTGAAAAACACCCTGCCGGTGCCGAAAACCTTAAGGGAACTGGAGGAATACATCGCCGGAGTCACCATAGACCGCTCCGTCCAGGGATACCGGGAATTTTCCCGGACCAGGAAAGCCATTCTGGTGGTCAGCTTCGGCACCAGCTTTGAAGAGACAAGAAAAGTCACCATTGACGCCATCGAACAGGAGATTGCCCGGGCTTATCCGGATTGTACCGTCTATCGGGCCTGGACCAGCAAAATGATCCTGAAAAAGCTTATGAAGCGGGACGGCATCCACTATGACAATGTGAAAGAGGCTTTTGCCAGGATGCGGGAAGATGGGATCACCGACGTGATCGTGCAGCCCACCCATGTAATCAACGGCATTGAGAACGACCTGATGACCCAGGACGCTCTGGCTTATAAAAAAGATTTTCATTCCATCCTCTTCGGCGATCCCCTTCTTACTACGGTGGAGGACAACGATTATGTGATCCGGGCCATCCGGGAAGAATTCGCGGATCTGAAGGAGGATGAAGTGCTGGTGCTTATGGGACACGGCACCACCCACTACTCCAACTCCATCTACGCCGCCCTGGACTACACCTTCAAGGACAGAGGCTGCCCCAATATCTTTCTGGGCACTGTAGAAGCCTATCCCAGCATGCAGTCTCTCCTGCATATGGTAGAAAAATACAATCCCCGCCGGGTGGTCCTGGCCCCCTTTATGATCGTGGCCGGAGATCACGCCAAAAACGATATGGCCGGGGACGACCCGGAATCCTGGCGCTGCCAGTTTGAGGCCGCCGGCTTCCCGGTCTCCTGCGTGCTGAAGGGCCTGGGCGAATATCCCAGCATCCGCAGACTGTTTGTGGACCATGTGCAGGCGGCGGTGGAGAAGGCGGAAGCCGAAGACTGAACTCATTTATTATCCATGCGGACAGGAATGCTAAGAGCCGATTCCTGCCCGCATTTTTCTACACTGTTTTTTTCCACAGCATTCTGTTTTCTTCGATGACCGCCTCCGCCCCTCCCCGGGCTTCCAGCCAGGCCAGATAGGATCTTACCGTGCTGCCGATCAGCGCGTACTGCTGATACGTCATCTGCATGCCGTAATCCTGAAATACCTTTTGCAGGATCTCCTCGAAGGTTTTCGGCTCCCCGCACAGCTCCCGGATATACGCGCCGGTCTCCAGTACCTTTTTCCGGTTCAGTTCCGCCAGAGAACGGACTTCTTCCGACGCCTCCGCGTGGGAGGGCACGAACATCCGGGCCTCCAGAGCTGAAACCTTTTCCAGAGTATTCAGATGGGCCTCCACATCGTACAGAAAAGAAATCCCGTATTTTTCCAGGGTAGCTTCACTGCTGAGGCTGTCGGCCAGAAAAACCGTTCCGTCCGGAAGGCGGAATCCCACCATATCAAAAGAGTGCCCCGGCAGAGGGATCACCTCCACCTCCCGGGGGAATTCCGGATCCGAGAAACTCACGGTCTTGCTTTCCGCAGCCATCAGAAACTTGTGGCGCAGCTCCTTCAGAGGACAGCCTCCATACAGAAAGGCCGGTTCCAGAATAGGATGCCTGGTAAAGGCAGCCTCGATCCCCTCCGCGAAGATCTTGCATCCGTACTGCTGCTGCAGATAATGATTGCCTCCGATATGATCCGCATGGGAATGGGTATTCAGAATCCCCTTCAGATGCCAGCCCTGCTGGTCCAGGATCTTTCTGACCCGGCGGCCGGCATCCTTGTCGCTGCCGCTGTCAATCAGATACACTTCTGTTTCTGTTTTCTTATAAATTCCGATTTTCGCGGGACATTGGACGTAATAACTCTGTTCCCCCGCCTGGATCAATTCGTACATATGAATCTCCCTGCATGTTTTATTCTGCCGGATTACCCAGCTCCATAGCTTCCAGAAACTGCTCCACACTTTCAGCCCTGGCAGCGGTTTTCAGCCATTTTGTCAGAAGACTTAAATCTTTTTCCTGTAAAATATCTTCCTTTACTGTTTCCGGTATCTTGCCAAGGTCTGACAGCAGTTCCAGGATAGCTTCCGCTTTTCCCTCCGCTTTTCCCTCTGCTCTGCTGATCCGTCTGGTCTCCTGCACATCGTAGGCCTCAAAATTTTCAAACAACACTGTAAAATCCCTCCGTTCTATGCGGTCTGTGAATTCCGCCGCTTCCTCTCTGGGAACATTCAGCCGCAGAAGCAGTACAGAAATAATCTTTCCAATGAGTTTTAAAACCGACTCCGGTGAATTCCTGCTGAGATTCTCAAAGTATTCTTCCGGAATTTCACTGAGATTTCCGAAATCCGCCGCGCTGCGGAGTTTGTCCACCAGCATGATCAGGGAAAGTTCGTCTCCGCTGTCCAGTTTCCGGGGCCATCGTAGAATACCACTGGAAGCACCGGCGGATACCGGAATTCTTTTGTCCCGGTAATGCCTTTGTGCTGTTTCTCCTGCTCCGCGGCATAGTCTGTCAGGATCAGGACCATATACCGCAGAACGCGGAAACTCATATCATAATCTACTTTGGACTGATGTTCGATCATAGCGATCAGATACAGGGTATCCGTCCCCGGAACCTGGTGCAGCCGGATCCTCTTTACGGAATCCGAATCCCGGTTTTCCTGCCACAGGGGAAGAAAGCGTTCTGAAATATCTTCGATGTCCTCCGGACGGATATTCTTCAGAATCTCCAGGTTCGTATACCCCCGCAGAAACTGGGCGCAGAGAATGGGATTATCAAAAATAAGCTTGGCTCCCGCGTCTCTGGACCTGCGGTTGGCAACTCTGTTTTCTGTGCTTCCGCTTTTGTTTTCCGTCGTGTTCTGTTCAAAAGTTCTGTCTTTCATGGATCTCCTCCTATTTCTACGGCGGGAATACATAAAAGACTGCGAATATTGGGTAGGATTGTGGGAGTGCGCAACACGGAACAATCCACAGGCATCATAGTTGGGGGCTTTTGCCCCCCAACATCATTTTTTCAACACAGTACGCATAAGACAAGCAGATTCCGCCTTTTGCGAAACACAGAGGTTTTCAGCATTTGGTCTTTTCTGTATTCCCATGTCTCTGGTTTAAGTGGGATTGTCGACCGAAGGGCCTGCATCTGAAATGGGACGGCGACTGATCCGCCGTCCGATAAGATATGTTTTAGTATACACCCGGGATTTCGGTTTTTCAAGAATTGTAAAGTAAGGGGTGCAACATTTGTGAAAGCCTGTTACACCCCTCCTCCTTCTATTTCCCGGTTCAGAGCAGTTCCCCGAATTTTTTTATATAAATTGTCTTAGCTCCGCCCGTCGTCAGCATATAGCCTGCCAGGATGGCTGCCAGCCAGAGGAAATAGATTGCCGGCAAAGGCTGAAGCCCAATGGCGGTTCCGAAGGCGGTATAGGGAAGTATAGTCGTAAAAACGATCCCGGTTCCTGTGAGCAGCGCCACCGGCAGGGAGGCACGGCTCCGCAGGAAAGGCCTTCTGGCCGTGCGGATCAGATGGAGCACCAGAGTCTGGCTCCACATGGATTCCACAAACCAGCCGGTCTGAAACAGAGCGATAAAGAGCTGCCGGCCGGAGCTGTCCAGGGTATGAAACCCTCCGCCGCAGATGGCAGGGCAAAGAATAAAGTACAGCACAAGATAGGTGGCGATGTCAAAGAAGGAGCTGACCGGCCCCATCCGCAGCATAAATGTCCCGATGGAGGAGGCGTCCCATTTTCTTGGTTTTTCCAGAAATTCCGGATCCACATGATCCCAGGGGATTGCGGCGCAGGAAAGATCATACACCATATTCAGCAGGATCAGCTGCAGGGCCGCCATGGGCAGAAAGGGAAGAAAAGCGCTGGCCGCCAGCACAGAAAACATATTTCCAAAGTTAGAGGCGGCTGTCATTTTCATGTACTTCAGCATGTTGGCATAGGTCCTGCGTCCTTCCAGGATTCCCTTCTCCAGCACCCGCAGATCTTTTTCCAGCAGCACCACCTGGGCTGATTCTTTGGCGATATCTGCTGCGCTGTCCACGGAAATTCCCACGTCTGCCGCTTTCATGGCGGGCGCGTCGTTGATCCCGTCTCCCATAAAGGCCGCGGTATGTCCGTTCTCCCGCAAAACCGTTACCACTCTGGCTTTTTCCGCCGGGGACAGTTTCGCGAAAATATGGGTTTCTTCGCAGGCTTCTCTCAGTTCCGGATCGTTCATGTTCCGGATTTCCGCTCCCAGCAGAATCCTTTCCGCCGGAATTCCTATTTTTCGGCAGACGCAGGCGGCCACTTTTTCATTGTCTCCGGTCAGCACTTTCACCGCCACGCCCCGGCGGCGCAGGGCCTCCACTGCCTCCGCCGCGCTCTCCTTGGGGGGATCCAGGAAAGCCAGACAGCCCAGAAGGGTCATATGTTTTTCCTCTTCCCGGGAAAAAACTCCTGTGGGCGCCGGATTTCTCCGGACCGCCAACCCCAGAACTCTCATTCCATCCTCGTTGAGCCATTCCGCCTGTTTCAGCACTCTCTGCCGGATTTCTTCTGTAAGGGGAATTGTCCTTCCTTCCAGTTCCGCCTGATCCGAGACCTCCAGCATCTCCTCCACCGCTCCTTTGGTGATAAGCAGAGTATTTCCGTCCTCCCCCTTTACTGCCACGCTCATTCTGCGCCTCTGAAAATCAAAGGGAATCTCATCTATCTTGGTATAGAGCGCTCCCGCCGCATCCAGCTTTTCTTCTTTGGCCCGCTCTACCACTGCCCGATCAATGAAACTTTTCAGTCCTGTCTGATAAAAGCTGTTGAGAAAGGCGTACCCTAATACCCGCCGGTCTTCCTCTTCGCAGAGATTCAGATAATATTCCAGAGCTGCCTGATCCCGGGTCAGGGTCCCTGTTTTGTCCGTGCAGAGAATATCCGCGGATCCCAGGTTCTGGATGGCGTTCAGATTTCTGATAATCACCTTTTCTTTTGCCATAGCCACCGCGCCCTTTGCCATGCAGGCAGTCACGATCATTGGCAACATTTCCGGGGTCAGACCCACTGCCACAGAAACCGCGAACAGTGCCGCGCTCATCCAGTCTCCGTCTGTCATTCCGTTGAGGAACAGCACCACCGGCACCATGACCAGCATAAAGCGGATCAGGATCCAGGACACAGCGTTGACTCCTTTTTCAAAGGTTGTTTTTTCCGACGGAGTATTCAGGCTCTCCGCGGTTTTTCCCAGCAGGGTATTGTCTCCCACAGCCAATACCGCCGCAACGGCGCTTCCGCTGACCACGCTGCTGCCCATAAAGGCCAGAAAGGGGCAGTCCGTTCCCGTTCCGGACTCTTCCGGGGCAGATCCGGTCTTTTCTACCGGCTGGCTTTCCCCGGTCAGAGCCGACTGGCTCACAAAAAAGTCCTTGGCCTTAAGAATCTGCAGATCCGCGGGGATCATATCCCCCGCCGACAGATACAGAATATCCCCTGCCGCGATTTCTTCCAGAGGAATTTCTTCTGCCTCTTTTCCCGGACGTTTCACCCGGGCAGTGGCGGCGATCATCTTCCCAAGACTTGCCGCCGCGTTTCCGGAGCGGGTCTCCTGCGCAAAGCGGAGAATACCGGAAAACGACACCAGCACGCCAATGATCCCCGCCGTCCAGGGATTGCCTTCCCCCGGAGCCGCCAGGATCACATCCGTGATGAGGGAAACCGCCGCCAGGGCCAGCAGTACCCCTGAAAAGGGATTGAAAAAAGCTCCGGCCAGCCGTTTCCATAAAGGTTTTTCCTTTCCTTTTGTAATCCGGTTGGTTCCAAACAATTTCCGGGAACGCTCTGCCTGCTCCGGCGTCAGACCGCGCTCTGTACTGCGCAGCGCCCGGAAAACTGTTTTCGCGTTCCTGACCAAAACGCTATGGGGGTTTTTCAGCAATGCTTTTCTCTTCATGATTTTTTACCTCCTGTACCTTGGCTCTTTCTTTTCCTTCATCCATACCAGAAACTCTGTATTGCTCATATCCATCCATATTTCTCACCTTCCTTTTCTCCGAATTGCCCGGGCTGAGGCAGAAAAAAAGCAGCCTGACGGCTGCATGAAAAAAAATTCCTGTTCTGCCACCGCCTGAGCTTTGACTCGACAGGGCGGTGTAGCTGCGTTATTCAGCGCCTTGGCTTCGACGCTGACTGTTCAGACCCTCTTGCAATGTCTCCATCGCTTCGCGGCAGCAGCCCATATCCCTGAAGTAGCCTCACTTATCGGGTTTTCCTCAGTGTACACGCCGGCAGCTGTTCTGTCAAGCCGCCGGCGTGTAAAAAATCTGTGAACGATTATTAGACAATTCATGAACATTTCTGTAAAATCCGCGGCTTTTACCTGATATCTTTCCTCCCCTCCGCGCCTCCGCTGACAATCCGGTAATAGGATCTGGAGGTGGCCAGATATACCGCCGCATAGAAGACCGAAAACACCAGGAAACAGCCGATATTCACCAGCAGAAACAGCTTGACGTCCGTAAGCCCCAGCAGCCGCAGCAGCTTCTGCACCATGGGGAAGGCGAAGGCTGTGTGGATCCCCGCTGCCAGCAGCGGCAGGAAAAACACAGTCAGCACCTGGGAGTTAATGCTTTTTTTGATCTCTCTGCCGGTCATTCCCACTTTCTTCAAGATGGTAAACCGCGCCTGGTCCTCATAACCCTCCGTAATCTGCTTGTAGTATACAATCAGCACGGTCCCCAGTATAAAGACCCGCCCCAGCAGGGCTCCCAGGAAGAAGATTCCTCCGTAAAGGCCGTAAAAATCCGCCCTGTTTTCTGCCACACAATCCACGATCACCGCGGGAAACTCCTGATTGTCCAGGACGATCCCGGCGATCCTCTGTTCCAGATCTTCTTTCACTGCCATCTGCAGTTCATCTCCGCCTTCAATGTCT
>ERZ1090868.1777-NODE-1779-length-11166-cov-2.846458_pt1 | contig 11166 bp, 9 predicted proteins | sample MGYA00478475_ERZ1090868 | MGnify/ENA primary metagenome ERZ1090868 (study PRJEB33644, sample SAMEA5815747) | chicken gut metagenome | biome: Chicken; feature: Gastrointestinal Tract; material: Caecum | place: Ireland | collected 2019-01-01 | study: A study of the...
GGTCTGGTAACTGCGGGCGAACGCTACAACAAAGTTATCGATATCTGGGCTGCGGCGAACGATCGTGTATCCAAAGCGATGATGGATAACCTGCAAACTGAAACCGTGATTAACCGTGACGGTCAGGAAGAGAAGCAGGTTTCCTTCAACAGCATCTACATGATGGCCGACTCCGGTGCGCGTGGTTCTGCGGCACAGATTCGTCAGCTTGCTGGTATGCGTGGTCTGATGGCGAAGCCGGATGGCTCCATCATCGAAACGCCAATCACCGCGAACTTCCGTGAAGGTCTGAACGTACTCCAGTACTTCATCTCCACCCACGGTGCTCGTAAAGGTCTGGCGGATACCGCACTGAAAACTGCGAACTCCGGTTACCTGACTCGTCGTCTGGTTGACGTGGCGCAGGACCTGGTGGTTACCGAAGACGATTGTGGTACCCATGAAGGTATCATGATGACTCCGGTTATCGAGGGTGGTGACGTTAAAGAGCCGCTGCGCGATCGCGTACTGGGTCGTGTAACTGCTGAAGACGTTCTGAAGCCGGGTACTGCTGATATCCTCGTTCCGCGCAACACGCTGCTGCACGAACAGTGGTGTGACCTGCTGGAAGAGAACTCTGTCGACGCGGTAAAAGTACGTTCTGTTGTATCTTGTGACACCGACTTTGGTGTATGTGCGCACTGCTACGGTCGTGACCTGGCGCGTGGCCACATCATCAACAAAGGTGAAGCAATCGGTGTTATCGCGGCACAGTCCATCGGTGAACCGGGTACGCAGCTGACGATGCGTACGTTCCACATCGGTGGTGCGGCATCTCGTGCGGCTGCTGAATCCAGCATCCAGGTGAAAAACAAAGGTAGCATCAAGCTCAGCAACGTGAAGTCGGTTGTGATCTCCAGCGGTAAACTGGTTATCACTTCCCGTAATACTGAACTGAAACTGATCGACGAATTCGGTCGTACCAAAGAAAGCTACAAAGTGCCTTACGGTGCGGTACTGGCGAAAGGCGATGGCGAACAGGTTGCTGGCGGCGAAACCGTTGCAAACTGGGACCCGCACACCATGCCGGTTATCACCGAAGTAAGCGGTTTTGTACGCTTTACTGACATGATCGACGGTCAGACCATTACGCGTCAGACCGACGAATTGACCGGTCTGTCTTCGCTGGTGGTTCTGGATTCCGCAGAACGTACCGCAGGTGGTAAAGATCTGCGTCCGGCACTGAAAATCGTTGATGCTCAGGGTAACGACGTTCTGATCCCAGGTACCGATATGCCTGCGCAGTACTTCCTGCCGGGTAAAGCGATTGTTCAGCTGGAAGATGGCGTACAGATCAGCTCTGGTGACACCCTGGCGCGTATTCCGCAGGAATCCGGCGGTACCAAGGACATCACCGGTGGTCTGCCGCGCGTTGCGGACCTGTTCGAAGCACGTCGTCCGAAAGAGCCGGCAATCCTGGCTGAAATCAGCGGTATCGTTTCCTTCGGTAAAGAAACCAAAGGTAAACGTCGTCTGGTTATCACCCCGGTAGACGGTAGCGATCCGTACGAAGAGATGATTCCGAAATGGCGTCAGCTCAACGTGTTCGAAGGTGAACGTGTAGAACGTGGTGACGTAATTTCCGACGGTCCGGAAGCGCCGCACGACATTCTGCGTCTGCGTGGTGTTCATGCTGTGACTCGTTACATCGTTAACGAAGTACAGGACGTATACCGTCTGCAGGGCGTTAAGATTAACGATAAACACATCGAAGTTATCGTTCGTCAGATGCTGCGTAAAGCTACCATCGTTAACGCGGGCAGCTCCGACTTCCTGGAAGGCGAACAGGTTGAATACTCTCGCGTCAAGATCGCAAACCGCGAACTGGAAGCGAACGGCAAAGTGGGTGCAACTTACTCCCGCGATCTGCTGGGTATCACCAAAGCGTCTCTGGCAACCGAGTCCTTCATCTCCGCGGCATCGTTCCAGGAGACCACTCGCGTGCTGACCGAAGCAGCCGTTGCGGGCAAACGCGACGAACTGCGCGGCCTGAAAGAGAACGTTATCGTGGGTCGTCTGATCCCGGCAGGTACCGGTTACGCGTACCACCAGGATCGTATGCGTCGCCGTGCTGCGGGTGAAGCTCCGGCTGCACCGCAGGTGACTGCAGAAGACGCATCTGCCAGCCTGGCAGAACTGCTGAACGCAGGTCTGGGCGGTTCTGATAACGAGTAATCGTTAATCCGCAAATAACGTAAAAACCCGCTTCGGCGGGTTTTTTTATGGGGGGAGTTTAGGGAAAGAGCATTTGTCAGAATATTTAAGGAATTTCTGAATACTCATAATCAATGTAGAGATGACTAATATCCTGAAACTGACTGAACTAATTGAGTCAAACTCGGCAAGGATTCGATACTATTCCTGTGTAACTTTCTTAAGGAACGAGAATGAAACAGGAAGTGGAAAAGTGGCGACCTTTTGGACATCCGGATGGTGATATTCGTGATTTATCATTTCTTGATGCTCATCAGGCTGTCTACGTTCAGCATCATGAGGGCAAAGAGCCTTTAGAGTATCGCTTTTGGGTTACCTACTCTCTTCACTGCTTCACAAAAGATTATGAACATCAGACGAACGAAGAAAAACAATCGTTAATGTACCACGCGCCTAAAGAATCTCGTCCCTTCTGCCAGCACCGTTATAACTTAGCGCGCACACACTTAAAAAGAACTATTTTGGCGCTGCCAGAAAGCAACGTTATTCATGCCGGGTATGGTAGCTATGCCGTGATTGAGGTGGACTTAGACGGAGGAGATAAGGCATTTTACTTTGTTGCGTTCAGGGCTTTCAGGGAAAAGAAAAAACTCCGTTTGCATGTAACTAGCGCTTATCCCATTTCTGAAAAACAGAAAGGTAAATCAGTGAAATTTTTCACCATTGCCTACAACTTATTGAGAAATAAGCAGCTTCCTCAGCCCTCAAAATAACAAAACCCACCTTAAGGTGGGTTTCGCCAGAGAATTATCTCTGGTATTCAGAACGCCATTACCGGACTTTGCCTTGACCTTGCGATAATCGCAGGTTGCGGGATGTCTGAATTTCTTCAGTCTGCTGCATCCTGGAAGATGAGAACATGTGTTCTTATTTTCGTCTCTATCATAGTTGAGTATTTACTCTCTTACAATCAGATCTCTTTCATTGCTCAACAGGCGATGGCTTCAGACTTTGCATTACGGAATTTTTAAGAAAGGCAGGGCGAAACGAGGAAGAAGCTTTTCGCCCTGGACAACATTCCTGCTGACGGCACTACCATAAAAAAACAGAACGCTTTCAACAACCTTGCGTTTTTCATCTTCCGTAGCGGCTCGGAATAAATTTACGTTCTTACATTCCGTCTCATAGTCTTTGCGAGGCGCGTCCCAGATAGCTGTCCCAGTCTTTCCATACCGGCTGCAAACCCTGAGCGGTTAACGCGGCAGCAACCGCTTCCGGTCTGCGATCGTCGTGCGGTGAGAACTGTTCCAACTCGGGGTGATTATCGGCATAGCCACCTGGCTGCGTTTTCGAGAAGGCGCTGACGTTATTGATCGCCAGCGGAATAACGCGATCGCGAAACCACGGTGATTCCCGCGTGGAGAGTGACAGTTCAATCTCCGGTGCAAGCAGTCGGAAGGCGCAGATGGTTTGCACTAACTGGCGTTCATCCATAATCGACGCAGGCTCAATGCCGCCAGTACACGGGCGCAGGCGCGGAAAGGAGACAGAGTAACGGCTTTGCCAGTAATGCTGTTGCAGCCATAGCAAATGTTCGGCAACCATATAGCAGTCAACGCGCCAGTTGTCGGAAAGGCCAATTAGCGCGCCGAGGCCTATCTTATCAATCCCCGCACGGCCCAGCCGATCCGGCGTTTCCAGCCGCCAGAAGAAGTCCTGTTTTCTGCCTTTCAGATGATGGCGGGCATAAGCCGCCTCGTGATATGTCTCCTGATAAACCATCACGCCATCCAGACCAAGTTGCTTTAACTCGGCGTATTCCGTCTCCGCCAGCGGCTGTACTTCCATCTGTAGTGAAGAGAACTGTTCACGCAGGGCAGGGAGATGACGACGAAAGTAATCCATCCCCACTTTCGCCTGATGTTCACCGGTGACTAAAAGCAGATGTTCAAAGCCCATCTCCCGTATAGCGGTGCTTTCCCTGGCAATATCCGCTTCGTCCAGCGTTTTGCGCTTGATGCGATTACTCATGGAAAATCCGCAGTACGTGCAGTCGTTAGCGCAAAGATTGGAAAGATAAAGCGGGACGTAGAAACTAACTGTGTTGCCAAATCGCTGACGGGTCAGACGCTGCGCCCGTTGGGCCAGTTGTTCCAGATAGCCACTGGCGGCTGGCGATAACAGCGCCATCATATCGTCGCGGGTGAGTTGCGAGGCATTTAGCGCCCGTTCTACGTCAGCAGCCGTTTTGCCGTTGATACGCAGGCGGATGTCGTCCCAGTCCAGTTGTCGCCAGCGATCGCTGAAGGTTTTCATGCCGATGCCTCCAGAAATCCAGTCAGCGGGCTGGTGGCATGAGCAAAATGACTGCGGCTGCCCGGTCCGGACTGACGTGCCAGCAGGCCTGCTTCTACCGCCAGACGAAATGCCTTCGCCATGTTGACGGGATCGTCCGCGACGGCAATTGCCGTATTCACTAACACCGCGTCGGCCCCCATTTCCAGCGCCTGCGCGGCATGGCTGGGAACGCCGATGCCAGCATCGACAACCACCGGCACTGTGGCCTGCTGGATAATAATCTCCAGCATGGCGCGGGTTTCCAGTCCCTGATTCGAGCCAATCGGCGCGCCGAGCGGCATCACCGCTGCACAGCCGACTTCTTCCAGACGTTTACACAATACCGGATCGGCCCCGCAGTAAGGCAGCACGACAAATCCCTGTTGTACCAGCGTTTCGGCGGCTTTCAGGGTTTCGATGGGATCGGGCAACAGCCAGCGGGCGTCAGGGTGAATCTCTAATTTTAACCAGTTTGTGCCTAACGCTTCACGAGCCAGATGGGCGGCGAAAATGGCTTCTTCCGCTGTTTTCGCCCCGGATGTATTTGGCAGCAGGGTCACACCCGCCGCGATAACCGGTTCGAGGATAGCGTCGTTGTGCTGGCGCAAGTCGACACGTTTCATCGCCAGTGTCACCAGCTGGCTGCCGGAAGCGCGGATCGCCTCCACCATCAGTTGTGAAGAAGCGAATTTCCCTGTGCCGGTAAACAGATGTGAATCAAACGTTTTGTCCGCAATACGTAACATTTCAACCCCCTGCAATAACCTGAAAAAGCAGGATCTGGTCGCCATCCTGCACGATATGTTGCGTCCACTGCTCACGTGGGACGATTTGCTGATTAATCGCCAGAGCCGCGCCCGCTTGTCGTTGGTCGAGTTGCTCCAGTAGTTCGTGAACAGTTTGCCCGGCGGCGCACTGCATCGGTTGATCGTTAAACAGGATCTGCATTGCTTCCTCCGCATACCGGGCAACCACTGGCGCGGCGCAACGCCAGGCTGCGCCACTGGCTCGACTTACCGTCGAACAGTCGGAGTTCTCCCGCAGGCGTCTCTATACCGCTTAATAACTTAATGGCTTCCAGTGCCTGCAAAGTGCCCATAACCCCGACCACCGGGCCAACCACGCCCGCCGTGCGGCAGTTGCGTTCTGGCTCCTGGTTATCTGGCCACAGGCAGCGGTAACACCCCTGCTCCCAGGGCGGCGTCAGTACCATCAACTGACCGCCAAATCCGACCGCGCTGGCGGTGATAAGCGGCGTGTTGAGTGCCACGCAGGCGGCATTAATCTCCTGGCGAGTCGCCATATTGTCGGTACAGTCGAGCACCACATCGGCCCGTGCAACCGCATCTTTTAACGCCTCACCCGTTAACCGTTGTTGTAATGCTGTCAGTTGAATGTCGGGATTCAACTGTCTCAGTCGCTGTTGGCTGACCTGCGATTTCGGGCGATCGATATCTTCAGTGGTAAAGAGGATTTGTCGTTGCAGATTGCTTAAATGCACATCGTCGTCATCTGCCAGTACCAGCGTCCCGACGCCAGCGCCCGCCAGGTATAGCGCAGCAGGTGTACCCAGCCCGCCAAGACCGATAATCAGCACCTGGCTGTCGAGCAGTTTTTGCTGCCCGTCCAGAGCGATATCGTCGAGCAGGATTTGGCGGCTATAACGCATAAAGTCACGGTCATTCATCGCCAACTCCTGCAATTTCCAGCAACTGTGCCGTTGCCAAACGCCAGTCTGCGGCTTGAGTAATGGCGCTGACGACGGCGATACTGCCGACACCCGTTGCTATCACCGCAGGCGCGCGTGCCAGACTGATACCGCCAATCGCCACGGTGGGATAATCCGCCAGTCGCTCAACATGCCGTGCCAGCTGTTCCAGCCCCTGCGGTGCAGAAGGCATCTGTTTGGTTTGCGTCGGGAACACATGTCCCAGCGCGATATAAGAGGGGCGTGCTGCCAGCGCGACGTCGATTTCCATATCGTCATGTGTCGAAACGCCCAGCCGCAGGCCTGCCGCGCGGATGGCATTGAGATCGGTGGCTTGCAAATCTTCCTGCCCCAAATGGACGCCATACGCCTGATGCTTGATCGCCAGCCGCCAGTAATCGTTGATAAACAATCGCGCGTTATAGCGGCGGCCCAGCGCAATTGCCGCCACGACATCGGCCTCCACCTCTTCATCGCGCCGATCTTTGATGCGTAGCTGGAGAGTACGTACGCCTGCATCCAACAGACGTTCGATCCACTGTACGCTGTCCACCACCGGGTACAGTCCTGAACGAAAAGGTACAGGAGGAAAATCAGGCTGATACATCACGCTTCCTCCTTACGCAGGTAGATTTCTCCGCCTCTGGCACGGAAGTTCTCCGACATATCCGCCATTCCCATTTCAATAGTTTGCGTGGCGGCGTAATCACGCACTTCCTGGCTGATTTTCATCGAGCAAAATTTCGGTCCACACATGGAGCAAAAATGGGCGACTTTGCCGGACTCTTGGGGCAGGGTTTCATCGTGATAAGCGCGGGCGGTAAACGGGTCGAGGGCCAGATTAAACTGGTCTTCCCAGCGAAATTCGAAGCGGGCTTTCGACATGGCGTTATCGCGAATTTGCGCGCCCGGATGCCCTTTCGCCAGGTCAGCGGCGTGGGCGGCAATCTTATAGGTGATAAGCCCCTGCTTAACATCTTCTTTATTAGGCAGACCCAGATGCTCTTTTGGCGTTACGTAACAGAGCATCGCGCAGCCAAACCAGCCAATCATCGCCGCACCAATCCCCGACGTGAAGTGGTCATAGCCCGGCGCAATATCGGTAGTTAGCGGCCCCAGAGTGTAAAACGGCGCTTCGTGGCAGTGCTCTAACTCCTCGGTCATATTGCGGCGGATCATCTGCATCGGCACGTGGCCTGGGCCTTCAATCATCACCTGCACGTCATATTCCCAGGCAATTTTGGTCAGTTCGCCCAGCGTATGCAGCTCGGCAAACTGTGCTTCATCGTTGGCGTCCTGAATAGAACCGGGGCGCAGACCGTCGCCCAGCGACAGCGAAACGTCATAAGCGGCACAGATTTCACAAATTTCGCGGAAGTGTTGATAGAGGAAATTTTCCTGATGATGGGAGAGGCACCATTTCGCCATAATCGAACCGCCGCGAGAGACGATACCGGTCAGGCGTTTCGCGGTCATCGGCACATAGCGCAGCAGTACGCCCGCATGGATAGTGAAGTAATCCACACCTTGCTCGGCCTGTTCCAGCAGCGTGTCGCGGAACGCTTCCCAGGTAAGATCTTCGGCGATCCCGTTAACCTTCTCCAGCGCCTGGTAGATCGGCACTGTACCGATCGGCACCGGGCTGTTACGCAAAATCCACTCGCGGGTTTCGTGAATATAGCGACCGGTGGAGAGATCCATCACCGTATCCGCTCCCCAGCGCGTGGACCATACCAGCTTTTCCACTTCTTCTTCGATGGAAGAGGTGACCGCCGAGTTGCCGATATTGGCGTTAACTTTTACCAGGAAATTGCGACCAATAATCATCGGCTCCGATTCCGGATGATTAATGTTGGCCGGGATAATCGCACGTCCGGCAGCAACTTCATCACGGACAAATTCCGCAGTGATATTTTCCGGCAGATGTGCGCCAAAGCTCATTCCCGGATGCTGGTGGCGTAAAACCTCGCTACGGATGCGCTCGCGGCCCATATTCTCGCGGATGGCGATGAATTCCATTTCCGGCGTGATGATGCCCTGGCGGGCGTAGTGCAGTTGGGTGACACGGCGTCCTGCTTTGGCGCGTTTTGGTGTTAGTACACCGCTAAAACGCAGTTCGTCGAGGCCATCATCTGCCAGCCGCGCTTTAGTGTAATCGGAACTGCGCACGGTAAGTTCTTCGGTATCGCCGCGCGCATCGATCCACGGCTGGCGTAGTTTTGCCAGCCCTTGCTGCACGTTAATGGCAATCTGCGGATCACCATACGGGCCGGAGGTGTCGTAGACCGGAATCGCTTCGTTTTCTTCGTACTGCGGCTGTTCTTTGCTACCGCCAATTAGCGTCGGGCTAAGCTGGATCTCACGCATCGGCACGCGCACGCCGGGGTGTGTGCCAGTGATATAAATGCGTTTTGAGTTGGGAAAGGCGGTGCCTTCCAGGGTGTCGATAAAATGTTGGGCCCGGGCGCGTTGTTCGCGGCGGGTCAGTTTTGTTGCAGACATAGCTCATTCCAAAAAGTTAAGGACGTGGCTTGTCAGACGACGGATGAAGCAAGAGACGATCGCCGCAGGGGCGATGCGATAGCAGATTAAATCTTGTTCCCTTCGCAGGTATTAGCCTGATCAGGTTCCGCGGATCCCGAATAAACGGTCTCAGCCAGTTAAGGCACTCCGACAAGAAATTAGCCCCGCAAATGGGGCATTGAATGTAAATTACGCGTTAACAGCGCAGAACTCAAGCAGGATGTTTGACGCGGGCGGCGTCAAGCACCAGCAGAATCAGCTTATCTTCCACCACAAAGCGCGCTTCCAGCGCCTCGCCGATGTCAGATAAAACCTGTTGAAACTCAAGGTAATTATCATGATCGATGGCGGTTTCCAGACTGGAATCGTAGTAATCCATAATCTGTTGAGTATTGGCTTCGAGTTGCGGCCAAATCTTCGCGGCGCGCGCGAGTTGCCCGTTGCCTTCCAGCTTATGAAGAATGCGCTCATAAATACTGAAATGTCCGGCAGACAAGTAATCGACCAGGCTCTGACAAAAATCATCAAGGGCTTTTTCGTTTAGCCTCATGTACGATTCTTTGCCAGGCTTAATGCCAACCAGATTGTAGTAAGCCACGAGCAGATGCTTACGTACATGTAGCCAGCGATCAACCAGTTTGTTACTTCCTCTGACGCGCTCCGTCAGGTTATCGAGCTGGTTAAGCATGATTGACTCCGCAAGTTTGTATTCAAAAACTGCTCAGTGAGAAATGTAAAAACCATGTTAAACATGCCAGTGATGCAAAGGTAGTGCAAGAGCTATGGATCGTATAATTGAAAAATTAGATCACGGCTGGTGGGTCGTCAGCCATGAACAAAAATTATGGTTGCCGAAGGGAGAATTGCCATATGGCGAAGCGGCAAATTTCGATCTTGTGGGTCAGCGCGCACTACAAATCGGCGTATGGCAGGGGGACCCTGTTTGGTTAGTACAACAGCAGCGGCGTCACGATATGGGGTCGGTACGTCAGGTCATTGATCTCGATGTTGGGCTGTTTCAACTGGCCGGACGAGGCGTACAACTGGCGGAGTTTTACCGATCGCATAAATACTGTGGTTACTGCGGGCATGAAATGTATCCGAGCAAAACCGAATGGGCGATGCTGTGCAGCCATTGCCGTGAGCGTTACTACCCGCAAATCGCCCCCTGCATTATTGTTGCTATCCGTCGCGATGATTCGATCCTCCTCGCCCAGCATACCCGCCATCGTAACGGTGTCCATACAGTACTTGCCGGATTCGTCGAAGTGGGCGAAACCCTCGAGCAGGCAGTTGCGCGGGAAGTGATGGAAGAGAGCGGAATTAAAGTTAAAAACTTGCGTTACGTGACTTCTCAGCCGTGGCCGTTTCCTCAGTCTTTAATGACCGCGTTTATGGCGGAATATGACAGCGGCGACATCGTGATCGACCCGAAAGAATTGCTCGAGGCGAACTGGTATCGCTATGACGATTTGCCGTTACTCCCGCCGCCCGGCACCGTAGCGCGCCGTCTGATAGAAGATACGGTGGCGATGTGTCGGGCAGAGTATGAGTGATGATACACTGACCGCCTGACGCACTAAGGAACAGCCAAAATGACCGAACTTAAAAACGATCGTTATCTGCGGGCGCTGCTGCGCCAGCCCGTTGATGTCACTCCAGTATGGATGATGCGCCAGGCGGGTCGCTATCTACCGGAATATAAAGCCACGCGCGCCCAGGCGGGCGATTTTATGTCGCTGTGCAAAAACGCCGAGCTGGCGTGCGAAGTGACTTTGCAACCGCTGCGTCGCTACCCGCTGGATGCGGCGATCCTCTTTTCCGATATCCTCACCGTGCCGGACGCGATGGGGTTAGGGCTCTATTTTGAAGCCGGAGAAGGTCCGCGTTTTACCTCGCCAGTCACCTGCAAAGCCGACGTCGATAAACTGCCAATTCCGGACCCGGAAGATGAGCTGGGTTACGTGCGTACCATTCGTCGCGAACTGAAAGGCGAAGTGCCGCTGATTGGTTTTTCCGGCAGCCCGTGGACGCTGGCAACCTACATGGTGGAAGGCGGCAGCAGCAAAGCCTTCACCGTGATCAAAAAAATGATGTATGCCGATCCGCAGGCGCTGCACGCTCTACTCGATAAACTGGCGAAAAGCGTCACTTTGTATCTGAATGCGCAGATTAAAGCCGGTGCTCAGGCTGTGATGATTTTCGACACCTGGGGCGGCGTGCTTACCGGGCGCGATTATCAACAGTTCTCGCTTTATTACATGCATAAAATTGTTGATGGTTTACTGCGTGAAAACGACGGTCGCCGCGTACCGGTCACGCTGTTTACCAAAGGCGGCGGACAGTGGCTGGAAGCCATGGCAGAAACCGGTTGCGATGCGCTGGGCCTCGACTGGACAACGGAC
>ERZ1090868.1782-NODE-1784-length-11152-cov-5.011895_pt1 | contig 11152 bp, 10 predicted proteins | sample MGYA00478475_ERZ1090868 | MGnify/ENA primary metagenome ERZ1090868 (study PRJEB33644, sample SAMEA5815747) | chicken gut metagenome | biome: Chicken; feature: Gastrointestinal Tract; material: Caecum | place: Ireland | collected 2019-01-01 | study: A study of...
TACACTTATGCGATCGTCGGCAGCGTCAGATGTGTATAAGAGACAGGAAGAGGAACATCCGGCTCAGCAGGCATCCGCTGTTCTTCTGCACCTCTTCGTAGTCGATCATGTCTTTGAGAGGGAAGTCCCCTTCGGTGAGGATATCCCCGCCGGCGGTGAAACTTTCTTCCCTGCCGACGGCGCTCACTTCGTAGACCGCGGAAGGGTTCAGCCCTTTGAAACGCACCGTATGGAAGGGCGCAAAGGGCAGGTTCTCCATGACGTTGACCACGGCGATCGCGGACGCCTTGTCTTTGGAGACGGTCATGAAGCCCTCGACGCCGGGGGAGGAAAGGCGGTAATGGTCTCCGAATTGCAGCAGCTTTCTGTTCTCTTTGTAGAAAGCGATCTGCGCCTTCACCTCTTCCTTCTCTTCGGGGGTGAACTTCGTGGGGTCGAGCTCGTAGCCGAGCACGCCGCCGCAGGCGACGTTGAAGCGGACGTGCAGCGGGTTGGAGTTGCCCGTCTGGTGGTTGGGGCAGGCGGAAACGTGCGCCCCCATCACCGTCTGCGGATAGCCGTAGGAGGAGCCGCTTTGGATCGCCACGCGTTCGCGCGCGTCGGTGTCGTCGCTCGTCCAATACTGCGGGAAGAAGCAGAGATTGCCGAGGTCGAACCGTCCGCCGCCGCCCGCACAGCCCTCGAAGAGCACAAACGGAAACTTTTTCATGATCTTGGAAACGACGCGGTAATAGCCGAGCATATAGCGGTGGAAATATTCTCCGCCGGCGATGCCCTTGCCGTAGCAATCGGTGAAATTGCGGTTGAAATCCCACTTCACGTAGTCGGCGCCGCTCCTGGAAATGACGTCGCTGATGGCGCGGATGACGTAGTTCTGCACCTTTTCGTCCGCCATGTTCAGCACGAGCTGGTTGCGCCAGCGGCGGGGCGTTCTGCCCGGCACCTTCATCGCGTAATTGGGATGCGCGCGGTAGAGGTCGCTGTCTTCGCTGATCATTTCCGGCTCCACCCAGATACCGAAGGAAAGCCCCAGCGCGCGGATCTTTTCCGCAAGCTGCGCAAGCCCGCCGCCCGTCTTTTCCGCGTTGTCGTACCAGTCGCCGAGAGAACATTTGTCGGAATCGCGCTTGCCGAACCAGCCGTCGTCGAGCACGAACAGCTCGGCGCCGATCTCCTTTGCCGCGGCGGCGATGGCGAGCAGCTTTTCTTCGTTGAAATCGAAGTATGTGCCCTCCCAGTTGTTGACGAGCACGGGGCGCTCCTTCTTTTTCCACTTGCCGCGCACGATGTGCTCGGAAACGAAGGCGTGCATCCGCAGGCTCATTTCATCTTCGTCGGGCGCGAAGCACATGACCGCCTCCGGCGCGACGAACTCCTCGCCGGGGGCGAGCGCCCAGTCGAACATGAAATCGTTGATGCCGACGAGCACGCGCGTGATGCAGGTGTTGTCTGCCTCGAAGATCTCTTTATGATTGCCCGAATACACGAGGTTGAAGGCATACACCCCCCTCTCGTTTTCCGCCATCACGAAGGGGTTGTGCATATGCGACGAGGCACCCGCCTTCGAGTCGTTGACGAAGACGCCGCCGGAAACGGGGCGGACGGTCTTGTGCCGTTCGCGCGCCCATGCGCCCTCGAAGGTGACGGCGTTGTAATCGGTGCCCGCGAGGTCGAGTTGCAGGCTCATCAGCCTGCGGACGCGGATCTCGCGGCGGGAAGCGTTGACCAGCTTCGCCGACACCGCGATGACGTCGCTGTCGTCGAATACCGTATAATAGAGGTAAAGCGCGATGCGCGTGGGCGCGTCTACGTATTTGAGTTCCAGCGTTTTCCCCTCTCCGTACGACGACGGGAGAGAAGGCAGCTCCGGCTTTTCCGTGAGCACCCTGCTGCGGGAAAAGGTAAAATCGGTGGAAAACCCGCCGTCGGCATTGAACAGCAGTACGCTGCTTTCCGTATATTCGTTGTTGGCGTTTCTGCCGTACTGCGAAAAGATGCGCCTGCCCGCGCCGCCGTAAAACTCGGCGCCCGTTCCCTGTATCTTTTTGCCGTAATAGAGGTATTCTGCCGAGTCCGCGCCGATCACAAGCGTCGTATTGGGTGTGTCCAGCCGGATGATCTGTCCCTTCTTTCTTATCATGTTTGCCTCCGCGTGCGAGTTTGAGAACACTTTGTGCACATATTTGAGTATACCATATTTTTCGACATTTGTATACTAAACGGAGGGCTTTTTCACAAAAAAACGCAACGATAACCTGAATACGAAAAAAAAGGACGGGGATCCGCCCTTTTTTTCATTCCTGCTTTCCGAGCTGCTTCCTCCTGCGGGAAAAAGCGGCAAACGCATCGCGCGGAGGAAGTTCTTCCTCCCCCTCCGTAAGGCGCGCACAGCTTTCCGCCGCTTCCGCGAACAGGCGCAGCAGTTCGCCGCGGAGCCCGCGCGGCAGCTTTTCTCCCAGCGCCGACGCATAGGCGGCGAGCACCTCGCGCCCGCACGCGCGCATATCCCGCGCCGCGTCCCGCTCGTTCAGCGTGCGGGAGCGCAGTTCCGCCGCGCTCATTCTTCCCCCAGCGCCGCGAGCACGGCGAGAAAGCGGGAACGATGCCCCTCCGCGAGCGCATCCATCCACGCCGCGAGCTCCGCGTCCGTCAGCGTGTTCGCGTAAGCCCTCGCCTTTTTGCACGCGAGTTCCTCCGCTACGAGGATGCGCTCCACGGCACAGGCGCCGCGCGCGCCCAGCTTTTCCTCTACGGTATTTTCGTTCATACGATCGCCTCCGACCGCAGTATGGGCAGCCGCAGCCCGTATTATGCAAAAGCGCCCTCGCCCCTCCGGGGCGCGGGCGCAGCCGCAATGTCGTTTTACAGATCTCCGCCGTTGGAACGGATGATGTCGCGGTAGGTGAAGTAGCTGTCTTTGGGCGTCCTCTTCTGCGTAGCGAAGTCGACGTGCACCAGCCCGAAACGCTGTTTGTACCCTTCCGCCCATTCGAAATTATCCATCAGCGACCAGTGGAAATAGCCCGCCAGCTTCGTGACGCCGTCTTCCGCCGCAGCGCGCAGCTCGCGCAGGTAGGAATTGAGATATTCGATGCGGTAACTGTCATGCACCTTGCCGTCGGAAAAAACGTAATCCTGACAGGAGATGCCGTTTTCGGTGATATACACCTTTTTGCCGTAGCGGCGGTACAGGTGGCGGGGAGCCCAGCGCATATTGACGGGCGTGATCTCCCACCCCATCAGCGTTTTCGGGGAACCGACGGGGGCTTCGAGCTGTTCGATGCTCCCGTCTTCCGCGCGGCGCACCGTCCTGCCCTCGTAGATATTCAGGGCGAAGAAATCGACGGGGGAAGAGATCAGCGCCATATCGTCCGCCGCGGCCGCGGGGATGTCTTCCAGTTCATAATAAGCGTCGGGATATTTTCCGAAAAAGACGGGGTCGGAAAAAGTGCTGATGACGCCGAGCGGGTTTTCCTTTTCAAAGGCAAAGGTGCGCTCGTACGCGGCGTTTATATCCGCCTCGCTCTCCGTGGCGGGCGCGTAGGTGAACCCGCAGGACGCATACCCGACTTCGGCGCCCTTTATCCCTTTCAGCACGCGGGCGGCGGTGCCGTGCGCGCGCAGAAGGTTGTGCAGCGCGAGCAGCTGTTCGCGCATCCCGTATTGCAGCCCCGGCGCGTGCACGCCCATGCGGTAGCCGCAGCCGAGCACGCACTGCGGCTCGTTGATCGTCATGAAATTTCTGACGCGGTCGCCGTACAGTTTGGCGACGGCGTGCGCGTACTCGCCGAACCAATCGGCGACGGCGGGGTTGAGGAACCCGCCTTTCTCCTGCAAGGCCTGCGGCATATCCCAGTGATACAGCGTCATAAAGGGAGTGATCCCCTTTTCGAGCAAAGCGTCGACGAGGCGGGAATAAAAGTCCGCCCCCTTCCGATTGAGCTTGCCCGTACCCTCGGGGAACAGGCGCGTCCACGCGAGGGAAAAGCGGTAGGCATTCGCATTCAGCCCCGCGATGAGGTCAACGTCCTCTTTCCAGCGGTGGTAATGATCGCACGCCACGTCGCCATTTTCGCCGCGCGCTATGGCGCCCTGCTTGCGGGTGAAGCTGTCCCAGACGGAATCGCCCTTGCCGTCTTCGCGCCCGCCTTCGATCTGATAAGCGGCGGTCGCGACGCCCCAATAAAAATTTTTACCGAAATCCATGATACGTCTCCTTTATTTTTGAACGGGAAGATATTTTTTCAGTATGGCGGCGGCGTTTACGCCCATCATCGCCTGCCCGAAGGTCGAGGGATGCAGGATATCCGAACAGAGATAATAGTCTCTGTCGAGCAGGCTGCGACCTTCCACGAGCACAGCGTTTTTATAGCTGCGCGCGACCTCTTCGATGACCTTGCGCGAGCGCGCGAAATTGTCCCTGTACGGCGCAGCCGTCGCGCTCACCTCGTCGAACACGGGGAAGGGCGTGACGATAAAGACGGGCTTTCCGGGCGCGTTTTCGCAAGCGCGGCGGAGAAGCCCGCCCATGCGTTCCTCAATGACCGCAGCGGGCCTGTCCGCTATGTTCGTGCCCGTTTCGAGGTACAGCGCGTCGTACGGTTCGGACAGCAGATAATCCGACATTTCCTTTTCGCAGAAGCACCCGCCCGCGATCGACTTGTTTGCGAGGTCCGCCCCCAGCAGCTGCGCGCAGACGGAGAGATAATTGAGCTGCTGGCACGCCGAGTTGCACCCCTGCGAGATGGAGGAACCGTATGCGAGGAGGCGCAGGCGCGGCAGTTCTTCCGCGCGGGGCGGGCGCACGTTTTCCGCTTCGAGAGAGCGGAACGTTATATCCCCGTCCCCGTCGAGGCAGACGCGCCACAGCGACGCCGCAAAACGGTTGCGGGAACGGGCGCCGACGCCCTTCACCGCATCTCCGCGCTCAAAGGCGAGGGTATTTTCTCCGGGGACGGTGCGCACGGCGGCACACTGAAAATCTCCGTTGAACACGGTGACGTCGACGCTCTTTTCCGTGGCGATGCGCAGCGTGAAGCCGTCGCCGTCCGCGCAGAAGCGCAGTTCCGCCCCCACCGTCGTGCGGGCGCAGGCGCGGTGGCCGCTGTAATCGTACAGGAATTTTCCGTCCGCATCGAACGTGGGCACCGAGAGCGCGTCGCAGACGGAAAGCGGGATGCGGTACAGAACGCCGCCGTTGATCTCCGCAATGTTGTGAAATTCTATGTTTTCGCAGATCACTTCGCGTAGTCCTCCATTTTCTTTTCCGCGGCTTTGCGGGACGGGAAGGCGTCGATCGCGCCCTTTTCCGTGGTGGCGAGCGCGCCGCAGACGTTGCCGAAACGCAGCACCTTTTCCCAATCTTTTTCCCCTTCCGCGAGGGCGCACAGCGCTCCCGCAAAGAAGGCGTCTCCTGCGCCCGTGGTGTCGACGGGGCGGACGGAAACGGAAGGCGCGCGGAATATTTCGCCGCCCGCGCAGACCATGCTGCCCGCAGCCCCCAGCGTCACGAACACCGTTTTGCCGCCGGCGGCGACATTGCGCAGGCGCTCTTCGGCGGTACTTCCCTGCGCAAAGAGCGCGAGCTCTTCTTCCGAAAACTTGACGATGTCTGCCGCGGCGACGTATTTCGCATAGGTGCGCACGCCCTCCTCTTCGCTCGAGAAGAGGTCGTCGCGGTAGTTCACGTCAAAGCTGACCTGTTTCCCCGCGGCGTGCATCTGCCCGATCAGTTCGTCCGCGAACGCCCTGCCCGACGGTTCGGAGAGGGGCAGCGAGCCGATATGCGCGATGTCTGCCGCGGCGGCGATGCGTTCCGCCGCGCCCGCGGGAAAAACGTAATCGGCGGTGTGTTTGCGGAAAAAGCTGAACCTGCGTTCTCCGCCCTCCCCCAGCTCCACGAAGGCGAGCGTCGTGTTCCTGTCCTGCGCCCTGCCGAGCGCGAGAAAATCAAACCCCTGCCCCTCCGCAAAGCGGGAAAGGAAATCCCCGATCAGGTCGCTGCCCACGCTTCCGCAGAAGCCGCACGCCGCGCCGAGCTTTTTCAGCCCGCAGGCGACGTTGAAGGGCGCGCCGCCCGCATGGCGCTCGTAGGTGACGATGCCGCCCTCTTCTTTGCCTATCATGTCGGCGAGGATCTCGCCTGCGCAAATGATCATATAACCTCCGATGCGGGCGCCTGGCCCGGCGATGTTTTCCGGAATGGCGGGACAAACGGGAGAACGTTTCCCTGCCTCTATAAATTATATCGTTTTCAGAAAAAAATGACAAGAATTTCGCGCCGTTTTTTTCATCTTTCCTGCCCGCCCCCGCGGTTTTTTGCCTCTTTTTCCGCGGCGCGCGTCTTTTTGTGCCTTGCCCCGTCCCGCGCGCGCCGCCGCGCAAGGATTTTTCCGCAAAAATTGATCCGGATCGTGGACAGCGGGAGAAAAATGCGGTATAATATTCCTGCGGGAGGACGGGGAAAAGGCCGCCCTCCCCCGGAGAATTGCCATGCGGGAAGCGTTTTACGAACCGAAAGCGGACGAGAGCGGATATATCCATCTGCTGCGGACGGACAACAACAATACCCCCGCGCACTTTCACAACAGCGTCGAGCTGGCGTTCGTGGTGCGGGGCGACTTCCGTGCGCGCGGAGGCGGCGAGGAGGCGGAGCTGCACGCGGGAGACATCTTCTGTGCGGAGGCATATGTCACCCACCTGTACGCGAGCGACGAGGACGCGCGGGTGTACGTTCTCGTGCTTTCCGAAAGCTACCTGCGGGATTTCCGCGCGCAGTACACGGGCAGCCTGCCGCAGTTCATGCGGGCGGGAGAGGACGCGAACGCGCCCGTATTCCGCGCGCTGGACGGCGCCTATGCGCAGTGGAAAAGCTGGTCGCCGCTCATGAAACGCGGGTTCGCCGATTATCTGCTCGGGCTGCTGGCGCTCCGCTACCCGCCCCTGCCGCGGCGCGCGGACAAGGAGGGAATGTTCATCGCCGAAGTGCTGCGTTACATAGGAGAACACTGCGGCGAGCCGCTCTCCGTGCGTTCGCTTGCCGACAGGTTCGGCTATACCCCCAACTACTTTTCCGCGCTGTTCAACCGCTATACGGCGGCACATTTCCGCGACTATCTCGGCAGCGTGCGGCTGCAGAAAGCGGAGGCACTGCGCGCGGGCGGCGCCGGTATAGGCGAAGCCGCACTGCAGAGCGGCTTTTTGAGCCCGAACACTTATTACCGCGCCCTCGCGAGGGAAAAAAGCAGGCAGGGAACGGAAGTCCGCACCCCCGAAGCCGCGCCCGAAAAATCGTAGAAAATGACAATAATATCATGCGCGGCGGGATTGATTCCCGCCGCGCTTTGCCTTATACTTTAAGTACCCGACAGAAGGAGGAAAATCTATATGAAAACAGGCGTTCTTGCAGAGAGTTTCCGTCTGCCCTTCCGCGACGCGCTGCGCGCGGCGAAGAAGGCGGGAGCGGACGGCGTACAGATGTATGCGAACACGGAGACCGTGCACGCGGACATGACCGCCGCGCAGATCCGCGACGTGCGTTCCGCACTTGCGGACGAGGGGCTTTCCGCCACGGCGCTGTGCGGCGATTTCGGCTGCAATATGTATTATACGCGTGACCGCGCCGCCATCGACAGAGAAAAGCGCATCATGGAGATCGCGAAAGAGCTGGGCACGGACATCGTGACGACGCATATCGGCGTCGTGCCGCAGGAAAACTGCCCGCAGCGCGACGCGATGCACGAAGTGTGCGGAGAGCTTGCGCGCTTCGCAGATTCCATGGGCGGACATTTCGCCGTGGAAACGGGGCCTGAAACGGCAAAGACGCTCAAAGGCTTCCTCGACGAGCTGAACAGCCGCGGCGTATCCGTCAACCTCGACCCCGCAAACCTCGTGATGTGCGCGGGAGACGACCCCGCGGAAGCCGTGCGCACCCTCGGCGCGTATATCGTGCATACGCACGCAAAAGACGGAAAGATGCTGCGCAAGACGGATACCCGCCGCCTGTACGCCCCTTCCTATTTCGGACTGGAGCCGGAAAGTTTTGAGAGCTGCGTGCTCGAAACGCCGCTCGGCGAGGGCGACGTGCCCTGGGCCCGCTATATCGCCGCCCTGAAGGAGATCGGCTACGACGGTTGGCTGACCATCGAACGCGAATGCGGGGACGACCCCGCCGCCGACATCGCCGCCGCCGCAAAATTCCTGAAAAAATATCTGTGAGGTATGAACGATGAAAAAACTGAAGATCGGCGTCATCGGCGTAGGAAACATATCCGAACTGCACATCGACGCCTACCTGAACAACCCCGAATGCGAACTGTACGCCTTCTGCGATATCGACGAAGGCAGGCTGAAAGAAAAGGCGGACAAATATAAGATCTCCCGCCGCTATACCGACTGCCGCGAGATGCTGCGCGCCCTGCCCGAACTTGACGCGGTGAGCGTATGCACCTGGAACTGCGCGCACGCAGACTGCGCCATCGCGGCGCTGGAAGCGGGCAAGCATGTCTTCTGCGAAAAGCCGATGGCGATGAACGCGCAGCAGGCGGAAGCCATGCGCGCGGCGGCGCAGAAGGCGGGCAAGGTGCTGGGCATCGGGTTCGTCCGCCGCCACGCCGACGATGCCGCGTTCGCGCGCGAACTCGTACAGACGGGCAAGGCCGGCGAGATCTACTATTCCCGCGCGAACTACATACGCCGCAACGGAAACCCCGGCGGCTGGTTCTCCGACAAAGAGCTTTCCGGCGGCGGCCCGCTCATCGACCTCGGCGTGCACGTCATCGACCTCGTGCGCTATATCGTGGGAAACCCGCGCCCCGTTTCCGTTTACGGCGCGACCTTCTCCAAACTGGGCGCGCGCCACAACGTGAAAGACAAACGGTTCTATGTTTCCGCAGGCAGCCGCGGCAAGGAGGATATCTGTAACGTCGAAGACCTCGCGACCGCGCTCATCCGTTTTGAGGACGGCTCTGTGCTGCACGCGGAGATGAGCTTTGCTCTCAACGTGGAAAAGGACAGCGGGCGCATCGAACTGTTCGGCACGAAGGGCGGCATCACCATCGACCCCGCCGTTTCCTTCCATACTGAATTTGCAGACCGCCTCGCGGACATCACCTTCCCTACCCCCGTGGTTTACGAGGGTGTGGCGTTCCGCCGCGAGATCGGAAATTTCGTGGACGCCGTCCTGCGCGGCGCGCCGCTGCTCGCGACGGCGGACGACGGCGTGGAAATGATGAAGATCCTCGACGCCGTGTACGAATCTGCCCGCACCGGGCACGAAGTCATACTCGGCTGAAAATTTTATCTCTCCCCCTTACGGATACGCCCCGCGCGGCTGCGCGGGGCGTATCTTTCTTTCGGTATACCGTCTTTTTTGCGGCCTCCCATGCCTCCGCCGCCGCGGAAATAACCGCGGTTCGCGGGCGAGAATTTCGTGGCTTTCAGCATCGCGTCGATGTCTTTTTCGATAACGTCCGTCCATTTCTTCATCACGGGGTTGCCGTCTTTATCCTTGCAGACGCCCGTCGCATCCAGCGCCGCCGCGCCCGAATTGATTAGGTGCATGAAACCGTTGCTCGCCCTGCCCGTCGGCTTCCAGCCCGCAACGCGCTCCACCGCCTCGGGCGACCAGAAGGTGCGCACGTCCACAAACACGCAGATGCCTGCCACGCAAAGACACAACGCCAATACTATTGCAAGCGCTTTTTTCATGCCGCCGCCTCCGCAGTAACAACCACCGCAGCCGTAACTGCAATGACTAATAATGCTCCTACCAGCCATTCCCACCACGCATTGCCGTTTTCATCCACGCGCATCACAGGATTGTTCCCGCAATATGCATAGAGGTTGAGTCCGTTTATTGTGTCGGGGTCGATATAGGAGATGTCGTCGATGGTAATGAATCTGCCGACTTCCGGATCGTAGTAGCGCGTTTTGAGGAAGTACAGACCCGTTTCCGTATCATAGTAATATCCACGATAACGGAACGGATTGAGGTTGCCGATATGCGTTGCCGATGCGATGTCCGCTCCGTTTGCATCCAGCACTGCATGGTTTCCCCAACTATCGTACTTATATTCTACCACAATATTCCCGTTGCTGTCAAGAATGGCGGCAATATTCCCCTGCGCGTCTTTACGGTAAAAATATGTCGCATTATTGTATTTTATGCCGGCAATGCCCGACTGGTCGTAAATGAACTCCAATCCGTTGCTCTGCTTTACAACTCTGCCGTCTTTATCGTAGGTAAAGGAAATGCTGCCCTTGCTTCTCCTTCTCCCTTGCCCGTCATAAGCAAATGCGATGGTATCGAACTTCGTCATCTGACGGCCGTTTGCCCACGTAACCGCCTTCCCGCGATAGGTCGTAGGATTCCCGATTTCATCGTAAGCGCAGGCTTCGTCGCCAACGGAAATAAGGCGGTCTCCCTCGTAAGCATACTGCACCGAAGTAAACGTGCATTCTTCCACGTCTTCTTTCAGCGTGAAATTTGTTTCCCTTCTGGACAGAATATTCCCGCAATTGTCATACGCATACAGATACGTCTTTCCGAACTTCTTATTGTCTTCACGGACAAGGCGATCGAGCGCGTCGTATGTATATCTTGCCGTAAGCGCACCGTTTTCGTAGATCTTGCAGATATTCCCGTTTTTATCGTACTCGTACTTGACGTTGTCCGAAATGACATATTTCCCGTTTTTGCGGTTGCCGAAATACACACAGGAAGGCATATTCGTCGCATGATCGCCCACCTTGCGGTAATAGATATATTCGCCGGCGATCTTCGTTGTTGCGCCCACAACTTCCCTACCTGCATTTCTGAAGAGCTTGCTTCACTTTTCATAAATGCTCGTTTTCGGTGCTTAAACAGCAAAAAACCATGAAAAACGCATTGTTTTTCATGGTTTTTTTGTCTTGCAGCCTTTTCGTCTGCAATCATGGCGAGCCCGAACAAAAAAGATATTTTACCTCCTTTTTTATTCTGACTCGAACTATTTACTTCATATATATTATAGCATAATTCGCAAAAAATCACAAGCGCTTTTCATTATTCGCTCTCACGTTTTTCCTATCCAATTATAATTCCTCCGCAGAAAAATAGAAGAGAAAATACCAATAGGGACACTCCCGCTTTTTCTTCTTTCTGCTTGTGCCA
>ERZ1090868.1787-NODE-1789-length-11139-cov-9.796283_pt1 | contig 11139 bp, 8 predicted proteins | sample MGYA00478475_ERZ1090868 | MGnify/ENA primary metagenome ERZ1090868 (study PRJEB33644, sample SAMEA5815747) | chicken gut metagenome | biome: Chicken; feature: Gastrointestinal Tract; material: Caecum | place: Ireland | collected 2019-01-01 | study: A study of the...
TCGAATCTTCCCTGACCCGCCTCTTCTCCTCGCAGCCGTGGGCGCTCTATACGGGGAAGCGGATGCTCAACTTCGTCGATAATCACGACGTCATCCGCGCCTATACCGCCCTCAAAGAAAAGCGCGATCTTCTCAATCTCTATACCCTTCTCTTCACGATGCCCGGCATCCCCTGCGTGTATTACGGCTCGGAATTCGGTGCGGAAGGGGATAAGTCCGACCTTGACTACAAGCTCCGTCCCTTCATCGGCGATATCGATAAAACCAAGCATCCCGAGCTCGTCGAGCATATCAAAAAGCTCGCTTCGATCCGCAAGAGCAGCCGCGCGCTCTCTTACGGCACCTACCAAAAGGCGACCATCATGAACCGCAACTTCTCCTTCATCCGCGAGTGCGACGGGGAGCGCGTCATCGTCGCCATCAACATCGAAGACCACGACTGCACCATCCGCGTCGAGGAGGCGGAAGGCACCGACCTTCTCACGGGGCAGGTGCGCAACCTGAACGACATCTATCTCCCGCCCTTCACGGCGAGTATCTACCGCAAGAACTGAACGCATAGGACTGAGCAAATAACTTGCGAATATGCAAACGCTCGCTTTCAATACAGGCAGACGGAAAGCCCTCCGTCTGCCTTGTTTTTTTGCCGATTTTAAGGGTCTCGGCGCGAAAAATGTTCATATTATTGATAAAATAGGGCTGTATTTTTGCTGAAAATATGCAAATAAGCGGGGGACGGCGTGAATTTTGCTAAGAACTGAATCTGTAAAATCCTTTCACAAAGTGTAAAATATTCCAATACGATGAAAAAAATCTACGGGTCGGCGCCAAGTTTTTTTTTAAAAAAGACTTGACAGGACAGGGGGGGGGGTGTTATACTATATCTGCCTATGAAAATACTGTATTTTCATAAGGTATTTCCGAAAGACACGTTTTCGCCGGCGTTCCCCCGAGGGGGACGTCTGCGGGAGCGCATTCTGTATTTGTGTGGAAATGCGCCGCCCGCACAAAAACAAGCGCTTCCCGCCGTGCGGCGGGGGAAAGGAGGAGGGGGATGGAAGAAAGACCCATAGAGGACGAAACGACGGAACTTGCTGCCGCAGATACGCCCGTAGAGCCCGCGGAAGCTTTGGAGCCCACGGAAGCCGCGCCCGAGTCGAACGCTCTTGACGCCGCGCCCGCAGAAGATCAAAGCGAAGCGCCCGCCGAGGTCAACGCTGTGCCCGCCGAGGCAGAAGCCGCGCCCGAAAGTGCGGAAAGCGCGCCTCAAAGCGCCGACATTGCGCCCGAAGCGGCGGCAGCCAAGAAAGCGAAGGTCAAAAACGCCGTCATGATCGGCGTCATCGTGGCGCTCATCGTGGTGCTGCTGCCCCTTCTCATCATCAATCTCACGCTCATCATCAAGGGGAGCTTAAATCCCGATATGCCGCCCGATCTGTTCGGCACGGCGCCGCTCGCGGTGACGACGGACGCCATGGCGGGCGAAGAAGAGGGGTGCTTTTCGGACGGCGCGCTCATCTTCGTGAAGCTCCTCGAAGAGGACGAAAAGGAAACGCTGAAAGAGGGCGACGTCATTACCTTCCGTTCGGAAGAGCTCTTTGTCACCTACCGCATTACGGAGGTCGTCCGCGGGGAGGACGGGAGCGTGCATTCCTTCCGCGCCATCGGCGATCGGGATGCGAAGGAGGGCGTCAACGTGCCGCTCACCGTCTCGCCCGAAAACGTCATCGGCGTCGTCACGGGGAGCGTTGCGGGGCTCGGCGGGTTCGCCATGTTCTTGCAGACGCCCGTGGGTGTTCTGGTGTTCGTGGGCATCCCCGTCGTCGCGTACCTCATTTACGATATTTCCCGCATCGCGCTCTCCAATAAGCGCGCAAAGGCGGCGCAGGGCGAAAAGATCCGCGAAAAAGACGAAGAGATCGCGCGCCTCAGAGCGATGGTCGGCGAAGCGCCCGAAGCGGCGGAAGAGCCCGACGAAGAGTGAGGGGCTTTTCCTCTTAACAAATCAAGGCAGAAACGGCCTGATGCCATACCTGGCCGAAATGCAAGATAGAAAAAAGAAAATAAGGAGATCTTTTTATGGAAAAATCAGATAAGAAGCGCATCCTGACGAGAGTTCTCATCGTGATCGCGGCGCTGACGCTCCTGAGCTGCTGCTTCCTCGGCAGCACCTTTGCAAAATACGTCACGAATGCAAACGGCTCTGCTTCCGTCGGCGTTGCGAAGTGGGATATCGACGTTTCGAATGCATCGAACGGAACAGTGACGGCAGTTACTTACAGTGATCTTTCGCCGTCTTTGGATGCGTATGAAGGTTCGGACGCCCCTCGTACTCATGAGCACAAAGGGGTATTGGTCACGACGATTCAGAACAATGGCGAAGTGTTGGCGGACATTACGATTAATTTGACCGAGCTGAAGTTTTACTCTTCCGGTTCAACTGAGGTTACGAATTGGGGAAGTACGCCCATTACCGAAGGCGGTACCACAGCTACTAAGGATGAGGCAGCAGCTGTCATTAAGCTTCAATTTGCATATAATCAGGATGGTGCCCTGCCTACTTCGGATTGGAAAGATGTCGGAACGTCGGTTACGGTTAAAAACGTTGGTACGGGCGGAAGCGTGTATGTATTCATTCGTGCGATCTGGGTTTCGTATGATACGGAAAGCGAAACTGTGGCGGACGATCTTGACACTTGGCTTGGTGAGAATGTTGAGTCTGTTGGGGCAAAGCTTGAATTCACCGCAGTTCAGGCTTCCGAGCTTCCTACCACCTAACTCTATTTTATAAGATCCATACATCGGAATACGATCAAGAGGAAGGCTGCGCCGCTGGTATGGCGGCGGTGCGGCAGCCTCTTTCGGTCCGAATATGATAAGGGAACTCCTTCAGTCAGCTCTTTGAGCTGCCACCTTCTCGCGCGGTAGAACCCGCGCTCGGTCAGGAAATTTTCCCACAATGGAAAATTTCCAAGTTCGCAAGTGGTCAAAGCCACACCGTGGCTTTGCCAAGAAAGCACTTGCTCACCCTCAAACTCATCCCAAAAAATCACTTCGTCATTTTTTGGGAACCCTGAGAGGGCGGCAAGGGAAATTAGTTCATTCATCACACTCTCTTTGTTCATACCCGCGTGAAGGCGCGGAAAGGGGGACGATATGCAAGATCGCGAATTGCCCGAAGAGGGCAGGGCGGATGCCGAGCCCCGCGAAAACGCGGCGGCAGAAGATACGGCGGGCGAAAACGCCGCAGAACATACGGCGGCAGAAAGCGCGGCGGCGGGAAATGCGACCGCCGAAACTTCGATCGCAGAAACCACGGCGGCGGAGAACGCGGCAGAGAACACCGCAGCGGAAAATTCGACCGCAGAAAATGCGTCGGCGGAGAACACCGACGAAACTTCGGCAGCAGATACGGCGGAAAGCGCCGAGCCGTCCGAAAACAGCGAAATACCTTCCGAAAACAACGCGGGGAGCCCCACGGCGGCTTCTCGCGCGCAAAATATCGCCTACGGGGCAAAGCTCCCCAAGCGCGGCAGAGCGTTCGATAAGGACGGCAACCGCGCGGGCAAAGTCAAAAAAAGTGTGTGGTACGACGAAGCGGGCAACCGCCTCGGCGAGTTCGTCAAAGAGGAAGAGCGCGTCCTCTTCAAAGAGGGCGAGCGCCTTTTGGGCTATGTCGACCACAACAAAAACGTCTTCTCGAACGAGCACATGCACCTTGCCACCATCCGCACCGTCGATCGGCTGTGGCTGCTGCTTTTGCTCGTCTTTTTGCTGCTTTTAACGCTCGTCACGGGCGTTGTGAGCACCTTCTTCCTGCTGCGTTCGGATGCGGACGACGTGCCCGTCATCCGCATCACCGACGTCGAGGGCACCGACTGGACCTATATCGAAAACCTGCCCATCTTTGAAAACGATTACTTCGACCGGGAAGCCATCCTGCCCGGCATGCGCGGGGAATACCGCTTCATCCTCGAAAACTGCAACAACTACGCGCTCACTTATGCGATCGCCTGCACCGAGGAGAACGATTTTGATATCGATATCCGCTACCGCCTCATGCGCGACGGGCACCATCTCGCGGGCGAAGAGGGGTATGAGGAGACGGAGGCGCTTCATTTCGAAGAGCTCACCATCGAGGCGAATTCTTCGGCGTTCTTCGTGCTCGAATGGTATTGGGCGGACGACGACCCCATCGACACCGAAGCGGGCGAAAACGGCGCGGAATATACCTTCACGTTTGCGGTGGAAGCCGCGCGGCTCGACCGCGGAGAGGACGCATGAAAAAGGCGCTCTCCGTCTGTTCGGTCGTCCTCCGCATCGTGCTCTGCGTGCTTGTGGGCGTGCTGCTCGTCTATAACGTCTACATGCTGATCGCAAAGCTTGCCTTCAAGCAGCAGATGCCCACCTTTTTCGGGTTCGCCTCTGCCGCCGTCGTTTCGGGCAGCATGGAGCCGACCATCAACACGGGGGACTTCATCATCACCTTGAAGCGGGATGACTATGAGGTGGGGGAGGTCGTCATGTTCCTCGAAGGCGGCGTCTACACCACCCACCGCATCGTGGAGGAGACGGAGGACGGCTTCCGCACGATGGGGGATAACAACGAAGGTTCTCTCGATCCGTGGACGGCGCGGGAAGAAAATATCGTGGGCGAAGTGGTGCTCGTGCTGCGCGGGTTCGGGAAGGCGGCGGCGTTCTTCCAGACCCCCGCGGGCATGATGTGCATTGTCGCCGCGGCGGCGCTTTTGTGGGTGCTTGCCGAACTGCCCTCTTTCATCAAAAAGAAAAAGGAGAAAGGAAATGAAGCAAACTGACCGCGTGCCGCACAAGGCGCGGGGCGCCGCTCAAAGCGCGGGCGTTCCCGCCGAGCGTGCGGGCGTTCCCGCGGAGAGCGCAGGCACAACGAAAACTTCATATCCGCTGATGAAATATCTGAGCCTTCTGCTCGCCGTGGCGCTCCTCTTTTCCGGCGTCACCTTCGCGCGCTATCTTTCCAACGATCGGATCGACGCTTCCGTCGGCATCGCCGCCTTCGACGCAACGTATTCCATTGACCGCGTCAATTCGACGACGTTCGGCAATCAGAACTATTGGATCGAAACGGGTACTTCGGGCGATGATATCCCGCAGGGCGCGGGTTCCGAGATCACCGTCGGCATCACCCTGAAAAACAACGGCGATACTTCGGTGCAGCCTACCCTGCACTTCGAAGGCCCCAAAGAGTATTGGGATCACATCGCCCTGCAGCTGACGACGGCGCGCAATGTCGCGGCGGGCAAGGTGCTGACGCCGCAGCTGGTGATCGGCGATATTGCGGGTGCACCGGGTGACAGCTTCAACACGGCATCATCCACAGATTACGGCTCTTTGGGCGGCGGCGATCCTGTGCTTTCGTTGAGCGGAAGCATTGACAGTGGCCTCACGGCGGCTTGGACATACGAGGGCGTCGAAAACAAGATGACGATCACGAAGAAGACGGGCGACATCGACTATTCCGTCGGGTTCGTGCGCCAGAGCGAAGACGCATTCCTCCCGCCCTTCTATGTCGACTGCCAAAAGGAGACGGACATCTATTCCATCGACCTCGAACTGCCCGCGCTCAATGTGGACGCGGCGAAAAGCGCCGACGGCAATAGGACGGCAGCCGAGCAGAGAGTTGTTGTCTGGCTCACCTGGACGACCGACGCCCCCAACAACTCGCAGGCGGCAAATTCCGAGTTTTGGGAGGCGATCGCAGAAGGCAGGGCTCCCACAGGGGTCCAAGACGAGAACGGAAAGGATATCACCATTCTCGGCTATCATTTCGACCAATCGGGCGTGCCCGTGGTGAACAAAAGCGGCGCGGCTACGGGCGAGACGACCACCGTCCGCGTGAAAAATACGTTCGGCGACACGGCGGACGCGCTTACGACCGAGTACTTCCATATCGCCAGCCTCGACGAAGCGGGGCAGGACTCCGCCTATCCGCATGCGGCGGAGTTGGCGGAGGGGAAAAAGTATATTTATTTATGCGGCGGCCCTTCCCCGACTTACTTCGACGTTGAGAATGTTACAAAAACGTTTACCAATGAGGATATCAACTTGATCAAATGGGAAGAAGTGAAGGATGCCGAAGAAGGGGACATCACCAGCACCACCTACGCCCCCGTTCACGAGCGCTCGTTCGGCATTTCGTTCAAGGCGACGTTCGTGCAGAGTTCCGAAGTTCCCAACATTTAAGGAGCGGCAATGAAGGAAAGAACACGCAAAATTTTCATCATGATCGTGATGGCGGCGCTCATCGTTTCGCTGATGGCGGCGTCCTTTGCCGCGCTCACTTACGGCCGCTATTCGGGCGGCAGGCGCGATGAAAACAGCGCTTACGAAGATATCCTCGACCTCGTCGGCGAAACGGCGTTCGAAGTTTCGACGGCAGATGAGCTCGTCAACGCCATCAACAACGGCTATTCCTATATCAAAGTCGTCGGCGACGATCCCACGCTCGTCGTCAACAACAACGTGGCGGACGTCGTCGTCAACCTCGTGCTCGACGTCAACGGGCATAAGATCGTCCGCAACAGCCGCAACCCGCTGCTCAACGTGCGGCAGAGCGTTTCCGTCGTGCTCGTGTACGATTCGTCCGAGAAGGCGGAGGGCGGCTTCTATAACCCCGTGGGCAGCGCCTTGCAGACGAGCGGCGGCACGCTCACCGTCGGCGAGGGCGTCTACGAGAGTGGCCCAAGGACGGGTATCGGCCTTGATTTTTCGTATACCGTTTCCGCGACCGTCTGTTCGCGGGATGGCCGTAAGGCGGCGAGCTATTCCGTGCAGAAGACAGATCAAACGTTCCCTAAGCTCACGGAAAAGACGGGCGATGTCTATTTTGATGAAAACTACTCGGGTACGGGTGATTATCTGAAAGCCGACACCTATCTTATCTATACGGAGGAAAAGAACGCCTTTGTGGGGGATGGGAACGGGAGCGGTAAGTTCGAAGACGGCCAACTCTATGTGAACAGGAAGGAGACCTCGAGCGGCGAAACGACGACGATCACGGCGGATAAATTTTCGCCCATCTGCGACGTCGCCTCCTGCGATTTCTACTACTACTATCCCGTCGGCACGGCGGGTACGGCAAATTCGCCCCAAACCTACGCCGTCGTCTATGGCTACAACGAGGTCAAAGGGCTGGCAAAGACGAAGAATGAAAACCTCACTTCGGGCAACGAAACCAACCTCGTCTGGCCGTATGCGGCGATCCGCTCGGAGGCGGGCAACACGCACGCCCGCGGCGGCGAGTTCTATACCTACTTCGGTGAAGAAAACACATACAGCATCTATTCCGAGGGCGGCACGATGACCGTCGGCCTTTCGGGCGAGTCCGATCCTCCTAAATTTCAGGCGATCGGGAAGGGCGTGTGCATCAACATGGCGGGAACGAGCGGGAACGCGGATCAGACGCTCACCATCGAGAACGGCGAATTTTCGTCTAAGATCGGCGATACCATCAAAATGTCGGGCGGCGAGATGGAAGTCAAAAAAGGCTCGTTTACGAAGGACGCGACGGTTTTGGGCGCCGCTTCGGGCGATGGGGCAAGTAACGGCTCGGCCATTTCCATCTCGGGGGGTACGCTCACTTCGTCGGATACGGAAGATACGAGCAAGCCCATCCAATTTCACATTTCGGGCTCTTACGTCAACGGCATTTATGCAAAGGGCGGCGAAGTCAATATCGCGAACGCTACTTTTGCATTCGAAAACGGCAAAAACAATCAGGGCGTTTACAATGACGGCGGTACAAGCCGTGCCCATTGGTGTGACTTTACGATCCCCGGGAATAACAACTACGGCATCCATTCCACCAACGGTACGACGAGGGCATCGGACTGCGCCATCAAAATGACGGGCGAATACGCGGTCGGCGTCTATACGACGGGCGGCAGGGCGCTTGTCGAAGGCGGAAGGATCGACGTTACTTTTGCGGAAAATAAGAGTGATGGTCTCCTCACCTCGGCGGCGGTGAGCACGGAAGGGGGCGAAATTTATCTTGCGGGCAACCTTGCGATCACATCTCATTCTTTGGGCGTCACCGTGCGCCAAGGAGAAGATACGTCGGGTTTGTTAGAGATCGCAACAGACACGATAACGACCACAGACGGAACGACTTATTCCGATATAGACTCTGGTAACGTCACCATCAACACGCCCAACGCCACGGGCATTTATGTCAATAACGGTAACCTTACCAACAAAGGCACGGTGACGGTCACAAGTTCTGTGGGGAATGAAGAAGGCGCAGATAAAGGCTGGAATTGGGTAAATGCCGAGGGGAATCCGCTCATTTCGTTCAACAAGTACAACGGCGTTTATGTCAACGGCGGCTCGCTCGTGTCGGAAGGCACGCTCAACGTTACCTTTACGGGCGTGGAGAATGAAAACAGCGGAACATATCTTGACCAGCAGATCAAGAGCTATGCCGTGCGCGTGGAAGCAGCTGCCTCGGGCGGGGAAACCGAAGTTTCTATTGCAGGCGGCACAATTTCCAATTCGGTCGGCGGCGGCGTATATGTCGGCGGCGGCACGGTGACGCTTGGCGTTAAAAACGGCAATAAGGGCCCCACCGTGCAGACGACGGGAAAGTTGCTATACACGAGTTGGCTGGAAGTTGTTGGGGGCTCCTGGAAATATATGTTAAATAAAAGCGGCGGGCATGCGGTGGAAGTCAGCGGCGGTTCCTTGACTGTGCATGGCGGAAATTATACCTCGCAGCAGGGGAACGGCATCCTGATCCGAAACACTGCTGATGTCAAAACAACCAATACTGTCACGATTGAAGATGGCAGCTTTGTTGGCTACAACAGCGGCTATTATATTGAGTATGATGGGCAAACCCCGTTGGGCGGCGACCGCATGGTCGGCCCTGCGGCTTCCTACGGCCTCAATGTGATGGGGCATGATCTCGACGTTAGGATCAACGGCGGCGAGTTCGGTAATAACGAAGGGGATGTCGGTAACAGTGCGGCTTCGTTCTTCGGGACGCCTGACGGAAGCAGACCGCAGGTGGCGGTACATGGCGGCACATTTAATGCGAACAATGCCGATGCGATCAGTGTGTTCCGCTTTATCGACATCACTTTTGACGGTACCGCTTCTAAAATTTCTTCCAATATTTCGAATGGCGCCGTTGCCTCTCTCTCCGTGCAGAACGACCTGCTGTATACGGGTGAATCGGATAGAGGCTCTACGATCGAGATCCAAAGCGGTACGTTTACGGGAACGGCGTATGGCATTTGGTATGCGTGCGGATATGATAAGCTGAGCATTTCCGGCGATGCGACGATAAAAGGTCCTACGGGGCTTCAGGTCGCTTCCGCACCCGTAGAGAACGGGATCACCATTTCGGGCGGCACGATCGAGGGCGGCACGGAAGGTATCTATTATAATGCCAGCGCGTCGGTCAGCGGCGAAGGATATGGGCTGAATATCACTGGCGGCATAATCAGAGGGACGGGCAATAATAAGAACGGTCATGCCTTAAATATCGTCGTTGAGCCTAAGAAACACGCGATCCATATCGGCGGTGAAGCTCAATTGTTCGGCGGGCGCGATGCGATTTACGTGAACAACGCGGGTGGCGAGGAGGATGCCGTATGCGTATCCATTACGGGAGGAACGTTTACGGGCGCCGAACAAGATACAACGGCGGGTGATTATGGCTGTGCGATTTGGTTCGATTCGGGCATGAATAGTTCCGTTTATCAGATCACGGGCGGAACATTTATAACCAAAGAAGGCGGAAGCGCTATTTGGACATCGAGTCCTGTTACGCATTATTTGTGGCAGATCTTCCCCGATGGTTGTTCGATAACAGATGGAGAGGGCAATAGTTTTAATCGAAATTGGAATTTTAATACCACTATCAAAGGCAAAAGTCAGATAACGGTCAGCATGTCATAATATACTCCAACAAAAAATCTCCCGCGAGGGGGCAAAATCGGTTGCTTTTTTCGCCGATTTCCTGTAAAATGATGTCTGCATTTCGGGAGCGCGTCTCCCGTCTATGCAGAGATGGCGGAGCGGCTGAACGCGCACGATTCGAAATCGTGTTAGGCAGTGATGTCTACCAGGGTTCAAATCCCTGTCTCTGCGCCACGGAAAAGGGCTGCCTTTTGGCAGCCCTTTTCCGTGCGGCAGAGCGGGTTTGAACCACAGCCGCCGAATTGTTCGGAAGTGCGGCGCGGTTTTCTCGGCTGTCGGTTCACGCGAGCGGACGCTTGCGGCCGCGAAGCCATCGAGCCTCTCAAAAAAGCCTTGTCTCTTTGTTTGTTGAAAGAGGCGAAGATAATCCCTGTCTCTGCGCCACGGAAAACGGAGTCGACTTTGGTCGGCTCCGTTTTCCGTTACACGAATATGACAGGGATTTGAGGGTGGAGGCGTTTGCGCCCGCCACGAGCAAGGGATGCCCGCTTGCGGAAGCATCCCGCAGCCGTGACGCACGAGGGCGTAGCCCGAAGTAGAGCAAACGGTTTGCGCGCGAATTGTTTGTTGACAAATCAGCTCGGCGCAAACTGAACAGCCCGGTGGGCCGATGGCAGGGCTCCCGCAAAGATTTTGCATAGCAAAAGATTTGTGGGAAGAGGAGGAGCAGGCGGTGAAAGCGTGGCGTTTGCCAAAGGCGGACGCCCGCGAAATTCGCCTTGCTCCGACGAGGGCGCGCCGCCAAAGGCGCAAATCCCTGTCTCTGCGCCAAAAAAAGACGAGGTGAAATCACCTCGTCTTTTTTTGGCGCACAGGGTTTGAACCACAGCCGCCGCCCGGGAATGCCGCGAACCAACCGGGTAAACTCCTTCCGCCACGTTGCCGAGGGCGAGCCTCGGACAACGCGCCACCGTCTCGGCGGCGCAAGGGAAACGCCGCCTCGGTCACGGTTTTTGCTCGCAATGGCAAAAACCTTAGTTCGCCGCGCGCGCACGCCACACCGTGGCGATGCGTATCATGCGCGGCACCTCCATCACCGAGGGAGGCAAGATCGTGGCATGATTCATTACAGCCGCCGCCCCCGGGGGGGATTGTCCTCGGGCGGCGGGGTCGTGCCGTTTTTGATACTTAACTCTACCATGGAGGAGCATACCCGGTTTTTGAAGCGCGCACGCGCGC
>ERZ1090868.1790-NODE-1792-length-11130-cov-8.522077_pt1 | contig 11130 bp, 5 predicted proteins | sample MGYA00478475_ERZ1090868 | MGnify/ENA primary metagenome ERZ1090868 (study PRJEB33644, sample SAMEA5815747) | chicken gut metagenome | biome: Chicken; feature: Gastrointestinal Tract; material: Caecum | place: Ireland | collected 2019-01-01 | study: A study of the...
GCTGAACGGTTACGGCATCCGGCCATTGAAAATCGCTTCGCGATGGGCCGGATGCCCGCAGGCTCTGCGTTTTCCTACGGTCTGTGCAGTGAATGCACAGACCTGGCTGAACTGTAAGAGGATTACCGCATAACAGAAGTGCGTGCATGACATCAGATATCATGCACGCACTTCTTTCAAAAATCATACAGAATCATGTGTAATGCTGCATTTTCATACGGCACTTCCGCCCCGCCGGATAACAGACCAGTCAGCTTCACGAGTCAAAACGAACCAGATCAATGGTTACCGCGTCTGCCATCTGGCTCAGCTGCAGCGCTGTGTTCGGAGTGGTTCCGCTCTCCCAGCGGTAAGCCGTCCGCTGCGCCTCTTCATTGTTGATCTCCGTATACTCCTCTCCATACTGTGCTGTCAGTTCCTGAAGCAGCTGGCCGAATGCAGCCGCTGCGTCATCCGTCTCGATTTCAAAAGTCAGCTGCGCAAGACCGTCCGCGTGATACTCTGCCTGCACCCGCGCCGGGTATCCCAGAATAACCGTCAGATCCCTGGACGGGTATACGGTCAGCGTCTTGTTGCTGCTGACCGGATCATCCATATGTTCCATCTGAAACGTCAGGGCATTCACCTGTTCCTGATAAACCTCCGCCTGTACCCGCGCCTCGTATCCGAACACCTCCGAATATCCCACGGACAGGTACGCAAAGCTGTCCGTGCCTGACAGAACCGGAAGCGTATCAAAGGTTACGCCCAGCGCCCCGGCCATCTGATCCAGGGAGCATCCCCACTCTGCCTGCGGAAATTCAAATCCCCGGTCCTCTGAATAAATCTCATTTTCTTCCATTGCGTTCTGTACCAGTGCAGAAAGATCGATTTCTTCTCCATTTCCGCTTTCTCCCTGCACAACACTTCCGCTCTCCGCCGCCAGGCTCTCTTCCTTCACCGAGTCCGCCTGGTTCTGACATCCGGAAGTCAGGCAGATCAGACCGGCAAGAATGCCTGACAGAACTATTTTTTTCACTTTCATACGACACCATCCTTTCTGCCAATCGCGGCCTTTGCTGCATTATTTTCAATGACCGGATGCAGTAACCGTTCCGCTGGCTGAACGGTTACCGGATTTCTTTTCTCACGAACTGTTTAGCATTCTGCTTCTTGTATTTTTATGATATCACACTGCATATTCCGCGTCCAGTATTATCTGTTAATTAAATAATATTTTTTATATTTTTCGAAATATATGCTTTTTATCTTTTATTTTCCGTTATTATCACCAGAAAACTTTGCCGGGCTTATCACGCAAAAAACCGGAGGAAGTGTTTCAGGCTCTTACTCTCTGAAACACTTCCCCCGGTTTTCATCCGCACTCCAGCGCCTTCCCCAGGAAAAACGAATACAGATACATTTTCTTTACCCGTTTTCCCGTCAGCCGCTCCAGAGCCTCACGGTAGTACAGCAGTTGCTTCCGGTAGCGTTCCACCAGAATCCGGCCGTCTCTGCCCGGCACCCGGTCCGTCTTGTAATCCACGATGACCAGTCCGTCCGCCTCCTCAAAATATGCGTCGATCATTCCCTGTACCAGGATTTTCTCCTGCTCCGGGCAGTCTTCCCGGATCCGGGAGGCCGGAACCTCCATCACAAACGGCTGTTCCGTGTAAAGCCTGCCGTTCTGGTAGGCTCTTTTCATCCGCTGGCCGAGCATCCCTTTCGCAAACCATACCAGATCACGCACCCGGACCGCGTCCGCCTCCTCCCGGCTCATTTTGTTTTCTTCCAGCAGCGACGCAAGCTGTCTCTGTACCAGTTCTTCCGATTCCGCTTTTGTAAAATCCAGACATTCCAGAATCTTATGATAGGCAGTTCCGCGGGCCGCTCCCTGCAGAGTCTTCTCTTCTCTCTGCATAAACGCAGGAACGATCGGCACAAACTCCTCTTCCTGCTCTGTTTCCTCCATCGGCATTGTGCTTCCGTCCGCTTCCGGCTCGTACATCCGCACGCCGGCTTCCTCTTCTTCCTCTCCGGCCCGCTTCAGCTCGCTGACCGTCATCTTCGCCGGCAGCTCCGTCACCTTCTCAAATGGATAGCGGAACGAAAAGTTCTCCTCAAGAACCTTCGCCACATCCCCATCGTAAACCTTTTCAAAATCCAGATGCAGCAGTTCCTCTTTCTTCACCTGCAGATTCATCTGATGCAGCAGCTCTTCCTCTACCATGCTCTGCGGCTGCTCACAGCGAATCACTACCGGAGGATTCCAGGGATTTCCGGCCGGATCGCCGGTTCTGCCGCTCTGCGCCTTTTTCAGACAGATCTCCGGAACTCCCAGCCCATACATTTCATACAGGGGAACCATACACCCGCTCCCCGCCAGGGCCGGCAGCACCCAGTCCAGATAGCTGGTCGCTGACGACAGCGCAGGATACGGCAGCGTCCGCTCTGAAGCGTCCGCCAGAGACACACATTTCTGCGCCAGCCGCTCCAGCCTGTCCACCGCTCCGGTGAGAATCAGTTTCTCTTTCGCACGGGTCAGCGCCACATAGAGTACCCGCATCTCCTCCGCCAGGTTTTCCATCGCCAATGCTTTCCGCAGCACCTGTTTCTGTACGGACGCCGACTTTTCCCGGCGCTCCGGGCGGATCACATCCGCGCCGATGCCAAGCCCTGCATGGAGTACCAGCGCCGCACGGCTGTCCGACTGATTGAATTTCTTTCCTGTTCCCGCCACAAAGACGATGGGAAATTCCAGTCCTTTACTCTTGTGAATACTCATGATCCGCACGGTGTCCGCCGTTTCTCCCTGAAGGTTCACCTCCCCGAAATCCACCTCATATTTCTGAAGCTGCTGAATATAACGGATAAAATGGAACAGACCCCGGTAACTGGTCGATTCAAAATCCACCGCTTTTTCAATCAGCATCTGCAGATTTGCCTTTCTCTGCTCCCCGCCCGGAAGAGCCGCCGCATATCCGCTGTACCCGGTCCGCTCCAGGATTTCCGTAAGCAGTTCATGGATCGGCGTATACGGAACCTTCTGCCGCATTTCCTCCAGCAGCTCCAGGAATGCCTGGAGCTTTCCGCGAAGCGTTTCGTCCTTTCCATTCTCCGCATACGCCGCGCACACTTCATAGATCCTGTCGTCTTTTCCCATGCACTTGAGATCGGCCAGTTCCTTTGCGCTGCAGCCGACGATCGGTGAACGGAGCACTGCGGTAAACGGAATCTCCTGCATGGGATTGTCACAGATCTGGAGATAATTCAGAACCGTCACAACTTCCCGGGCGGAAAAGTATCCCGTCCTGGAAGTACAGTAAGCCGGGATTCCCGACGCCTGCAGCACCCGCTGAAAAATCTCCGCCCACCCGCTGACCGTGCGCAGCAGAATCACAATATCCCGGTAAGACGCCGGGCGGTATGTGCCGCTCTCCTTATCCAGAACCTTCTCATGTCCCACCAGCTCGCGGATGCGGGCGGCTATCATATGACACTCCGCCTCGATCATCGTCTCGCGGCTGTGATCATCCTCCAGCTCCGGCGCCTGCCGGTCCAGCAGAAGAATCTCCGTATCATAGACGTCACCGGCAGCGTCGCCGCCTCCCGCAGGCACTTTCGTGAGCCCGGACTCCGGATCTGCTTTTCCCGGCTGCGTCCCTGTGTTCTGCCGCTGCTCCTCTACGTTTTTCTCCGTCTGCTGATCCAGAAATACCGCGCCCGGATAGAGGCTTGCCGCATCGTCGTACACAATGCCTCCCAGCTCCTCGCACATCACCCGCCGGAAAATATAGTTGGCCGTGGCCAGCACCTGCGCCCGGCTCCGGAAATTTTTATGCAGATCAATTCTCCTGCAGTGCCCTTCCCGTCCGGAAACCTTTCCCGGCTTCCCGCCGTCTCCTGCGGCTGCCGCTGTGTTTTCCGATGCAGTTGTATTTCCCGCTGCCGTTCCTGCCGCGGCGGACGCACTTTCCGTCATGGATTCCGAAGCGTCCTCTCTCTGATATGTCCGGTACTTCTCAAGGAACAGCTCCGGCCGTGCCAGACGGAAACCGTAGATACTCTGCTTGATGTCCCCGACCATGAACCGGTTCCAGACGCCGTCCTCTTCGCCGGAAACCGCCGACAGCAGCGCCTCCTGAATAAAATTGCTGTCCTGATACTCATCAATCATGATCTCCCGGTACTGACCGGCCAGTTCCTTTGCGGCCTCCGTGCGGACCAGCCGTCCGTCCTCTTTTCTCAGCAGAATGTTCAGGGAAAAATGTTCCAGATCCGAATAATCCAGAAGATTCTTTCTGCGCTTCTTCTCCGCAAACAGCTCTGCGAACCGCAGCGTCAGGCGGATCAGCTCTTTCACCGATCCCCGGCTGACGGACAGATCCTCCAGGATTTCTTTCTCCGTTCTGGAAAAATACTGTTCCTGCAGACCTTTCAGCAGCTTTTTCGTCTCCTCACGCTTTGCTTTCACCGTTTCCTTCAGCGTCTCGTCCACATCCAGAGCCTTTTTTCTCGACAGCGCCGGAAAAGCCAGCGAGTCAAAAGCCTCCTTCAGCGTCTCATAGGTTGTGCAGTTCTGCAGCTCCAGGGTCTGGGCAAGATCTGCCTGGAGCATCGGCTCATACTGTTCCGGCGCTCCCGGGCTGGACAGCACCGCAAGGGTCTCTTCCTGCATTCTGCGGATACTCTCCAGATTTTTCTCCGTCTCACGCATCAGATACTGCATCCACGGAGACGCTTCCAGCTCGTCCCGGGAGGAAATCTCATAGGCCTCCCGGCACCGGGCAAGCCATTCCTCCGGCCACGGATCGCTGGACGCGAAATCATACAGATTCAGAATCAGATCCTCGATCCCTTCGTCTGTCTTCCCCGCCGCATAACATTCGATAAAATTTTCGAATTCCGGCGTCCGTTCCGTATATCCCTCTTCCAGAACCTCCTTTGCCACATCCGAACGGAGCAGCCGGATTTCCCCGTCCTCCGCCATCCGGTATGCCGGGTCCAGATCGATCATCTGGAAGTAATTCTGAATCACATAGGAGCAGAAACCGTGAATGGTACTGATCTGCGCATGATGGAGAAGCGTCTGCTGACGCTGCAGATGATCGTTGTCCGGATCCTCCCCCACAGCTTTCTGAAGCGCCTGTCCGATTCTCTCCCGCATCTCCCCGGCCGCCGCCCGGGTAAAGGTTACGATCAGCAGCTCGTCCACATCGATCGGGTGGTCGGGATCCGTCACCAGGGAAAGAATCCGCTCCACCAGAACCGCCGTCTTTCCGGAACCGGCCGCCGCGCTCACCAGGAGATTCTTTCCTCTCAGACGAATCACCTGCTCCTGTTCTCTGGTCCATTTCACTCCCATGTCTCAACATCCTCCTGCATTACCCTGAGCAATTCAAAATCATCCAGCGTCTTCAGTTTCCGGTACCGGAAGCCCGGCAGACGCTGATCGAACCCGCAGATTCCGCCGTACGGACAGAACGTGCAGGCGTTCCGTGTTCCCAGCTGATAGGGCGCCGCCTCCGCGTTTCCGTCCAGAATTCCCCGTCCGATCTCCCGGATTTTCAGCTCCGCATATTTCCGGATCACAGAAAATTCCTCCCTGGTCGCCACCCTGGAATAACTGCTGAAACTTCCGTCTTTCTTGTATCCCACCGGTACGACGTCTGACGACGCGCCCGCACCGATTGTATGGTCCAGAAGCGCCACCACCTCCGGGTCAGCGTTCACCAGTCCGTCCATCTTCAGCGCCGCCAGCAGTCTCCGGTTCCACGCCTCGTCCGTCTCCCCGTCCTTTTTCTCCAGCATCGGATCTCCGATGTGATAGTAAAAAATTCCGGCGGGCTCCACCTCTTTGCCGGGATGTTTCTTTTCCTCCAGTTCCAGCGCCGCATCCATATAAACCACCAGCTGCAGCTGGAGCCCGTAGTACAGCGCCACCAGATCCAGAGAAGTGTTTCCCGACTTATAATCTATGATCTTCACATACACCGTATCGTCTTTCTCACACACATCCATCCGGTCGATCCGCCCCCGCAGACGCAGCTTCTCCTCGTCGGACAATGTGATATTGATTGCGTCCAGGGAATCCTCCATCGCAAAGGAAACCTCAAAGGCTCCCGGCGTGAAGCTTCCCTTTTTCAGCTGCTCCTGCAGCGCCCAGACCGTTCTTCGCAGAATCCTCTTTACCCGGAGAATCATATACCGGTTCCGGCTGCTGCTCTGAAGAATCGTGTTCCCGTAATCCCCGATGACAGCCTCCACGCTCTCATCAATCAGGCGGTTCCTCTCCTCCTCATCCAGGCTCTTCCAGTCCAGTCCTTCCTTTTCCAGCAGCCTGGAAAACTGTTCCAGCGCCTCATGCATCACGCTTCCCATATCGTTCGCCTTAAACTCATACTGCACCCGCTCCTGCAGCCGGAGCCCATACTCCATGAAATGGGCAAAGGCACAGGCCGCATACTTCTCCAGACGGGTCGCGCTGTTTGTCAGCACCTGTCCATACAGAGCGTGGGCCGCGGTTCTTCCGATCACATCCTTCGGATTCTGGAAAAAGGCGGCCTCCACATAATCGTCCGCCGGAATTCCCGCCTCCGGATGGTTTTTGTACCACCGGTACAATTCCAGAAATTCCGGAGCCGCCTGGCCATTGACCGCCTGATGAAGTCCTTCCAGAAAGACGGGCAGAGCGTCCAGAGGCGTTTCCGGACCCGCCGTCGTGTCGCCGGCATCCCGGACTTCCAGTCCGGGGAACATCTTCCGGAAGCTTCCGATCAGATAAGACGGCATCAGGCTCTCCCCCTTCGCGTTGGTCCGGCAGTAGGAAAGAAACAGTTTCTCCGACGGTTTGGTCAGATTCAGATAGAGATAAAACCGCTGCATATACATCTCTTCCCGTGATGTAGGCGAAAGCTCCGCCTGGTTCCGCTTCAGTTCCTCCCGATCCGACTCCGAGAGAATCCCTCCCGATCCGGTATGCCGCGGAATCAGACCTTCGTTGACGCCGACAAAAAACAGCACCCTGATATTCTTCAGTCTGGTTCTCTCATTGTCCCCGATCAGCACCTGGTCCGCCGACGGCGGAATCACCGCCACCTGGGCTTCCTGAAACCCTGCTTCCAGAATTTCCTGGTAATCCGAAAGGGAGATCGTCTCATCTCCCAGGACCTCCACCAGTTTGTCCAGCAGTTCCATGACAATCCCGTAGATCTGGGCATATTCCCGGGCCATCGCCGCTTCCCCGCGCTCCTGGAACATCTTCTTCTGCCGCTCCAGCTTTCTCTGGCACTCATTTTCCACAATAAACGTGTAGAGCGTTTTTGTCTTAAAGAGAACCGAGGTTCTCCGCTGTTTCATTTCCTCCGCAAACGCCTCCACTTCCCCGAGAAAGCGGCTCCGCAGTTCATTGATATGCAGCAGCGCTTCCGGCTTCATGCCGCGGTAGCACCGGGTCCAGGTTTCCCGGTACCTCTGAAATCCACGGATTCCCAGAGCGATCACATAATTTTCCAGTTCGTCGGTCTCCTGCCGGGAAAGGCCTCCCATGCCGCACCGGAGGTAACGAAACACCGACTCGCAGGAAAAATCCTGAACAATCAGATCCAGCGCTGCCCGGAGGAATTCCACAAAGGGATTCATCAGCACCGTATGTTTCTCGTCGATAAAGCACGGAATCCCCGCCTCCCGGAAGATCTGCCGGGCGTATCCGGCGTAAGAAGAAAGATCCCCGGAAAGCACCGCGATGTCACGGTAACGATATCCGTCCACACGGATCAGCTCATGAATTTTTGCCGTCACCGCCCGCAGCTCCTCCTGAGGATTCACCGTCACACGGACCGACAGTTCTCCTTCCGGATCTCCGCTCCACTGATTCCGGTTATAACGATACAGATTCTGCTCCAGAAAATCCAGAGCGCTTCCTTTCTGAAACCGGCTGTGTTCTCCCCGCTTCGTCCAGACCTCCGGAAGCACCTCACAGTGTACTTCATGGGCGCGGTCCAGAAGCTGCCGCACCATCTTCCTGCTGGCGAAAAACAGATTCTGGGGGCCGGCGCTTCCCACCGGATTTTCCCGCTCATCGATCGTCACCGTCACCAGAAGCTTCGGACAGAGCGTCATCAGTTCTTTCAGCACCTTCAGCTGGATCGGCGTAAATCCCACAAAACCGTCAAAAAGAATTTCACTGGTCCGGATCTTCTCCGACTGCTCCAACCTGACGGCCAGAATCTCGAGAACCCCTTCCGGCGTCACGTAGCTGTCCCGCAGATATTCCTCGAACGCCTGGTAAATACAGCGGATATCCTGCAGTTTCAGCGCCAGCAGCGGTTTTGTCTTTGCCCGTTCTCCCCAGAGCTCCAGATCCTCCCCCGTCACCTGATACTGCATCAGCTCCGAAACCAGCGATTTCATCTTTGTCACGGCTCCATGCCTCTTCAGATTCTGGCCCAGCACCTTCAGATTCTTCTCCTGCTCCTGAGCGATCCGCTGGATTACCAGAGTTTTTCCCGTCTCCGACAACAGAGGACGCAGTTCTCCCCCGGTCTCCTCAAAAATCCGGTAGGCAAGACGCTGAAAGCTCAGAACGTCAATATTCAGAATGCCTCCGTCCGGATGCATGGAAGCAATTGTTTTCTGCGTCTGCATCGTAAACTGTTCCGGCACCACCACCAGAAATCTCCGTTCCGGATGGCGCATGGCCTTTTCTATCATGTAGCGGAACCCATACTCCGATTTTCCCGAGCCGGAATTCCCGAAAATAAACTGTAACGACATTTCTGCGCCCTTTCTTCTGTCAGAATTTTCTTTTCTCAATGAAAGTCATATATTTTCTTCAGTCTCTCCAGCATCTCATAAACAACAGGACAGACTTCTGCAAAATCCAGGATGCTGTACAGACTCCCCAAGCGGTCCGGCTGATCTGTATGCGGATAGTTCCTGCAGCTTTCCGGGCGATTCTCTCCCGGAAGGCAGCTGCCTTACGTCCATTCCGCCTGTTCCAGTATCCAGCTCCCATCCTCCGTCATGGTTTTCAGCCGTTGGTATTCCTCCTGCAGCATCTGCTTTCCGCGGTCCGTGATCACATAAGATTTCCGCCTTCCTTCCTGCCCTGTCATCCGAATCACCCCGTTCTCCTCAAATTTCGAAAGCATTGCATACAATGTCCCCGGTCCCACATGGACACGGTCGTGGGACAGATTCTGAACCTTCTCCATAATATCGACGCCGCAGCACTCATCCAGAAGCGCCAGCAGAATATAATACATCGGCTCTGTCAGCGTCTGAAACTGTTCCCTTGCCATCTCTGTTCACTCCTTCACACCAACGCGTACAGACAGGTCTGTACCTATCATATCACAATTCTCCGCAATTCTCCACCTGCGGCGGGCAGATCCATCCGGAGCAAGTTACAGTTCAGCCAGATCTGCGCATTCACTGCACAGACCGTATGAAAACGTAAAGTCTGCGGAACTGTTACGTTAATACACAGACCTGGCTAAACAGTTCCCCAGCTCAATGAGTTCTTCCGGATCCCAGGTTGTGTCCGATGAGACGTAAAACACTTTGTCCGGAAAAAAGACACCGATACGAAGAAGATCATTTCCCACCGCAAGTTCCACTTTCCGGGCCTGCAGCTGTTCTTTCAGCGTTTCCTCAAGGGCACGTATTTCCTGTCCGGTCAGTTCCGTAACCGGGCGCACTGTTTCAGAAGGAAGGTCGCTGATCGCGGTGAGCATCATCTCCACATCATCGTCCCAGCACGCTTCCAGAAGAGGGCGAACATCGCTTTCACAGACACTCACGGAAAGATCTCCATCCGCCTCGCTTTCGTCCGCAGCTGTGTTCCGCCAGTAATCCGCATGCACCTCCCTGTGTTCCCCGAAAATGCTTTCCTCATGGGTATGATAGGTGATTTCCATCCGGGCCTGCACCGGAGCGGTGACCGTCAGCGGTTCTGTCCGGGCCAGTTCGGCCTCAGAACGGAATTCCCGATAGCCGACAACCGAAAAAATAAGCACCACAAAAGCCAACGTACAGAATGCATCAATGATCAGCAGATTTACCTGTTTTTCACGGGAAGGCTTCCACAGACCCTCTCCGACTTCCAGCGCAAAGATTACAATGTAGCATAGCATAAGAACCTGTATATACTCTATGTATCCTCCTGCTGCCAAAACGGCCATCACAAACAGCAAGGGAACGCCGTATCCCCAGATCCTGATGCGTTGCCACCAGGCAATCAGCCGGTTTCTGCTGCCAAAGAACAGCGCCTTTCCCATTTTCAGTTCCCAGTATCTCTGAAGACACCAGACAGCAAGGGCCAGCAGCTTCCACGTTTCCAGAACGAATACCGCCGTCCACCCCAGAAGGGTTGCCAGAAACAGGTTTCTGAACAGGTTTGCATACCCGCCAGGAAGAAAAAGATTACTGCCTCTCAACCCCAAGATAAGCAGACACCACACCAGCCCCCGCAGGCGGCAGGCAAGCTCCGCCTTCCAGGCATTCGTAAATTTTTCCTCCGGTGTGACGATCGGCACCGCATCCTTCCGTATCTGCCGGAACACGCAGAATTTTCTCCTCGCATCCACCAGCTGCCAGCCGGCCGCTTCACAGTATTCCCCATACTCTTCCGCTTCCTCTCCCGGACGCTGATCGGTTTCTCTCCCTCCGGAAAACACTTCCACATCGTAAATCACATCCTCCGGCGCGCCTTTCTCAAACACCATCCCCAGACGCCATTCCACAAAATGCCAGCCTTTCCGCGCCATCTCCTCCAGATAAGCCTCCATGCTTCCGCCTTCCGTGTACCGGTAAAAAGCAAAAACCCTTTTTTTCTTCTTCCTCATAATATTCACCTCCCGGCTTCATTCCCGCGAGCAGCGAGCCAGACGGACAGGCTTACATGTCCCTTTGGCGATGCGGCATGACGACAGCACACGGTCAGCTCCGGCTGAAACGAAGTACAGACCTGCCGCAGTGGTCAAATACCCGCCGCTCACTGCGGATGTTTCAATTATCGAGTATCGATATTTCTTATCTTTATTATAATATCGACACTCGATAATTTCAAGGAATTCTTGAAGATTTCCACTTCCCACCACTTTCCCCATCTTGCACCATTTTCCACCACTTTCCCCAATCCCCTCACCC